>Ga0070732_10002225_pt1 | contig 10534 bp, 6 predicted proteins | sample Coa_R1_5_FD_66449 | JGI IMG/M metagenome (GOLD analysis project Ga0070732, IMG submission 66449) | Surface soil microbial communities from Centralia Pennsylvania, which are recovering from an underground coalmine fire - Coalmine... | ecosystem: Environmental > Terrestrial > Soil > Unclassified ...
CTGACACCCACTTCCAGTATGTCGAAGGGTTAGCCTGGACGGATCCTGGCAAGACGTAGAACTCGGCCCTACGGGCGCGCCGCCGGCGCTGCGGGAACCCCTGGCTTGGCGAGGCGGTAGAGGTGGAAGGTGCCGGCGAGGTAGCCACGGTCCTCTCCCTGCTGCGTGACCGCGGTCGTCACCGGGAGCCAGCGGTCGGCGATGGAGCGGTAGCGGGGGTAGCCGTACATCTCCCCGGGCGAGGAGCGCAGGATGGCCGGCACGCAGATCTCCGCGGCGGCGCCGACCGCGTACCAGCCCGCGTGGAGGGGCGCCTGCTCGGGCGAGAGTGCCGTGCCTGGTCCGAGGTAGCGCTCGAGCTGCGGTCCGCCGATCGCCGGGTCGAGGACGAAGAGGGGAACGAGGCCGCGCGCGGCGGCGGCCTGTCGCAGGGCGATCAGGTTCTGGTGGTAGTAACAGTTGTCGGTCGAGAGCGCGAAGCGCATCGGATCGCGGCGGCCGAGCCACCAGCTGTTCATCTCCGAGATCCAGGTGGGCGAGAGGGCGAGGGACTCCGCGAGGAGCGCGGTGAAGAGCGCGATGGCGATGCGGGGCCGCTGCGCCGCCCAGAGGGCAGCCGGCAGGTAGAGGATGGGGAGGACGGGCAGGAGGTGGCGGAGGCCCGCGTTGTAGTTGGAGGTCATCGCGGCCAGGAGAAAGACGCCCGCGCTCAGGGCGAGGACCGCCACGAACCGGCGGCGCCAGGGCCGGGTCTCCGCCTCTCCCGCCCCGTGGCGGGCCCGCCGCCGCCGCGCGAGGAGCGCCGCGGTGGCAGCGGCGGCGGCCGCGGCGCTGGCGAGCAGGAGAACGAGCGGGGTCCTGGCCAGGAGCAGCACCGGGAAGTACCACCAGTGACCGCGTGAGTGCATCGTCCCGAAGTTGCACGCCGGGTAGGTGGCGATCGAGTTCTGCGCCATGGTGGCGAGCAGCCCGGTGAGCCATTGCGCAGCGCGAGGGTCGTGCTGTTCGAGTGACAGCAAGAGGCGCTCGTAAGGCTGCAGCCGATCGAGAACGATCATGCTCGCATGGTTGGTGCAGTAGAGGTGGATGGTCTCGCGTCCATACGCGGGCTGGTAGTGGCGGTTGGCGATGCCGTAGGTGACCTCGACCAGGCCGCAGGCGACGAGCAGCGCCGCGGCGCCGTGGAGCAGGCGCCGCCGATATCCTTGCCCATCGCGGCTGGCGGCCGGCGCCAGGACCAGGGCGCCGGTGACCGCGGGCAGCGCCAGCAGGCCACTGAACTTGCTCGCCATCGCGACGCCCAGCCCGAGCCCGAGGAGGAGCGCGGGCCTCGTGCCCGGGCACCGCAGGTAGCCGGCGGCGGCCCAGAGCACGATCCCGAAGCCCAGGGCCGCGGCGGCGTCGGTATAGAGCAACGAGAGAAGCGGGAAGATGCAGAAGTTCAGGCCCAGCAGCAACGCCAGGCTGATGCCCGCCGCGGGGCCGCCCAGCTCGCGGCCGAGGAAGAAAGCCACGACCAGGAAGGGGAGACCGAAGGCAGCGGCGGCCAGAGTGCGCCCGCCGAGCCGCACCAGGGCCTCGGTCCCGGCAGCGTCGCAGATCGGCTTCGTGGAGGTGGCCTGGACCAGGGGTGCGACGGGCCGCGGCGTGAACAGCAGCGGCAGGGCCGCGACCATCTTCAGCAGCGGCGGATGCTCGAGGTTGAGACCGTTCTGGCCGTACCGGTCCGCCTGGTCGCCGGCGAGCGCATGGAAGATCTCGTCGCTGGTGAGGGCCTGCCGCGCGACGGCGAGCCCCTGGAGCAGCAGGATGGCGAGCGCCCCGGCGATGCCCATGACGCGCCAGGGCCGCACGGTCCGGGCATCGCTCCGGCCGCGCGCGGCGGCCGGCAGGCTGGTGCGCCGATCTCCCTCGATAAGGTCGATCACAGGCACGGGCTCCGCTGAAGTGCTCAGCGATGAGGCTAAAGCTACACTAAGTATAGCGTAGATCGCTGCCTTGCCGGCGAAGGCGACGTGCGCGCCCTGATCGGCGGCCATGGACAGGGGGCGGGCGACCAGGGGTGCCATGGCGCCGCGGCGTGAGATCATGGAACGGAGCATGCTTCGCCGCGCGGCAAGGAAGACCTTCCTTTCTCTCAGGAACCGCAACTTCCGGCTTTACTTCACCGGCCAGCTGGTCTCGAACACGGGCAACTGGCTGACCAGTGTCGCCCTCACCTTGCTCGTGCTCGAGATCACCGGCAGGGGGCTGGCGGTCGGCGTGCTTGCCGCCTGCCAGTACGGTCCGATCCTCTTCCTGTCGCCATGGGCAGGAGCGATCGCCGACCGCGGAGACAAGCGACGGCTGCTGCTGCTGACCCAGGGCCTCGAGATGGCACAGTCGATCGGCCTGGCCATCCTGGCCTTCTTGCCACGGACGCCGATCGCCGGGCTATACGTTCTGGCCCTTGCCGGCGGCATCCTCCTGGCGTTCGACAATCCGCTGCGGCGGTCCTTCGTCAGCGAGATGGTTCCGGCCGAGGACACTCCGAACGCGGTCGTGCTCTACAGCACGACCGTCAACGTCGCACGCGTCTTCGGGCCGGCGCTGGCGGGCCTGCTGGTGGTGACCCTGGGTTACGGCTGGTGCTTCGCGATCGACGCCGCTTCCTATGTCGCGGTCCTCGTCTGCCTGGTCATGATGCGGCCGGCCGAGCTTCATCGCGAGCCGCGCGGGCCCCGTTCCAGGGGTGAGGTCCGCGCGGGCCTGCGCTACCTGGCCGCCGTGCCGGACCTCTGGATCAGCTTCGCCGTGCTTGCCGCCATCGGCACGCTGGCCTACAACTTCAACGTCACCCTGCCGCTCTTCGTGACCGGCGCCCTGCACAGCACCGGCAGCGTCTTCACGATCCTCTATGCGGTCTTCAGCTGCGGCGCGGTGGCGTGCGCGCTCGTCGTCGCGCGCCGGGGCCTGGTGCGGATCCGCCACATGCTCTTCGGCGCTCTCGCGCTCGGCGTCACCATGCTCCTGCTCGCCGCCGCGCCCGGGGTCAGGACGGCCGCGGTCGCGGTGTTCTTCGTCGGCATGGCCAGCATCCTCTACATGACCTCGACGACGGCGATCGTGCAGGTCGTGGCCAAGCGCGAGATGCATGGGCGGTTGCTGGCGTTGCAGACGGTGCTGGTGGCCGGCACGGCGGTCATCGGCGGCCCGCTCCTGGGCTGGCTCGCCGATGCCATGGGCCCGCGGGCGCCCATCGTCCTCGGAGGCATCGTGTGCCTGCTCGCAGCCCTGGCCGGAACCTTCGCGAACTCGACGCTGGGCACGCCGGGTGGCAGCCGAGGGCGCGAGTCTACCGACCGGCGCCAGCCGCCGATGCTCCCGGCCGCCGAATGCGGCTCTCCCTCCATCGCGACCCCTCCAATGGCCTGCCTGGATGCCGGTCGGCGAAAAATCCTGGCTCGACAGCACCATAGTGCGGACAACCAAGCCAAGAGGAGCAGGCGTTGTAGCTACAGCAAAATGAAAGCCGGTACGGCTTCTTGGAACACGCCTGAGTCTCCCCACCGTCGGGAAGATTCCAGCATCGTTCACCCTTCCAATGGCGCACCCCAATGAGGATCTTGAGTCTAGAGATTCTGCTGCAGTGTCGCCGGTCTTAGCTGTTCGATAGCCATTTCCACAGTTCGTCTGACAACAAAGCTGTGATCCTGTAGTGCGCGTTCCAGTGCCGGTAACGCATCAATATCGCCAAGATCGCCCAGTGCCTCGGCCGCCTCGTGCCGAACGATCTCTTCCTCGTCGTTCAAGAGTGCCTTTTCCAGGTGGGTAACCGCCCCATGGAGCTTAAGTGCTCCCAGGAAAAATGCGGCCTCATGTCTTACAACAGGACAGGGATCGTTTGCTAAAACCAAGGCTATATCGCCGAGGACCTGCTCCGGCTCATGGATACAGAGCAGGTACATCACCTTTCTTCGCACCACGCCGCTCTTGCAGCGGAGTGCTGACCTCAAACGACCAAGATGCGTATGACTCTCAGCCAGCTTTCGCGCTGCGCTGACACCTTGTATGGATCCTATGCGCTCACACTCTTCGGCGATCACGAGCAAGTCGTGGTCATCAAGCTCGTTCTGACATGCAGGAGCGGCCAATTCTGATCTCTGTTGACCCATGGCATTCCGCCCTCAGCTGAGCGAAGTAGTTGGTGGTTCCAAGAGACGCATCAGGACGGCAAGCCATGGGAGGCGTCTCTCTCCGTCTTCGTTGATTTCTACTCCCCTGCAAATCGGCGTATGATCGGGCAATGAGGCGAGCTGTCGATCTAATGCTACCGCGTCTCGAGGAGAAAGGTCTTCCGCATCAAAAGCATTCACGACAAGTTGGCGCGCCCCGGTATTAGCAAGCTTATAGATGATCCTGTTCTCTAATTGCGCAAGAATCTTCGGAGGAAAGGACTCTGGTCGCTGAGTCGACAGCCATAGAGACCAGCCCTTGCGCCATGCTTTATCGAGGACCTTGCCCAACTTATCGAATTGCTTGCCTAGCTTGCGCTGGCTCCCTCCAAAGCCATCGAGAGCTTCCTCTATCAACAAAAACCCTTTCAATTTTCGAGGACTATTGTCGGATGTATTATCAGGCAGGGCTGTGATTTCATCGAGGAATGCGGCAACCACCGACTCGAAACTCGCTGCATCAGATTCTACTAGATAACACCCTGGCTTATGCATAATTCTGAGAACGTCGCCTTTTAGTCTATCTGTGTTAGCGACTTGGACGCGCACGAGTCTACTTCTAAAAGCCTCTGGTACGGCACTGAGTTTCGAGCTAACGCTGGCGGACCCGTCTAGTATGATCACTGATTCCAAGAAAGAAGCGATCTCTGTGGCAAGTACAAGATCAGAGTTTGTCTTGCCGCAACCAGGTGTTCCGAGAGTGACTCCATGGCGAGCAAGGCCGCTGAACGGGAGCCGGATCTCGACACTTCTTGCTTGTAGCAAGGGGTGATGCGCCCAACCGACAAAGAGTCCGTCAGCGCCAGCATAATATCTAGCTTTGGCAATTTGCTCAGGAAAGTCTGATAGATAAATTGGGCTTTCTATGATGGCGCCCTCAAGCGGATAATTATATATATTCACAGGAGCGCGGATAGCTTCGTAGATCTGTGTCTTCCAGTCGTGACGCTCGCCAGGAAGTGCGTAATGATTGATGAACATGTGTGTTACTTCCTTGTCGGCGTCATCCGAGACGTGAATTGGCTTAACCTCCAGAAAGTCTATGACTGGTGCCAGGATCGAAGGAGTGTTCTCGGCTATTGCAAGAAAGCCTGCAAGGAAGCTGCCGGCAGCGAGAGCGGGCAACGCCATCGGAACATAGTCTTTGTTGGTGAAGCGTGAAATATCTGTAACCGCACGATAGCAGATTATGATGCCCTCGTGCTTTAAAGCGTCAAGATAAGCCCTGACGTGTGAAGAACGCTTGAAGAGAGATAAGACCTCTTGTGAGCGGTAGTTCCTATAGACCATTTCAAAGCGCAGTCGATCTTCAAGGAGCCTTTCGATCGCCTTCGCCTTTGGGCGAGGTAGGGAATTAAGTGGCTGTCCGCAAACGATGTGTGATTTCGTGATCTCGAAGATCGAAAAAAGCGCGTCGACTCCTCTATCCGGTGGGCAAATTGTGGCAGCTCCGACTTCTTCCAGGACAGATGTCAGGCTGTGCTGAAAGGCCTCGAGTTGCCCGCTGTCGAAGTGAGCGTCGCAGATGAAGTCAGCCCACCCACCGGAATCGTATGAGGAAATGTTCATGTCTTGGGTGAGGAGGAAGTCGCGGACTGGAGAATATATCGTGTTGCGTTGAGTATCTATTGTGAAAATGTACCTCTTGAACTGGCTGCGCTGACGAGTGAGTGCTGCGATGATATCTGGATGTGGAACGAATGACCAGGCTTCGACAGGATGCGCCTTGCTCGAGTTCAGGAAGCGCTTGGTTTCGCGAGAGAGATCAAAATAGGATCTCTCCTCCAGCTCGGGGAGGATCTGAGCAAGAGCAGAGGGTGTGTCCACCTCGGTTTTTCTCTTTCGGCCCATTGGCGGTCCCTTACGAGATGCTAAGCACCTTATCAGCGGGTGATGGTTTTCGCAAGGGCCTTAAAGGTTTGAACCTGGTCGCCTAAGCGCACGATCGGTAGGTTCGAGTCCAGCACGGGGAAGAGCGGTGCTCCTTGATCTCCTGCCGCCATTTGATGGGCCGGCGTTTCCCGTCCAACGGTCAGCCTCGACCTCTGGGCGGCGCTGCTCAACGAGGGCGTCGACGCCGCCGGCCTGGAAAGGGTGCCGGATCTCGTCGAGGTTGTCACGGTAATTGCCCATGGTCCGGCAAGCCTTCGAGATGTTACCAAGCTCCTCGGCTAGGCGCAGCACTCTGGGACTGGGCGGTCATCATGTTCTCCGTAGTTGTTTCAGTGGCATCTCCAATCTACGTCGAAGAGACGGGGTGGCCGCCCTTGGCGTGTCCCTCCGACACCAAGGGCGGCCAAGGCCAGCGTACGGCCGCTACTTGCGGATAATGTCTGAACTACCTTGCGGCTGGGAAGCGATCACTTCTGTGCCGGGCGGATAGCTCAAGGCCGCCTCTAGCTAGTGCTGCGGATGAAGGCGACGTGCGCGCCGCGGCCGGCGGCCAGGGAGAGGGGTGGCGAGTAGGCGTGCCAGCCGGCCGGGGAGGCGTAGTGGACCTGCAGGGTGACGGCACTCAAGGCCGGGACCTGGAAGCCGCCGGCGGACGGCACAGAATAGGCGTCCTGGCCGCCGGCCACGACCAGCGACCAGGTGCCGGTGGTGTAGGGCCCCAGCTGCCAGCGCAGGTTGCCATTCGCCAGCAGGAGGTCCACGCGGAGCGGCGCGTCCTCCCGGATGGACCCGCAGTGGGCGGCACGCAGGCGCGGCACGCGGGCGGTGATGTCCTCGACGCGGCGGCTCAGCGGCTCGTACTCGCGGACGCGCGCCGCCGGCGGCAGGGCGGCGCATAGGAAGAGGTCGTCGAAGAACCAGCCGCCTCCGGGCGGCCGGCGCAGGTAGGCCTGGCGGAGCCACTGCAGCTCGTGAAGCGAGGCCGGCGGCCCGGCGGGATGGCGCAGGTAGTCGCCTGCGGGCAGGGCGAGGAGCGTGCGGTTCTCGACGCTGGTGCGCTCGGCGGCGGCATAGGACTCCGCCCAGGCCTGCCGGTTGGCGGCCACGGCGGCGATCACGGCCAGGCCGGCGAGGAGGACGGCGGCGGCCCGGCTGCCGCGGGGGCCGCGAGCGAGGCGCTCGCAGCCGAACGCCAGCGCGGCGGCGAGGATCAGCCACAGCGGGAAGGCCCAGCGCGGCTCCATCTCGGTCGAGGCGGGGAGGATGGGGCCGGTGGCGGCGACGGCGGCGGCCAGCAGCAGGAGGACCGCCCGCGGGCGGCGGTAGCACGCGGCGGCGGCTCCCGCCACGAGGGCCGCCAGCAGCAGGGTCCCGGCGCGCGGCGAGGGGCCGGCCATGGCGCGAACCAGCTTGAGCGGCAGGGCCGCGGCAAGGCGCGGCAGGTCCGCCGCCCCGACCGACCAGCCGTAGCCGCCGCCCAGGGTGCCGAGCATGTAGAGGCGCCAGCCGAGGTAGAACAGGAACGCGCCGAGGTGCGGCGCGGACAGGCGCAGCCGCCGGCCCAGGCCGGCGATGCCGCCGATGCCGCGCGGGGCGAGCCAGGGGTAGAACAGCACCAGCGGCACGAAGACCTCCTTGGCCAGCGACGCCGCCAGGTAGCAGAGCGCCGAGAGGGAGAGCGCCAGCCCGCGCCCGGAGCGCGGCGCCGGCTCTCTCCCCGGCGCACTCGGGGCGAGGGTCTCGGGCGACGGGGCGGGGGCCGGCGGCCGGCGCAGGGCGCGGACGAAGAGGACGATCGAGAGGGCGGCCAGGAGGAGGCCCTCGAGATAGTGGCGCGTCGTGGGCAGCTGCATCAGGGAGGCGGCCGGGGCGCCCGCGAGCGCGACGCCCGTGCCCAGCGCCGCCGCCGCCGGCGGCAGCCAGAGGCGCAGCACGGCGTAGAAGGCCAGGAAGGCCAGCGCCGCCGCGGCGAGCTGGTGGGCGTACTGGGCCCGCGGGTCGGGGCCGAAGAGCCCCAGGTCGAGGTGCATGGAGAGGAACAGCAGGGGAGTGAGCATGCGCATCGGCAGCTGCCGCCAGACCTGGGCTTCGAGGCAGTACTGCCAGGGACGGTGCTCGGAGACGTAGTGCAGGACGAAGACGTCGTCGTGCGTCCACCACAGGCGAAGGACCTGGTGGTACAGCAGGAGCAGCGCTCCGATCAGCGCCGCTGCCGCGGCCAGGTCGGGGACATGGGTCCGCGACCACCGGCGCGGCACCGGCGGCACCGGCGGCTGCTCCGGCAGACTCGGAGCCTGGTCCGGGGTCGCGGCGATGCTTGGAGACATGGGCTGGTTCTGTCGCGCCGCGGCCGCCATGACGGTCGCGGGCGCGGCCAACGAGGTTCAGGGTTCGAGCACTCTAGCATCTTGTGCATCTCGTTGGCCGGCACGGTCTTTGTGCCTTCTTAACACCGTCCGCAGTATCTTCACGGCCGGCTGCCCACGTGTCGTATCGATCACCCATGAGAGCTCCGTTCACCCCCGGTCGCCGGCATCGCCTGGGCAGGGCACTGCTGACCGTGCTGGCGGCGCTGCCGGCGGCCATGCTGGGGGGGCTGGCGGGGTGCCGGTCCGAGCACCGCGCGGCAGACCCCGCGGGGCCGCGCATCGAGGGCGGCGAGCGCATCGTCTACGCGGAGAACGCGGCGGAGCTGGCATCGCTGTCCACCGCGGCGACGGCGCCGGCGCCGGTCGGGACGGTGCGCACGACCGGCCGGCTGGCCTGGGACGAGGACCGCACGGCGCGCGTGTTCCCGCCGATCGGCGGGCGGGTGCGGCGGCTGCTGGCCGACCTCGGGCGCCAGGTCGGGAAGGGCACGCCGCTCGCCGCCATCGAGTCGCCCGATTTCGGCCAGGCGCAGGCCGACGCGAACCGCGCCGCGACCGATCTCGCGGTGGCCGAGCGCACGCTGGCTCGGGTGCGCGAGCTCTACGAGCACGCGGCGGCGCCGAAGAAGGACCTGGAGGCCGCGCAGGCGGACCGCGACCGCACGAAGGTCGAGGGCGAGCGCACCGCGAGCCGCCTGGCGCTGCTCGGCGGCCAGGCCGGCGGCGCGGGCGGCGTGGACCAGCGGTTCGTGCTGCGCAGCCCGATCGCCGGGGTGGTGGTGGACCGCGCGATCAATCCCGGCCTCGAGGTGCGCACCGACGCGCCGGGGCCGCTCTACGTGATCTCCGACCCGTCGCGTCTCTGGGTGTACCTGGACGTCGTCGACCAGGACCTCGCCGCGGTGCGCGCGGGGCAACCGCTGACCCTGCACTGCAACGCCTACCCGCAGCGCGTCTTCGGCGGCCGCGTCGAGGTGGTGGGCGACACGCTCGATCCGGCGACCCGGACGGTGAAGGCGCGCGGCGTGGTGGAGAATCCGAACCGCCTGCTGAAGGCCGAGATGTACGTCGACGTCGAGGTCACCGACCCGGAGCGGCGGCCGGCGCTCGAGGTGCCTTCGGCGGCGGTGGTGGCCGAGGGCAAGCAGCGCTACGTGTTCGTCGAGGAGGCGCGCGGCCGCTTCGCGCGGCGCCCGGTCACCGCCGGCGCCGAGCGCGGCGGCCAGACGGTGATCCTGGCCGGCCTCGACCGCGGCCAGCGGGTGGTGGTCGACGGCAGCCTGCTGCTCGAGTCGCTGCTCACTTCCGGAGGCTAGCGCCTCTCCCGCGCCCGGGACCTTCCTGCCGTGTCCGCCACGAGCGCCGCCACCCATCCGCACGCCCACCGCGGGCTGCTGCAGCGGTTCACCGCCCAGGCGCTGCGCAGCCGGGTGGTCATCGTCGCGCTGCTGGTGGTGTTCGTCAGCGCCGGCATCGCCGCCTTCCGCGAGCTGCCGGTCGAGGCCTACCCCGACGTCACCAACGTCCAAGTGCAGATCATCACGCTGTTCCCCGGCCACGCCGCCGAGGAGGTCGAGCAGCTGGTGACGGTGCCGGTCGAGAACGAGATGAACGGCATCCCGAAGCGCGCCTCGATGCGCTCGATCTCGCTGTTCGGGCTGTCGGTGGTGACGCTGGTGTTCGAGGACGACGCCGACCCGGCGTACGTGCGCAACCAGGCGTTCGAGCGCCTGCAGGCCGTCGACCTGCCGGCGGGCGCGCGGCCGGGGCTGTCGCCGGACTCGACGCCGGTGGGCGAGATCTACCGCTACACGCTGCGCGGGCCACGGGGCTACTCGCTGCTCGAGCTCAAGGCGCTCGAGGACTGGGTGGTCGAGCGCCGCCTGCGCACCGTGCCGGGGGTGGTCGACGTGGTCGGCTTCGGCGGCCCCACCAAGCAGTACCAGGTGCTGGTCGACCCCCTGAAGCTGAAGTCCTACGGCATCACCTTGAAGTCGGTCTTCGACGCGCTGGCCAACGGCAACCGCAACGCCGGCGGCGCCTACATCGAGCACGGCA
>Ga0070732_10002227_pt1 | contig 10531 bp, 9 predicted proteins | sample Coa_R1_5_FD_66449 | JGI IMG/M metagenome (GOLD analysis project Ga0070732, IMG submission 66449) | Surface soil microbial communities from Centralia Pennsylvania, which are recovering from an underground coalmine fire - Coalmine... | ecosystem: Environmental > Terrestrial > Soil > Unclassified ...
CTGGAACTCACGCACCACCTTGATAGACAAGGGCAAGAGGATGAACAAGATGATGAACAGGACTACCCCGACAACTATCAGAGCGGTCATCGACTGTCTCCTTCTGTTTGGCTGACGTGAGAAACCTCGAGCGGTTCAACTTGAAGCGTAAGGCCCTGTACGCCGGTGATGCGTACGTGCGCGCCTTCAGGGATGGGTCCGGCGGCCGCTCGCGCGCTCCACTGCTCACGGTGCGCGCGCACGATACCGACGGGGTCCAACGCACGCACGACGACTGCCTCCGCACCGACGACGTCCTGCAGTTTGGCCGGCTTCGGCAGGCGCTTACGGGTCTGGATCATGACGCGGAGCACAAGAGTGAAGAAGGCGGCCAGCGCGATCGCGATACCGACGACCAGCCACTTCGATACGGCCGCATTCGGTACGGATGACTGGAACAAGAAGAGCCCGCCCAAGATAAGCGAGGTCACGCCGAGGGTCGCCGCAACCCCGACGGTATGGATGTGGACTTCGAACGCGAGCAAAGCCATTCCAACGATCAACAGGACGACTCCGGCGATGTTCACGGGAAGCAGGTCGAGAAGGACAAGGGAGATGATGAAGGATAGAACACCGAGGACGCCGGGCAGGCGGATACCCGGATGCAGTATCTCGATGATGATGCCCACCAATCCGAACAAGAACAGGATGAAGATGATGTTCGGGTCGATGATGCCGTGCAGCACCGACTCGATGAACGTCATCCCGACTGCTTTGAACTCAGGATGCGCAGCCGTGACCGTCACACCGTTGATCGACCGGCCGGCGATCTCCTCGAACAGCTGCGATCTGGTCGCCGCGATCAGATCGATCGCTTTCTGACGCAACGCCTCTTCCGCGGGCACGCTGATCGAATCCCGCACCATTCGTTCGGCGAGATCTGCGTTGCGGTTATGCGCCTGCGCGAGGGCGCGCGCATACGCAGCCGCGTCGTTGGTGATTTTCTCGTCGAGGACTTGGCCGCTGAAGCCGACGGGGTGCGCAGCGCCGACGTTCGTGCCCGGGGCCATCGCTGCGATCGGACAGCCGGTCAGGATGATCGCGCCCGCAGAGGCTGCGCGCGCGCCGCTGGGCCCGACCCAACAGACCACAGGCACGCTCGTCGTGGATATGGCCTTGATGATCGACCGCATCGAGGAATCGAGCCCGCCGGGCGTGTCGATTCGGATGAGGACCGCCGCGGCTTTTGCGTTCTGGCCGATCCGGAGGCCGCGCTCGACGTAGCGAGCAGACAGTGGATCGACGGTACCGGTTAGGGAAACGACGATGACCTGGGCCTGCGTGGTTTGTCCGATTGCGGGACGGACGGCTCCGAAACCCAGCACCGCGGCGAGAACCGCGCCCCAAACCCCCCAGCGTTTCATCCTTCTCGATGTTGAGTGTAGCGCCGGCCAGACCGCGGGGCCGAGCCGATCCATCCTCCCGAAAATAGACGCCCGGCTCGCCCCAGCATCGACCACTTTGAGTGAAAGATTCAGCCACTAATAGCGTCAAGGCATCCTCTTCCAGGACCGATTCCACAGTGGGAACGGTTCAGTCCTTCCCCCTTTGTCGGTCATGGCGACGGCTTTCGGGGGATCCGGCCGACCGTGGGGAGAGGACTTCGTGGGGTTGCAGCGCCGCGTGCCACATGGCACCCGATGGGTAGCTGCTGCCCGTGATTCCCGCCTGGACGCAACGAAGCCCTCGCGAACGAAAGAGGTAGCGATGGGCAACGAGCGGCTGAAGCGCATCGGACGCGCGATGGCGGCAGGGCTTCTGGCCCTTCCACTTGTCCCGATCCTGGCCACGTCGGCCAGGTCGGCAACGCTGTGGCAGACCATCTACGCACAGGCCGACACCTCCACGTCGTCCTGGGCCCCCCACGTCAACTTCGGGAGGGATCCAACCCTCTTCACGAGATACAGCTGGCCCACGGACTACGCCTACTTGCGCTTCGACATCCCGGCTTCTGCTCCGATCACGCAAGCGACGCTGTGGGTCTACTCGTGGAACACGAACTCCAGGGGCATAGCCGTTCACCCGGCCAGCGACCTCTGGAGCGAAACACGCGTTACGTATCGCAACCGTCCGAGAGTCGATCGGACGTACGCACGCTCGGGCGCGGTGCGCGCGCAACGGTGGGTTGGGATCGACGTGTCACGATTCGTGACACAGGGTGGCTCGTACACCTTCGCCATACAAGACATGTCGAGCGCATCGATCAACCTGTCCTCGCGCGAAGGAAAGCGGAAGCCTCACATCGTCATCCCGGGGCCCGTCCCTTCCCCGTCAGGCTCGCCAACCGACTCGCCGTCTCCGTCGAGCAGCCCTTCACCGTCGAGCAGCCCGACGCCTTCGGCCAGCCCCTCGCTGTCGAGCAGCCCTTCACCGTCGAGCAGCCCGTCGCCTTCGGCCAGTCCCTCAGGCCCGTCCGTCGTCACAGACCCCTGGGCGATCTTCAGCGATCCCTCGATCGCAAAGCCCGGCTACCTGAACAGCTTCATCGATCCGAACTTCGGCACGACGGTTACGAGGATCGTCGGCGATGCGGGGACCGGCTACACGAACGCCGACGGCACGACCGGCGTCTGGGGATCCGACGCGCGCCAGCACTACAACGACGATCAAGCGTGGAACGCCGACGGATCTTTGCTGTGGCTCCAGAACCAGCAAGGTGGTTCTCCGTCGCACGTGATACTCGACGGCAATACCTACAAGCCAGTGCTGCAACCGTGCCCGAACTATTCGGTGTACGACGATCGCTGGTCGCCCGTCCTGCCACACGTGCGGGAGTTCCGCGACGGCTCGCAGATGGGTTGGTTCGACATCACGACCTGCACGCTGCTCCGTTCGTGGACGCTGCCCATCCAGGCGACGATCGACTCGCAAAACGGTCCATCGCGCGACGGCGCCTACTGGGCCGAAGGCGACGCATCGACCGGCAAGGTGCTCGTCATCAAGATGGACCCGATGCCCGGGCAGATCGGTCCGCTGTTCGACGCCCAGACGAACTGCGGGCTTTCCGACTGCACGATCTCCCACATCGCGATCGCACCCGACGCGAAGTACGTGCTGGTTCACTACGTAGGCGACCACGACCGCGTGCTCGACGTGAACCCGACGACGCTCGCCTTGACACCACACGTGTATCCATCCGGAACACCCCTGTGTGTGGGAAGTTCGTCGAACGGCTTCATCTACGACGTCGGTCACAGCGACCTGACGTTCGACGACGGCGGCAACGACATCGCCGTCGGCCAGAACCGGTCGTGGTGCCCGCAGACGGTCAACGGAGTCGCGCTCGGCCAGGTCTACAGCGTTCGCTTCAGCGATGGGAAGGTAACGTCGCTGATCCACACGAACACCGCGCAGAGCTACCACATCTCGTGCCGAGACTTCCTGCGCCCCGGGTGGTGCTACGCGAGCTTCTGGCCCGGTAGCGGCGAGGCGTTCAACGACGAGATCATCGCCTTCCGGCTGGACGGCTCGGGTCAGGTCGAGCGGCTCGTGAATACGCACACCGACACGACGAACTGCTACCGGTGCGAGTCTCACCCGGTCCCCTCGCCGGACGGCATGCGTGTGCTGTTCGCGAGCTCGTGGTCGGTGAGCTGTGGCGTCTTGTGCGGTACCCAGTCGAACCCGCAGGCATACATCGTCGATACACGAGCGCTCCGCTGAGCGCGCGCGCGGCGGCCTAGTCGAGGAGCGCGCGCGCGACGCGGACGACGACGAGTCCTGCAAGGACTCCGATCGCGTTCGCGCCGACGTCGCCGATCTGAGCGTCGCGACCGACCAATCGCTGCGCCAGCTCCATCGTGGCCCCGAATAAAACGATCACAACCGCGCGCGCGAGATCGACCCAGAAGGACCCGCCCTTGCGAGAGGGCCATACGAGGGCGGCAACCGTGATCGCCGCGTACGCGGATGCGTGTGCGAGGAAGTCGCGGATGTTCGATGGACCGACGACGTCCGGCCCAAGCGTGAACAGGACGGTGACGGCGACGACACAGGGCAACGGAAGCCGGAGCAGCCAACGACGAGTCGGCTCGGACGGGGCGCGCATGCGGTTGCCAAGGGTAGCGGCACGCGCAGGGCGCTCGGTTCTCAGTTCGATATCCGCCCGCGCACACGTGGCCCGAGGATGTTCGCAGCAGGCAGCGGCAAGTGCCGCCAGGCGCGCATCGCCCATCCGAACTTAGACGCGTTCTCCGCGCTGCTCCCCGCGTCGGCGGGGTGGTAGTACCAGTACTGCTGCACCGGCGTCGCGCCCCACTGTCGTTTCGCTTCGAGCGTGCCGGTTCCGTTCGACGAACGGCCGAAGTCGAACCGGGTGGCACCGTCTGCGATGGAGTAGTCGATCGCGCACCAGTAGAGAAGCTGGTTCGGACACTTCGGGAAGAACTCGCGCAGCGACGAGACCCACGGAGCCGTCACGGTGTCGCCGTGCCGCTGCATCATCGCGGCTCCGACGGGACGGCCGTGCGCCCGCACCACGACGAGGCGGGTCTGATCGCCGAGGTTCAGAAGGATCTGCTCGAAGAACCGGCGCGCGTGAACGGGCGAGCCGAGATCGCGCATGTTGCGCGCGAAGACGGCGTAGAAATCATCCAAGGCTTCGATGCCGTAGACGGCTGCGACAAGCCCTTCTCGCTTCGCCTTCTTCACCCGGTTGCGGCGCTCGGCCGGCAACTTCGTCCACTGCTCCTCGGCGGAGCGCTCCAGCGCCAGAACCATCGAAACCTTGTCGCGGGACACGGGTAGATCGACGCCGAGGTCGTGAGTCGTTCGCACGTCGAGGATGGCCTTGTCTCGCACTGCCGCCTCTCGGGCTGCCTCGAGGAGTGCGCGCGAGACGTCGTCGTCCACCGCGACGGCTCCCCCTCCCTCACCGAACGGCATCGAGACGAGCCGTCGTCCGACGAACGGGCCCGCCATCGACACCAGGGGAAGAACGCCTACCAGCTCGGGCCCGCTGAACGCCCCCATGTATCTCGAGTCGTGCCCGTACGCGTTCCGGATGATCTCGCGCCATTCCCATCGATGCATGATGCTGGTGTTGGGCGCGCGCTCGACGAAGCCATTCCATGCCTCCCGGTCGGTGACTTCGCCGACACTCGTTCCGTGGGTTACGCGCGCGCCCATCACCTGCGCCTGACGACGATCTTCGACACTTGACGGGCGAGCAGCCTTACGTCGTTCCACAACGACATCCGATCGAGGTAGCCGAGATCGAGACGGACCCGCTCGTGCATGAGAACCTCGACGTAGTACGCGAAAGGGTCATCGGCAGCTTCGAGGATCGCCGACTCGTCCATCGACGCGAGAGTGGACGGGCCCAGGAGCCCCGGCTTGACGGCCAGTACACGGCGCTCCTCCGGCGTGTAAAGCGCGACGAACTCCGGCGTTTCGGGACGCGGTCCTACGACGCTCATCGATCCGACGAGCACGTTCAGGAGCTGGGGAAGCTCGTCGAGGTACGACCGCCTCAGGATGCGGCCGATCCTGGTGATCCGGGGATCGGATGAGGGGCTGACGTTCGGGGCGAGGCGATCCGCATCCGGCCTCATCGTTCGGAACTTCCAGATGACGAACGGCTTCCCCCGCAGACCGATCCGGATCTGACGGAAGAAGACCGGCCCCCGGTCGTCGATCCTGATGGCCAACGAGATGATCGCGATCACGGGCGAAAGCACGATGATCCCGATAAGAGCACTCGCAACGTCGAAGAGGCGCTTCAGGATGCGGGTCCTCGTGGGCGCGCGCACGAGGACGCCTTCGACCGGATAGAAGTCGCGGGTTGCGTGCACCCGGCGCAGCTCGGGGAGGCGAACTTCAGATGGGTCAACTGCCATCGGCCGTCTCCTCGTTTTCCGTTACGACTTCACGCACGAGCATGAATGCTTCCGCTGCAGCCAGGCCCGATTCGATCCCATGGCGCTTGGCGTAGACCTCAATGGCTTCGTACGAGCGCGGATGCGGGTACGGGCGCACTTCACTCTCGCGGGCATCGCTGTAGCAGCGCATCGCGTCGATCTTCGCTTGCAGCGTTTCCGTGATATCGACGTAGACGCTCGGCGCGAAGACGTTCCCCCCGAACGGGGGCGCCCACTCCGTCGACGACGCAGCTTCGAACGACAGGACGCGACGGACGCCGGAGCCGGGGCGTGTCGCGACCATGGTCGCGTTGAATACGACTCGATGATCTTGGTTCACGTCGTTCCCGAAGTGCGTGTAGACGACGTCGGGCTGGAAGTCGGCCACGAGCTGCTCGATCGGTTGAATCACGTCCAGCAACGCGCGTTCGTCGAGGCGCTGATCTGTGAATCCGAGGAAAACGACCTTCTTCACGCCCAACACGTCGGCAGCGCGCAGCGTGCATTCGGCGGCTCCGTGCGGCGCACGGCCGTCGGTCAACACGCACGCCCAAACCTCATCGCCGTGCCGCGCGTGCCGCGCCATGGTGCCGCCGGCGCCCAGCGTCTCGTCGTCGGGATGCGCTGCTACGACCAGGACTCTCAACTGGTCACCTCCGCGAGCGGCGGGGCTTCGGGCGCGCGCGCACCGTGGGAGCGCGTTGCGACCCGGAAGAACCACAGATGCGCGGCACTCGTCGTGAGGTAGGCGACCGTGCTCGCGATAGCAGCGCCCTTTACGCCGAGGCGAGGGATAAGGACGAGGTCGAGTGAGATAGTAACGACCACACCCGCTCCGGCGGCGATCGAGTTCAGACCCGGTCGGCCGTCCGCGAACAGGAACGCGGTCACCACGCTGCTCACACCGGCGCCTGCAAGCCCTCCGAGCAGGATCAGCGTTGGGACGATCGCACTTCGGAACTGCCCGCCGTAGACCAACGGCAATGCGAACGCGCCGGCGGCGAGCGGGAATGCCAGCGCGATCGGGATCCACCCGGCGCGCCGGAGCATCTTGCGCGCGCGCTTCGCCGCTTCTTCTCCTCCGACGCGGGAGTACTGCGGATACAGCACGTATTGAACCGCCGTCGTCGGGACGCGCAAAAGCTCTGCCAGCTTCGACGCGACTGCGTAGACGCCGAGCGCGGCGGGCCCGACGATCGCGGCAACGATCGCGAAGTCCAGCCGTTCGTTGAGCAGCATCAGCAAGCTCCCGACTTGCGCGCTGATGCCGTACCGAGCGATGCGGGCCGCCAGCGAAACGTTCGGCTTGCCTCCCCCGGCGAGCAACCCGCGACGAGCGAGCCGCGCCCATGCGACCGATGCGTTGATGACGTCTCCCGCAGCGAGCGCAGCGACCATCGCCTTGATCTGCCCCAACCCAACCCACAGCAGGAAGACGTAGATCGGCAGGTAGAGAACCTCTTCAAAGACGATCACGCGGTTCGCACCGGTCATGTCCCCGGTGCCTTGCGCGCACGCTTTGGCCGTCGATTCCATAAGCTGTGTCAGAACGAGCGAGCCGGCAGCGGCGACCGCAGCAACGGAAACGCTCTTGAAGAAGAGGTCCTCGATCCAAGGCGCCGCTATCGCCCAGATCGCGGCTGCGACCAACCCGGACACGATCGCCATCGCGAGAAGCGTGGGACCCACGTTGCGGTCCCTGCGTGTCGGACCGGATAGGAAATACGGCGCGGCTCCGACGACGCCCTGGCTCGCGATGGCACCCGCGAGCCACGGGAGGACCCGGAGCAGCGAGAAAACGCCGACCGCCTTGGCTCCGCCCGTGCGCGCGACGATCACGGTTGCGATGGCAAGCGCGACGAGCGCGATGATGCGCGCGGCAAGGTTGCTGATGACCGGCTGCCGGTCGGATCGCGAGATGCGCGCGCTCATGTCAGCACCGCGAAGGGACGGAGGCGCGCGATCGGCCGGATGATCCCGTGGCCGGCGAGGATCGACATCGCTTCGTCGACGCCACGATCGTCGAGCTGCGGCACAGGCACGGGACCGTTTCCCTCATACCCGAACCGCAACGTCGCTCGGCGATGGGGATCGGCGGCGGAGAGCCCGCGGGAAACGAAGTCGTCGATGATGGATCCGGTCCCGTGGGAGGTCGAGTACAAGCTTTGGCCCGCACCCTCGGCCCCGACCGCGAGGTACGAGGACGTTCGGTTGGTTCCGGGCACCAACACCGGCTGGCCCGTCTGTTCCAACAGTCCCCGCCCGCTCATCATCGACGGCGGATAGCTGCGGGCAACCTTGTATCTATGAACGATCGCCTGGGCGCCGGCGATCTCTTCCTCGTACAGCGTGTCGTGAGGAGAGTCGACGATCAGCTTCGACGATGCGCCGAACGACTCCTCCGCGATCGCGCGCAGACGTGCATACACGGCGAGCCGGAAGGCGAACCCGTAGTTCATCGCAGCGGCGTTCGCGAGCATGTAGCGATCGCCTTCCGAGCTGTGACGCGCGATCGGTGGGCACGACCCCGAGAAGTACAGGGCGCGGCGGCTCCGAAGATCCGACCTCGAACGCGACGAGACCAGGTGGTACGCGGGCTTCGCCAGCGACATGATCGCGCGATGCTTGCCCGGGTAGTCCGTGCGACGGCCGAACAGGCGGCCGACCAGCCCCGTCAAGACGCCGCCACCGGCGTGGAACTGCAGCGTGACCTGTCCCGGCCGGACCCCCAGGAGTCCTGCGGTGCCAGGTTCGAGGATCTCTTCAACGCGTTGCAGCTCGATGAAGTGGTTGCTCGGTCCGACCGTTCCGAAGCGAAGGCGCGCGAGCTGAACGATCAACGCGGGCAGCTCCCGACGGAGCTTGTCGGCGCCGCCGTATCGGTCGAGGTCGAGCCGGCCTCCCTCTTCGACCCGCACGAGCTCGGCGGGATCGAGCCCGAAGCGATCGGTCGCGAAGTGTGAGCCCGCGATGCACGCATCGATTACTTCGCGACTGGAGAGCTTCGTCGCCGGCCCGCCTCCGGCCGGCATGGTTTCGCGGATGCGCGCATAGAACGACGCGATCGCGGGTTCGGAGGGCTGCTCGACATCCAGCGCGATCAGCGCCATGCCGCAATTGACCGCAGCGTTGCTGAGTGTTGGTCGGATGAACTCGCGCGTAGCTACGGCGATGCTGCACGGCGCTTCCATGTTCCGCTCTTGGTGGAAGTCGGGCAGCGCAACCGGCGGCGCCGCCAGGTCTGCGTCCTTGACCAGCGCAGCAAGCCGCGCGGCGGCTTCCTCGTCCAAGACGTGGTCGGGGCTATCGAACATCCTGACCCGGCCATCGGGCGGCTCGTTCAGCAGAGGCATCGGAGCTTGCACCGTTCAGTTCCTCGCCCTGTGTGCTTCCGTGCGTTCCGGAGAAACGACGGACCCAACCTTCGGATCCTGCTCCCGCCAGAGCCACGTCGACTCGCGCTCGGCCGACAACGCGACGATCGCGGAGCGGTATCCGGCGCGGAACGTGGGATCCGGCAGGGCAAGGGCCTGCTCGGCGAGGAACAGCGGGAAGAGTGCCCAGTTCGCGGCAGGCGGTATGCCGAGGCGTCCAAGCTGATCGAGGATCGACGCGCGCACGAGATCGGGGAACCACCCGAATCCGAAGTATGCGTATGCGAAGCCGATGAGGTTGGGCCAGTCGCCGTACTGGGACCATTGCGCGCGCAAGCTTTCACGACCCGGGTGCGCGGACCGGCGACGCCCCGTCCTGCGGGACACCCGATCTAAATAGAAACCGTAGCTCGTGGGGAACTTGTAGATGTCGGCGAGAGGGAGCCAATGCGGGTCGGCCCGCTCCCAATCGATCACACCTTCGATGCGGTCCCCACGCACGAGCAGGTTGCCCATCCAGTAGTCGCCGTGGGACGCGCACATCGGCACTCCGACGTCACTGAGCGAGCGCGCGCGCGCCGAAGCGTCCGCGAACAACGCCTCCTCGTCTGCGCTGCAACCGATCTCCTCGTAGTAACGGTCGAGAACACGCTCCGCCCATCGCGCGGCCGCGTCGGGGAGCGAGATCCTCCGCGCCAATGTTTGTGTCTGAAAGTCGGTGAGCCATGAGAACGCCCTGTGGAAGTCGTCGCGGACGTTCTGCTCGCGGTCGGTATGACCTTTCGAGTAGTAGCGCGACATCATCGGCTCGCCGTCGAGCCCGGTCGTGATCAGAACGAGGCGACCATCGATCCGAACCAGCCCAGCCGTTCGCGGGATCTGCATCGAGGCCGGATAGAAGACATCGCCGCGCACGTCGCGCAGGGCTTCGAACTCGGCGGCCAGATCTTCTTCGGCCACATGGTCTCGAGCGACCTTCGCAACGAGAATAGGACGCCGGGATCGGTCGAGGAAGATCAGCGTCGTCTTCGCCGAGGACGCGGCGTCGATCCCAGCCACGATCACGCCGCCGACGTCGGTGAGCGCCGGGTCGCCACGCCGGACGTGGTCGAGGATCGCGCGCGCCAACGGGCCGGTCACGACGGCCTCCGAGCAACCACGGCGAACGCCGGCGCGAGGCGAGCGCGCACACGGTGGGGCAGGCGGAGAGCGGTCCCGCGCGCCAGAGGCAGGACCGCGCGCGTCATCCTTGCGCGCGCA
>Ga0070732_10002228_pt1 | contig 10530 bp, 7 predicted proteins | sample Coa_R1_5_FD_66449 | JGI IMG/M metagenome (GOLD analysis project Ga0070732, IMG submission 66449) | Surface soil microbial communities from Centralia Pennsylvania, which are recovering from an underground coalmine fire - Coalmine... | ecosystem: Environmental > Terrestrial > Soil > Unclassified ...
TAGCGCAGGAATTCAGCCTGCCGCTGTCTGAGGAGAGCGATACCAGCCGTTCCTCAGTGCTTTTCGCCGAATCGCTGTCCCCCTCTGCGCATTCCGCCCCCACGGATTCCACAACGAACGAGGAGCCACTCGCGTGAATCAGGAGATTGCAAGCCAGATCGCAGATGTTCAAAGTGCCGCAGACAGCTGGACACCGCAGCGCGCACTCAATTGGGCGTTCGACACTTTCGGCAACAGAGTGGCTATCTCTTCCGCCTTTGGCGCCGAGGGCATGGCTTTGATTGACATGGCCTCGCGCTTGCGCAAAGACTTCCGCCTGTTCACGATAGACACTGAATTTCTTTTTCCTGAGACGTACAGCCTGATGGACCGTATCGAAGAAAAATACGGAATCACGATTGAGAAGGTATATTCAGTGCTCTCCCCGGAGGAACAAGCGCGCACGCACGGGCAGGCGCTTTGGAGCCGCGATCCTGATCTCTGCTGCAACCTGCGAAAAGTCGAACCGCTACGCCGCAAGCTGGGCGAATTGGGTGCATGGATCACGAGCATCCGCCGTGATCAAACCAGCGCGCGCTTAGGTGCGCGTCGAATCGAATGGGACGCCAAGTTCGGTCTTGTGAAAATCAATCCGATTGTTGACTGGACATCCAAGCAAGTGTGGCGTTACATCCACGATCACGATGTGCCCTACAATGCGCTTCACGATCAGGATTATCCGAGCATCGGCTGCACCCATTGCACGCGCGCCGTCCGTTCTGGCGAGGATCCGCGGGCCGGACGCTGGCCCGGTTTTGCCAAAACGGAATGCGGCCTCCATGTCATCGAACCCGCGCCCGAAACCACGAAGAGCGCCGCATCAAGCTCGGGCTTGTCGACCGTGATGGAGTAAACCCTCGATCTCTGGGTCCCCCCTGGCTTCTCGATTTCGTCAACCCACTTCACAGAACGCGGCTGAAAGCCCTCCCCAATCGCGCACTGCCTCCCGGGGCGCGGGGAAAAACACTCCGTGCAGCCGGCGCACAGATTCTTCCACTCTAGATTCGTCCACAAGAAATGAAAGCGTCCGGTCCGAAGCTCCCTGGCACATCACGCGCACGTCCATATCAGATACGGCTGCAAAGGCGCGGCTCGCCACATCCGGCTGGCGCCGAATGTTTTCCCCGACCAGGCACACCAGGGCCTTGTGATTTTCCCAGCGGACATTCGCGACTTCTCGCAGGTCGGCGGCGATCCTGGGCAATGCAGCGGTCGAGCCCGCGAGCAGCCACAGTCGCCCCAGCGAAGCGGCCATGACATCGACTGGGCACGAGCGCCGATCGAAAGCGGCATACACATCACGCAATACGTCCGAGTTGAGTCCTCGCGCTGATTCGATTTCCACGGCAGCCACGTTCCTTTTTGCCGTAATCGCGCTGACCGTGTTCCCGCTTCTTGACCGTGTTCCGATCTCCGTGCCTTCGCCCTCCGGGTGCCGTGAATTCAAGACGTGCACGGGTATGTTCTCCCGCATCGCGGGAGCCAGCGTCGCCGGGTGCAGCACTTTGGCTCCAAACTGCGCGAGTTCCGCCGCTTCATCGAAGCTGATTTTTCGAATAACTCGCGCCTCAGCACAGAGTTTAGGATCGGTCGTCATGATTCCATCCACATCCGTCCAAATCTCGATGCGGGTTGCCGCGAGCGCCGCTCCCACAATGGAGGCAGTGAAATCGGATCCGCCTCGCCCCAGCGTCGTCGGTACGCCCTCGCAAGTCGAAGCGATGAATCCACCTAGCACGGGCACCTGATCGGTTTCGAGAAGCGGACTCAAAGCATCCTGCAAATTTTGATCGGTGAGATCCCACAGAGGACTGCCCTGCCCATGCCTGGAGTCAGTCACAATGTATTTCTGCGCGTCGACATGCACTGCGTCCACCCCTGCTTCGCGCAGGGCCCTCGTTACCAGGGGGCTCGAAAGGCGCTCGCCAAAACCAAGCAGTCGATCCTGCAATTGCAGATCGAGTTTCCGCGACTGATCCAAATCGTGCAGCAGAGATTCCAGTCCGCGATATTCTGCGCGCAAATCCTGCTCCAGCCCGCGGCCGGCCGCACCGCTTATTAACTCGTCGGCAACAGCTTCATGACGAACGTAAAGGTCTCGAGCCACGGCGAGCGCCGATCCGAGACGCCCCTGGGCGGCGGCGTTGCCCGCCTCCAATAACTGGTCCGTGACCTTCGCCAGCGCGCTTACCACAACCACCCGACGCTCATCCGCCCGACTCTGCACGATTCCAATCAACCGTCGGATCGCGGCAGCATTTTCCACCGAAGTGCCTCCGAATTTCATCACCACTGCATCATCACTTTGCTCGAACCTGCTTTGTCGCTGATGTGCGCTCATCTCGGCTCCGTTCTGAAACTGCACAAAGAAAAACCCACCGCCAGATCGCTTCTGGCGGTGGGGTTCGGTGAACTTCCTGATTAGTGCTCTAGGTTATCCGTTCCCGTCCTCCAGAAGACACGTAATTCGTGTCGACATGCCTGTGCCTGTCGATGTAATTCGCTTCGCCTTCTGGAGAATGGTAGTCATCGAATGCGTATACGGAGGTACGACGATCCGACTAAAGCCTAGTCGCTCCAGCCATGAACGGGAAATTAAAAATTCTGATAGGAGAGATCGAAATTTCGATGCTACTTCTGCTTTTCAGAGAAAATGAACTAGAAACTTAAGCCTCCAACTTCTTGCCGACACCGGTCACCTGCCGCAGAAGCGCAATAAAGGCGGTGGTAGCAACCGACAGTGTCCGGTCCCTTCGGTACGCTAGCCCCAACTCGCGATACAGTTCTGCATCTTCCAAATCAATCAACTTGACCCGCCCCGCATCTACTTCATCCCGAGCGAACGACGCGCTGATCAAAGAGACGCCAAGATCCGCGGCCACAAAGCTCTTGATCATCCCAATGCTGGGTAATTCCATGCGCACCTGCAGTTCCGCATTGTAGGGCCGGAACAACTTGTCCAGCAGCCTGCGCGTGTGCCCCGTCTTGGGAAACAGAAGCGGATGCTTCACGATTTCGCTCACGGGTACAACCTTGTGCTTGGCGAGTGGATTCCTGGGGCTCACCATCAACATCAATTTGTCGCGGAAAATCGGCTGGATTTTTAAGCTCGGCGAAGTGATCGGCAACGTCAGTACGCCCACTTCTACGGCCCCATTCTCCAGTTTTTCGACGATCTTGTAACTGAAATTCCGATAGATACTGATCTGTACCGGCGGGTACCGCCGGCAATATTCCGCAAACACCTCCGGCAAAACATAAAGGCAGGTCGCTTCATTTGCGCCTACACGCAGCGTGCCGCGGGGAGTGCCACTGTGGTCGGCGACCGCCATCAGCGACTCGTCCCGCAGAGTTTTCAGGCGTTCGGCATACTCATAAAACACCTGGCCGGCCGGCGTTAACTTTACCGTTTTTCCAGAGCGATCGAGCAGCCGGTCGCCGTACTCCTGCTCCAGTTGCCGAATCTGCGCACTGACCGCCGATTGAGAGCGGAACACCTTCTCGCCCGCACGCGAGAAGCTACCTTGCCTGGCTACTTCCAGGAATGTGATGAGTTGATCAAAGTCCATGGTGTGAAACGAATTATATCGGACTTGCCGAGTAAATCCTGATAACCATCGCGTAAACCATCGACTCGGAAATTCGGATGAGACGGATCGAAATTCCGAATCCGGAGGAGCAACTCTATATTGCTGTTTTCCGAATGAGAACCTGGGCGCCGTAGGGGATCCGGATTTGATTCAATAATCAAACCTCAATGATCAACAATATTCGGTAATATGGCTGCTCCGCTCATGATCCAACTTTCCGACATCCAGGCGGCTCTTGCGCGCATCCGCTCCGACATTCGCATTTCGCCGTGCACTTCCTCGGAGACATTCTCAGGACTCACCCACAACTCTATTTTCCTCAAGCTTGATAACCAGCAGCGCACAGGTGCTTTCAAAGAACGTGGCGCGTTGAACAAACTTTTGACCCTGACCTCTGAGGAGCGCGCACACGGTGTGATCGCCGCATCGGCCGGCAACCACGCGCAAGGGGTCTCTTATCATGCTGGCCGGCACGGCATCCGAGCGCGAATCTTCATGCCCCTGCCGACGCCATTGACCAAGGTGTCGGCGACCCGTGCCTACGGTGCCGAAGTCGTTCTTCACGGCGCCAATTACGACGAAGCTTACGCGCGAGCGGTGGAAGTCGGCCGCGAGGATCGGCTCACTCTTATCCACGCCTTCGACGACGAAGCCGTCATCGCAGGGCAGGGAACTCTCGGCCTCGAAATCCTTCAGCAGCATCCTGACATTGAAGCAGTGGTAGTACCCATTGGCGGAGGTGGCCTCATTAGCGGCATTGCCTGCGCGGTGAAGGAGACGAATCCGTCGGTGAAGGTCTTCGGCGTTCAGCCCGCCCGCATTCCGTCGATGAAGGCGGCTGTGGCGGAAGGTAAGCCGGTGACTCTGAATTCCGCGAAAACCATTGCCGATGGCATCGCCGTACGCCGTGCTGGCGAACTCACGTTTCCGCTCGTGCGCAAATACGTTGACGACATTGTGACCGTAGAAGAGGAGGAAATCGCGAACGCGATCTTACTTCTGCTCGAACGTGAAAAGACGTTAGCCGAAGGCGCTGGGGCGGCTGCCCTTGCTGCTGTCCTTAATCGCAAACTGCAACTCACGGGGAAACGGATTGCGGTGCTGGTTTGCGGCGGTAATATCGACGTTACTCTGCTCGCCCGCATCATCGAGCGTGGTCTGGTCAAAGATGGGCGCCTGGTCCGCCTGCGTATTCACCTGCCTGACTACCCCGGAGCCCTACACCGGCTGACTGGAATTCTGGCTGAACATCGAGCCAACATTGTCGAGACCGCCTATGACCGCGCTTATCACGGAGTGAACCTTGGCGACACGGCCATCGACATCACCATGGAGACCCGCGGCCCCGATCACATCGCCGAGCTATTGTCCGCTCTAGTGGCTGGCGGATACACGCACGAAAGAATCTTGTGAGCGAGTTCGGATGAGAGTCTGTCTCACGATTCTTCTCGCGGTGGCATCGTTTGTCCGAACACAGATTTCTCCTCCTGCCGTCGATAAGGAAGCTAATGCTCGGCTCGAGCAAGACTTCGTTGCGTTCAATCCGCACTACGAACGAGAGCCTCGAACTGCGGATTTCGCGCACCAAAACCTTCGCCAAACGTATTGGTGCTTGAAGGAGTCGCTCCAGCCCGACGGATCATTCAAGGTGAACATCGCAGATGGATCACTGGAAGATGCCGAGTACTACGGAATGTCATTTCTGGCGCGCGTGGGATTCTTCGATCCCAGCCAGCGATTTTGGACCAATCGTGACATTCCGAATGCTGCCGAGGTCAAGGGCCGAATCATTTCCTTTGTCCGGTCGCATGAAAGCACCGGACCCACTGGCGACCACTATCGGAGTACGCTCGAGGCACTGGGCGTTCGTTGAAGCAGATTGGCTAGATCGAGTTCAGAATCTTTATTCCATTCCAGGTGAGTCACGGTGTCGACTTGCTTATTGGAGTCGGGCTGCTTCCGCCTCCGCCGTGGATAAGCACCCAAATCAAAACTCCAGCGCCTCCGGCTCCAATTGCGATCCACTTCGGATTGATGGCTGAGGCACCCGCCTTGCGTGGTGGGCCGCCACAGAGGTCCGACTCGACGTAATTCTTCTGCTCGCCTTCCTTCACCGATCCGCCCTGTGATCCAGCATTATCGCCCGAGGGCTTCTGATGGCCAGCGACTTCCACGTGCACGTCATGCTTGCGCGCCGCAACCTGAATGGTTCCATTCACATCGCTGACTTCATATTGCGTCCATTCATTCGCAACCGGGGTCACTGTGATGCACTTCACCCTGACTTTGAAGCTTCGTGACGTCCCAACTGAAACTCCGCCATGCTCGAGCGCGAGCAGGTCACTCTCAAATTTCGTCACCGATTCTGGCTGAATTAGAGCTGACGACCCCTCTAGCATGAGGTTTGCCGAAAATCCCGGACGTGTCTCGATCACGTCCCCGGTGAAGATCGCGGACGAGTCGTTCGCCTCGTAATTATTGACCCAGACGCCTCCCTGCGTATGGAGAATGGCAGACGGAGTTTGCCCCAGCAACGCCGATGGAACAATCAGCAGCATCGCCCAACAGACAAACCTGCGGCTCAAGACACTCATTCTTGGTCGCGTAGCATTCCCCACGCACTTACCAAAATCGTAACGTTGCGTCGGACACCCGTCTATTGGCACTCTGGATGACCACGCGCCAGGGTGCGCAATGGCGAGATAAACAAGTTGTCTTTTGTGAAGTTCGTTTCAGACGGGTAAAACTTTGTAAATCACATACTTGCGTGGCTGGCCGCGATGTAAATTAGAACATTGACCGCATGAGCACACGCAAATTGATCGTGATGACCGCCTGCCTCGCCGCTTGTGTGGGGCCCGCTGTCTCTCACTCGACAGCATTCCAAACCGCGAATTCCACCCCTCAAGGGGCGCCGACAAATGCAGCTGTGGTCAAGAGCATCGGGACCATCAAGGCAATCAATGGCAACGTCATTACTCTCGCGCCAGAAACCGGCCCGGAAGTCACGGCAAACGTCGAGCCGACTGCGAGTATCAAGCGCTTGGTGCCCGGTGCGAACGATCTGAGGAACGCGACCTCCATTCAACTGCAGGACTTGCAGGTGGGCGACAAGATCCGCGTGCGTGGGTTTGCTTCGGCGGATTCGAAATCGATCTCCGTTTTAGAAGTCTTGGTGATCACGAGCGCCGTCGTCGCCGCGGTAAGTGATCGCATTCGCCAGGACTGGCAGAAACGCGGACTCGGCGGGCTAGTCAGCGCCGTGGACCCGCCAACCGGAACGGTCTCCTTGTCTGTGATGGGGTTCGGAGGGAAAAAAACTATCGCCGTTCACAGTTCACCGAAGACCGTTTTCCGCCGGTACGCTCCAGACTCCGTCAAGTTCGAAGACGCGAGCCCCAGTTCATTCGCGGAGATCCGTGCCGGCGATCAGTTGCGCGCTCGGGGTGAACGTAGCGCTGACGGGACCGAGTTCGCCGCAGAGGAGATCGTCACCGGCAGCTTCCGAAACATTGCCGGGACCATCAATTCGGTCGATGCCAGCGCAGGTACGGTCACCGTTCAAGATGTCTTGAGCAAGAAAACGGTACAGGTGAAGGTCACTCCAGATTCCCAGTTACACCAGCTTCCCGCGGAAATCGCGCAGCGCATGGCAGCGCGTCTTAAGGCCTCGGTCGCTAGCTCCATGCCGGCCGGAATGCCTGGAGCCGGCGCCGCTTCATCCGGTCAGAATGGAACTGGCGCGGGTGCGGCCGCGCGCGGGGCAAATACAGGCGCGCCAGGAACCTCAGGTGGGGGCATGAGCGGCGCGCGCACAGGAGCGCCTGATATTCAGCAGCTGCTCAATCGCCTGCCGGCAGTCGCGCTGACGGATCTGCATAAAGGCGATGCCATCATGCTGGTCACGACGCAAGGCACGCCTTCGAATCCCAGCACGGCGATCACATTGCTGAGTGGTGTAGAAGCGATTCTTCAGGCTGCACCGAATGCGAATCAGGCGATGATGTTGACCCCATGGAGTCTGGGGGGCATGCCCGGCGGCGATTCTGGAAGTCAATAATCAATCTCGTGTCAGAGGTGACCAGATAAGCCAGGCACGTAAATCATCGTGGAGGAAGTGGGTGAGTCCCGGTGGGACGGGACTTATTGATGCGATTTTCTTCCATTCGCATTACGCAGAATTCAATTTATGAAATATGTTTTAGTCTTCTTATCGGTTTTCTTATCCTTACTCCCGGCTTCGGTCGCACAGACCGACACTGGCGCGTTGCGCGGACAAGTCACGGATCCTTCTGGCGCTGTGATTCCGGATGCAAGCCTCGTCTTGAAGCCGGCCTCAGGGGCTTCCATCACTACTCAGAGCGACGGGCAAGGCATGTACGAATTCAAAACTGTTCCGGAAGGGAAGTACTCGCTGGCCGTTTCGGCGCCGGGTTTTGCTCGCTATGAAAACGCGAATGTCGTGGTCTCGAACCAGCCGTTGCGGCTGAACGTTTCAATGATCATTCAGGTGGAAGAAGAGAAGATCCAGGTCTCGGATACAGCTCCGACTATCGACGTCAATCCCGCGAACAACGCCGGTGCGATCGTGATTTCGGGGCAGGAACTGGAGGCTCTGCCCGACGATCCGGACGAGTTGCTGTCGGATTTACAAGCGCTCGCCGGGCCATCGGCCGGTCCAAACGGCGGCCAAATGTATATTGACGGCTTCACCGCCGGACAACTCCCGCCCAAGTCTTCAATCCGGGAGATCCGTATCAACCAGAATCCATTCTCTTCCGAGTACGACAAGCTCGGGTACGGCCGGATCGAGATCTTTACCAAGCCGGGCACCGACAAGTTCCACGGACAGTTCTTTGTGCTCGGTAATACCTCCCCTTTCAACTCCCACAACCCCTTTGCTGGCGCCGAGCCGGGTTACGACTCCACGCAATACAGCGGCAATATCGGGGGCCCACTGCGTAAGACTGCGTCGTTCTTTTTCACGGCGGAGCGCAGAAACATCAATGATCTGAACGCCATCAATGCCACGATTCTCGATCCAAATCTCAATCCGATTCCGGACGTGGAATCTGTTCCGTACCCGCGCTATCGTACGAACTTAGGCCCGCGGTTTGATTGGGCCATTACCAAGAACAACACTCTGACCGCCCGCTATCAGTATTATCGCGATACGGAGAACGACGAGGGTCCGGGACAATTCACGCTCGCCTCGCAGGCTTACAACTCCGTTACGAGCGAACACACTTTCCAGGTTGGTGACACGCAGGTATTCGGATCCAAGATCGTGAATGAGACCCGGTTCCAGTATCTGCGCGAACTCAGCAGCCAAAATCCGCTCAGTACTGACCCCACCGTTAACGTCCGCGGCGCGTTCGATGGTGGAGGCAATAACCAAGGCACGATCGTTGATCACCAGGACCACTACGAATTCCAGAACTACACTTCCGTGATTCACGGAAATCACAACCTGAAGTTCGGAGCCAGAGTCCGGGCATTGCGCGATGCTAATTTTTCGACTTCGAGCTTTAACGGGACGTTTACGTTCTCGTCGCTTAATTTGCCAACCGACGCCGATCCCAATTGTCATACCGACCACAACCCACCGCCGCCGCTGAGCACGCCCTGTCCAATCTCCTATCAATACGCGCAACAGCAGCTCAAAACAGGCGGCACTCCTTACGCGACTCAGCTCTCGATCACCAGCGGTTTGCCCAACACGAATGTCACTACTTACGACGCGGGCCTTTATCTGCAGGACGACTGGCGCGCGCGCCCGAATCTCACCCTGAGTTACGGCCTGCGCTTCGAAACCCAGAATGACATCCACGATCACGCCGATTGGGCGCCGCGAGTAGGATTTGCATGGGGTATCGGCGGGCGAACCGCGCCGCCGAAGGCGGTTATACGTGGCGGCTTCGGCATCTTCTACGATCGTTTTCAATCGCAACAAATTCTCCAGGCTGAGCGCGTGAACGGCGTCGTTCAACAGCAATATGTAATTAACAATCCGACCTGCTTTCCAGTACCTGCCAATTGCAGCTTATCGGCGGCGACGAGTACTCCGACCATCTACCGCGTTGATCCCAGGCTGCACGCGCCTTACACGTTGCAGTCCGCATTAAGCGTCGAACGGCAAGTTACAAAATCGGCCACCCTGTCGGTGACCTACTTGAATTCGCGCGGCTTCGATCAACTCGGCACGATCAACGCTAACGCACCCATCAACGGACAACGCCCCAACCCAGCGCAAGGATACGTCTACGAGTATGTCTCGGAGTCCGTTTTCCGCCAGAACCAGCTCATCGCGAATACAAATATTCGAGCGGGTTCCAAGCTGCAACTGTTTGGCTACTACACCCTGAACTATGCCAACAGCGATGCCTCAGGCGTTTCGAACTTCGCCTCGAATTCGTACAACATCAGCCAGGATTATGGGCGCGCGACATTCGATGTTCGTCACCGGCTCTTCCTCGGGGGAAGCATCGCCATGCCGTACGCCATCCGCCTAAGCCCTTTCATAGTGGTGAGCTCCGGGACGCCCTTCAATATCACGACCCCAACCGATGTGAATGGCGACTCGATCTTTAACGACCGCCCAGGTTTCATCTCCTCGGCTACCTGCGCCACCTCGACCCCGAACCCGAGTAATCCGAACGTGTACTGCACTCCGGTCGGGAGTTTCGATACCAGACCAGACTTGGCCGCAACTCCGGAGCGGATTCTTCCCATCAACTACGGCGAGGGTCCGGCCCATGCTGTATTGAATTTGCGCTTCACGAAAACGTTTGGCTTTGGCCCAAAAACCAAAGGGGCGACCGGAAATCAGGATGGGCCCGGCGGTCCCAGAGGCGGCGGTGGTCACGGCGGCGGAGGTCCGCGCGGCCCACTTTTCGGCGGT
>Ga0070732_10002229_pt1 | contig 10528 bp, 7 predicted proteins | sample Coa_R1_5_FD_66449 | JGI IMG/M metagenome (GOLD analysis project Ga0070732, IMG submission 66449) | Surface soil microbial communities from Centralia Pennsylvania, which are recovering from an underground coalmine fire - Coalmine... | ecosystem: Environmental > Terrestrial > Soil > Unclassified ...
CCGTTGTGAGCCGATTCGACCGCCTGCCCGACAAGCGTCAGCTCGTGCTCACGGCCAATGAGCGTCGGGCACAGGGTCGGGCGAGCGTACACGGTGTGGTGCATTCTGGGGAGCCAACGCGAGGGCGTCAAACGACGCCCCCGCGGTTGGGATCTCAGTAGAGGGGCTGGAGTCCGAGCCGCTCCGTCTTCTCGATCAGACCATGCAGCTCTTCGCCGAAAAACAGCTGCACGTCTTGCACATCCGCGAGCCGGCTTTCGGTCAAATACTCATTGAGTGCATCGGCGCTGGGAGCTTCGAACATGAACATCAAGCGATGGCTCGGGCCAAGGTGCAGGACCTCGCCTGGTTGAACCTGGTACCTGGCTGCAATCGCCGGCCCGTTTGCCATCAATTTCCCGAACACTTCGCCCATCTGGGCGCTTGCGCCCGGGCACTCGCTGGGGTCATGACTGGCGAGGACAACATATTTAGCCATGTGTGTTTCTCCTACAGATGCAGCGCCGTCGGCAGCGCTTTTTCGAAGATGTTTGGATCGGTGCGCCAGGGCGCATCCGTATCGATATACAGCTCGACCATCGTGCCATCGGGATCCTCGATCTGGATTGCCTTCTGGATCACGAAGTCGAACATTCCCAGGATGGGCGTGCCAGTCTCCACCAGGCGCCGGTGGGCGTTGCGCAGGTCTTCGATGGACTCGCCAATACGTACCGCGATGTGATTCAGACCAAAGGCCGGCTGCTTTGGCCCCGCCACGCATTCAGGACCGGGTTCGATCAGGGCGAACTCGTGATGGGTGCGACCTGAGGTCACGAACACCGTCCCGGGCAGGCGACCGGATATCTCGAACCCGAGGAAGTCGTGGTAAAAGCGGACGGACGCCTCCAGGTCCCGTACATACATTCCCGCATGCCCCAGCTCGCGGACTTTGATCGGCGCCGCGGGAGCTGCCGGTCTGCCGAACAACGCCAGCATCCTGGTCTGGGTGTTGGCGTCGGTGGGAACGTCGGGCGCCGGGCCGAACATGCCGCTCTGGTGCAGCATGGCCTCGCGCGGCTTCCATTCCCCGTACACCACCTCCACCAGCTCCGCATCCAGGCGCGGATTCTGGCCGGTGGCCTGGGCAAGGTCCCAGCCGTGTACAAACACGTCCATGACCCGCATGCTGGCGTAGACGGCCGCCGGCACATCGCCGTGGCTCGTTCGGCAGATACGCTCGAGCGCTCCTGACTCCTCCAGGGCCACCTGCGCGGCTGCGCAGGCTGCGTCATATGCCGCCAGCGGATCGCGGCCCAGGAGATCGCCTTCGAGGTCCGGATTCGGCTCGGCGCCGTTCTTACCGTGCAGTAGCTCGGCGGTCCAAAGCTGGCCGCTCACCAGGTGATTCACCAGGCCACTGACATCGCCTTCCGACGTGCAGGCATTGCGCCACTGGCCCGGTTCGATGCCCGCTATGAACTTGCGGGTGGATTCGCAGGCGCGGCGGTGAAGGTCACCAACGGCGGCTTCCGTGGCCGCTGGGACCTGGGTGGCAACAGTTGTCATTCGGCTCTCCTTGCGAGGTAGATGAGCCGAGAATGCTCCGACGAGCGGCGCCAGAAATCAGGCGATTCCCCCAGGTTTGGCTCGAGCCAACCCGTATTTTCTGGGTGCGGCCTGAACGCGCCACTACGCCGCCGAAGAGTGGTAACGTTGCGGGACGGGGAGAACCGCTGCATGTTCCTGCCGCTGCGAGGGAATATCGCCATTGGGCGGGAGTTCAGCACGGCCGTTCCAGTAAAGGAGAGCGCAGTTCATGCTCAGCGTCGAAGACAATGAAATTCTCACGCACGTTGGACCCGGCACCATCATGGGCGACCTCTTACGTCAGTACTGGGTGCCCGCATTGCTCTCCGACGAGGTCCCAGCACCTGACTGTCCGCCGGTGCGCTTGCGGCTGCTCGGCGAGAACCTGATCGGATTCCGGGTCACCTCCGGTAAGGTCGCGCTCATTCAGGATGCATGCCCACACCGCGCCGCGTCATTCTTCTTCGGTCGCAATGAGGAGGAAGGCATTCGCTGCGCGTACCACGGGTGGAAGTTCGATATTGAAGGCAACTGCGTCGATCAGCTGAACGAGCCGGAGAACAGCAAGTTCGAGTCCAAAGTCCACGCCACGACCTACCCATGCGTAGAGCGCGGAGGGCTGGTGTGGACGTACATGGGTTCCCGCAAAGATCCTCCGCCCCTCCCGGACCTCGAGCCAAATATGATGGTGCAGGGTCGTGGCCGCATAAGTCCCAACATGTTCAACTGGAACTGGTTCCAGTGCATGGAAAACAACATGGACACCTCCCACCAGGGCATCCTCCATTTCGGTGCTGTACCGCTGGAGGACGCGCTCGATCCAGAAAAGGCGCAGCAAGCCTACGCCGGACCGGTGGAGGATCTGAAATACATCGTCGGCAACCGCGCGACCACGTTTGTCGTCAAGGACACGGATTTCGGCTGCAGCTACGGTGCGTACCGACCCGGCGACGATGACACCAACTACTTCCGCACCATGCACTGGCTCTTTCCCTGGGTCACCATGACGCCAGTCATCAAGCTGGGTCAGATGGCGAACTGCGTGATCACCGTTCCGCTGGACGATACGCATACCATGTCCTGGGGCATGAGCACCGGCCGGTTCGATCAGCCACCCGGCGCCCCACCGCGGACTGGTGGCGGTCGCGATCTTCTTCCCAACACGAAGGACTTTCTCGGTCGGTTCCGGTTGAAGTTTTTCTATGACACGGCCGGATCCGGCGACTACGACTTTGGCGTTGATCGCGAAGTCCAGAAGACGAGCCGCACCGTCACCGGCTACACGGGCATGCCGAGTGTTATCGTTCAGGACTCCGCGATCACGTGGAGCCAGGGCGCCATCGTCGATCGGAGCAAGGAAGCGCTCGGCTCAACTGACGCCATGATCATCCGCGTGCGGCGACGCTTGCTCAACGCGGCAAAAGAACTGCGAGAGCAGGGCACGATCCCGCCAGGGGTGGATCAACCGGAGATGTACCGCCAACGGTCCGGCTGGGCGATGGTTCCAAAGGAGCAGGATTTCTGGGAGTACTTGCAGCCACAACGCGAAGCATTCCAGTTGAGCCACACCAACGGTAAACTCGCGACCAACGGGCACGTGGTTGCGACCGAGCCGCAGGTACAGAAGCAGACGGTTTGATGCTGCTGAGCCGGCGGGCGGCGCTCCAACTCGCCTTCTCGAGCACATCCGCTGCGCTTCTGGCGGCGTGCGGTGCCGCCGCGACGCCGACTGCGCCCACCGTTGCGCCGACCCGCGTGGCGTCTGAACCGACGGCTGCTCAGGCGCAGGCAGCGACCAGCGCACCAGTAGCTACCTCGGCCACGACGGCGGTGCCAGCAAGTAATGCCACCGCGGTCAGCAGCGCGGTGGGATTGCAAGCGGCTCCAACGCCAGTTCCTCCGTCTCAGGCCAAACTGGGCGGAAGCATCCGCATCGGCATGGTTGGCGACATCACGTCGCTGGACCCGTTCGTCTGGTCGCCGAACAACAGCAACACGATCGGTCAGGTCCACGATCAGCTGGTCACCTACGACGAGACATTCGCGCCCAAACCACGCCTCGCTGAAAGCTGGGAGCTCAGTACCGACAACAAGAGCATCAAATTCAATCTGCGCAAGGGCGTCCAGTACCACAACGGCCGCGAGCTCACCAGTGATGACATCAAATACACGCTGCTCAGGGCGCAAGATCCGAAGACGCTGAACCGCGCCACCGTGGGACCTGGCGCGGACTACTGGAACAAAATCGACACACCTGACAAGTACACGATCGTCCTGTCCTCTGATGTCCCGCGACCTGGTGCGTTTGATTCAATCCTGTATCTGCGCATCCTGGATCAGGAGCTCGCGGCATCGCAAGAGGCGGCGACAACCATGAACGGAACGGGCCCATTCAAGTTCGTTGAATGGGTCTCGGGCGACCACATCACAATGGCGAAGTCCCCCAATTACTGGGAGCCGAACCTGCCGTACCTCGACGAAATCCTTATCAAGGTCTATGCCGACCAGTCGGCGATGACAGTCGCACTGGAAGCAGGCGCGCTCGACGTCGCATTTCAGCCGTCAATCACCGACTCGGTGCGCTTGCAGGCCGATCCCAACTGGCAAATTGTCAACTACAACCAGCTCGGCCAGTATTTCTATTTGCAGGTGAATACGGCCAATCCGCCGATGGATAACAAGCTGTTTCGGCAGGCGATTGCGTATGCGATCGACCGTTCACGTTTCGCTGATTCCATTATGAAGGGCTACGCCGGTCCTGCGCGCGACCTGCCCTGGGGGGCGGCGTCGGCAGCATGGGAAGCCGACAAGAACACCCGCTATACCTTCGATCTTGAAGAAGCCAGATCGCTGCTCGCGCAATCGGGCGTGTCGGATCCGCAGTTCGATCTCGCGTTTCCCCTGGCGAGCTTCTCTGGCGAGTACCGTGCCCTGGCTCAGGTCATTCAGGCGGACCTGGCGCAAATCGGAATCACGACTACGCTGAAGCCGACAGATATTGCGAAGTTCACCGCCGACGGAATCGGCGCCAGGCCGGCGTACGTCGGCGCGCGGCTGAATGCGGCGGCATTTACCAATGTCAGCGAGCCAACGTCGCACTTCATCCTGTCCTCGACCTATGGCTCCGCGATCAACGCGTCCTCGTTCTACGATGACGCCTACAAGGCGATGATCATCGCGACCGCAACAGAGCCAGACGCCGCCAAACGCAAGCAGGGCTATTCGCAGATCAACGACTATTTGCTGGACCAGTGCTACTGCATGACGATCAGCGGTTACCCGAACATTCTGGCGCAAGCCGCTAACGTGCGAGGGCTCGGATACTACCCCGTTCTGCAGTGGACCCTGCGAACCACCTGGTTGGCGTAACACTCCCGAGTTGGCAAGCTCTTCTCCTGGACGTTGGTCAGTTTCGGGCAGGCCATTGGTCCCGGCACAGGCGGGCGCGCTTGTTAAGGGTATGGCCGAAACCGATACTCGCATCGATGCTGCGCGCGGTGTTGCAGAGGGATGGGCGTGCCCAACTTCACGGGCTGAACCTGCGCGCTCGGTTCATCGCCGCCGGCATCATCCTGGTCATGTGCCTGGGTGGCCAGGCCGCACTTGCCTTTCAGACCGCCTCGGCCAGTCGAAACGCGGTTGCAACGATGGACCGTACCCAGAGTGACCTCCAACTCGCGACCGAAGCGCTGCGCGGGCTTGTCGACATGGAGACAGGCTATCGCGGCTTTCTCCTGACTGGTCGCATCGAGTACCTCGAGCCGTACGAATCCGGTCGCACGCTGTATCTGACGGACGTGGAAGCGCTGCGCCGTGCCGCGGCGGACAATCCCGAGCAAGTTCAACGCTGGGACGACATCGAACGCGCCGCCGAACAGTGGCGCCAGATGGTCACCGGACCTGGCATCGACTTGCGTTGGCGCGTTGTCCAGGGCACAGCAGACATGAGTGCCGTCATCGATCAACAAGCGAACGGGAAAGCTGATTTCGATCACATCCGATCGCTTTTCGCGGCCGCCATGTCTGCTGAGCAGGACGTCCTGCGGTCGAGCGCGAACGCCGCTGACGAGGCGAATGCACGCTTGCAGGCAATCCTCATCTGGGGCAGCATCGCGGGGCTTCTCCTGGCGGTGCTTGTGGCGTTGCGACTGGCGCGCGGCATTGATGCGGGTCTGGCGGAGCTTGTGCGCGCAACAGAGGCTCTGGCAAGCGGTGATCTCTCTTCTCGAATTCGCAGCCGTCGCACGGACGAGATCGGGCGCGTTTCCGCGGCGTTTGACCAGATGACGGACGCATTAGAGCGCGACGCTCTGCGTCGGGACACCATGCTGCATCTTTTCCGTGCGTTCGCTCACGAGGACAATCCCAACCGGGTTTTCGACGAGGTGCTGGTGGCCACACGACAGCTGGTGGAGTCAGACGGGATGGCCGTATTTCGATTCGATCCGAACCAACGCCGTCTCGTTCCAGTTGAGGGCACACTGTCACAACTTGCGAACGTGTCGAGTCTCGAGTGTGGTCGTGGATTGATCGCCAAGGCTATCGAAACTGGCAGGATCGTCGTGGAGAACCAGTATCAAGGCTCCGCCGTGGCTGTTCCCTCGATGCTCGCGGCCGGAGTTGGTGCCGGCATCGCCGTGCCCCTGGCAGTCGAGGGCAGAGTCCTGGGAGCACTGGCGGTATGGAGGTTACAGCCGTCGGCCGACTTTACACCTGAGGAAGCCGCGACGCTGGAGGGGCTGTGCACAGTCGGGGCCGCAACGCTGGCTCGTGTGGATCGACTTCAGCGATTGCGAGCTGAGGCCGGGACCGACGTCTTGACGCGTTTACCAAACCGCAGGCAGGGGATGGACCTCATCCAACGGCTCATCAAGCTGTCGGACAGGCAGGGCGAGCCATTGAGCCTCGCGGTGCTCGACCTGGATCACTTCAAGGACGTGAACGATCGGTTTGGGCACATGAATGGCGACGCGGTCCTCAGGAAGCTGGGTCGCATTCTTGCCGACAATTTCCGCTCGGAGGATGTGGCGGTGCGCTGGGGCGGTGAGGAGTTCGTGCTGGCCATGTTTGGGGCGACCAGCGAGGACGCTGTTCGAAGGCTGCGACAACTTCTCCAGACCGTCCGGGGCGGAGTCATGATCGAAAAAGAGCCAGACGTTCGGGTGACCTTCAGCGCCGGGGTCGCTGAATACCGACGGGATGCGAACGATCTGGAGCAACTCCTCGAGGCCGCGGACGTCGCCCTGTACGCTGCCAAAGCGGCTGGCCGCGCCCGGATCAAGACTGTCGAGATCGAACAGCCCACCGAACAAAAGCGCGCAGCATAACAGCCGAGTGCCTCATCAGTTGCACCTACTCGAGTTGAATCGGCGGAGATACGGCCAGGCGTTGATAGCCGTCGGCGGCAAATAACCTGAATTCGTAGATCCCTGGCGCGATCGAGGTTGGCAGCAAGACGTTGCATGCACCCAGCGCGCGAGCGTCCAGTGGCGTGGAGGCGCAACCGACGTACTGCCATATCAGTGGTTGTGCGTCGCCGTCATCGCGCCGAAACAATCCAAACCAATCAGTGTTGGCGGGTGAAGCAACGCCGCGCCACCGCACGTTGACCTCCGCTCCGCGGCCTGAGATCTCGGGGCTGACGTTCAGTGTGGTCTGCTCCTCGACGCCCGAGCGCGCAACGGGCGTATAGCCATTGCTGCTGAACAGACGGACCTCGTATGCCCCGATTCCAGCCGGGATTTGCACACTGCAACTGCCCGACGGCCGCGGCCGGTCCGGTACCTTGGTGCAACTGACGTACTCCCAGTCTTCGAAGACGGTGTCCACGGTGTCTGGCTTGTAGATGCCGAACCAGTCGGTTGCGCTGGGCTGCCCGATATTGGCCCACATCACGGTTATTGGCCCGGAGCCTTGCGCGACCGAGATGTGCGCAGACGGCACAGGCGTCGGCACCGGGACGGTAGCGGTCGGATTGGGCTGTGGTGTGGGAGTCGGCGTCGCGACGAGCGCGCCAGCAGTAGACGGATCGCCACACTCCTCTTTCGTCTGGTACGTCACTCCGTCAACCGAGACACTCGGCACCACGCCCGGACGGCAGCCGAAGTCCGCCGTCCAGTAATTGCCATATTCACCACCCTCGGCGTACCCGACGCCGATCTCGCGGAAGCGCGGGTTGAGCAGGACGTTGCGGTGCTGGTCGTCGCCCAACCACCAGTTCACCGGGCCGGCTGGATCGGCCGAAATTGCCGAAACGACCTCGACCACAATCCAGCCACTGTTCGCCGGCACGTGATACCCGGCTAAATCGGCTCGCTGCTGCGGTGTGGATCCGTCGGAGCCGGTGTGGTCCAGATAGTTATTCTGGACCATATCCAGGCTGTGTGCCTGGGCGGAGGCATCCAGCTCCGAGCTTCGCGCCACCGGCATGACGCCCGCCTGTAGGCGCGCGCTGTTGATCAGGTCGACGACGGAATCTCTCTTACTTGCGGTGGGCTGGTCCTGCGCGCGGGCCGCTGGCGCAAGCACGCCGAGGAGCAGCGCCAGCACCACGATTGGAACTCTGTTCACGGCTCCCGAACACATCGGAGAAAGTCACTCAGTTGACGATGACCATTTGCCTGGGCTGGATCCACGGCGAAGCCGATCTGGCAGCTCCGCCAAGGCTGGAGGCGCACAAGCCGTGCCAGATACCCTTGGCTAATGCCTGCGGACACCATGCGCGCGGTTGTAATGCGCCACTTCGGGCCACCTGACGTGCTGAGATTCGAAGAGGTTCCACGGCCCGAACCGGGTGCGGGCGAGGTGCTCGTGCAGGTGCACGCCGTGTCGGTCAATCGCACGCTTGACGTGCTCGTCCGTCGCGACGGTAACAATCGCAACGTCTCCCTGCCTGCTGTGCTTGGAGTGGATCCATCGGGAGTGGTGGTAGGACTGGGCACCGGTGTGCGCGAGCGTAAGCTCGGCGACCGCGTGGCGGTTGTCAGCTTGCGGTGCGGAACGTGTGAGTACTGTCAGGCCGGTGAAGAAGAGGATTGTCGGGCCGACCTCCACCTGGGCATCACGCGCTGGGGTGGCTACGCCGAATATGTGGCGGTCTCCGAACGGGCCACCGTTCAAGTGCCAGAGGACCTTCCGTTCCCCGAAGCTACTGTCCTGTTTCGACACGTGCCCACCGCCTTCGCGCTTGCCAGACGCGCAGGACTGCGTCCCGGCGAGTGGGCACTGGTGATGGGTGCCGCGGGCGCCCTGGGCAGTTGTTGCGTTCAAGTGGCCAGACTCGTGGGTGCGCGCGTGATCGCCGCCGCTGGCAGTGATGAACGCGTGGCGACTGCCAGAGGCTATGGGGCTGAGGTGGGCATCAACTACCGTGCCCAGGATCTGGCGGGCGAAGTCCATCGGCTTACCGATGGTCACGGGGCCGACGTGGTCTTCGAAAATATCGCCGATCCGACCCTGTGGCCTGGCGCATTCAACAGCCTCGCATTTCGGGGGCGGCTTGTGACGGCCGGTGCGCATGGCGGCGGGCGGGTGGAGCTGGACGTCAGCCGACTCTATCGACACCGCCTGCGCATCATCGGCGGACCCGGCAACAGCCACGCTGACGTCCGCCGAGCACTGGATGCAATCGCCGCTGGTCAGCTGACGGTCGCGATCGACCGCGTGCTGCCGTTGCAACAAGCAGCTGAGGCCCACCGACTTGTCGAGACGCAGCCGTTGCTGGGCAAAATCGTATTGACACCCTGAGGGCTGCGAGCGATGATTTGGGCCCGAGCATCGGTCGCTGAGCCAGCCGGTGCCTGGACCCAGCATGGCGCGTGCCACGCGATTGGCAACAGCACCTCCACCAATCCTTCGCGATTCAGTACGATCGGACACCCACATGAGAGCCTCACTTGGCGGCCCGGAGTCTGGTGGCAGCCAGGCTCCACTTCAGCGGCCCACCTCAGCGTTTTCGCTGCCATGTCGCGCCCTGCTGCGCAAGTTGGCCCTGGTCAGTGTCGCCGCGTTGGTTCTGCCCTGGGCAGTTTCGTTGCCGTTGACCGGGCGTGCGGACGCTCAGGTCGACAATGGAGGCGCCAGCCTCCAGGCACCGGATCGCCTGTTCCAGTCCAGCGTGCACGAGATCTCAGGAAGCGGCTTCACGCCGGGCGAGATCGTCCACCTGTCGCTCAACGGTGAGGACACGCCGTTGGGCAGCGTCGTTGCGGGCCGCGAAGGGTCATTCAAGACCAGCGTCACGATCCCTGACGATGCGCAGGTCGGCGACAACAGCATCATCGCGACTGGCGTGAGGAGTGGCGTGTCGACCCAGGTGATTGTGCCCCTACGAACGCCACCCCCGATCGTCGTGGGCCCCCAGACAATCCAGCTCACCAAAACAGGCGTTCACACTGTGAGCGTTCCGCTCGGCGCAACGTCGGTGAAGATCACCGCCTATGGTGCGCAAGGCGGCGAGGGTGGGTGGCCTGGAGGCGGTGGCGGGTTGGGCGCGATCGTCGAAGGCGTGTTCAAGCTCGGCTCGGGAGATACCGACCTGACCGTCGTCGTCGGCGAAGCTGGGCAAAACGGGGCCAAGGCCGACTACACCTTATCGGCGAGTTCAGACACTGCGAACTCCGCGGGCGGAGGTGGTGGCGGTGGATCGTTCGTCTGGCTCGGGACCAGCAATCCGCCTGATCCTACGTCCAGGCTGCTCATTGTGGCCGGCGGCGGCGGTGGCGGCGGCGCTGGCGAGGCTTATTCGGCGAGTTGTTTCGATGGCTACTCGATCTGTACCGATGCCTATTGGGGCCGCAACGGTGGCAGTGGCCGCACCGCTCGCGGCGGTGGCGGTGGAACTGGCTCTGGTGCGGGCGCCGGTGGCAGCGGCGCAGGCGCTGGGGCAGGTGGGGAGGGCAGCCAGAATTCGGGCGGTGCTGGCGGTGGTGGCTGGGCAACTGTCGGCGGAGACGGTTCAAAC
>Ga0070732_10002230_pt1 | contig 10527 bp, 12 predicted proteins | sample Coa_R1_5_FD_66449 | JGI IMG/M metagenome (GOLD analysis project Ga0070732, IMG submission 66449) | Surface soil microbial communities from Centralia Pennsylvania, which are recovering from an underground coalmine fire - Coalmine... | ecosystem: Environmental > Terrestrial > Soil > Unclassified ...
AGACTGACCCAGCAGAAGATGATCGTGTCGTTGGAACACTGTGACCCGGTCCCTTCTTCTCGAGCCGTTGGTCAACAGAACGGGCGCCTCGCCGCATCCACCTCTTGTGTCGCGACGCCACTCAACTGCAGGTTCTCCAAACCGCTGGCTTTGGCTCCGCGAATGCTGTTCTTGGCGCGAGCGCGGGCACGGTGACGAGGCTCGAGATGGACGATGTCTTGTCCTCTTGATCGGTGATGAGAGCCTGAAATCGATAACCACCAGCCGCATGCAACGGCTGGTCGTGTCCGCAGCAGCGATCACGCTTCTCGCAGGCTGCGGCGGCGGGACGGTTTCCGCTCCGCTCCCGAGCTTGGCCTGGCCGATGTATCGAGGCGATCTGGCCCGCGACGGCCACCCGCCCGCCGCTACGCTGACCGCAAGCGAGGCGACTCGCCTCCGCCTGGCCTGGCGCGCTTCGGCGGGGGCTGCCGTCGAGGGCACGCCCGCCGTCGCTGGGGGGCTGGTCGTCGTCGGTACGGAGGGCGGCAGCGCCGAAGCATTCGATGAGCGGACAGGTGCGATCGCCTGGCGGCTGAATGGGCTGGGCGCCATCAGCGGCTCCCCGGCCGTCGCCGGTTCGCTGGTCTTCGTCGGCACGCTGACCGGACGGCTGTACGGGATCGAGCTGGCAACCGGCCGCGAACGCTGGGAGTGGTCGGCTCCCGGGACCAAGCCGGCGATCTGGTCGTCGCCCGGGGTGGTGGGCGGAGCGGTCGTGGTCGGCATCGCCTCGCAGTACGGCGACACGCCGCTCGAGGCGGGCCGGGTGATCGCGGTCGGCGCTGCGACGGGCCATCTGCTGTGGAGCGCCTGCGTCGAGGCAGGATGCGCGCCGGGCGGGGGCGTCTGGTCGTCGGCCGCCTTCGACGGCGCCGGCCGCGGCTACGTCGGCACCGGCAACCCTGACGACGCCGTGCTCGCCTTCGACGCGGCCACCGGCCGCCGGCTCTGGGCAATGAGCCTCTATCCAGACCTGGACCGCGACCTCGACGTCGGCGCGACGCCGATCGTGCTGCGGCTTGGCGGTCGCGAGGTGGTCGCGGAGGGATCGAACGGCGGCGTCTTCGCGGTGCTGGACGCCTCGACCGGCACGATCGTCTGGAAGAGCACTCTCGTCGAAGGCAGCGCCGTCCACGGGCTCATCGCCTCACCCGCCTTCGACGGCACGACCATCTACGTGCCCTCGGCCAGCCCGCCCACAGGCATGTTCGCGCTGGACCCCGGCAGCGGCGCGGTTCGCTGGCGGCATGCCACCGACCTGCCGGTCTATTCGGCTCCCGTCGCCTGCGACGGCCTGATCGTCTTCGGCACCGGCGACGTCTTTGGCGACCGGCACAGAGGCGAGCTGTTCGCGCTGTCAGCGGCGGACGGCTCGGTGCTGTGGAGCTTCGACGTCCGTTCGGCCGTGTTCGGAGGGCCGGCTGCGGCCGGATCGACGGTGGTGGCCGGGGACGAGGACGGGGAGGTGCTGGCCTTCCGGCCGGGCTAGGCCTTGAGTGTGCGGCCAACTCGTTGACCTCTATTTCGGCACGTACGGCTGGCTCGCGGCGCGCCGAAGCTCGGCGCAAGCCGATCTACTTCCGGTCTGGGCCTGATCACGTCATTGCCGATTCGTCGGGCAATGTGGTGTCCCGCAGCGATCTCGAGGTCGGGTTATGGCGGGAGGTGGTCCGCGTTAATGAGTTGCGATGGAACCAACACGGCCGCGGGCATTACGCTTCTTGAACTCATAGCCGTCACGCACGAAGAAGCGCTCTGCAGGAACCAAGCCCTTGAATTGTGTCGCGTCCTGTCTGATCCCACCCGCTTCGCGCTGATGGCAGCGATCTGGAAGGTCGAGCGATGCGTCTGCGAGCTCCAGATCGAGGTGTTGGGTTCAAAAATCACGTCAGTCCATCGATTGATATCCAAGCCAGCCAACGTGTATCAGCCGGAGGGTTTCGACCAAGCCTCTTGAGCGAGCTGGATGGCTCGCTCCCGTCCGAGCGCGGCGATGTCGGCTGGCGACATCTTCAGCCGCGAGCTGAGCACCGCTGCTGCCCAAGCCGGCACCTGCCCTATCTCAGTTTCGGCGGGCGGTGCACTGGGTCGCTCGACTGACTTCTTGGTGCGTAGTGCGTTCCAGAAGTCTTCCTCGCTCACTTGGAGCTGGTCGCGAAGGATCGCCTTCCACCGCCCGGGACTCATCGTCTTCTTCGAGGAGTGGGAGACCCGCGTCTCCAGGACGGTGCCGTCGTCCAACACAAGGCGGTAATAACGATGGTCAGCGCTGCGGCCCTGGTCGACCTCCACCCAACCATCGATCCGGCAGAAGGCCTCGACCTCTGACCAGGCCGGGGTCTTCACCGGGTCGCGACGATCTGTGCCTTCGAGTCCTCGAGCAACAGCTCTCGACGTCGCTCCGGCGCCGTGACCTTGAATCGAAGCAGGTAGGGCAAGTGGTGGGCCCGCTTGGTTCGCCGGTAGAAGCTGTAGTCACCGAGGAAGCGATCGGCGTAGACGTCGAGCTCGCGGGCAAGATCTCCCATCGCTTCCTCGACCGTTTCGCCGAAGCCGAGCAGGCCGAATTCGGCTAAGCGCGCCGTCACCTCGCCCTCCTCAGCGATGATCTCGGGGGCAAAACGGTACTCGGCAAGCGCGTCGTCTGCCAGTTCTTCTCCGATCAGCAATGCCCGCTCGCGCCCGCTATTACGATCAATAACCTTGGCGTGGTGCCGGTGCACGACCTCGGTCATGACCTCCGAAAGGCCCGCCTTAGCCCGGCTGAACTCGATTTCGGCAGCTCCCTTTACCATGCAGCCATTATAGGCCAATTTGACTAAATTGATCAGAATTTGAGGTCCGGAGCGCCTCGGCGCAAACCGCAAGCGCCCGGCACTCGATTGCCAGCGGCCGACCAGCGAGCTTCCAGCCGCACTTCTCGCGAGTGTCGATCGCGATGGTCAGCGCTCCAGCTGCCCGCCCGCGCGGGATTCTGGCCCCAGGGTTGGCGGCTTGGGCGGTCTTCTGCGTCTGCCACCAGATCGCTGGCCGCCCTCTCGCCACGGTGAAGACGAACTGGGAGCGAGACAAAGACGGCCGGTCAAGCACGAGGTCGATCGCGGCCCCGCGTCGCCGACAAAGGAGAACTGGCACGTCGTCGATCAGGTCGGCGCTCTCGTCCCACGAAGTGGCGTCTTGCGAGCAGAAAACTCGAGTCGCGCGAGGCCAGTTCGCGAGCCTTAAGAACCAGGCCACCCTCGATCGGAAGCCGAATCAGATAAGGTAGGCGGCTTGCCGGGTCGGGGTTGCGCGCCATCCGAAACCGAGGGCGCCCATCCGCTCGCTCCAGTTCGGTCGAGCGCAGCATTGGATCAAGCGGCTACAGCCTCGCAGTAACACTCGCTGAGCAGACCGCCCAGCCGAGTCCGTCGCTCGACCCGGCCCGAGATCTGGGGGATCGGGTCGCCACGAGACGCCGGCGGCCTCAGCCCCAGGCTCGGTGCGGGCGTTCCTGGTTGAAGTGCAGGCAATACTCCCCAAGCACGGCCTCCAGATGCCGCTGGTTGAGAATCAGAATCCGGTCGAGGCACTCGCGCCGGCAGCTGCCGATCCAGCGTTCGGCGTAGGCGTTCGCCCTCGGCGCCATGAGTGGAGTGGCGATCACTGGCGCGCCCGCCGACCTGAACACCCGATCGGCCTGAGGCGCGAACTTCCGGTCCCGGTCGTGGATGACGAACCTCAGCCCGATGCCTACCTCCTCCAACTTCCAACACAGGTTGCGAACCTGCTGGGTCACCCAGTCGTGGTTGGGTGCGGCGGTGCAGCTGGCCAGCAGGACTCGGCGCGTCGCCAAGTGCACATAGATGAGGACGTAGAGGCGCTTGAAGAAGATGGTGTCCAGGCTGAAGAAGTCAGCGGCCACCAGGGTCTCGGCATGGGCGGCCAAGAACTGCTTCCAGGAGAGCTGCGATCGGCGGCCGGCGGGTGGGATGCCGGCCCTCAGCAGCACCGACCTGATCGTGGTCGCCGCCATCAGGTGCCCCAGCTTCAACATCTCGCCTCGGATGCGAAAGTAGCCCCACCCTGGATTCTCGCGCGCCATGCGCAGGATGAGCAAGCAGGAGTCTTCGGAGATCGGCGGCCGGCCGCGCCGAGGACGACCGCGATAAGCCGCCCACTTTCGGCGCACCAATGCACGGTGCCAGCCGAGAACTGTCTCTGGCCGCACCAGCAGTCCCGCCCAGCCGGATCTGGGGGAGGCGGTCGCGCAAGGCGGCAATAATCATCCGATCGCCTGCGCTCCAGTGCACCCGCTTGATCTGCCTCTCGAGAACCTGCACCTGGCGGCGGAGCACCAGCACCTCGGCCTGGAGCTTGGCTCGGTCAGCCCGGCTGGTCGCAACCACGTCGAGCAGGAAGCGAACCAGCGAGTAAAGGAGAGAAGCCACCGCCCCGGCGCAAAATCCTATCCCGCCGCGCTCATCGCTCGCTCAAGACCGCCCACTGAACGAGTTCGACGTATTAAGTTGAATCCCACAGGCGGCCCAGCACGGGGAAAAGCGCCTGCTCCTCCTCACGAAAATGTCTGAGCACCTCGCCCTGGATCTCACGACGTAGCTCCAATAGCTCGTTAATGACTCCCGCGCCGTGCGCCCCCTCTCGCCGCACGCGGACGACTCCCGCGATGAGCCTGGTCAGCATCGCTTCCGCATCGCGGTGCTGCTCAAGCAACTCGCTCATGATCGATTCCACGTGAACCCCTCTTGGTCCCGAGTCTAGCGGAGTCCGCGATCCCCCATCCCTCGAGCAATCGCGACCGGATCGTGCAAAACGCGCTCGACGTGAGCTCTCACCCGACCGCGACGTTCGTGGCGGGGTCGGTGACGATTCCGGCTTCGCACCGGACTAGGTCTGGCGCCGCCACCGACCGTTTGGTGGACAACGTGTGGGCGAGATTCCGGATCGAGGGAACTCGATCGGAGGGTCACCAGAACCGCCGACGCCGACTTCAATCCCCTGCGTGTGACCTCACCGATATCTTTGGAGACGAAGGGACAACCCACACCTTGTCGGCGGTCTCGCGGCTCAGGACGAATTCGGTGCCCCTGACTTCGAACCGTAGGGTGCGGCCAACAGTGTCGATCTCGCTGATCGCGAGCTCCGCCCCTGGCACCAGTCCCTTCTCCTGCAGGTATGCCAGCAATGCCGGCGCCTCGCGTTCGGCCACCTCCGAGACCCGGCTCACCCGCGCGGCAGTGGATGGTGCCACGGTGCTGAGCCGAACCTCGGCCGAATCTGCGACGCCGTAGCCTGGAATCGGGTTGCCGTGCGGGCAAGTCGTGGGATGTCCGAGCACCTCGAAAAGCCGATCGACCACGACATCTGAGACGGCATGCTCGAGTCGCGCCGCTTCCTGGTCGGCGACCACCCAGTCGAGACCCAGAGCGTCGGTCAGCCATCGCTCCATGAGCCGGTGCTTCCTCACCACGGCGGCGGCTTCGGCTTTGCCGGTCTTGGTCAGCCCGATCTCGTGCTTGGTCACTCTGACCAGGCCGTCGCGCGACATCCGGCGAAGCGCCATTGTCACCGTTGGCCGGCTGACTCCGAGCCAATCCGCCAGCCGCGCACCTCGCGCCACCTCACCTTCGGCCTCGATGTAGAAGAGGGCTTCCAGGTAACGGGCGATTGTTTCTGTCGGCGCTTTGGAGGTCATCGGAATCAAGCGGCCAGCGTTTTGCTGGTGCGGATGGTTTGCTGGTTGGGTTCGCCGGTGAGCAGGGCCTGGAGGCAGGCAAGGCAGGCTGCGGTGAAGACCAGGCCGGTGAGGGCCGCGTGGAGCAGCTCGCCACCGAGCGCGAAACCGGACGCCACCAGGTAGGCTCCGGCGGCGCCCTGCGCGAGCAGGCTTCCTACCAACGCGGCGGCGCCCAGTGTCAGGTCGCGGCGGCCGCTTCGCAGACATAGAGCGAGCAGAGCCAGCGCCGCCAGCAAGGCCAGGCCGGCGCCGAATCGATGCACGAGATCGAGCGCAAGCGCGCTCGAAGCGACCGTGTTGCCGCACAGCGGCCAAGCCGTACAGGCGGAGGCGGCGCCGGTGTGACGGATGTAAGCGCCGGTGTAGACCAGCAGGTAGAGATAGCCGGCGTTCCCCAGGGCCAGCCATCGCAGCGGTCGCGCTGCCGGCTCGGACGGGACCCTACCCATGTGGCTCTGCCAGGTGTAGGCCGCGGTCAACGTGGTGGAGGCGAGAGCGATCAGCGATAGGCCGAAGTGGAGTGCGAGAACCGCCGAGACCTGGGGATACTTCACCGCCCAGGCTCCCATCAGAGCCTGGGCGATCAGGGCGCCAAGCATTACCGGCACCAACACGCGAATCGGGCGGCGATCGCGCCAGAGCACCAGCAGGGCGGCGGCGAACAGGATGATGACGAGGCTCTCCACCGCAGTTACGGCCCGGTGGCTGAACTCGATGAAGGTAGAGACGGCGAACTCCGGGATGAGACGGCCGTTGCACAGCGGCCAATCACGTCCACAGCCCTGGGCCGATCCGGTCGAAGTCACCGTCGCACCCATCACGAGCACGACCAGCATCCCAACGGCGGCCAGAATGCCGAGGCCGGCCGTCGCCCGAGTGAATCGAGCGCGACCGCTGGGTCTAGGCGCCGCCAGCGCTGACCACCATGTCGGTGATGAATCCGGCGGCCAGCCCCAGCAGGACCCCCGTGTAGAGGAGATTCTTCAGTCCGGCCTTGTGGGCCACGCCGAGCAGCTGGATGACCACGTACAGAATCGAGCCTGCGGCCAGGGTCAGGAAGACCATGCTGACTACCTCGGATGTGAATTGGCGGCCCACGGCGGTGCCCAGGAAGGTCGGCCCGCCACCGATGGCTCCCATCAGGCCAAGAAAGCCCCATGAGGGACGCTCACCCTCAGCGGCGAGCGGAGCCACGATGCCGAAGCCCTCGGTCGCGTTGTGAAGCGCGAAGCCAATCACGAGCAGAGTGGCCAGGCTGATCGCGCCGGTCGCGGCACTACCCCCGATCGCCAACCCCTCACCGAAGTTGTGGAGTCCGATTCCCACCGCGATCAGAAGCGCCAGCCGACGGGCGCCCGACCAGGAGGCGATCCCCACCCGTCGGGCGACGACCTCGCCTGGTGCCATCGCCCCTGGACCGTAAGTGGCGCTCGCTTGACGGCCACGGGCGGAGAGCCAACGCTCGTAGAGGACCAGGCTCAGCAAGCCAACGCTCAGCCCCGAGAGAAACAGCGCACCGTAGCCGAGCACCGGGCCAATGCCGGCGGTGTGATCGTGGAAAGCTCCAAGCGCAGCGTCGAGCGGCTCGTAGGCGTGGGTGAGGACATCCCAGATCAGGAACAGGAGGATGCCGATCGCGAGTGCGTTGAGGAACTGGCGCAGGCCGGGGCGCGGGGTTCGCAGCCGGCCAATGGGCAGGCCGAGAAGGATCGTCACCCCGGCGATGAACCCAAGGACCAGAGTCTGGACTTCGCTCAAGCTGCCGCTTCCTCCACCCCGGCGTTATTGCGTCGGACCAAAATTCGAATTAGCGTCCACTAACCCGGTGGTTAGAGTAGCTTACTCGACGCTGCGGTTACGTGGACGCGGACCAAGGCCTCTAGTCGGAAGGCCAACCGACTGTGGACTCACGCGACCGATTGAGAGCTTCAGTCCAGACACCTGAACCATGTGCAAACCCCAGACCCTAACTTAGTCGGCAGTCATGCCGTCTTTGGTGGTGTACGGAACAGGCTGGCTGGCGACAGCATTGATGCTCGCTGCGATTTCGGGCCCATCGATCACCTACCTGCTCAGGCGATCGCGTCGTCCAACGCCGGGACGGCTGAACTTCTGGCACTACCGATTCGGACTCTCGGCCACCGCCGTTGCGATGCTCCACACCCTCGTCTCCATAACCCGCAGTTCGTTTCCAACGCTGGCTGAGGTCGGACTCGTTATGGCAAGCACTGCATTCGGGCTGGCTGCGATGCAGGCCGTGATCGGCGCGACGATGCGAAGCATGCAGGGGCAGGAACTTCGCCGGGCTCGCCGCTATCACCTGGCGATCGTTCCGGCTCTGGTTATTGCGGTTGGCTTGCACGTGGCGCTGGACGGACCCTTGCCGGCATCCTGAAAGCTACCGATCAGACATTGGCTGCGTAGCCTTCCTCGGTAACCCCCCTTGCGATCGGCCACTTCTGTCGTTCCGCGTCGCCACAATGCGGCCCACGCCCCACCATGGTTTGATGGGGCAATCGCTTTGTAGCCGGCCGGGCGGCGAGGTTGATCACGAATGCGGCGGATGACCGGCGTCGTAGCGTCAGGCCGAACCCTGGCTTTCGCGATCGGGCTTTTCTTCGTCGGGTTCCTTGTTCACGAGAGCGCCCACTTGCTCGTCCTTCACCTGATCGGAGGTCAGGGATCACTGATCGTCCGGCCCTGGCGATTCGCGACCGTCGACCTCACCTTGCCCAGTCTCCATGTTCAGCCGAACCCGCCACTCGACACCTGGCGGCAGGCGATCATGAACTTCTCGGGCCCAGCCATCGCCGCAGCCCTGTTCGCGCTGTCGCTGCGCTGGATTCAGACCCCCGATCTCCGGCTGGCGGTCGAAGCCAACGTTGCCATCCTCGTGTTTTACGCCGTGATCGAAACCGCTTACCTCTTGCTCTGGTCGACATTTCACATCGACGCCGATCTCTTGGTCACGCCCGAATTCAACTACGGCGTCCCGCTGGTGATCATCCTCATCGCCGCGGCCGCCCGCGGACTCACGCCTGGGGTCCGACTCGCTCCAGAGCAGGCCGAAACAGCTCGTGCCGGGAGTTAGCGATCGATGAGCCTGCTTGGGCGTCGACAAGTGCAGGTCAGGTATCGAGCGGGATCAGCTCGAGGGTGTGGGCAGTGCCTTCGGCCGTGGGTACGGTCTCGGGCCTGATCGCAGGTTGTCGCCCGTGAGCTCGCGGCCGACGCACCAGCAGGTATTCGGCAGCGTAGTACGAGCCGATGACCACCGCTGCGGCGCCGGCCTGAGCGGCGATCCCCTCGACGTTGTTGAACAGCGCGAACCAGACCCCCATCCAGGCCGGGATTGGAAGCGGAACCGACGTCGTGCTCAACCATCCCGCCTGCTGCAGTTCCTGGGCGCTTTCGCCCACCATGACCACGAACACCACACCGAGCATTACCCCGGTCAGCACCAGCATCTTCCTGTAGGGCAGCTTGTGGTGGGCGACCATGGTCAGGTAGGCAGCGGCTGCCAGGAGGGACAACGCGATGGCGACGCCCTGGGCCACGGCGAGGTCACCGGCCTGGAGGCGAAAGCTCTGGAGCAAGAGCACAATTTCGAAACCCTCGCGGTAAACGGCAGTGAAACCAAGCAAGGCCAGCCCAAGCACGACCCGCCGCCCGGCCTCTCCCTTGGCCAGGAGATGGCGCTTGCGCAGGTGATGATGGCTGATCCAGCCGGTCCAATAGACCTTGTGGAAGAACCAGTTCATGATCACCACCAGCACGCCAACGGCCAACAGGCCGGTCACGGCCTGGACGTAGAGCTCGGGAGCGTTGATCTCGCTGATCACCGCGACCACGCCGAACCAGGTTAGAACCGAGGCGAGCAGGGCCAGGCCAGCTCCAGCCGCGACCGGTCGGCGGCGACCGAGGTTGGTGCCGAGCATGCTCGCGGCGAGCGCCGCCAGCACAAGGATGGCCTCCAGTCCTTCCCGCAGCACGAGGATGGCGCTGTCGAGTACGACTGCGGCACGGCTTAGGTGCATGGTTGTCGGGTCAGGCGCCCCGGCCTGGGTCATGGCCTGCCAGCCGAGCACGCCCGCGAGGCCCACCGCTGCGAGCACCATTGCCCACCGGGACGGCCGGATTCTTCCCACTGCGTCGATCAAAGGCTGAGCCGGATTCCCCCTATGGCACGAATTAGCCAATGCTAGCCGCGCGATTAGAGGAGGCTAACCCTAGCACATTCGAAGGCGGCCCCATCCCTCTCGACTTGGCCCAGCCTCGCGTGGAGAGCCGTGTGGAGTGAAGCCGAATTACCAGAAGCTCTAGCGCGCGTCGTGCTGGCGTGACTTAGGTCTCGCGCGTCAACCAGAATCGGGGCGCTCGCCGCTGGAAGTGCCATCCCGCTGTAGCTTTCGGCGACCTCGAATGAGAAAGCCGCAAGAATAGCCATCCCGCCATGAGACCGGCATGAAATGCGGGAAACGGTGGCAAACGGTGACAAACGGTGACAAAAGTGAATCAACTCGAGAGGAATCCGTTCGGGCGGGGTGGGCCGCGAACCGCAATCCAGGCGATCGCCAATACCAGTTGCACCGGTTCGCGCTTTCTATAGGCCATTGCGCGAACTACAGCGCAACTCCAAGGCCGCGTCCCACCGCAGCCGAGCAACTGACCACCACGTTCACTACCGACATCGTCCGCACTGGGGAGGCGGTTAAGCGCTACCACCATTCCTTTGAGGGCAGGCTCGA
>Ga0070732_10002231_pt1 | contig 10525 bp, 6 predicted proteins | sample Coa_R1_5_FD_66449 | JGI IMG/M metagenome (GOLD analysis project Ga0070732, IMG submission 66449) | Surface soil microbial communities from Centralia Pennsylvania, which are recovering from an underground coalmine fire - Coalmine... | ecosystem: Environmental > Terrestrial > Soil > Unclassified ...
ATTCCTTCGGCCTCGTAGAGGACGGAATTCATGTCGTAGCCTGGAAAAGGCACGCGGATCGGAGCGTTACCGGAAAACTCGCTGGTAAAGACCGGCTCGTTGTCGAGATTCAGCGGGCTTGTACCGCCGTACGAAGTAGTTTGGCCGTTGACCGGATTCGTGCCCGTGGCGATGAGCGGCTGATTGAAGGGGATGGGTAGCACCTCGTGAGTGCCGTGGTTGCCCACAAAGCCGACTTCGGCCATCCAGCTCGGCGAAAACTGGTATTGAAGATCAAGAGTCCAGTTCTGCGTGTAGGGCAGTTTGTTATGGATGTCATAGCCGCCAAACAGGAAGGGGCCGAAAAGATTTCCGGCCGGAAAGCATCCAGCGAAACCGCACGCCGTTTGCGAAAGGTTGGGCAATGACGCGAGGAAACCGGCCGCGCTTATGGCAGGCGGTGGGGGCAGTACCGTGCCGAAGGGCACCGAGAGGTTGGCGTTTTTGGCAGCGGCGACCGGTTGCACAAAGGGCGGCGCCAAGGTCACTCCGAAGGGGCCGTTAAAGCCGGAACCGGCGCTGGGCGACAAATAGCTGAACAGCTCGCCACGATCAAAATAGATGCCGTAGCCAGCGCGCACGGTCAATTTTGTAAACGGCGACCAAGCAACGCCAATGCGCGGAGCGAAGCCCCATTGATGGTTTCTCATCAAGGAATTGCTAGCCCCAGGGGTGCCAGCACTCGAGTTATTGCCTGCGATTAACAAACCGGAGTTAGTGATGACGTCGGTGCCGGGATCACAAGGACCGACAGTCGGATCGCCTGGCGCTCCGTTGATGGCGCACTGGGTGTACTTATACTTCGAGGGATCGAAGGAGGTGAGCCTGCCATATTTTTCGGAGAGCGGGCCGTTGATGTCCCAGCGAACGCCGCCGGTGATAGTAAGGTTGCTGCGAAGTTTATAGTTGTCGTTGACGAAGAGTCCGGCAGTGTCGGACCTGTAATAGCGGTCCGCGGAGCCCGTGAAAGCATCGCCGTTGCGAACCTGGCCTTCGACAAAAGTGAGGAAGGTGGAGAAATCGAGTGTATCGGTGTTGGTGTTGTTGTTGATGACATTCAACTGGGTGTGATCCCACTGGCCGCCGAAGCTGATGGTGTGCTTCCCTTTCAACCAGTTCAGCGTAGAGCCGCCGCCCCATTGATTCTGGAACATACCGGCGTCGCCAAAGCTGGTGCTGGGGCCGAATCCGAGGCCGGAACTGATCGTGGGATCCGAAGTGCTGATATCGAACTGCGGGAACCGCGCTGCGCCGAGCAAGCTAATACCCACCGAGCTCGGCGTAAAGGCCTGCTGCGTATTCGCGTACGCGCGTAGACGGGTGAAGCCCGCGTGCTGCTCCCAAGTGAGGCTAGGAGACAGAACAAGGGTGTTGGCGAGGGAAATGACCTGGCTGCCTGCGGAAAGCTGTTGCGAGAAGCCGAGCAGTGAGCCTACGGCGCCGAATGGGCTGGTGGTGGGGTCGCTCTGAAAGTAGTACTTTCCGGACAGGCGGTCTTTGGTATTCACGGCGTAGTCGATAGAGCCGATGACCTGATTGACGTTCGACTTGGAGTTAGGACCTTGGACCACCGCGTCGAAGCCCAGGTTGGTAGCCCTCACCGGATCGGTGATTTGGGCGCTCGGAATCAAAAACTGTCCGTTGGGGAGCTTGGCGTTCAATAGCTTCATCGCCGCGCCATTGATTTGACCTGCGGTGATCGTCTTGCCGAAGCTACTTTGGATCATGTTGATGATGCCCTGAGCGCTGCGGTCGTCGGTGAGCCCGAGGGGGACCGTCACGTCTTTCGTGGATGGCTCAGCGTCGGCGATGCGAACTCCCTGATACGAGCCGAAGAAGAAGAGCTTGTCCTTTTTGATAGGTCCGCCAACCGTGACGCCAAACTGGTTTCGATTGAGAAAAGGAATAGGCACGCCGGCAGCGTTGTAAAAAAATGGCGTGGCGTTCATCGCGCTATTCTGGAATTGCTCCCAGACCGAGCCGTGAATGGCGTTTGTACCCGATTTGGTCAGCACGCTGATGTGCGCACCGCTATTGTTACCTTGAGTGGCGTCATACATCGACGCATTCACGGCGATCTCCTGGATGGCGTCGGGAGGAGGCGTGGGCAGGGCTTGGCCAATTGCGCCGTAAACCGACGTGCTGGTCTGAATCGCGCCACCCGAGCCGAAATTTTCGCCGGTATTCAGAACGAAGCGGTTTTCCCCCACCTGGCTGGTGGAGTTTCCATTGAAGAGGTTGTTGGTGCTTGTGCCGTTTAACGAGAAGCTGTTGCTGGTGTCCCGGTTGCCGTTGGCGAAGATTGCCTGATTGCCGAGGCCGGCGTTCGAGCCTGCGCCACCCAGAAAATCCGCGTGCACGCCGGGACTGAGAATTGCCAGTTGCGTGAAGCTGCCCGTGCCCAAGGGTGTCTCCTCGATGAGCTGCTGATCGACCACGTAGCCGTTGGTGGTGTCCGTCTGGTTCATCAAGGGAGTGCCACTGACGGTCACAGTGACATTGACTTCTCCGGGCTGCAACGAACCGTTTACCGTGGTGGTGCGATTGCCTTGCACGAGGATTTGAGAGTGAACCTCGGTCTTAAAACTGTCGCGGGAGAAAGTGACGCTGTAGGTGCCGATGGGGAGATCGGCAATGTTGAAGGAGCCGTCTGACTTGGTGCTGACGGTCTGCTCAAAACCGGTGGCGAGATTGTGGATTTTGACGGTGGCGTTGTGGATCACGCCGCCGGAACTATCTGTGACTGTGCCGTTGATGGAGCCGAGAGTTTGCTGGGCTTGGGCTGGTGCGGTAAGCAGGCAAATAAGACCCAAACACGCGAGAACTAACCGAGACACTTTCATCATTTCAAAACACCCCTTCCGCTGGATTGGCACCGCACCGTTGTCAGGGATGTATCACATTTTCGACACACAAATCGAGTGTCGCCCTGTGGATATCCTCGACTGCCCCCCGGACAATTGCGAGAGTATGGCGAGTAAATGAATCCAAGTAAAATCGAATGTGACAATGCTGTGAATTCGAGCGGTAACTTCTTACACTGCTCGCTGTTGGCCCGCTTGAGAGTGGAGTACTTTTTGATGAAATTCTCGGGAGCCTATGGGACACCGTCTCGTTGACGCGCCGCGAAGTGAGCTGCGTCGGCGCGAAGAGGAGAATCAGCGACGAAAAGCGGAGTCGCCGGAATGAAAAACGACGGGTTCTTCCTGAACGATCTTTACGGAAGTGATGAAAATCTCGTCCCCTGCTTGCGTGACGAGGGCTTTCACCTTGACGGGGCGCCCCGCGATCTCGCGCAGAACGGCGGGATTGCTGACCTTCAGGGTGCGATGGTCTTTTTCGCAGACGAAGGTCTTCCCTTCTTCGCCGACTTTGCCGGAGATGCGGAGCTCCTTTTTGGAAAGGTTGGCGGAGGCCGTGGAAGCATTGCCCACTGCTGCAGGCCGGGGTTGTTGCGATAGTGCGGGAAGCGATGCGAGAAGAGAGACCGCGATTGAAAACAGGATTCGTCTGTTCATCTTAGCTCCTCCGAGAACGGATTCCCCATAGGCCGTATTGATTCGCCAGTTCAGTGCTGGACCTTTTTGTTTTGAGCCCGGGATTCTGCCCTCTGACGATGCGTTCCCGTTGCGATTTACGGATCGCTAACTTGCGGGCAGTCTGAGACAGCAGGCGGCGGAAGGCAAACGCAAGATTTGAATTGAGAATATCGACTCTTTTTATGAACTACGGTTTTCGCGAGAGTAGCAGAGAGCGGTGCCTCGCGCCATTCTGCTCGTTAAGAAAAGCAAGACGGAAGAGGGTGCCAGCAGGAACGCCGCGGAATGCGGGAGTTATTTCTTGAAGAGATCCTCGAAAGCCTGGCGGGCATCATTGGTGCGCGGCGGGCCAGGAGTGGCGGCGGCCGCTACTTGCGCGGGTTGTGCGTAGGAAGTCGGCGCGGTGTCTTTTTCGATGGTCATGCGGAATTCGTAGAACTTGCAGTCGTTCTTGGTGTCCTTGGGAGTGATGCGCTCGGGGATGGGCTGAGTGCACTCGAACTGGGCGCCGGAGTCGAAGAAGCGGCACTGCTTGCAACTGTGAAGCTCGAACTGGCACTTGGGACATTGGCCGTTGGGGTCGAAGCCGGCGGTAAGAACTGCGCCGCAGTTGGAACAGCGGCCGCGGGTGACCGTGCCGACCATGCGCGGAGTGCGCGGCCCGAACTGATCGGCCCGCGGACCGCCTTGCGGCGGCTTGCGCTCGTGCTTTTCTCTCTTTTCGCCTTTTTCTGTGTCGCGGTAACCGCGATGACCATACTTGCGATCCACAAACGCCTCCGTCCGGACGCAATGCCGGACTTTGACTGTGACTGTCTAGACTTCCGCGCTGATGCGCACTCTAACCGTGGTATGTATCCAACCGGATTGTTACACTCGGCCCACAGCGCAATCGTTACCCAGAGGATCAGAACAGGATTGGCTACGTCCAAGCAGGAGATGGGACATCTATGTTTTTAGCCCTCTGGGAGTTCGATGTCAAGTCAGGATGCGACGAACGGTTTGTAAGCGTATATGGACCCTCCGGCGATTGGGCCCAGCTCTTTCGACGTGATCCGGCGTACCAGCGAACTCTCCTCCTACGCGATCCATTCCGTGAGCGCACTTATGTGACGTGCGATTTCTGGGAATCCCGAGAAGCTTACGAAACGTTCCGGCGAAACAACTTGCACGATTACCTATCGCTCGACAGCAGCTGCGAGGAACTCACCACGGCGGAGCGCAACATCGGCGTATTCGAGAGGCTGTCCGACGGCGATTGAAACGCGGCCTCGTTCCTGAGATCAGCGCTGTCCCAACCATGCCTACCCCCCCCGGTTTTTTGTAAGTGTTGATTCTAAATAAGTTAGTCTCTCCCTAACCCGGTTAGAATCAACACCTGCCGGCACGTTTGCAACTATTGATTCTCAAGGGCTTACGCGAAATCCAAAAGGCCAAGCTTTTTGCAAAGCCTTAGCGTTTTGCCCACAGACCCGCCAAGCCATCGGGTTTCAGATCCGGCTGCAGAAACTGCTTCGGCGTTCCAGTCCAGCGCAAGACGGCTTCCGCGGCAAGATAGCCGCTCCGAACAGCTCCCTCCATCGTGGCGGGCCATCCTGTTGCGGTCCAATCACCGGCGAGGAACAAACCGCCGATGCTCGTCTGTTGCATTGGACGCCAGCGGTCGACGCCGGGTTGCGGCGAAAACGTCGCTGCGGCTTCTTTGATGACGGTGGCCTTGAGAAGGTTAGCATCCCGGGCGGCGGGTAGCGCGTGCCGAACTTCCTTGAGGCAGAGGTCGATGATTTCCTGGCGAGGCTTTTGGAGCAGGTCGTAGGAAGCGCTGATGACAAGTTGGAGATATTGACCTTTACGGGATGCACCAGACTCGCCTGTGCCGTTCGCGCCCGCGAATAGGGCCGTTTTGTTGAAAATCCATTGCGTGGTGGTATCGAGGAGAGTGATGAAGGGCTCGGTCATCACTTGGCGGTCAAACCAGAAGTGCACTCCGGTAATGGGGGCGTCGACGATTTTGTCGAGATTCCCAAGCGTGGTGTCGGTCCTCTTGAGGCTCTCGGGCAAAAGTTCGGAGAGAACGAGATGGGGAAGGGCCAGGACAAAGGCGTCGGCGGTTTCTTCGCGGCCTTCGTCGAAGAGCACCGCCAGCAACTTGCCATTCTCGATGCGCAGACCTCGGAGCGGCGAGCGAAAGATCACTTCTCCGCCCTTTTGTTCAATAGCTGCGCGGCAGCCTTCATAAAGATCGCCGAGGGCAACGGCGGGAACGCCCATGCGATAACCAGTTTTGTTGGAAAGTACCGCCTTCCAGAAAACATCGATGCCATAGCGGGCATCGATGCGATCGAGTTCTTCGGAGAGAGCGCTGACGAGAACTACGCGCCAGAAGCGGGAGATCGCGGCGGGAGTTTGCTTGTGCCGGGTGAGCCATTCGAGCATGGAGATGCCGCCAGGTTCATCGACGTCGGGTGGGTGGCCGCCACTCTGCAGAATGGAATAAAACGCTCGCGCGATGGCGATCTTGTCTTTGAGAGCGAGCGGAGAAAAAGTGAGGAACGAACCGGTCATGTGAAATGGCGCGGGGAGGATGCCTGCGTGCATTTCGCCGCGGCGTCCTTGGGGATCGAGGAGAAGCATGCGGTCGAAGAATTTTATTTTGCCTGCAGCTCCGACGCGGCGATAAAAGTCTTCAAGGTTGGTGCAGCAGCCAAAGGTGACGTGCTGGCAATTGTCGACGTGCTCGCCATCGGGCAAGATGTAGGACGCCGCGCGTCCGCCAAGAAACGGGCGCTGCTCAAAGAGACGAACACGCCAGCCTGCTTCAGCCAGCGCGACGCTGGCCGCCAGCCCCGCCAGCCCGCCGCCGATCACGATCACGCTTTTCAAGGATATTCTCTTCCGAGAGGCGGCCGAAGCGCGCCTTTGCGATGAACAACATTTTTTCTGCCTTGGAGAGCCGCAAGCGTCCGCCGAAAACTGCGAAATCGAGGGACTCGATGCGCGCCAACAGGGCGCTGTACGTGTGGACCAAGAGCCAAAGGGCGCCGCGACTTTCCGGCTCGATCAGCCCAAAAAGCGCTGCGCCTTCTTCGTAACATTGCCAGGCTCGGTCGGCTTCAAAACGCAGGAGTTCGCGGACGCCGAGGGTTGCTTCGCTGTTGGCAAAGTCTTGTGCGGAAACTCCGTAGCGAACGAGGTCTTCTTCAGGAAGATAGACGCGCCCAAGAGCGTGGTCGTCGTGAACATCACGAATGATGTTGGTCAGTTGAAAAGCCAACCCGAGTCTTTCGGCGAGATCGAGGGCGCGCGGATCGCGAAAGCCGAAAACGTGAGTGCAGGTGAGGCCGACGGTTCCGGCGACGCGGTAGCAATATTCGCGGAGGCGGTCGAAAGTTGGGTAGCTGCGGAGAGTTAGATCCATTTCGGCGCCGCTGATTAGGTCGTGGAGGTAACGAGCGGGCATTTTGTAGCGCTGCATGGTGTCGACTAGGGCGGGCAAGACTTCCGCAGCACCATCCGGGGCAGCCGAGGAAGACAATGCGGCCGAGCCCTCTACGACTTTGACCTGGCCTGTAACGGCGTCGTCCAGGGCGGCGCGCCAATCCGCCAGGCCGCGCTGCTTCGCAGCGAGATCGTTACCTTCGTCGGCGACGTCATCGACAAGGCGCATGAAGGCGTACAGTGCAGCGAGGGCATCGCGCTTTGGTTTGGGAAGGAGGAAGAAGGCGTAGTAGAAGTTGCTGTGGGCGGCGCGTGCGATGCGATGGCATTCGTCGTAGGAGCGAGATGCGGAGATGCCAGATTCGGGCACGGCGTGCCGTGCCCCTACAACGGCGAAGCCGCCGCTCTCGGATTCGGGGCGGACGGGCTTGGCGATGAGATGCGTTACGAGGGAGCGGCCCAGTAAGCGGACTTGTTTGGATTTGCTGATCGCCGGTCGCTGGTGAAGAGTGTCGTAGCCCATTTTTTTGATGGCATCGAGGACAGCTACGCCGCCGCGACTGAACATTTCGAGGTCCACTCTTAGACGGCCGCTGACCATTTTCGATAATGGAGCGCCTTGCGCGAAGAGCTGACGCGTACCGGCGATTAGATCTTTCATCAGGCCGACATAGCGCTCATCGAAGCGGCGATCGAGGATGTCGGCTTCGGTCAGGCCATGGGCAGCGGCAATGTCGAGCGGGATGTAGATGCGGCCCTTCTCGAGGTCGCGCGACACGTCTTGCCAGAAATTGGCCAACTGGAGCGCGGTGCACGTAGCGTCAGACATCGCTTGGCGTCCTTCGTCACGATAGCCACAAAGATAAAGGACCAAACGCCCGACGGGATTCGCGGAATAGACGCAATAGCCGATCATGGCATCCCAGGTCGGATAGCGCTTGACGTTTTGATCCTGGCGGAACGCTTTCAGCAAATCGGCAAAGGGCTGCTTGGGAATGTTTTTTGCAATTACCGTTTCGCGAAGCGCGACGAAAACGGGATGGGATGGGCGGCCATTGTAGCAATCGTCGAGTTCCAGCTCCCACCAATCGAGTAGCTCCAACGCTCGTTCTTTCTGTGGGACTTCATCCCCCAGATCATCAGCCCAGCGGCAATACGCGTAGACGTTGTAGAAATGCTGGTGCAAATCCTTTGGGAGCAGCCAGGAAACAACGTTGAAGTTTTCATAGTGATGCGTGGCGAGCCAGCGGGTGTATTCCTGCGCCGCTGCCGGCGAACAATTGTTCGGTGGGGCGTGTTCGGCTATTTCGAGTTCACCAGGATGCAGCATAGAAAAGCAGATTCCTCGCTTCGCTCGGAATGACAAAAGTTACGGGCGCAAGGTAAGTTGACGCTACAGAACTGTATCAATGCTATTTGGCGCGCCGGCCCCGAAAGCGGCAGAACGGCTGCCGCACTCCAAAATCAAGGCCGGACCGCCAGCTTGATTTCGCCGCTGCGGCTCTTCATGCGCTCGAAGGCCTGGGGCAGATCGGTCAAGCGAATTTCTTCCGTCACGAAATCCTGCCCGACGATATCGCCGCGCCGGACAGCTTCGAGAGCTTCCCGGATAAACCGCGGCGTGTGATGAAAGGGGGAAATCAATTTGATCTCGGAATAGTGAATCGCAGCGGGATCGATGGCCACATTCGTTCCCGAGGGCAGTCCGCTGAAAAAATTCACGACGCCGCCGCGGCGAATCATGGCCAGCGCCTGTTGCCACGTCGCAGGATTACCAGCCGCCTCGACAACGGAATCCGGCCCACGGTGATCGTCTGTCAGGGATTTCACCGCGCTGACGACGTCGGTCGTTTCCGTCACGTTGATCGTGGCAATCGCGCCCAGCCTGCGAGCGACATCGAGAGGCGCAGAGCGGCGCGCCAGAGCGATAACGCGCACACCTCGGCGCGAAAGCATACGCACGAACGTCAATCCGATGGGGCCGCAGCCAATCACCACAGCGGTGTCTCCCGCGCGAACTTCCATTTCATGAATGCCGCGGAGCACGCAGGCCAGCGGTTCCACGAGCGCCGCGCTGCCATCATCGACCGAGTGCGGCACTTCCAGCATATTCTCCATCGCGATGCGCCCGGGAATGCGCATATATTCGGCATACGCGCCGTTGTTGAAGAGCAGGTCCTCGCAAAGATTTTCCTGGCCGCGGCGGCAGTGATAACAACGCAGGCACGGCGCGGAGTTCGCGGCAATAACACGCATGCCGATGCGCCATCGCGCATCCACGCGCTTGCCCACGGCTGCAATGTCGCCCACGACTTCGTGGCCGAACACCGCGGGCGGCTGAATCATTTTGGCGTGATAGCCGCGCTTCCAGACCTTCAGATCGGTGCCGTCCGTTAACGCCAGACGAACACGGAGGAGCACTTCGTCGGCGGCGAGATGCGGCACATCGATCATCTCAATGCGCAGATCTTCGCTGCCATACAAAACCGCAGCCGTCATCTTCGAAGGTACAACGAGCCGTGCCGGGGCGAACTTCACTTCCTCAGCAACGTCCGTCTTCTTCGTCGTAGTTGTCTTCATGCGTGCGTAATCAGAATCTTCAGCGATTCGGCCGTTGGCCGGGCAGCCAGTTCCAAGGCTTCCTGGATTCTATCCAGTGAAAACCGGTGCGTGACGATCTGCATCACCGGGAGTTTCTTTCCCAGCACCAGACCGGCCGCTGATTCTTGGATGTCCACAGCCGCGCTATAGCTGCCCAGGATCTCTTTCTCGTCGATGCCAACGGCCGCCGCGGGAAACTCAATCTTAGTAACCGGATCGTTCGCCGCGAAGAGTAACACGCGCCCTCCGGGGCGCGCCGCTGCTAAAGCATCCGTTACTACCGATGGATGCGCGACCGCCACCAGCACTGCGTCTACCCCCCGACCGTCGGTACGAGCCCGAACTTCCTCTACCAGCTTACCACTGGTTGGGTCAAACGACTCCAGTGCACCAAGCGAGAGGCTCTTCTCACGTCGCTGTGAAATTGGATCACTGGTATACAGCTTAGCGCCTTCTAGGTTACTGACCATCAGCAACTGCAGGCCGATGGGACCGCAGCCCAAGATCAGCACGGCTTCCCCTGCGGTAATGCGGGCCTTTTGAACGGCTTTCACAATGGTGTTGATTGGCTCGATGAAAGTAGCTTCTTCAAAAGTGACGTTATCTGGAAGCGCGACAATGCCTCGCTCTGCGACCCAGGGCAGGGCTTTCACGTATTGCGCAAACCCGCCGCCATTCGGAGTAAACCCGGCGGTCAACCCGGTCGTTTTATATTGCTTGCATTGGGAGAAGAGACGCTTCTCGCAATAGAAGCAGCGCCCGCAAGGAGTGTGGTGAAAACTCATCACGCGATCACCCGGCGTCCATCTGGCAACGCCTCGGCCGACTGCAACGACCGTACCGGCAAGCTCATGGCCAAGGATTTGCGGCGGCTCGACATAGCGCTGAAAGATTTTTTTGATGTCCGT
>Ga0070732_10002235_pt1 | contig 10521 bp, 6 predicted proteins | sample Coa_R1_5_FD_66449 | JGI IMG/M metagenome (GOLD analysis project Ga0070732, IMG submission 66449) | Surface soil microbial communities from Centralia Pennsylvania, which are recovering from an underground coalmine fire - Coalmine... | ecosystem: Environmental > Terrestrial > Soil > Unclassified ...
CGGCCTGAAAATACGTCACCGTAATTCCGGTTTACAGCACTTAGCTAGTGCCGATGTCAAGGATCCGCAACCGCAAATGCACCACCCCGGGTGATCACGAATTTTCGCCCAGCGCCTCTGTTACCAAGCGTAAGCCGTTGATTTATTGAAGCTTTGTTCAATTCTGTAGGCGTGAGCCGCCTCGATGGATCAGCCACAAGAGCAGTCGGGGCCTGTGACGTCATACAAACTCTCGGACTCTGTGCGGGGAGCCGAATTTGCCGCTACTATGATGAAAGCATGGGCGACAGTCAGTACCCTCAAGGTCGTGTTTCCGAATCGCCAGCCTCAGCAAGCCAAAGCGGGCGCGACCTTGGCCATTCCCAGACTACGCCTCGGCAGAGAGTTTTCTTCCTGCTCGATTCGCTGGATGTCGGCGGAACCGAAGTGCAAGCGGTTGAGCTCGCGACCAGGCTTAATCCCGAACGTTACGACGTCACGCTGGGATGCCTCCGTGCGCGGGGACCTCTGCTTGAGAAATTGCGGGGATCTTCTGTCTCCGTGCGCGAGTTCTATCCAAAAGGTGGCTTCGATTCGGTTCACGGCATCTATCAGATGTTTCGGTTGGCAAGGTTCCTGCGGCGAGGCCGTTTTCAAATCGTTCATACCCACGATCTTTACGCGAATGTCCTGGGCATTCCCGCTGCCGCAATCGCGCGTGTTCCCGTCATCATTTCCAGCCAGCGCGACTTGGGCCATCTCGACCTATATAAGAGCGGGCGGCGTGTCTGGCTGCGACGCCTTCAGAAGCTTTCTACTGCAGTCCTGACGAACGCCAATGGCGTCAGGGAAGCGGTTCTAGCTGAGGACCACTTTGCTCCGGACAAAGTCCGGGTTATCCATAACGGTGTGGATCTGGAGCGTTTCAGCCAGAGGTCGAGCGAGAGAGCATGGCTGCTTCCCGACGCGGATCAGGAGAGATGGATCGTTCTCGTCGGGAATATGCACGGCGATGTGAAGGGACACGCGGTGATCATCGCGGCCGCCGAGACCGTGGTTCGTGAGTTTCCCAACGTCAGGTTTCTGTTTGCCGGTGATGGGGAGCGGAGAAGGGAATTCGAGGATCAGGTCGCAAGGCTTGGTCTCGGGAAGAATTTTTCCTTCTTGGGACGGCGCAATGATGTGCCGCGAATCCTCAGTTGCTCGGACATCGGAGTGCTTCCATCCCAGGCAGAGGGCCTTCCGAATGCTGTTCTGGAGTATCTCGCCGCCGGACTCCCCACGATTGCGAGCCGCGTCGGAGGCAACGTCGAAATCATTCAGGAGGACAAAACCGGATTGCTGGTGCCGCCGGATGAACCTTCCGCCTTGGCAGCTGCGCTTCTCCGACTCTTTCGCGATCCTGGCCTGGCGGCAGAATTAGGAAGAAATGGGCGGAGCTTTGTCTCCGCCGAATTCAGCTTCGAGCGCATGATCGAAAAAACGGATCAGATGTACACCGAATTGCTGCAATCGCGAGGTGCGGAAACGAACCTGGAGCCGAACCGTAGCTCGGCAGGTTGGAGACGCGTATATCGGCGCGTGCGCTCGATGGGGAGGGCGGAGGTCACGGACCGGCTACGGCAGCACGCGAGGGCGCGTCTGGATTGGGTACGTTACAAAGTCGGTTCCGATTTCTTTCCTGAGATCTCCACCGTCCCGCAAGGGCGGGCGCGATTCTTCTTCTCCCCTGACGATGTTCCACATCTCTGTTCCAGATTACGGGAGCTGTTTCCCGAAACCGCCGAGCAGATTGTCCGCCGGGCCGAGCGCATCTGCCAGCATCGCTTCGACCTTCTGGGCTACGAAGCTGTTGATTACGGAACTGAGATCGACTGGCACCGCGATCATATTCACGGCAAGCGCGCGCCACGGAAGCCATGGTTCAACCTGAAGTTTCTCGACTTCGACCAGGTCGGTGACAGCAAAGTTACGTGGGAACTGAACCGCCATCAGCACCTCGTCACGCTAGCCAAGGCCTTCCGGCTGACCGGCGACGCGAAATTCGCCTCGGAGTTGTTCGCCCAGTGGCATCACTGGCACTCGGAAAATCCGTATCCCATAGGCATCAATTGGTCCAGCAGCCTGGAAGTGGCCTTTCGCAGCTTGTCGTGGCTGTGGACTTACTTTCTGATGGCCGATGCTCCCGCAGTGCCAACAGGGTTTCGTCGCTCATGGCTGCGTTCGTTGGCGATTTCAGGGCGCCACATCGAGAGCTATCTCTCCACATACTTCTCGCCCAATACGCATCTTCTTGGTGAAGCTGTCGCTTTGTTCTTCATCGGCACCCTTTGCCCGGAGATTCCTGCCTCTCGTCGATGGCAACAGCGCGGATGGAAGATCGTGCAACAAGAGGCGATGCGGCAGGTTCGCAGCGACGGTCTGCACTTCGAACAATCGGCGTACTATCACGTCTACGCCCTGGACTTTTTCTTGCATTCTGCGATCCTGGCATCCGTCAATCACATTGATGTACCGAAAGAGTTCGATCGCACGCTGGAGAAAATGCTGGATGCGCTGGCCGTACTGACTGGCGGCGGAATCGTGTCCGGCTTTGGCGACGACGATGGCGGCCGGCTCTTCGACCCCGCCCGAAATCGAATGATCTACATGACGGATCCTTTGGCAACCGGAGCCGTGCTGTTTGGACGAGGCGACTTCAAAGACCTTGCCGGCGGACTGCGCGAAGAGACGCTTTGGCTGCTCGGCTACTCTGGTATTCATGAGTTCGAACGGATTCCACCAAAGGTGGTTCCGGATGCCTCCGCCGCATTCCGCGCCAGCGGCCTATATGTCATGTCGGGAAACAACCGGAAGTGGCAGCTAGTGATTGATGCCGGTCCACAGGGGGCCCACACCGCTGGACACGGGCATGCTGACGCGCTCAGCCTGACTCTCACCGCTTCCGGCGGCGAACTGCTCTCAGACGCTGGAACCTTTGAGTATGTCGGCCCGAACTCGGAACGCGACCGTTTCCGCGGAACGGGATCCCACAACACACTGATGGTCGGTGGCGTCGATCAGGCGCAACCGCGCGGCCCTTTCGGATGGGATCGGTTGCCTCACGTTCAGGCCGAGGGCTGGATCAGCGGCAAAGCGTTTGATCTGTTCGTCGGCAGCCACGACGGTTATTCTCGCTTGCCGAATCCGGCCATTCATCGTCGCTTCGTGCTCGCGTTGAGATCCGGCCCGATCCTGGTCCGCGATCTCGTTCTCGGATTCGGAGAGTACCCCGTCGACCTATTCTGGCATCTCGGTCACGGCTTGACGGAACAGTCCCCCGATCTCTTCTTCGGTGGGGGCGCCGGCCTTCGTTTCATGACTGTGGATGGGCACGGGTGGTCCCGCAGTGTCCAAGAGCACTTTCATTCGCCGGTGTACGGAGTGAAACAGACTCACAAAGCTCTCCACTTCGCCACCCGGGCAAAGCTTCCAATTGAGTTCGTGACCTTGCTCGTCCCGGTATCGACGGCGAAGAGCTCAGATGACAACTTTGTGAAAATTCCCGGGCAATCCGCTGTATCCGGCTCTTGCATTGGATATCGTTATAAGACGAGCAGTGATGAGCATTGCTTCTTCTTCGGGCAAGGGGCACCGTGGAAGATGGATTCCTGGAACACCGACGCAGAGGTTCTGTATTTCGGCCGATCCGGCGACGGATCCGAGGTCAGCCTTTTCTGTTGCAATGCGACGTCCGTGGAATGGGAAGGCAAGAAGATTGTAAGTGCCAAGAAGCCAGTTTTGCGCTGCGAAGTGATCGGAAATCCCGCGTCCGTTGTCAGCAGCGATCCCGATGCGGTGACCATCGACACCGAAGTGTGGAAGACTCTTTTAAACTCTTCCCAAGTGCCGGTGAAGGTGACCTAGGGCGAAAGAATTCCTATATGTGTGGAATCTGCGGAATCTTCTTCGCGAATCGCGAGTGGCGCGTCCAGGGCGATGTGCTCGCGCGCATGAACCGCCGGATCGTGCATCGCGGGCCCGATGATGAGGGATTCTTCGTTGAGGAAAATGTCGGCCTCGCCATGCGCCGGCTCAGCATCATCGACGTAAAGAGCGGCCATCAGCCTCTGGCGAATGAGAATCGCGATGTCTGGATTGTTTTCAATGGCGAGATCTATAACCATGCCGAACTAAGAGAAAATCTCGAAGCACGCGGCCATCAGTACCGCACCCGCAGCGACACCGAAACCATCGTCCACCTCTACGAGGAATATGGATCCGATTGCGTGACGCATTTGCGCGGCATGTTTGCATTCGTGATCTGGGACCGCCGCAAGCGCGTGCTTTTCGCGGCTCGCGATCGCCTCGGCATCAAACCCTTCTACTATCGCTGGGATGGAAAGTCGTTTCTCTTCGGCTCGGAAATCAAAACGATCCTGACGTATCCCGGCGTCGATGCTGAATTCGACCGGGGTCGACTCGCGGAATATCTGACCTTCGGATATATCACCGGGCCGCAGACTATGTACGCGGGTATTCGCAAGCTGATGCCCGGACACACTCTCGAGCTAAGCGAGCGCGGCGAGCCCAAGATCGCTCGCTACTGGGACCTCGTGGTGCCTGTGGATGAGTTGCCGCGCGAACACAGTTACTACGTGAAGAACTATCGCGAGAACCTCGAGTCCGCTGTCGGATCGCACCTCATGAGCGATGTGCCTTTAGGCGTCTTTCTCAGCGGCGGTCTGGATTCCAGCGCGGTTGCCGCCCTGACAGCGAAGATTCGCGGCGATAAAATTCAGACTTTTGCCGTCGGCTACGGGGAAGAAGAGTTCAGTGAACTTCCTTACGCCCGACAGGTTGCCGGGCACATCCATTCGGATCATCACGAAGTTCGTCTCAGCCGGGAGGAATTTTTCGACAGCCTGCCGCGTCTGATCTGGCACGAGGACGAACCCATCGTTTGGCCGTCGAGCGTCTCCCTTTATTACGTCGCACGTCTTGCGCGAGAGCGCGTGACGGTCGTGCTTACTGGCGAAGGCAGCGATGAGACCTTGGCCGGCTATACCCGCTATGCCTGGACGCTTTTGAATTCGAAGGTGGATCGCACTTATCGTGCGACGACGCCCGCATTCTTCCGCCGCTGGCTGCGGCAGGGAATTGCCTCGGCCCCGCTTTCCGCCAGCCTGCATCGAAAACTCGAGCACACCTTTCTCATGCGGGATGGCGCCTCGTGGCCTTCGTTTTACTTCGACAACTTCTACTCTGCATTTTCGGATGCTGAATTCGCGCGCCTCTTGACGCCGGAAGCCCTGCAATCCGCCGGTCATGCCTATGACGGATCGATGGAGCCTTGGGAGCGCTCCTCCGGCGATCTTCTGCACCGCTTGCTCTACACCGATATCAACAGCTATCTGATTGAGCTGCTGATGAAGCAGGACCAGATGAGCATGGCCGCCTCGATCGAAAGTCGAGTTCCATTCCTCGATCATCCGCTCGTGGAATTCACCGCACGCATTCCCGCGGCCCACCAGATCAGGGGGATGGCCGGCAAATTCATTCTGAAAGAAGCCGTGGAAGATCTTCTGCCCCCCGACATCATCTACCGCAAGAAGATGGGATTCCCCACGCCCTGGGCCTATTGGCTGGCTGGACCTCAACTGCAGCAGATCGAGACTTGGCTGACAGAAGCTCGAAGCGCTGCCCGCGGCCTGTTTCGCCCTGAGGCGATTTCCCGAATTTTTGCTGAGCATCGCGCCGGGCACCGCGATCATGGCAATCGCATCTGGCGGTTGCTGAATCTCGAGTTATGGCAGAGAGCCTGTCTGGAGGGAGATCTCGAAGCCGTTTCCACCGCAGTTCCGACGAACGCCGCTATCTGATCGTCCCATGCTATCGATTCCCTTCGACTCAAAATCACGATGCTGAGGGATCGGACTCAATCTCCAATCAGTGAATCTGCCGGGCACTATTGCTATCCGAGCGGGGTGTGCCGGCAAGTATTCGCCTCCTGGTTGGAGAAGCAAGGTGTGTTGTCGGCAGCAACCTGCGACCCGGGCCTGGTCAAGCAGGAGCCCTTGCCTGTTATCGAGATTTGTGGAGCACTGATCGCCTTCCGCAGGGCGGCAACGCAGAGCTACAGCTTGCCCGAGGACTAACGCGGCGAAGAGGCCGTCGGAAGGTACGTCTGCACCGCAGCTAGCAGTTCCTCGCGCAGGAAAGGTCCGCTGGCCAGAAGTCCGGTCAAGAGCGGATCCTTGCGATTGCATTGCAGAGGAGTGTTCTCGAGCGTGCTCACAAATCCGCCCGAACTCGCCACCAGCGCCGCGCCAGCAGCCACATCCCACTCGTTCTTCGGAGTAAGAGTGAAAGTGACATCGGCCAGTCCTGCTGAAACCAAGGCCAGCTTATACGCCACCGATCCCATCGGACGAATCTGATAATCGCCGCTCTGAAACTGCTGCCACTCGCCACGCTTCACCTCGCTACGGCTGGCAAGGATCAGCGAGCCTTTCAGGGTAGTCCTCTGACTCGGCCGGACGGGCTTGCCGTTATAAAGCACTCCCGCGTCGATCGCGCCGATAATTGTTTCATTTGTGGCCGGATTACAAATGCCGCCAGCCACCGCTCTTCCGTCTTCGACGAACCCGATTGAAACACAGAACTCGGGTATGCCCTGAACAAACTCGCGCGTGCCGTCAAGCGGATCCACCACCCAGACACGGCTCTTGGAAAGCCGAGAAACATCGTCAACACTCTCCTCTGAAAGCCACCCCTCGCCATCCCGCAGCAGGTTTTGGCGAAGCACGGCGTCAACGGCACGATCCGCCTCGGTCACAGGATCGTGACCGATCTTGTATTCCGTCTCAATGGCGCCCGGGGTAAACCGCGCAAATACAACTCGCGCCGCTTCAATCGCGGCTTCGATGCGGGTGAGAATGTCCGAATAAGCAGAGGTCATGAGGTCCTTAAAAATGGATTTTGTTTAAAACGTGGGCCACAACATGCGGGCTCCCGTGACCAGAAGCAACGCGCAGAGCAGACGACGGAGCCACAGCATAGGAACGCGAGTTGCCAGGTGCGAGCCCAATAGCCCGCCGGGGATCGAGCCAATCAGCAATGACACCACTAGCTTGGGATCCACGTTTCCCAGGCGGAAGTGCAGCAATCCCGTAACGCCAGTTAGCACCACCGCATGTACGATGTCGGTCCCGACGTTCACCTTGGGCGGAAAACTGTAGAACAAGAGCAATAGCATCATGATGATGCTGCCCGATCCTACCGAAGTCATTCCCACCAAAAAGCCCGCGATCACGCCGATCACAACCATGCCGGCGAATCCCTTCATCGTAGGCGGACGATTCGCAATGTGGTCTTCGATGCGCTTCTGGAACAGCAGCAGAAGCGGAATGATGATGAGAAGCACGCCAACGGCGGTCTTGATGAAATTGTTGACTCCGTCGCCGTAGAGGTGACGGATGTACATGAGCAGGTTCACTCCGCCGATCGAGCCCGGAATACTGCCCACCGCCAGGGCGATTACAACTTTCCTGCGAACCGTGCCTTTCTTCAGATGCATCAGGCTCGCAGGAATTTTTGTGAAGAAGTTGAATACCGCGTCCGAACCGACCGCAAGGATCGGTGGTACTCGCAGGCCAAAAATCAGCACAGGGAGCAGCAAGACGCCGCCCCCCACGCCGGTCATTCCGATCAGAACACCTACAACAAACCCGACCAGAATTTTGCCTGCCAGTAGCGTCATATTCGATCCGTCGTTGTGTTAAGCCGCCGCTCCATTCACTCCGATAAAGCCTTCGCGCTCGAGATGCAGAATGATTTCCTGCGCGGCTTCCTCCGGTGACAACTCACCTGTGTTGATTGTTACCTCGGCATCCGCGGGTGCCTCATAAGGATCTGAGATTCCGGTGAACTCCTTGAGAATGCCCGCTCGAGCCTTGGCGTACAGGCCCTTGCGATCGCGTTGCTCGCACACTTCCACGGAAGTCGCGATGTGCACCAGGATGAAGCCTCCATACGGTTCGACCATCTGCCGAACGTGCTTGCGGGTCGCGTCATAGGGAGCGATAGGCGCGCAAATCGCGATCCCGCCGTTCTTGGTGATTTCCGACGCCACATAGCCGATTCGGCGGATGTTGATGTCACGGTGTTCCTTTGAAAATCCCAGCTCAGACGAAAGATGCTTGCGCACCAGGTCTCCATCGAGCAAGGTTACCGGACGCCCGCCGACTTCCAGGAATTTGGTCAGCAGCACGTTGGCAATCGTCGACTTGCCGGAACCAGACAGGCCCGTGAAGAAGATGGTCACGCCCTGCCGGCTGCGAGGTGGAAAGCTGCGCCGTAATTCGTGAACTACCTCGGGATAAGTGAACCAACCCGGAATTTCACGCCCTTCATTCAACCGTTGACGAAGTTCCGTGCCCGAGATGTTCAGAACGCGATCGCCCTTCTTGACCTCGTCATCCGGGATATAACGATCCTCGCCTTCGAGATAGACCATCATGCTGAAGGGAACCATGGTTACGCCAATGTTCGACTCATTCTTCTTGAACACTTCCTGCGCTTCGTACGGTCCGTAGAACGGCTTGCCGTCGGTGTCCTTGCCCGGTCCGGCGTGATCGCGTCCAACGACCAAGTGCGTACAGCCATGATTCTTGCGGATGAGTGCGTGCCAGATTGCCTCGCGTGGCCCCCCCATGCGCATGGCAAGGGGCAAAAGAGAGAGCTTCTGCGTCCCCTGTGGATACTTCGAGCCAAGCAACTGATAACAACGCACCCGCGTGTAATAGTCCACGTCGCCTGGTTTCGTCATTCCGACGACAGGATGGATCAAAAGGTTGGCTTCGACTTGCTTGGCAGCGCGGAATGTCAGTTCGACGTGCGCACGGTGCATGGGATTCCGAGTCTGGAAAGCTACAACCCGGCGCCATCCCAGACGGGCAAACTCATTGCGAAGCTCGGCAGGTGTGAAGCGCAGAGTGCGGAAATCATAGTGCGAAGGCATCTGCAACCCTTCGACGCGTCCTCCCACGTACCAGGGATTGGCAATATTCATGGCGTAATTCGCGCCCGGATGAGCCTTGCTGGTGCTGTTAAACACAGCTTTGGCTTCGGCAGCGCGGTCGGGTTGCCAGACTTCTTCGACATGGAGAACAGCCAGCATGACCCCTTCTGGGTCACGCAGAGCCACTTTGCTGGTGCCCGGAGTCAACTTCTTGGCGAATTCTTCCGTCACGTCCAGCGTGATCGGCATCGGCCACAGGATTCCGCTGGCCAGCTTCATGTTGTGGCAGACCCCTTCATAGTCAGCCTTGGTCATGAAGCCGCGTAGCGGGGAAAATCCTCCGCTCATCAGGAGTTCGAGGTCACAGATTTGACGGGCGGTAAGATCCCACGACGGCCATTCGCGAGAATGGGCTTTCAGTTCTGCGGCTTTTTCCGGCAATGCCAGCAGATCAATCAGTTCACCACCGTGCGGAGCAATTAAATGACTAGTCGAAGCGGACAAGAGCGTGAGCCTCCCAGATTCGTTGATTTGGATTTATTGCATGTAGATTCAGCATTTCGCAGAAGGAATCAAATGATGATTTCCGGACTGCTATTGAGGGAATGCAAACCGGACTTCAATCTTTGCCGCGGGCCAAAGACCCTGACTCTTGCTTCAATTTGACACGAAAAGAAATGATGTTATTCCCCTTGCAAGTGTCATGCCGCTTGTGTGCTGCTATTGTACTGTAAGTTGATAAGGATAAAAGCTTAAACTTGGTTTCTCAGGTGCCGAAACCGTTCAGACCTGTATTTGTGTGCAAATCCGTGCGCAGTTTTGTAAGCGAATTTCCCCGGAAAACGGGCCGAACATGCAACTCTCTGCGCAATATTCACGCCGCGTTTTCGAAGTCTGTTCTTCCAGTACGCTACCTCGGTAGTGGGCAGTTGGCGGCAACAGACTGTCTGCTCGATGGACGCGTAATTCGCGGCCACGTACGCGGGTTGTTCGCGCTCCTTTTCCGGCAAGGATGTCCACTCGACCGCGGTAAGCGGCGCACAGGTAAGAAGGGCATAGACCGTGCGCGGTTCGTTCTTCTCCGTCACGAAACTGGAGCGCAAGACGTGCCGGTTATGCACCAGTTGGGTCTCTTCTTCAAGCCGCCGAGCGTTCCAGTGCTCCGCGGATTCTCACGCATACAAGAATATGGTTCACCGCGGGAGTATGTTCCAGTTGCTAGAGCACCCAGAACCATGGCGCTGCGCCGATTCCGAGAGCGCTGAAGCTACCTTCGGAACTCTAGTTTCAGACTTCAGTCATTTCCGCTACTGCCACTGCCGCCACATAACCGGTACCGATCGGCACGTCGCACACCGTCCACCGTGCAGCCTCAGTTGGATCGGGGCGGGTTGCCAGAAGCGCGTCGCGATCTTGTTCAGCAATAGAAACGTCGAATTGATCCAGCGCCAGCGAAAGGCCGTCGCCTTTCGCCTTAACGTAAGCTTCCTTCCTGGTCCAGCATCTGAAGAAAGCAGCTTGCAATTCATCCCCGCGAAGAG
>Ga0070732_10002236_pt1 | contig 10520 bp, 9 predicted proteins | sample Coa_R1_5_FD_66449 | JGI IMG/M metagenome (GOLD analysis project Ga0070732, IMG submission 66449) | Surface soil microbial communities from Centralia Pennsylvania, which are recovering from an underground coalmine fire - Coalmine... | ecosystem: Environmental > Terrestrial > Soil > Unclassified ...
AATAATCCATCAAGCTTTTCTTGCCCCCCAGCGCGGCAATGGGGTAGCCGTTCGCCAACGCCTTGCCGAAGACGGCCAAGTCGGGCTTCACGGCAGCAATCTTTGCGTAACCGCCAGAATCTTGGCGAGGTACCAGCGACAATCTCCTTTGAGGGCTCGCATCGCGACTCTGATCGAGCTTCGTTCCGGGAGGTGGGCAACCGAAAAGAGAAGCCGCGGGTAGTGTCCGGTTCGCCGTCACCACGCCGGGAAGTGAGGCGACGATATCCACGCTGAATGGCGCGACGCGCCGGAATTACCGCCGTGAGCCAACGAAGTCTTCACCAAGCTGCTCCAGGAGTTGTGCGCAGCGTGCAAGCCAAGTTGGAGTCCATCCGCGAGCAGTCAGAAGGTCGACGATGACGAGGGCGGCTGCCACTGAGTTCGGAGTCCGGAGTCCGGAGAGCCAAGCGGTCTCGGTGGCCGCTCGTGCCCCCTTACCGGGGCCAACGCGCACGGTGCCGTTGCTGTCCACCAATCTCAACCCGGATCCTGAACTTCCCAACCGCGAACTGATTATGTGTCCGGCAAGAACACCGGGAATGCGTTCCCACGCCGGACCTTGTTGGCGCGCAGCCACCAGCGGCCGAGGGGCGTCTCGCTGACGAACGGCTGGACCAACGTCGACCCAATCGAGTTCCCCTCCGCGATCCCGGTGGTCTCGGCATTCCCGTAGAGCTTGAACCTCAGCGGATTTTGCCCGTAACCGATTGCTGAGTTGCGCAGTGTGAACGGCCCGCGCTCTGTGTACTGCACGATCTCGCCGTCGGCTGCCGCGCCGTTGTCCGCCCAGGTGACGTGCGAAAGCTCCACGGCCCAGTCGTTCATCCCGCCGCCATAGGTCACGAGCAGCCGGCCGGATCCTTCCCCGTACCAGCCGTCGACGTTGATCACGTCGCATGGGCTGCCGAGGTAGAGATCGATTTCGTTGTAGCTGCCATTCGAGTCGCGCACGCTGAAGCTGCCGCCATTGCGGTTGGCACTGGTGTGCGTCGCGATGCCATGCTTCGAGTTGTTGAAGGAGCAGTTATCGTGGCAGCGGTGGTTCTTGGCCTGGCCGCCCTCGATCGCGAATGCGGCTTCCGTTGCGCCCTCCAGGTTCATACGGGAGTAGTCGCCTTCGGAGTTGTTCCAGTCCTTGCCGCTCGCGCAGGCGAGGTAGAGACCAAACTGGAACATCCGCGGGAAGTCGCCACCCAGCCTGCCGACCGAGATGTTCGAAAATTTGTTCGCGCCCGGCTGATGCCACGGCGCCGGATCGGCGCGCTGGCAGAGGATGCCGGCGAGTGCAGGATGCGTCCGGTCAGACCAGAGGGCGAGATTCTCGAGCATCGGCCCAGCGCAGTTCTCGAAAACGAAAGGTGACTTGGTGGGAAGCGTCGGGACCTGTCCGGGGCCCAGAGGCGCGCCCGCATCGAGCCAGGTCTTGACCTTGGTCATGTCGACCGCGAGGCCGTCGGCGCGCGCCGGACCCTCCCAGATAAAGTTCGTTCCCGCCGTCCCATCCACGCTTCGGCCGATGCACTTCATTCCGATGGCCCCGGAGAAATTGCGGAAGACGACCCAATCCTTCAGGTGGATGCGGATATGCCCGAACTCGATGATGGCGGGCGCGCTGTGGGCCGCGTAGGCGTCGCACACGAACCCGCCGAGGTCGAACTCGCCTTCGAGGTTGCGCGCGTCGATGACCAGTCCGGTGCCGTAAGGCGAGGCCTTGGGCGTGTTCAGGAGTTCCTGAAGCGCCTTCGTGAAGCTCACTCCGGCTGGAATGTGATCAAAAGGAATCAGCATCTCTTTTTCTCCTTGCGCTCGAGCAACCACCGAAGCCGCGAGCTACGGCCGTTGATGGCACGCACGGTCTCGATCGCCTTCGCAGGCAGCGCCGCCTTCAGTGATCAACAATCCTCCTGCCTTGACCTCGACTTCGCGCTGAAGGACCGTCACGTCGATCCGCATGTCGGGCTTCAGGTACGCGCATTCGGAAGCCTGCACCTCCGTCCGCATCCTTCCCTTGAGCCTTGGATCTTTGTCGGCTCTGCAGGCGCTGGCTTGCCGTTGTCACCCACGTTTCGCCTCCGATCCCATCCGCAGACTAGCAGACTCCCTCCTTCTTCGATCCAGCTCTCTTGCAGCGCTGCCACCGGATACCGGCCCGCTGCGCTTTCTCGCGGTTGAGGTCGATCCAGGCCAGGAATGCCCTTTGACGGCCGCATGTGTATGCACGTGGGCCAGGGGACTCACGGTATGGCCTCGTATCGTGATTTCGTATGGCTGTCCTTCCCGCAGGTCTGCGAACTCAAGGGCATTGTGAACGTGCCTTAGGTGCACGTGTTCCTGGATCGCCTGCGCGCAGAGCTGACCGTCATGCGAGAGTTCAGCCACGTTTCCGGCCTGGACTGCTTCGTACACGAGCTTGTCATGCTGGCCGACCAGTTTGCGAAGTTCTGTAGGTTTAGGACCATCCATTTCCGCTACTCCTTTCCGCCGAGCTATTTGTGCGCGACGTTATCAGGCCGCGCTCGTTCTTCGGTTCCGCACATCTAGATATTACAAGATTCCAATATTGAACCCGATGCGGGATGCTGCACCTTCCTTCACGGTGTGCGATCCGCCTCGGCTGGGACGACCCGGCCCCTGTGCCCGTCGAGAAACGGGAGCTTTCCGACAGCATCGGTTGAGGCACAGACCGCCGTCGGCGTTGTCAGATCGCCCCAAAGGGTGGCCCTGGAATGACGGTGATGACGCTTCTTTCCAGGCTGGACACTTCGCGATGGTCCCGGATGAGGTCAAAGCTAACGGGAGTTCTTGGCCGGGCTTCAGGTTCGTGAACATGACAGCCTGCTGTCGAGCCGACCGAAGGTCACCCGCTTGTCGTCGTCGCTCCGGTCCACCTCGACCCACATCCACTCGCGCTCCTCCCTTTCCGTGGGGTCAGGAACTGGCGCGGTGGCGCGCGGCGACTGCTGCAGCTCCGTTTCCGATTCCCGCCACATCACACGTAGCGTGCGTCTATCGGACGCTTCAAAAGGTTTGCTGGGGTTTTGGGATGATCGGTTTGATCCTGGGGCTGCTGCTGAGATTGGTGACCGTGTGGGCGGCGGTCGACTGGCGCTATTCGACCCGCGGGGCACTGATCTTGGCAGCGGTTCTTTTCTTGTGTGTGCTGGCTACGGGTCAGATGGAGCGGACGAGCTCCTCCTGAGGTCAAGCCACCACCCAGATGGTTGCTCCGGTCGCGCATCGATCTGCCTCGAACCATTCGTGCTGGCTCCTGAGGCGTCGGCGCGCCACCTGGCTCGGTCCGTCGGCTTGGTACGTTCAAGATTGCCCGTCCAGCCCCCCGGCCCAGCGTCCGTCAAAGTAGTCGAGCAATGCCTGCGCGACTCTCCGGTCGTGGAGGAACACGTTGGCCTCGTAGTTTTGGTTGAGTCCTGACAATAAAGATTCGGGCCACGCCCTTCCTTCGTAATCAGTCCTCAAGTTGTTTCTCGCCACCGCCGATGACCCTTTGGACGGATCAGACCGGCTGGGGTGTCTCCTAAGACTACCCGGCTGGCTGACAAGAGGAAAGATGAGGGCGCCGGCCGCCGCCCCCGGGGACCAGATCCGTGCTCCGGCCCAATGTCTCGCAAGTTTTGCCATCGTTTGCTGTATGACTACGTTGGACAGCGAAATCACGGTTCACGAGGAAGGCGCTTCCGGCACGCCGACTTTGCCAGGCGGAGGGGCCGCGCTCGGGGTTCGCCCGCCTCTAGGTAATGGGCCGGCTCCCTCGACAGAGCGTATCCGCGGCCAGGCTCCCTTCCGATCGGAAATACGAGTTCTTTCCGTCTTCGGTACGCGGCCGGAGGCCATCAAGCTGGCCCCGGTTATCGCCGAGTTGCGCAAGCGCTCGGGGATCGTCTCCTTCGTCGCCGTCAGCGCCCAGCACCGGGAGATGCTCGATCAGGTGCTGGGCCTGTTCGGCATCGTTCCGGATTACGACCTGAACCTGATGGCAAGGAACCAGACGCTGTCACGGGTGGCGGCGTTGGTCCTGGAGCGGCTGGAACCCATCTTGGAGTCGGTGCGCCCGGACTGGGTCCTGGTGCAGGGCGACACAACCACGGCAGCGGCGGCCGCCCTCGCGGCCTTCCATTCCCGGGTCAAGGTAGGTCATGTGGAGGCCGGGTTGCGAAGCCACGACAAATGGCGTCCGTTCCCGGAGGAGATTAACCGTCGGCTGGCAGGCGTTATTGCCGACCTTCACTTTGCCCCCACCGAGCAATCCGGGCGGAACCTCCTGCAGGAAGGCGTCCCTGCGTCCCAGGTGATGGTCACCGGCAACACCGTGATCGACGCTTTGCGCTGGGTACAAGCCCAGCCTTGGGATCCGCGCTTTTTGGGCGAGTCCGGGCGGGCGTTGGAAGCGCCTGGCGCGAAGCTGGTGTTAGTCACGGCACATCGCCGGGAGAACTTCGGTGAGCCTCTCGTGCGCGTGTGCGAGGCGCTGCGGAAGCTCGCCGAACGTTATCAGGACGGCATTCGGATCTTCTATCCCGTTCATCGCAACCCCAACATCTGGGAGCCGGTCCATCGCCTCCTGGGAGGGGTTCCGAACATCGTTCTTAGCCGTCCTCTCGAATACCTCCCTTTTGTTCACCTGATAAAGCGCTCGTACCTGGTGCTGACCGACTCCGGCGGCATCCAGGAGGAAGCCCCCGCCCTGGGCGTGCCCGCTTTGGTGCTGCGGGAAGTGACGGAGCGGCCGGAAGCAGTCGCCTCCGGCAGCGTCCGGCTTGTGGGCACCGACGAGGAAAGGATTCTCTCCGAAGCCATCCGGCTGCTCGACGATCCCGGGGAACGTCAGCGTATGGCGCGCTCTGTCAATCCCTATGGTGACGGGCACGCCGCCGAACGGATCGTTAGCGCCCTCCGGGGAGAGAGCCTTATTCCCTTCCAGCCCGTCCTGACTCGGATGTAAGGGCCGCTCGTTCCGCAGCGCCAGGTCAGGCGAGAAAACAGGTCAGAATGGTCCACAGAGTCTTTGTCATCCTCAACGTCGTGGTCGCGGTCAGCTTCCTGCTGAGCGGCATCGACGACCTCTTTGTAGATTCCTTTTACTGGCTGCGCCGGCTCTACCGCAGGCTCTTCCTTCAAGGCCGACTTCGACGGGTCACCGAAACCGACTTGGCCGGCATTCCCGAGAAGTGGGCTGCCATCTGGATTCCCGCCTGGCATGAGCACGAAGTGATCGACAGGATGCTGCTCAACACGCTAGAGAGCCTCGACTATCGCAACTACGACATCTTCGTGGGCTCTTATCCGAATGACGAGGCCACCCAGCTCGCCGTCGAATCGGTTCGAGAGCGCCACTTCCAAGTGCACAAGATCATTTGCCCCAACCCGGGCCCCACCAACAAGGCTGACTGCCTGAACTGGGTTTTCCAGGGGATGCTGCTCGCCGAGCGGGAGCAAGGCATCCGCTACGAGATCGTGGTGCTGCATGACTCGGAGGACATCATTCACCCGCTTGAGCTCAAACTCTTCAACTGGCTCGTCCCCCGCAAGGACATGGTGCAGCTGCCGGTCATCCCTCTGGAGATGCCGGCCCGCTATTGGACGGCGGGAACTTACCTGGACGAGTTCGCTGAGAATCACTCCAAGGACTTGCTGGTGCGGGAGCGCTTGGGCCCGGTCATCCCCTCCGCTGGTGTGGGGACGGCACTGAGCCGGGCACTGCTGGATGAGCTGGCGGCCGCTCGCCAGAATCAGTTGTTCAACGTCAACAGCCTCACCGAAGACTACGAGTTCGGCCTCTCGTTGCTGCCGCTGAAGCGCCGGAGCATTCTGGCGCAGTACAAAGTCCTGCGCATGGAGACAAGGACCCGCGGCCTCTGGCGGAGGCGGCAGGAACTCCATCAGGTGCAGGAGGCGGTGGCGGTGCGCGAGTTTTTTCCGGACCGCTTCCGGCTGGCTGTCCGCCAGAAGTCACGCTGGGTGCTGGGCATAGCCCTGCAAGGTTGGAAGAACCTGGGATGGCAAGGCGGCTGGTGGAGCCGGTACATGCTCTACCGCGATCGTAAAACCTTGTTCACAAACGTGATCAATGCTCTCGGTTACTTGGTTGTCGCTTACTGGTTGCTAGATCTGGTGCGCTATCCGAGGGGCCAGTCCGCTTCCATGGTGCCGGCGAGATGGGTGTGGGACGTGATTCTGCTAGACACCTTCTTGATGGCCCACCGCCTGATCGAGCGCGTCGTGGCGGTGCACGGGGTGGCGGGCTGGAAACAGGCCCTGCTCTCGATCCCCCGCTCGGTCGTGGGGAACGTCGTCAACTTCTGCGCGACCTTTGTTGCTGTCACACAGTTCTGGAACGCCGAGCGAACCGGTCAGAGGGTGCCTTGGCAGAAGACGACTCACGCCTTTCCCTCTCTGCGCGAGCTGCGTGAGCACCGGCGACGTCTGGGTGATCTGCTGCTCGAAAACCGCGTTGTAAGCGTGGCCCAGCTTCGCGAGGCGCTGGCCTCGCAGCAGCGGAATGGCCGCAAGCTCGGCCAAGTGCTGACAGGTTTGGGGTACATCTCGGAACAAGACCTGCTGGCGGTGCTGGGGAGACAGCTGGGCGTGCCGGTTTGCAACGTCGACCAGCGGATGATCCAACGGAGCTGGCTCGAACGACTCCCCCGGGACGTGGCGGAGAAGAGCCTGGCGCTGCCCGTGCGGTTTGCCAACGGCGTTCTGGAAGTGGCCTGCGTCAACCCCACCGCACCGGGGCTCCAGGAGCACCTCGAGGAGTTGCTGGGCTGCCCGGTGCGCCTGCATCTCGCTGGCGAGAACGAGCTTCGTCTGGCGATCGGCCGAGCTTATCTCGCACTGGAGGGCCAAGCCGGTCTGATGCTCGGCGAACTGCTGGTGAACGCCGGGACCATCACTCCCCAACAACTCCGGCAAGCTCTGACCCAGCAGCAGCAGACAGGACACAAACTTGGGGAGGTTCTGCAGGACCAAGGCCTGGTTTCACCCGAGATGGTCATAGCAGCATTGCGTGAGCAGCAAGCGAGTCGCCTCGTGGAGACCACTGGAGAATCCCGATGAGCGACCTGAAATGTCGTATTCAAGCCGTGATCGCCTACGTTCTGGCTGGGATGCTGCTGGGCTCTGCGGTGCTCGCCGCCGGCCAGGCGCCGACCGTTCACGCCCAGCAGGCGGCCGAGCGAGCCTATCGGGAGCTGGCCGCCCAGGATTACCAGGCGGCTATTGGGGATTTCAGGAAGGCGCTCGCCGAGGCCCCCTCGAACTCTCAATGGCGAAAGGACCTCGGCTATGCAGAGGCCGCCGCGGGTCTGATACAGGAGGCTGAGAAAGAGTTCGAAACGGTTTATCACCAGCATCCTGAGGAAATGGGGATCGCGCTCGAGCTGGCATACCTCTCGCAGAAGCGGCGCGAGGACAGCGCAGCCGAGAGCTACTTCAGGGCTGCGGCGAAGAGCACGGATATGAAGATCTCGAAGCCCGCGCAGGCCGCGCTGGCCAACCTGGACGCCTCCCTGTTGCAGGCGCGGAAGCAAAAGGCTTATGATCTCCTCGCGCAGGGCCACCACGCCGAGGCCCTCAGGCTCTTTGAGCAGCTCCACGAGGCCGATTCCGGCGATGCCACCACGACGCTGCAATTGGGTTATCTCTACCAAGCGGCAGGTGACCTGGCCAAAGCACGCGAGCTGTTCGAGGCGGAGCGCGATGATCCGGATCCTGCCGTATCCGTGAAGGCGGCGGCTGCCTTGGCCGAAGTCGAGCGCCAGTCGGCGTGGTGGTTTGGCACCGTCTATACCGCCCCGTTCTACCAGTCCCACTTCTCAAATCAGATCAACGCGCTCAACAGCAAGATCGGCCTGCGGCCCAGCCCCTACCTCCAGATCTACCTCGGTCTGCGCTTCACGCGGGATATCCGCTCCACCACCGGCACTTTACCCCAGATCTTCTCCGACAACTCCGCGGTCTTCTCCCTGGGCGTGCAGAGCCCGATCCTGGGCCACGGAACAAACATGTATGCCGAAGCAGGAACCGCTCTCAACCTGCTAGACCACACCACCCAAGCGCGTGCCCTGCCGGATTACCGCGCCGGCGTTACCTGGTTCCAGTCGTGGGGTCTGAGTCTGGCCCAGGCCGCACAACTCAACGAACGGAGGCTCTCCCTGACTGGCAGCGCGTATGGCGACGTGGGCTTCTACAGCCGATATCAGCACAATGTCATCGGATACCTGCAGCTTCGCGAGGGCGTCAACCTGCCGACGGCGCGCGTGTTGCCCATCCAAGTTCTGGCCGCTGTCAATTTGGTGAAGGACTCCAATGGCAACTTCTATAACAACGTCGTGGAAGCTGGGCCTGAGGTGAGCTTCGCGCCCTTTCGCCGCCTCCCCGGCCTCCATCTCGAGACTCAGTACCTGCGCGGCTTCTACGCCGTCCATGATCCCACCAATCCCTATCGCCCTCGCTACGGGGACTGCCGCGTCTTCCTGATTTGGTCCAAGGATTTCTAGTCTACGTGTCACTGTTTCCCAAGAGATTCCAAAACAGTCAAGCTTTGGCGGCTGCTGGTGCTACCTGATTTCAGGCAGTACCGGGCTGCTGGTGTCCTTTGATGACACCACTTCCGCTGTCTCTCGCGGTCATTCCGGCAAGTGCCGAATCGCCAAGCGATTCCCAGGCTGAAATTCCAACGCTTACCGAGAGAGTTAACGCCACCTGACAGTTGTCTGCTTCTTCTGGTGAGGGAGGAACACTATCGGGGACCTGATTTATGCCCTGCTCCAGTTCTAACGGAAGCATACTCGTGAATGGCCTGAGCCGGATCAACGAACGAATAGCCAAGATCACACAATCCTTGGACATAATCCCGTACATCCTTGATCGGAACGGTAGACGGGTGTAAGAATCCGGCTGCAACGCAGCTTTGGCACACCATGAGCTCCCGAGCCCGTTGAAGCTGGTCGGAAACGGTCTTGGTGCCGTCCAGAGAGACATAGCCGAGATTCTCAGGCAAGATCATCGTGTCGTACTGATCCCGCCTGAGCACCCACGGCAGCCATCCTATGGGACGACGCAACTCCCAGGCTGCTCCGAAGAATTCTGCGACGACTCCATAGTCAACAGGGGAGGCTGAGTAATGCGGTGTTTCCCACAGATGCGGAGGCAAACCTAATGCGATTTCGTCCGAGAGACCTTCCCTCACCGTCGAACGCATCCTCTCGATGGAATCATGCGAAAGGGGAGCGTTATGATCCTTGTCCCAAAACTCATAGCCCTCGGCATCATCAGACGAACAGCAGTGGTGCAGCCCGTGTAACATGATCGTCGCTCCGTGCTCCTCAGCCCAGTGGAGCACATTCAGCACTTCACGATTGTCGCGCAACGGCCTGATGACCTTCCCTTTGACCCGCAAATCAGGAATGAGACCGATGCCGTACGGAACGCGCGCCGCCGATAAGTAGCGAACGATAGCGTCCAAGCGCCAAGCCGGAGTGAGCGCCGACACGTCTTCGAGTCGCAGCATCGCCAGTGGACGCGCTGGCAATGGATTCGCGCCGATGAACTTCGTAATCGCGTCACAAGCGGTGAGCATCACACCGCGTAAGGTAGCATCGCTCGAATAGAACGAAACGTCGCCGTTCACGAAGAGAGCATCGCCGTCTTGAACGATGTACGGCACGGAGGTCTCCGCCGGGCGAGCAACTTCGTAATCTGCGACAATGTGCGCAGGTTCGTGGGCTATGAAAGCAAGAAAATCGGGCAAGGCAGTGGGAAAACGCTGTCCTTTGTAGCGTACCAGCGTATTCTGCGGAACCGCGACATCTGTACCACCCTCGGTATCCTTGAAGGCGATTCCCGCTTCACGTAACCTTGCGAGATGATACCGCGATACGATCAAATGATGTGCCAGGCGCAAGCGAGCCAAGGCATCGGATGACAGCGGGTCGTTTCCGTTGAGGCCAAGATAGACCACCGCAAAAGCGGATCTCACTTTGTCAAACGGTGCGGCATCAACGTATTCCCACGACGTTTTCGCGGAAAAGTGTCTCAAGGCGATTGCGACTTGATCGGCACGTGCTTCTACAAAGCCCTCTTGCCCCGGCAAACGATCGACGAGTACAAGAAACGGCCCAACATCCTTTGGCAAGATAAGCGGAGTGGTTTCGACGGGGATCAATGCGGCATTTGAAGCGCCCGGTGATGACCGGAGAATGCCGGTGAAAAATGCAAGTGCGACGATGAAGTGCCTCATTGTGTTGGCAAGGCACGAAATTTCACGCTGATTAAGCATCGGCTAAAGCACAAGTATTGCATGCCTGTGGTTCGCGACGAAACGTGGTGGCTATCAAAACACCCGAGGTCGTCACTTGATGACTTGTGAGATCGAGCCTAACTGCCCGCCCGAGCTTGTGTTTACACTTCGCAAGCTGTGGACGAGCCACGCCACTATCAGCTTACATCCTACGACGCGG
>Ga0070732_10002237_pt1 | contig 10520 bp, 5 predicted proteins | sample Coa_R1_5_FD_66449 | JGI IMG/M metagenome (GOLD analysis project Ga0070732, IMG submission 66449) | Surface soil microbial communities from Centralia Pennsylvania, which are recovering from an underground coalmine fire - Coalmine... | ecosystem: Environmental > Terrestrial > Soil > Unclassified ...
TGTCGGGAATCAGGTGTGTCACCGTGTAGTTGCCGGTGGCGTTGGAGGTGGTTGTGGTGGACGTACCCTTGGCGACGTTGGTGATCGTCACTTTGGCATTAGGCACGGCCGCCCCGCTGGGGTCGGTGATGGTTCCGAAAATGCTGCCATAGACCGCCTGGCTTGATGCTGTTTCGGGCAGGAAGGAAACAAGACAGAAAAACGCAGCAAACAGCAGGGCACAGCGCCTCATTGCGGGCCTCCCCCAAAGTGTTGTTACTGCGTGGCGTCGCCCCGGGTTGGACTGCGCCCGGGAAGTACGTTCGACGTTCAGAGCCGAAGAGGACCAGCTTCCAGGTTCACCACAACCGCAACACAGGAGCCGAAACCACCGGTCGCAAAATTCGCGATCCGCCGCACTGGGATTGCTCTCGTCTCTGCAGATGGGGAGCGAGCGCGAGAGCACGCGGTATCACACCGGCGCGTGATACAAGTCACACACCTATGTGCAGTGAATTACGCTATCACAAGCTAGCGAAGTGTCAATACTCGTGAACGGAAAAATTCGCCTGCCTAGCCTTCTAACTCTTCACATTTTAGGAACTTGCAGCTGCGGGTCCAGTTGTTTCGCTTTCTGGAACTCCTGCCGCGCTTGCGCCGGCTCGCCTTTTCGAGCCAGCGCCTGGCCCAATTGCAAATGCGCCGGCGCGTAACCGGCGGAGAGCTGAATAGCGTGTTGGAACTGGCCGATGGCGCCGTCCAGGTCGCCGGCGTTGAGCAGGCGAGTGCCGGAATTGGTGGCGAACACCGCGCCCTGCAGGCTGGTTTGCTGTTTCATGATTTCCGACGTGGCCCGGGCCTCGGCAGCGGCCCCGGCGCTGTCGCCGGCTTCGCGCAGCACGGAAGCCAGCACGCTGTGCGCCCCCAGGAAGTCGGGCTGAAGGCGGATGGCCTGGCGCAGCGCGTCCGCGGCCTCCGGAAGCTTTTTTTCCTGCCGCAACACCGCCCCCAGGGTGTAGTAGGCCTCGGCGTAGCCGGGCTTGGCGCGCACCGCGCCCCGCAGCTGCTGTTCCGCTTCAGAGAATTTTCCTTCCTGCCAGTAGGTCACTCCCAGGGTGTAGTAGGTGTCGGGCAGATTGGGATCCAGCTGCAGCGCCGTTTTCCATTCCGCGATCGCCTGCGGCAAGCGGTCGCTCAGCTTATAGGCCAGCCCCAGGTCATAGTGCAGCTGGGCGTCCTCGGGAGCGAGGCGCAGGGCGGCTTCGAACTGGGAGGCGGCGGCGGCAAAATCCGCCTTCTGCAGAAAGGCGGCCCCCAGGTTCTTGCTGTATCCGCTGTCCTGGGGGCGCAGGCGCATGGCGGTGCGAAATTCCGCCATGGCTGAATCAGCGTCCCCGCGCTGCAGCAATGCTATGCCCAGATTATTGTGGGTATCCGCGTCTTCCGGGGCCAGCTTTACCGCCCGCCGGAACGCCGCCTGGGCCTCATCGGGTTCGCCCGCCTTCTGGGCCAGAAGCCCCAGTTGCGTCTGGGCCGGCGCCCAGTCCGCCTTCAGCCGCGCGCATTGCCGCGAAGCCTGCATCGCCCCGGCCGCGTCGCCCTGGGCCTCCAGCACCTGGGCCAGATAGAAATAGGCGCCCGCGTCCTGGGGGTTCAGGCGCACCGCCTCCTGCAGGCTGGCCGCGGCCTTGCCCCCCTCCTCCAGCTTCCACAGCGCCGCGCCAAGGTGAAAATGCGCCGGCTCATATTCGGGCTGCAGGCGCAGCGCTTCCCGGAACTCGATGATGGCTTTGTCGTATTTCGACTCCTGCGCCAGCAGCACTCCCACGGAGTCGTGCAAGTCGGCGCGCTGCGGGGCCAGGCGCGACGCCTGGCTCATCTCATCCAGGGCCATGCCGGAGTCGCCCTGTGCGCTCAGGGCCAGCGCCAGTTGCCGGCGCGCCTCCGCATCCGCCGGAGCCAGTTGCACCCCGCGGCGCAACTCGGTCATGGCGGCTTGGACCTCACCGCGCGCCAGCAGCGCGCTTCCCAGATCGGTGTGCGCCTGCGGCAAAGCGGGTTTCAGGCTGATGGCCTTGCGAAATTCCGCTACTGCCCGGTCCACTTCCCCCTGTTGCAGCAGCACCTGTCCCAGCGAAGCGTGGATCTCCGCGATTTGCGGGCTGAGGCGAGCGGCCTGCTGGAAGGCGCGGCGCGCTTCCGCCAGGTCGCCTTTATGCGCGCTGGCTACGCCGCGGCTGTAAGCGGCGGCGGCGCGCTGGGCGGCGCTGCTGTTTTGTCCCCAGGCCATCGCGGCAATCAGCCAAAGCGCGCAAACACCCAGCCGCAGCAGCTTTGGCAAACGGATTGAGGCCGCGACTGGAGGCACGCTGGGCATTCCCTGGGGTAGGTTTGGCAGACAAAAACGATATCAGAAAAAGGCGCTCCCCTGTAAACGCGGGTATGCCGCATTGCGGCACACTTTCCAGGCTTGCCCCCGCGCTTGACCCGCCGCGCGATCCGCCCCCATAGTAGGCGGAACGATGTCGCCGGCCCTGTACTCCCGCCTTCGCGGCCTTCTACTCCTGCTGGCAAGCGGGGCCATGTGCTGCCCGCCCGGCGCTATCGCCGAGAACGCCAAAGCGCAAGCCACGCCCCAACCGCCCCGCATGGCCTGGTTCACCGACATCGCCGAAAAGGCGGGATTGACCATGCAGGACGTTTTCGGCGGCCTTCAGACCAAGCAGTACATCATTGAGACCACCGGCACCGGCGTGGCCATTTTCGACTACGACAACGACGGCTGGCCCGACATCTTCATCGTCAACGGCACCACCCTGGCCGGCTTCCCCGCAGGCAAGGGGCCCACCAACCACCTCTACCGCAATAATCATGATGGAACTTTTACCGACGTTACCGTGCAGGCGGGGCTGGCGGGCGCGCCCGGCTGGGGACAGGGCGTGTGCGTGGGCGATTACGACAACGACGGCTGGGAAGATTTGTACGTCACCTACTACGGCAAGAACCGCCTGTACCACAACAACCACGGCACCTTTACCGAGGTAGGGGAAAAAGCCGGCGTGGCCGGCACGGGTAAAGCCTGGGGGTCGGGTTGCGCCTTCGTGGATTACGATCGCGACGGCAAGCTCGATCTGATGGTCGCCAACTACGTGGATTTCGACCTGGCCAACGCGCCCAAGCCCGGTGACCGGCCCACCTGCCTGTGGAAGGGCGTGCCCGTGATGTGCGGTCCCCGCGGCCTGAAGGCGTCCAAAAACATTCTCTACCACAATCGCGGCGATGGCACCTTTGAGGACGTGAGCGCCAAGTCGCACATTGACCAGTCCGCCGGCTATTACTCGCTCAGCGTTTCCACTCTCGATTACGACAACGACGGCTGGCCCGACATCTACGTGGCCTGCGACAGCACTCCCAGCATTCTCTACCGCAACAATCACGACGGCACCTTCAGCGACGTGGCCGTGGTGGCCGGCGCCGCCTTTAACGAGGATGGGCGCGCCCAGGCGGGCATGGGTTCCACCGTTGCCGACTACGACGGCGACGGCAATCTCGACATCTTCAAAACCAATTTCTCCGACGACACCTCCACCCTGTATCACAACAACGGGGATGGCACGTTTTCCGACGCCACCTTTCCCGCCGGCATCGGCCTGCACACCCAGTATCTGGGCTGGGGTACCATGTTTTTCGATTTCGATAACGACAGCTGGCCCGACCTGCTGCTGGTAAACGGCCACGTCTATCCCGAGGTGGACAAGTACAAGCTGGGCAGCAACTACGAAGAGCCGCGGATTCTCTACCACAACAACGGCAACGGCACGTTTACCGACATTTCCTCCAGCGCCGGGCCCGGCATTACCGCGCGCTGGTCCGGCCGGGGCCTGGCGACTGGCGATTTATGGAACAACGGCCAGCTGGCGGCGGTTATCAGCAACATGAACGCCCGCCCCAGCCTGCTGGTGAACCAGGTTCACAATGGCAATCACTGGATTGAAATTAAAACCGTGGGCACAACTTCCAACCGCGACGGCATAGGCGCACGCATCACGGTGAAAGTGGGTAAGCGAACACTGGTGGATGAAGTGCGCAGCGGCTCCAGTTACGATTCCAACAGCGACATGCGCGCGCACTTCGGCCTGGGCGCGGCGGGTAAGATTGATGATTTGCAGATTCGCTGGCCCAGCGGCCTGGTGGAGCGCTTCCCGGGCCTCGTGGTGGACTCGATTCACACCCTGCGCGAAGGCAGCGGGGTTAAGCTGAGCGCGGCAACTACTTCGCCCCGCTCTCCTTCAAATAGCCCGCACTAAGAGTTTTCTTTTCCTTGGCAATGCCGATGAGCGTTGGATAAAACTGCACAAACGTGGTGTCCACCGCGCCGTGCTCCAAATGGCAGGAGTAGCAAGAAGCCTGGGTAGGAACCTGTTTGGCCGGAGAAGTCCCGTCCTCGAACCCGAAGAACGCCCATTTGCCGGCAAAGCGCGCCTCGTCCTTGACATGCACCTCCACTCCCATGCGGTCGGCAGTCTGAAAATGACCCGCCTTGTTAATGGAAGCATTGCTTCCCGCGCCGCGCACTTCCAACACCAGCAGCGTCTTGTCCGGCCAGGTGCCGGTTTCAAGAAACTTCCGATAAGCCCCGGGATTAACAAACACATTGTCGAACATCAACATGTTCTGCGCGCCCGCCGTGTAGCTCATGCCCAAACCAGAGGAAAGATAGACCCACTCGCGATAGTTGGCGGGAAATAACATCCGCCCGTCCGCCGTGTATTGCGGTCCGTCCGCCTCGTTGGCAGTTTGATTGGGTGTGCCCGCCCCCAGCAACGCCGGCACAAGTAGTACCAGACCGATCCACCAACCCCTGCGCATATCGTCACCCCCGAGTTGGATTGCAACTTAGACGCGGAGAACGGCCAAAAGTTACTAATCGAGTCTGAACCGAATGGGAACCCTCCTAATCGCCCGGCGAGCTCCTTATTTCTATTTCTTCACCGCCCCAAACTTCATCGTCCGCACAATCCCCTTGCCCTCCTGAACGTATACCAACTGGTCGGCGGGCACATCTTTAAGCGTGTCAACCTGGCCGCTGGGCCAGCGGATTTCCAGCAACTCCACCTTTTCCGCCTTGCCCAGACCGAAGTGCACCCGCAGGTCGCTTTGCGACAAGTACCCGCCGCCACTGCGCACCTCGTCAATCTGCTGGTGGGGTGCGGATTCGTCGGGCGGCTGGGTTACGCAGCGCAGGCGCGCCCCGATGCCGCTGCGGTTCGATTTCACCCCCATGGTGCGGATCTTGATCCAGTGCGCCTTTCCCGGGGAATCGCAGCGCAGCAGTTGAGGATACGAGTTCACGGTGTTCACCACCATGTCCACGTCGCCGTCGTTATCGAAATCGCCAAAGGCGCAGCCGCGCGCCGGCGCCGGCGTGGTAATGCCCGGCCCCGCCACCAGGGATACATCCTCAAACTTCCCGTCGCGCAGGTTGCGGTACACCAGCTTGCGCTGGGCGTAGCCTTCTTCTGTCGTGAGCTGTTCTACTTCCGGATACACGTGGCCGTTGCAGATCAGGATGTCGGGCCAGCCGTCGTTGTCCATGTCGAACCAGCCGCAACCCCAGCCCAGGAAGCGCGTGTTCAGGCCCAGGCCGGCGGAATAGGTCATGTCTTCGAAGTTGGCACTGCCCAGGTTGTGGTAGAGCGAGTGGGTATCGCCGGCGAAGTTGGTCTTCACGATGTCCAGGTTGCCGTCCAGGTCGTAGTCACCGGCGGAGACGCCCATGCCCGCCTGCGGCTTGCCGTCCGGGCTGAACGCGCAGCCCGCCAGAATACCGATGTCCTCGAATTTGCCGTTCTTTTTGTTCTGATAAAGCAAACTGGGACTGGAATCGTCGGCCACATAGATGTCCGGCCAGCCGTCGTTGTCGAAATCCGCGGTCAGCACTCCCAGGCCATAGGTGCCGTTAGCCTGCAGGATGCCGGATGCTTCCGAAACATCAGTGAAGGTGCCATTGCCATTGTTGTGATACAGGATGTTCTTGCTGCCGTTCAATCCCGGGGGACCGCAGGCCACCATCACTCCCTTATACAGGCATGGACCTGACTCGGGCAGCGGCGCTGTCTTCAAATCGAGATCAATGTAGTTGGCCACGAACAGGTCAAGGTGGCCGTCACGGTCATAGTCAATGAACGCACAACCGGTGCTCCAGCGTTTGCCGTTGCCGCCGACCCCGGCTTTGTCGCTGACGTCGGTAAAGGTGCCGTCGCCGTTGTTGTGGTAGAGCACGTTCTTGCCGAAGTAGGTGATGAACAGGTCTTCGTAGCCGTCGTTGTCGTAGTCGCCGATGCACACGCCCTGGCCCCAACCGGTGTGCGCCAGGCCCGCCTTGGCGGTCACGTCGGTGAAAGTGCCGTCGCGGTTGTTTTTGAAAAGGTGGCAGTGGGGCTCGCTGCCCGCGGGAAACCCTTCCAGGCGCCAGCCGTTGACCAGAAAAATGTCCAGCCAGCCGTCATTGTCGTAATCGTAAAATGCGGCTCCGCAGCCGGTGGTCTCCAGCAGATATTTGTTCTTGTGCTCGCCGCCAAAAATCGTCTTGGCGTTCAGGCCGGCCTGCTTCGCCACATCCACAAAGCTGATGCCGAGTTCGGAGAATTTGGGCGCAGGCGGATATTTTGCTGCCGCTTTCGCAGGCGCCGCACCAGGAACCCCGGCGCTCTGCGCTCGCAGCGCCGCGTTCAACCGGCGCGGCATGGCCAGAGCCAGCACGCCTGGTAGTGGCAGCACCAGCGCTGACCGACTCAAGGATCGGAGAAATGCACGCCGCGAGAAAGGCAAAGGCAGGTACCTGACGGGGATTGGCCCGTGTTAGAATTCGCCGTTTATTTCTACATAAATGCCCCACGCCTTGCAACCTTCCCCAGCCCCTCTCCGGCTGCGACAGCTGTTGACGAAGTCCTGGTTGAAAGCGATGGTTCTGGGGATTCTTCTGGTTCTCCTCGTTTCCGCAGGTTTCGCCGCTACTCCGCCCGCCGCCCGGCCGCCAGAACTCTCCCGCCCGGCGCGTCCCTGGGAGTTCCTGCCCGCGGTGGGCCAGCGCGCCGCTCTTTTCGGCAATGAAGCCGGACAACTCGAAGCCTGGGTCTATCCCCTCAAGCTCTTCCGCGAGTTTCACCTCCAGTTCCACGTGGACGGCGAAGTGGTTCCCGCCGAATCGCTGGCCCGCACCGTGATTGTTCGCCCCGAGTCCGCCACCATTCTCTACGCCTCCGACACCTTTCAGGTTCGGGAAACGTTGTTTGTTCCTGTTACGGAACAAGGAGCGGCTGTCATCCTCGATATAAGAACCGCGGAGCCGCTGCAGGTGGAAGCCGTGTTCGTGCGCGATTTTACTTTGGAGTGGCCGGCGGCTCTTGGTGCCACTTACATGAGCTGGGATCCGGCCCTGCACGCCTTTTCGCTGGGAGAAGAATCGAAGCAATTTTCCGGACTGGTGGGCTCGCCGGATGCGGTCAGTTTCCGCCAGGAGTATGCCACCAACTACTCCGCTTCCACCGAGAGCTCATTCATCCTGGCCCCGGCCGACAAAGGGCACACGACGCAGGTGATCGTGATTGCCGGTTCGGTGACCGGGTCCGCCGCCGCCAAAACCACCTACCGCCACCTCAGCGCCAATTACGACGCGCTGCTGCGCGACTCCGCCGACTACTATCGCCGCGAACTCGCCGGGAGTGTCAGCCTGGAACTCCCCGATTCGCAACTGCAGCAAGCCTACGATTGGGCGCGCGTCAGCTTGTTGCAGGGCATGGTGACCAATCCTTACCTTGGTACTGGTCTGGTCGCCGGCTACCGCACCTCCGGTGCCAGCCAGCGCCCCGGCTTCGCCTGGTACTTCGGCCGCGATTCCGAATGGAGTTCGCTAGCTCTTGACGCGGAAGGCGATTTTTTCCACGCCCGCCAGGCGCTGGACTTCATTTCCAAATTTCAGCGCGCCGACGGCAAAATTCCCCACGAGATTTCCCAGACCGCCAGCTTGGTGGACTGGTTCAAGAGGTTTCCCTATCCCTGGGCCTCCGCCGACGCCACGCCGCTGTTCATCATCGCGGTGCGCGATTATGTGCAGCAGAGCGGCGACGTCGCCTTCGCCAATGAGAAGTGGAACAATTTGTGGAAGGCCTACCAGTTTCTGCATTCCACCTGGGACGCGCACGGATTCGCACAAAATCTTGGCGTGGGCCACGGTTGGGTGGAGGGTGGACCGCTGCGTCCTCCGGAGAATTCGGCAGCTATCGCCGCTCCCGGCATAGCGCCGCAGTTGATTAAAACCGAGCTTTACCAGAGCGGCCTGGGCATCGAAGCGCTGCGCGCCCTTGCCGATCTGGCCCGCCTCGCCGGGCACGCCGATGCTGCCGGCGAAATTGAAAAAAACGCCCAGCGCCAGCTTCCATTACTGAACCAGTTTTTCTGGAACCCTCAGCAGAAGATCTTCGCCTTCGGCCTGGACCCCAAGGACCGCCAGATTGACGTCGCCAGCATCCTGGCCACGGTACCAATGTGGTTCCAGTTGCTGGACGCAGGCAAGTCGGAAATGATGATCAGCCGTCTTGACGCCCCCGATTTCGAGAGCGACTGGGGGGCGCGCATCATCTCCGACCGTGATCCGCGCTACGATCCGGGCGGCTACCATTACGGCAGCGTGTGGCCGCTGTTCACAGGCTGGGCCAGCGTGGGCGAATACCGCTATCATCGCGCCCTGCCCGCCTATGCCAACCTCCGCGCCAATGCCCTGCTGGCGCTGGATGGGTCCCTGGGGCATGTAACCGAAGTGCTCTCGGGCGACTACTACCAGGGACTGTCCACCGCTTCGCCGCATCAGATATGGTCTGCGGCCATGGTGGTCAGCCCGCTGCTGCTGGGCATGATGGGATTGCGGGCCGACGTTCCCCGCCACACCGTGGTATTTGCTCCCCACGCACCCCCGGAGTGGAACTCGTTTCGAGTCCTGAACGTTCGACTTGGGCCGACGGCCCTCGATTTCAAGTACAGCCGCACCGATGATGAGATCACCCTGCAGGTGCGCCGCCGGGGAGGCGGCGATTGCACTCTGGAATTCTCGCCCGCGGTCAGCTTGCGGGCCCAAGTCATCGGGGTGGATGTCAACGGCCGCCCCGCGCCGTTCCACGCTGAATCCACCAGCGAAGACCAGCACGTGCGGGTGGCGTTCACGGTTTTTGAAGGCGAGAACACCGTGCGCCTCCACCTGCGCCACGACTTTGGCCTGGACCTGGCGAACTCGCTCCCTCCCCTGGGGGCAGGTTCCCGAGCCCTCAAGATTATGTCCCAATCATGGAACGAGGACCGCAGCGCGCTTACGCTCCGGCTGGCTGGTCTCGAGGGAAGCCATTACGACCTGGCCATGCGCAACCCCAGCCAGGTTGCCTCCGTCGAGGGCGGAGAAGTGGTAAAGTTGGCTAATGGCGCGGCTTCCCTGCAAGTCGGCTTTCCCGCCAGTGACCGATCCCAATATGAAAGTACGGTCGTGGTTATTCACTTCATCTCCGAGCCAGCCACGCAATGATGCGCATGAGGAATTCTGACATGGTTAGATTGTCCGCTCTTATCCTCCTTGTCTCGCTGCTGTCCTTCTCTCCCGCCCAGGCCCAGCAAGGGACGCGCGACGCCGAGGGCCATCAGTGGTGGCAACACGCAGTATTTTATGAGATCTACCCCCGCAGCTTCGCCGACAGCAACAACGACGGCATCGGCGACCTCAACGGCATCGCTTCCAAGCTCGGCTACCTGCGTGATCTGGGCGTGGACGCCATATGGATCGCGCCCTGCTATCCCTCGCCCCAGGTGGATTTCGGCTACGACGTTTCCGACTACGACAACATTGACCCGATGTATGGCACCCTGTCCGATTTTGACCGCATGGAGAAAGAAGGAAAAAAGAACGGCATCCGCATCATCATGGATTTCGTGATGAACCACACCTCCGACCAGCATCCCTGGTTCGTCAACTCGCGCTCCTCCCGCACCGCCGCCAAACGCGACTGGTACATCTGGCGCGACGGCCGCGCCCCCGGGCAACCGCCCAACAACTGGGAATCAACTTTCGGCGGCTCCGCCTGGCAATGGGATCCCACTACCAAGCAGTACTATTACCATTTCTTCTACGTCCAGCAGCCCGACCTCAACTGGCGCAATCCCGCGGTGGAAAAGGCCATGTTCGACGTCCCTCTGTTCTGGTACGAGCGCGGCGTCGCCGGCTTCCGTCTGGATGCGGTGGATACGCTGTTCGAAGATCCCAAGCTGCACGACAATCCCACCCTTCCCGGCAAGAACGCTTACGGTCTGCCCAACATGGTCAACGAGTACAACACCAAGCTGCCCGAGGTGCATGACGTTCTGCGCAAACTGCGCCTGGAAGCCGACCAGCACAATGCCGTGCTGATCGGGGAAACCTGGACCAGGAATGTGGCCGAACTCAAGCAGTATTACGGCACCCACAACAACGAACTGCAGATGCCCATGGACTTTCTGTTCAC
>Ga0070732_10002239_pt1 | contig 10513 bp, 10 predicted proteins | sample Coa_R1_5_FD_66449 | JGI IMG/M metagenome (GOLD analysis project Ga0070732, IMG submission 66449) | Surface soil microbial communities from Centralia Pennsylvania, which are recovering from an underground coalmine fire - Coalmine... | ecosystem: Environmental > Terrestrial > Soil > Unclassified ...
TTGCCCCCGACGCGCTGGCGCTCCGTGTCACGTTCTTCTTTCGGAATCACCCCGCTTCGGAGGCGGGGCTCAAGAACGAAGACGTGGTCATCGAGGTCGACGGTAACCGGCAGCCGATGACCATCCAGCAGTTCCACACCCATTGCCTGATGAATCACGACTACGGCGACAAAGTGCCCCTCGTCGTCAGGCGCGGCGGCAGCGACATCAAGCTGGATCTCGAACTGCCCGATCGTCCGCAAAAACCTGGCGGTTGAACACGGAGTACAACCGACCTGGATCTCTAACATTGAGTAAATGGTCCCGCGATGCGTGACGTGGACTACGACCACGACGATGATGACGAGACGCTCTATATCGACGACGACGACTCGTCGGAGGTCGTCCCGTGCCCCGAGTGCGGCGCCGACGTTTACGAAGACGCCGAGCAGTGCCCAACGTGCGGCCAGTACATCGTGCACAGCACGAGTCCGTGGAGGGGCAAGCCATGGTGGTGGGTCGTGCTGGGGCTGGCGGGGATCATGGCGATGCTCTGGCTGATGATGCCATGAGCGGAGAGGAACCCATGAAGCGCTTGGCCCTCCTGATCGCCTCGTGGATCTGGCTCGGATCGCTCTGCCTGGGCGGAACGGCGCCGGAGGTGAACGTCGACCTTTCCGGTTATCGCCCCGACTGCGGCGTCGAGGTCAAGCACGACGGCGGCCGCCTCGTGGTGCGCTGGCCGATGGCCGAGGACGAATTCGGCCGCCTGGCGCTCAATCTGGTCCCCGGAGAGCCATTGATCGAGAGCCTGGACATCGACGTGGGCGCGAAGGGTTCTGAGCCTCACACACTGCTCTCCAAGCTCGATCCGGCGACTTTCTTGACCGTCGGAACTCGCGAGGCGCCACAGGGTCGTCCACCGGAGATGAGCGTGTTCAACGTCTTCTTCGACTCGCCCGCAAAGCGCGACCACGAGACGTATCTGGCGAAGCTCGACCTGAAGCAGGCACGCGTGACCAGCAACGGGCACCGCGCGACCGTTGCGCTCAATGACGTCTCGGCCGGCCCCTTCCGTGGCCGGCTCGAGTTCACCGTCTATCCCGGCGCCCGGCTCATCCACGTCGAGGCCGTTGTCTCGACCGAGGAAGACCGCAGGGCCATCCTGTACGACGCGGGTCTGCTCGAAGCGCCGGGATCGGTGCGGCCGCGCTTCGTCTGGCTGGACACGGAAATGAAACCGCAGAGTGGGGGTGTCGACTCGCAGGTGTCCGACCGCACGCTTGCCGTGCGCTACCGAACCTTGATCGCTAACTGCGACGGCGGCTCGGTCGCCTGCTTCCCGCCACCGCACCAGTTCTTCTTCCCGCGCGACCTGACCGACAACCTGGGCTACCTCTGGTGCGGGACGGGCCATCGCAAGCTCACCGACCGCTTCGGGTTCGGCATCCGCCAATCAGAGCAGGGCGGAGGCTCATTCGTCCCCTGGTGCAACGCTCCCCCCGGCACCGAACAGCGCCTCGGTGTGTTCTATCTTCTGAGCCGAGGCGGGCCCGCGGAGACCTTGCAGGAAGTACTCGCGTACACGCACGGCGATCGCTTCCCCGCGCTTCCGGGCTACCGCACGCTCACGAGCCACTGGCACATGGCCGTTGCCGTCGCCGCGCTCAAGGAGCACGAGCAGGGTCGGGCCGAGACCATCCCCGACTTCGTGCAGATGTTCCGGTCGATGGGTGTGAATATGGTGCATCTCGCCGAGTTCCATGGCGACGGCCATGCACAAGACCCCGGCCCGCTCCGCTTGAGCGAGATGGAGTCGATGTTTAGCGAATGCCGGCGCCTCTCCGACGCGGACCTCCTCTTCATTCCCGGCGAAGAAGCGAATGTCTACCTTGGCATACAACAGCCCGGCAAGAATCCCGGTCACTGGCTCTACCTGTTTCCCAGGCCGGTGTACTGGATCATGAAACGTGCCGCGGGCGAGCCGTTCGTCACGGAGCACCCCAAGTACGGCACGGTCTACCGCGTGGGCAGCATTGCCGACATGGTGGCGCTAATCGAGCGCGAGCACGGTCTCGCCTGGACCGCGCATCCCCGCATCAAAGCCTCTAGCTGGACGCCCGACATCTTCCGGAACGAAGATTTCTACAAGGCCGGCTTCTGGCTCGGTGCCGCCTTCAAGGCGATGCCCGCCGACCTCGCGCGGCCGCGGCTGGGCGAGCGCTGTCTTGACCTCTTGAGCGACATGGACAACTGGGGCCAGAAGAAATACATGTTGGGCGAGGTCGACGTGTTCAAGCTCGACCACACGCACGAGCTATATGGAAATATGAACATTAACTACGTAAAGCTCGACCATGTCCCCCGTTTTGAGGAGGGATGGCAGCCGGTCCTGAGCGCGCTTCGCGACGGGCGGTTCTTCGTGACTACAGGTGAGGTGCTTGTGCCCGAATTCACAATCGGCGGCAAGTCGAGCGGCGAGACGCTGGCGACCGCCGACTCACGCCCGGAAGTGCGGGCGACGCTGGAATGGACCTTTCCTCTGCGCTTCGCGGAGCTCGTCTCCGGCGATGGCCGGAACGTGTATCGCGAGCGCATCGACCTGGCGGATACCGGCCCGTTTGGCAAGCGCGCGCTGACCTTGAAGCCCGACCTCTCCGGCCGGACCTGGGCCCGCCTCGAAGCTTGGGACGTCGCCACCAACGGCGCGTTCACGCAGCCCGTGTGGCTGGCGCCGCGGCAAGCTTCGGATGCGAATTGATTCAAACGCGATTTCAGGACACGCGGCACACAAAGCACTTGAGGTATTCGGTCTCGAGACACGACGCAGCAACCGGGTGGTCAGGCGCCTGCCCCCGCTGTTCGAGGATCTGGATCGGCCGGCCCGACAGCTCCGCCACCTGACCCATCACGTCGGCGAACAGGCCCGGGTCGACGTGGCTCGAACACGAGCAGGTGACCAGGATGCCGTCTGGTTCCAAGACATCGACCGCCGCTCGGTTGACCCGGAGATAGCCCTTCAGCGCGTCTTCCACAGCTTTGGGATGCCGCGCGAACTTTGGCGGGTCGCACACGACAACTCCGAAGGTCTGGCTGCTTGCGCGCAGCTTTGCGAGGCTCTCGAAGACGTCGGCCGCCTCGAACCGCGCTGTGCCGAGGCGATTCGCGACCGCGTTCCGCCGCGCAAGCTCGACGGCGTGCGCTGAGGCGTCGATCCCGAGTACCGACGCCGCCCCGCCGAGCCTGAGCGCACTGAGGCCGAACCCGCCCGTGTAGCAGAACAGGTCGAGCACGCGCTTCCCTGGAGTGTAGGCGGCCACGGCCTTGCGGTTGTCGCGCTGATCGAGGTAGAAGCCGGTCTTCTGGCCCGTGCGGAGGTCAACCAGGAAGGTAAGGTCGTTCTCGACGATCTCCACCGGCTCATCAGGCAACGACCCGGCCACGAGGCCGTCGTCGAGCTCGAGCCCCTCTTGCTCGGCGATGCCGCGCTCGGTGCGCAGCATGATCCCCTCCGCGCCGGTCAGCTCAGCAAGCTGAGCGAGCAAGAGCTCGCGCCTGGAGTGCAAGGCCAGGCTGGTGAACTGGACGACCAGCCAGCGGTCATAGCGATCGACAGTCAGACCCGAGAGCTGGTCCGACTCGCTGAATACCAGCCGATAGGCAGCCCGCGGGGCCGGCAATTTGAGCACTGCGGTGCGCAGCCGTAGCGCAGCCGCCAGCCGATCATGCCAGAACGCCTCGTCGAGCGGCCCCCCATCCCAGCGATAGAGCCGCACCCGGATCGCGCTGAACGGATTGAACAGCCCGCGCGCGATCGTGCGGCCCTCGTGGCTCACAACCTCGACCTCAGCACCCGCCTCCGCGTCGCCGTCAACCCGTTCAATTGAGGTCACGAACACCCAAGGGTGCCGCGCAAAGAGTGGACGAGCCCGACGCGGTTTCAGGATGACGCGGGGAATCATTGGAGCAACGAGCGATGAGCCGTGAGCAACGGGCGATCAGTTTTCGAAGGTCGACCAGACGCCAACAACTCAGTTGCTCCTCGGAGGCTCGCCGAGCTTCGTCCGAAAGTCCCCTCACCGACTCTCTAGCACTCAGCCCCGTTGCTCATTGCTCGGAACCGATGACTCATGTCTTAAAGCTTCTTACGGCGTGGCTACTCGGCTGGCCGCCTCTACTTCCGCCAAATAAGCGAGTGTACGTTCGTACTCGTTCTTGAGGTGGCTGACGCGGAGCAAGCTTTTGACCCGGCAGAGCAGCTCGATTTTGTTGACGGGCTTCGTGAGGAAATCGTCGGTGCCCGCCTGTACTCCCCGCTCAAAGTCCGAGGTTTCGTTCAGGGCAGTGACCATCAAGATCAAGGTATCGCGCGTGGCCGGGTTTGCGCGCAGCTTCCGGCACACCTCGAATCCCGAGATGCGGGGCATCATCACGTCGAGAAGCACCAGGTCGGGTACGAACTCATTGACCTTGTGGAGGGTTTCTTCGCCGTCAAAGGCGGTCTCGATCTCGCATTCGAAATCGCTCAGGTACGCCTCGATCAACTCCACGTTCTGGACGTTGTCGTCGGCGATCAGAATTTTCGGTAAACCTTTGGGAAGATCCATTCACGCCACGGTGCGTGTGCGGGCGAGCTTGGGCGGCAGCCCCTGCGCCGTGCTCCTTTTCAGATCAAAGGGAGACCAGAGACGCAACAACGATCCGCGCTCGAGGGTGAATTCTACCGACAATCGGCCCACTTCGGAACGGGAATTGCCAGAGACTCAACCCACACGATGCTCCCGATCGGCTAGATGGCGGTTTCCGAGAATCACCGGCGCGCCGTGCAGGACCCTGCCACCGGGCAGGCGCGAAGGACTGCGGAACTCGATAAAATCTCAGCAGCCCGGTCTTGTGAGGCTCCGCTCCTCCTCGGTTTGTAATGTGGGCGGAACTCAACCCTCGCTTGCCCGGCTGATTCTAACGGTTACAATTGAGGATACGGTGCGCTTCCCATCGAGAGGTCGGCTCTCCACAGACGCGACCCCGTGTCTTCACACCGCTCTGGAGGTTCGGCCGTGCCCCTGCGCGATATCGACCGCCACCTGCTCGACCGCTGCTTGCGCCACGAACCCGGTGCCTGGAACGACTTCGTTGATCGCTACATGGGCCTGATCTACCATGTGATCCACCATGTTGCCCACGCGCGGAGCCTGGTCTTCTCGCCGGCCGACATCGAAGATATCGCCGCGGAAGTCTTCCTGGGAATCGTGGATGACGATTATGGCGTGCTCCGCCGTTTCAAGGGCGGAAGCTCACTCCCGACATATCTAACCGTTGTCGCTCGCAGAATTTGCGTCAGGGAAGTGGTTAAGCGACACCGCGAGGCCGAGCTGGGCCATACGACAGCTCACCGGGCTATCGTGGGCGACGACAGCTCCTCCGAAGTTGAACCGATCGCCACGGCTGAGGAAGTCGAGCGGATGCTCAAAGACTTGCCCGAGCGCGAAGCGGAGGTGGTGCGCCTCTACCACCTCAATTACCTCAACTATCGTCAGATCGGCAAGCAGCTCGGCATCCCTGAGAACTCGGTCGGCCCAATTCTTACACGGGCCCGGCAACGACTGCGGCGGGTTGCCGAGCAGCGAAGCGCGATCTGATCGGTCAGGGCTCGTAGTCGCGGGGCTGCACGCGGGCCCAGGCAGCGCCGTCGGGCTTCAGAGCGTCGGGAACTGGGGCCGTTGGGATACGCGCCCCGACAACCCGCTCTCTGAGACGAGGCTCGTCGCTGGCGAGCGTTGTTGAGGGTGTGGGCGCCCTCGAGGTGTCGTCGCGGCCAAGCGGCTCAGGATCATTCAGCCGTACGCCGCTCGGCGGCGGGGGCCAGGTTTCCCGGATCGTCGTCGTCCCGTGGGCCGAACCCGCTAACTCGGCGATGTTGACCCGGCTATAGCCTTTGAATGGCGGCTCTTCGAACAGCTCGCGGCTGAACTCCGGGTTGATTTTCGGCCGGCCGAGGTCGACGACCAGTTCGAGTTGCTCTCTAATCCAGCTCAACTGGATCTTAGACGGCAACACCACGGTGCTCTCGCTTTCGCCGCCCGTTCCCGAACTGACTCGAACCCGCTGGTATCGACCTTGCGGAATGACTGCGCGAGCCAGCAGTGTTTTCTGGTCGCGCTCGTAGAGTCGATGCTCATGAATCAGGCCGGTTGAGGCGTCGACGATGATCATCTTGGTGTACCCATCGCCATCGCGCGACTCACGGCGCTGGGTCAAGATCAGGGAGCCGGCATAAGTCCCGCTGCCCCGGCTCACCTTGTAGCCGGCCGCCTCGTCGGGAGGAATCTCCCTCAGGCCCAGCGCCTCGACGATCCAGTCGGGCTGAAAGGCCACGGCCAACGGGCTCGATCCCGAGTCGTCGTAGTTGCACACATAAACTTCTTTTTCTTTAGAGCGCTTCACCCAGAACCAGAAACCCTGTTCGTTGGAACCGATATCGGCCTCCTCGGCCTGGGTGATCGTGGGCGCGAACAGCTCGAGCTTGAAGTTGCGCGGGCGCTGCATGGCCATGCGGGCGTTGAGCGGGTGCCGTTCCTTGTTGGCAACGATGACCGTGATCGACGGGTCGGCCTTCAGGCTCTGGACCTGGCGCGCATTGCGGTTGATTCGAGCGATGATCTCTTCGGCCTCGAGCGGGGGCCTTGCGGCGATTGGCTCGGGTGGAGTCAGCCCGCCACCGGTACCGACGGCCCGGCAACCGGTTGCAGAAACAACCGCCAGCACCACGAGCATGCTATGGCGAAAAACCATGGAGGGTAACCTCTTCGGTCGACCCGACCGTCCCTGTGCCGGCGCGCGACCAGGGCGAACCGTTGCTTCCGAGCCGCCTGACTGAGTGAGTGGATAGCGGGGTGATGGGCGAGCAAACGGTATCCGAAATCAGGGTACCGGGCAAGCTCGATCCACGGACCGTTCCATAATCTTTATCGGCTGGCCGGACCGGCTACCCCTTGAGAAAACGCGTGAGAGAGTCGAACCCGCGCTCGAGAGTGGTCTTGTCGGTGGCGAACGAGAGGCGGACGTACCCTTCAGCGCCGAAGGCAGACCCCATCACGAGTGCCACCTGCGCAGAGGCCAGCGCGGCCAAACAGAAGGCGGTCGAATCGGATATGTCCCGACCTCCAAGCTTACGGCCGAAATGAGCCGAAACATTCATGAAGGCATAGAACGCCCCTCCAGGCGGCACGCAATGCACATCCGGCAAATCCGCTACGCGTTCCATCACGTAAGCCCGCCGCTCTGTGAACCGAGAGAGCATCTCTCCCACGGAATTCTGGGGACCGGTAATCGCCTCGAGCGCCGCGTACTGACTCACCGAGCACGGATTGCTCGTTTCCTGGCTCTGGACGTCGCCCATGAACTTAGCGATTGCTCCGGGCGCAATCGACCAGCCGATCCGCCAGCCGGTCATCGCGTACGTCTTGCTCACACCCGAGACCGTGATCGTGCGCTCAGCGAGGCCCGATCGCAGGGTTGCGAAGCAGGTGGGCCGGGCATCGCCGTAAGTGAGCTGCTCGTAGATCTCGTCGGAGAGGACTCCAACCTGAGTCGCGAGCACGGCGTCAGCAAGCGCCTCGAGCTCGAGGCGTTCGTACACCACCCCGGTCGGGTTTGATGGACTGTTGATCATCAATAACTTTGTTCGCGGCGTGACCGCGCCCTTGAACTGCTTGACGGAGAGTTTGAAGCCGCTTTGCTCTGAGGTCGGTATGACGACGGGCGTTGCGCCGGTCAGTTTGACGAGGTCCGAATAGCTCACCCAGTACGGGGCCGGGATGATCACCTCGTCACCGGGCCCGCAAACCGCCATCAAGGCATTATGAAGCGCATGCTTGGCGCCATTAGAGACCACGACCTGCTGAGACTGTGTCGGCAAGCCGTGCTTCGTGGTGTAAAGGTCGGCGATGGCCTGCCGTAACTCAGGGATTCCCGCGGGAGGCGTGTAATGTGTGCGGCCCGCCCGCATGGCTCGGAAGGCCGCTTCCAGGATGTTCTCAGGCGTATTGAAATCGGGCTCGCCTAACGCGAAGTCGAGCACGTCGATCCCATCCGCCTTCAACCGCTTGGCCTCGGCCGCCATCGCCAGAGTTGCCGAAGGCGCAATCAACTTTGATCTCTCGGCAAGGTTCAACACCATCGGCAAGCCATCCTTTCGGGCAAAGGTCTCACACGCCCCCAGCGCAACTCAGAGTCCAGTAAGACCCACAAAGACATCAGTCTAACACGCCCCAAAAGCGCTGTCACAGCGCATACCACAGCGCTCGTCAGACAACACAAGTTCACGGGAATCTGAGCAGTCTCACCCCCGTCTTCCTTTTTTACCTAAATTCGCCAATCAGCTTGATAGGACACTTTTCGCGTTATAAAATGGGTAGGTATAGATAAATGGAGCCAGCTCCAACTCGAGGGTAGGGCAAGCCAGGAAATCCAGGATGTGCATGAGACACTCCTGGGGGATTCGGGGTTCCACTGATCGCTCGGATCATTCATCCAGTGCAGAGGTACTTCTTTCAGGGCCAGGAAGGTCTGTTCCCGCCCTCGTCCGGCATCGTGATTTCTCATCTCGAAGTCATTAACAATCTCGCGTCCCAGAGCCTCTGAGCCAGACCTCATTGCGGTGGTGGGGCATCACATGCGTCGAGTGGTGGTCACCGGGATCGGTGTTGTGGCGCCGAATGGAATTGGTCGTCGCTCCTTCAGCGAGGCGATCGTTGAAGGGCGGTCGGGGGTCAGCCATATCGAGAGCTTCGACACGACAGGCCAGGCGATCCGAATCGCGGGGGAAGTGAAGAATTTCGATGTGATGCCATACCTGGGCGAGCACAAGAAGAACGCGAAGCTCATGAGCCGGGCGGTTGGTTTCGCGGTCGCGGCGGCGTCTCTTGCGGTGGAAGATGGGGGATTAGAGACCGATTGCCTCGACCCTGCCCGGTTCGGCGTGTGCATGGGTACGGGAATCACGCCGGTCGACGTGGCTGAGCTGGCCGGTCCGATTGCGCGCGGGTTCGGGCCCGATGGCGCGTTCGACCTGGGCAGGTTCACGGTTGCTCAGGCAGAGTCGATCTTCCCTCTCTGGCTCCTAAAGCATTTGCCGAACATGGCGGCTGCGCACATCTCGATCTTTCATCAGGCGATGGGGCCGAACAACACGATCGTCACGGCATGTGCGGCCGGCACGCAAGCGGTGGGCGAGGCATTCCGACTGATCGCGCGCGGCGACACCGACGTGATGCTCGCCGGTGGGTGCGACAGCCGGCTCGACCCCCTCTTGCTGGTTGCCTACAACGCGATGAAGGCAGTGAGCATTTCGTCTCGGCCTCCTGAGGAGGTCTCGCGCCCGTTCGACGGTGAGCGCGACGGATTCGTGCTTGGTGAAGGGTCGGCAGTGCTCCTCCTGGAGAGCCTGAAGCAGGCTCGGAAGCGGCGCGCGAAGATTTACGCCGAAGTGACCGGCTACGGCTCGTCGTTCGATGCCTACGGCATCACCCGCCCCGAGCCCGACGGCAAAGGCGCTGCACTGGCTATGACGGCCGCGATGCGCGAGGCGCGGATCGACCCGAGCGACATCGACTACATTAACGCACACGGCACGAGCACCCGCCTGAATGACATCATGGAGACGAACGCCGTGAAGCGCGTGTTTGGACACCGGGCCGGCTCGATCCCCATGAGTTCTCAGAAGTCAATGGTGGGCCATCTGATCGGAGCCTCAGGCGCCCTTGAAGCCGCCGCTACCGCGCTCTCACTCGACCGCGGCGTCGTTCCTCCCACCATCAACCAGGCCACGCCCGACCCCGCCTGCGACCTCGACTACGTGCCCAACACGGCGCGCGAGGTCCCTCTGAGGACCGCGCTCTCAAACAGCTTCGGTTTCGGTGGGCAGAATGCGTCGCTGGTGATGTGCAGGGTTTGAGACCGTGACACGTCGTCAGCTCCCTCTGAATTAGTGTGGTTTCCGCGCAGCGGTGCCAGGTCCGGCGTTGACGCCGGGTCGCGCCGAGTGTTTCTAACGCACAACCCAGACAGGCGCTTGCGCATCCAGACCGTCTCCTGCGCGAATCCTCTGACTCTCATTCTGCCTGGCGTAATTCTCCCAATTCGCTAAGATACGCTGCCATTTCTCAGCTTATTGAACCACCCAGGTCACGTCCCAGGCCACTTGGAGTGCCTTCCGCACGGATGCGAGTGCGTCGGCGCGGGATTCCCTGGCTGCTCGTGATGATCGGGCTGGTGGTTTTCAACACCAGCAAAGCCGAAGAGGGAACGTCCGTACCCGCTTCTCCTGCTCGCCTCGCCGCGCCCCCCGGCTTGCCGCGCTACGAGATGGAGATGCGGCTCGAGACTGACCAGCGGCGCGCTGAGGCGCGCGAGCGGGTCACGTTCACGAACCGATCGACGACTCCGACGAGCGAATTGGTCTTCCACGTCTATCCCCGCTATCAAGTGCCCGATGGCGACCTCCCGGCGCTCTCCAAAACGCTCGAGATCCTTC
>Ga0070732_10002240_pt1 | contig 10512 bp, 5 predicted proteins | sample Coa_R1_5_FD_66449 | JGI IMG/M metagenome (GOLD analysis project Ga0070732, IMG submission 66449) | Surface soil microbial communities from Centralia Pennsylvania, which are recovering from an underground coalmine fire - Coalmine... | ecosystem: Environmental > Terrestrial > Soil > Unclassified ...
AGGAGTTGCTTTTCTGGAGAGAGCTGAGACGTGGCGGCGTAGGCAAGCACGGCGGCGATGGGCACTCGAATAAACGTGTGGAGCGGACTTCCACGATCATCATCAGAAAAAGTAAAAGTTTAAAACGCTGTCAAGCCCTGCGCACATTTTGTTTCCACAGCCTAAGGCAGTGAGCAGTAAAGAAGTTGAGGTTCTATTAGATCATTTCACTGCATCTTTCAAAACCCATGTAATACTCCGGCCATCAAGCTCGCGCAGCAATGGCTGGGCATAGCGATTTCTAAAATTCTTGGGCATGAGGCGATGGCGATGATTCGACGAAACGAAATGGAAACTCTCAACCAACAGTGGCTGAAGCAGGAAAGAGAAAGGCGGATTAATGAGTACCAAAAATGGCTCCGAATGTACCCGTGGACATGGTTTGCAACTCTGGAGGTAACGGCTTCAACCGATGTCGAAGCTAAGGGCCTTTTTCAGGATTGGATTATGGAACTGGAGCGGGCGGACGGTAACAACGAATTGTTGGTGGGGAGGACTTGAGCTACGGCCCCCGGCGGCATTCACGAGATTTCTCTCGTGCCCAAGTGCCGCCATCTCGCAAGGACTACGTGAAACCCTGCCAGCAAGCAAAGCAATGACCGAACGAGACCGAGAACTACAGCGTTAAAAGCTGAGTCGCAACCCAAATTCAATCTGTCGGGGTGCACCCAGCGAGTAGACACCCGTTCCTACTCCGACTCGGTCGACGTTGTGGCCAGCAGACGTTGTTCCGTTCACCTGGCCTGCGATGCCAGTTAAAAGTCCATTCAGTGCAGTACCTGGCAAATCAAAGTTGGCAAAATTGAACATATTGTAAAAACCCACACTCGGCTGAAGTGAGATGAGCTCGAGATCGAACGACCATGCAAATTTCAAGTCAAGGGCCCGCAACCAGGAGAGATTCACCTGGCCAGTAGGGGCGAGTGGGACGCTCGGAGCTACGGCGCCTAATTGCCTCAGCTGTTCTACTGAAAACAGGCCGTTACGAATCAACACCTGTCCGGCCGGAGTGGGCTGGTTAGCATACGTGTTGTTGTAGCGACTGATTAAATCATTGATGTTTGACGCGTCGATACCGCGACCGAAATTTCCAACATGGGTGCCCGGAACCAAGTCTTGGACACTTCCATCGCCAGTAAAATCCGTGCGAAAAATTTCTCCGGGCCCTAGTCCTGTGTTTGGCACAACCAGAGAAGCTGAAAGTGAACTCCAGAAATGGGACAGTATGCTTACCTGAAAACCGCGTGAGAGCTCTAGGAAACCGCCAAATGAAATCTGGTGAGTACGGTCCAACAAGGAAGGGCCAAAATAGCGATCCGGATGAGAGTTGTCGAGCGCGCCAACGCCGAGATCTTGATCTGCATTGATCAGCGCCGCGTTGCCGGAGCCCCCGGCATTCTTGAATCTGGAGAGCGCATACGAAACTTGCAGGTTGAACGCCCGCGCACCATTAAATATATGCGGCAAATTGCTGACAAGCTTGAGTTCCAACCCGTTATAGACGGAGCGGCCAATAGGTCTAAAGAGATTTAGCGGCGGAGCATCAGGGTTGATTCCCGTGAATGCGCACGGGTAAGTAGTTCCGATGGCGGAGGGACAGGTCGCGCCAAAATCTGCTGCCGAAGTTAGCCCATGCCTCGCGTAATCTGACATTTGAGCCCCGGCGCTGATTGCGCATTGAATGCTGCCGAAGTCTGCACCAGTTCCGCAGCCGAAGGCTCCGTTCGTGGCTGAGATCGCGTCCAGAGCAGCAGTTTTATCGAAATAGTGAACGTCTCCGGTGTGGTTCTCATCGATTCCGAGGAAGTAGTGTGTCTGAACGTTTCTGAGGAGGTCGGCGCTGAGAATTGTTCCGCGAAAAACTTCCCGTTGAATGCCGATGTTCATCTCAACGGATCGGGGTGTCTGGTAATGCGGATCCAATGCGCCGCCAAAACCTATGCCTTGTTGCAGCAGCGCTCCGATATAGTTAGGGTTCGCCAGACTTAGATTGAAGCCCGAATCGATTTGATATAGCTTTTGGAACGCGGCAATCTGGGACGCAACAGTCCCTATCGAAATAGGATCGCCGGTGGCCGTGCTGCAGAACGCTGGATTGAGGGTGCCCGACGGTACGGACACGGGCACTGGTTGTCCAGGTCCGTTGCATGCAGTGGGTATCTGCAAAAACACATTACCTACGGGGACGCGTAACGTCGGGTCGAGCGGGGCGACAATAGTGAGCACATTTTCATAGAACAGTCCAATCCCAGCGCGAATCGCTGTTCTGCCGTGGCCGCTTGGATCCCACACCAAACCCAGCTGGGGAGCGAAATTCGAGTTGGGCTGCCGAACAGGATTGCCTAGACCCGGAATCAAGTCATTGAGTTGCTGAATGGGCGGAAACTCACTATCACTCCGGCCAGGCTCACGCGCATAGCGAACGCCGTAGCTAAGGGTCAGGTTCCTGCGCGATTTCCAACTGGCGCCCACATATGCGCCGAAACGGTTGTACACAAAGCTCCCGGCGCGAAGCCCTAAACCGGGAAATGGCGTGACATAACCCAGGCCATTGCTGACTGTGACAAATTCAACCGGGTAATTTAAAGGGTTGCTATCGCCGCCCGGAAACGGGCCTGCTTGCGCAAATGTTTCCTCGGGAAGACCGACGTTTGTATTCACTAGCGGCGCAAGTCCCTGCACCGGAACAAAGCCAGCCGCGGCAATGCGATTGAAAGTGAAACCATAGTGGATGATGTGGCGTCCCACAATAGACGTACCATCGTATTTGATCTGATGATCACTTTGAAGGATGACCTCGGGCGCGACGCCGTTCGGCCCGGTGACCAATCCCGTGTTCCCCATTACGATGTTTAGGGGGTAGTTCGATAGCGGTAGTCCACTACCCATCGTAGCGTCCGTGAGATTTCGTTCAGTTTTCAAAAATCCGAAACGAATACTGTGGCTGAATTTCCCAGTGGTGAAATCGACACCAATGGTATGTGATCGGGTCACATTCTTGCCTGCATATACAGAAAAGCCCGACCCTCCATTAGCGGTGAATGAGTTCTGAAAATAATTGAAGCGATAAAAGGAGTGAATCCCATGGGCGAACTGATAGTCAGCTCGTGCCATCAGGTTGTTTTCCTTGAACGGAGAACCAAAACTGCCAGAATATTGCTGAAACGGAGCTCCCACTAGCACGGGTGCCTGCTCGTGTTGTAGGGTGCGTTCGGCGTCGAAAAAGTAGAAAAACTTGTTCTCGATTATTGGACCGCCTACTCGTCCTCCATATTGAGAGCGTTGGAACGGCTTCGAAAGGCCAACAGGTGCGGGCAAAGCTGCGGCCAACGAACTGTCACGAAACAGACCAAATCCCTCGCCATGGACAGTATTGCTTCCCGACCGTGTCGTGATATTCACTGCGCCGGAGCTAGTCAGTTCGGTAGACAAATCCATGCTTGATTGACTCAACTGAAATTCCTGAATCGCGCTTGCGGGAACATTGGCAGTGGTTGTACCAAAGATTTCGTCGGAGATGTCGATCCCGTCGACCTCTATCCGTGCCGTCCGGCCGAAACGGCCGCCAAAAGAGATGGACGAAAATCCATCTTTGCCAAAACCGAAGTTGGCGGCGTCCTGAATCTGAACACCCGGTTCCAACTGCGCCAGATCCAGGAAGTTGCGGCCGCTCACTGGCAGATTCTCGATCTGGTTCTCGTCCAGTACGCCCTGCACCGTTGCCTGTTCGGTGTTCACCGCCGTAGCGGACGATTGCACATCCACAACTTCTGTTTGATTGCCGAGCTGCAGTTTCATGTTGACGGTGCCGGTATTGCCGACCCTGACATCAATGGTCACCTCGCCCGCATTGAAGCCTGTAGCTGAAATAAAGATTTTGTAGCTGCCCGGAATAAGTGCGCCCGAATTGAAAGCGCCGGAGGAATTCGTCGTAACTTTGATTACTTGTGAAGTGGCAAGGTTAGTGACTGCCACGTCAGCTCCGCTGATCACAGCCCCGGAAGGGTCCGTTACACTTCCCACGATGCTGCCAGTGCCCGCCGTGGCCTGAGCAAAAAGTGCGTGTGCCGAAAATATGAGGGCTAACGCCAGTCCGCAAGAGGCAAATCTACGGGTCCAAAACCGCGAGAATGTTTGGGCAACCGGCACCAGCCCCCCGACACTACGAACTGTGGCTGTGAAGCATATTCCGGATCGCGCCCGAGTTCAACGCCTTTAACGCAAGCGAAAACAATGATTAAGGCCACTTCACATCGAGCGCGTAAATTTCATCGCTGCCGACATCGCGAGTTAACGTGGGGGAACCGTCTGCGGCGACCCCGATCCAACCGCCTAAACTGGCTTCACCGAGAGTGTCGTCATTTATGAGACGAACATCTCCTACGTTTGCAACATCTTCCATCTTAAGATCAAAGGCGCGCATTCTTTCGACTTTGAACCCTGCTGGACCAGAGTTAAGCAGATACAAGAATTTGCCGTCCGGTGAAGCAGTCCAGTTTATGTAAGAAATATCTTCGCCGATCGGCGTCCACATTCTGCGCTTTAAGTCGAAACTATCGAGAACACCAGTATCAAATGCATCGGCGAGAATCACATCGGATCGTGCCCACCACGGACCAAAGTGATTGACCTTGCTAGGAAGCGTGGTGGTTTCATTCGTGCGGAGGTCAATCGTGCGCAACTCCAGCCAACGCCCACGCGCAAAGAGATGCGAACCCGGAACCAGTGTTGCAAATGCCAGCGAGTTTCCGTCGGGGGACCACGCTGGCGCGTGACCCCAGTCTACGATCCTCTGTGGCGTTCCTCCTGACATGTTCACGACGTAAACGCCCACGAGTGATTCGGGTGTGGCGGCACTGAAGGCAACTTTGCTCGAATCGGGCGAAATTTCGGGGTAGTAAACCATCATCGGTGGGAATGTCAATTGTTCGAGTTCGCTGCCGTCCGGGCGACAACGCCAAAGAGTGTGTTCGGGATAGCTGACGTAGACGACCCATTTACCATCGCGGGACACCCTGGATTCAATCGCTGAGATACTCGAAAGATAAGAAACAAATCGCGCGGATTTCACATCGTAGCGAATTAACTCCCCGCGTTTCTTCGAACCGATCGCAAAAATCTGATTCCCGCTCCGGCTAGGTACTGGCTCTTCATAAGAAAGCGGCCCATTGGTCAATTGCACCGGAGCAGCACGGCGAAAAGGGCTTACCTTCTCCGGATAAACCCAAAGATCCCACACGCCACGATGTTCAACCTGAAATACAAAATACTTGCCGTCATGCGTCCAGTTGCCGGCACGCTCGCCCATGGAATCGGGCTGACGCTTGAATAATTCGTGCAATCCGGTTCCATCGCTCGCTGCTTCCCAAATTGAGTAGAACCCCTTGTCGCTTGCGAGCGTAAACCGAATTTTCTTGCCGTCGGGGGATGAACGGGGGCAGGAGATATGCCCCGGCGCGCTGACCAGCTTGCGCGAATTCGTACCGTCCTTTTCGGCGATGAACAGGTCCCCGCCTTTTATGAACAAAATATGGCCGTCCGCCATTGCCTCGGCGCCATCTACGTCGTCAGTACCCAGCGATCTCGCTTCGCCCCCGGGTAGCGGTTGCAACAATAGACCCGGCGTGTCACTCCCTCCATGCGCGTTGATAAGGAGAGCCGAAGCGTCCGGTACAATTGCCATCAATCCCAGGTCGCTGATCCTTGTTGGAACGGGAGAGCTTTGACCACCAGCCACTGAGATTTGGTTGACGTTTGTATAGGCTCCATTACTTTTACCAAAGTAAATGCGCAAACCATCCGTGAGAATGGGGTTTCCCACCTTCGGGTCCCCATCACTGGTAAGCTGCCTGACCCCAACGACGATAGGAACTGCTTCAGGCCACCAGACAAGATAAGCAAAGCCACTCAGAACGAGCACAGCCCCAACCAGCGCGAAAATAACACGCCAATTTCGCCGACGCGCTGGGACTGCGAATTGTGCGGATCCCGGCGTTACAGACGAATCTGACAATGCTTCCAACGCAAAGGCCAAGTCCGAAGCCGACTGGAAGCGCTGCTCAAGCGATTTCTCGAGACAACGATGCACAGTCCTTTGCAAAGCCGGAGGAATCTCACGCGCGGTTTGGGAAACGGTCGGAGGCTCTTCATTCAGAATCGCACTCATCGTTTCGGCCGAAGTCGTTTTTTGAAAAGCCCGCCGCGCAGTTAGCATTTCGTAGAGAATTGCTCCGAACGAAAAAATGTCCGTGCGATGATCCGCTGGCTTCCCTCTCACTTGTTCAGGCGACATGTATCCCGCGGTGCCCATCACCACGCCGGGCTCAGTACCCTCGCCTCCGCTCAGGGCTGAAGCAGCTTTGCGGGCGGGTTGCTGCTTGAGCTTGGCCAATCCGAAATCAAGAATTTTGATCCGTCCGTCTTTTGTTGCGAAAAGATTCTCCGGCTTGAGGTCGCGATGAACGATGCCTTTGTCATGTGCCGCGGCGAGCCCTCGCGCGATCTGTGCAGCTTGCTCAATGGCCTTTCGGGCTGGGAGGGGTCCGCGCCTGATCTCCTCCCGCAGGGTCTCACCCTCAAGTAATTCCGAGACGAGATAGGGTGCACCCTGATACGTCCCCATCTGAAAAATGGCGAGAATGTTTGGATGGTTCAACGCAGCCGCCGCCTGTGCTTCCTGTTCGAAGCGCCGCAGGCGTTCTTTGTCCGAGGAGAAAAACGAGGGCAAGACTTTGATTGCGACGTCACGCTTCAGACGGAGATCACGCGCGCGATATACCTCGCCCATTCCACCCGACCCAATGAGTTTCTGGACTTCGTAGTCGCCCAGTTTTGTTCCCGGCGTCAGGGTCACCTGTAGCGTCGAGCTTTCAAGGAAACTGGAACGCGCTTCTTCGCTGGCCCCGAGCAACGTCTCGACTTCCTGTCGCAAAACCTGATCACTAGAGCAAGAACGCGCGACAAAAGCGGAACGCTGGTCCGGCGCGAGGTCCAACGCCCGTTGAAGTACATTCCGGATTTGCTGCCATCTCTCAGGAGTCATGTGCTGTTGTCTTGCTCATCTGGTAGTAGAGCCATGCTTTTGCTGTGGCCCAATCTCTCTTGACTGTTGCGGGAGAAATTCCCAGCACGCGCGCGGTCTCGTCGATCGAGAGCCCACCGAAAAATCTCAACTCCACAATGCGGCTTTGCTGCGGATCCAACTTTGCAAGATCATTCAAAGCGTCGTCGAGCTCAACCAGATCGACCGCTCTGTTCTTGAAAACTGCGATCTCTTCGTTGAATGTTATAGAGCGACCGCCATCCCGTTTAGCAGCACGATGTGCCCGAGCGTACTCCACCAGGATTTGGCGCATGAGTTGTGCACAAATTGCGAAAAAATGGTTGCGGTTTTCGAACCTCGCATTTCCTTGCTTGACCAACCGCAGATAAGCCTCATGAACTAACGCAGTGCTTTGTAATGTATGGTCTCGCCGTTCTTTTTGGAGATATCGGTGCGCCAGGCGGCGCAATTCCTTATAAACCACTGGCAAGAGGGTTTGTAAAGCCTGTTCATCACCGGCTTGCCATTTCGCCAGCAGAGCGCTGACGGGTTGTTGGGTTGAAGACTCGGGCAAACCAGAGCCCCCTCAGCGGCGCGATCGAGCGACTTGCCAAGACAAGATACCCGTTGCGCCACGCAAAAGCAATTCTCTCCAACTACTTCAACCGTGCTGAGCCAATCCTCGCGCGGTTTTCGCTTTAGTCATTGTAAGCGGCTCTTGTACAGAGCCATAAAATCGACGAGGGATAAGCTTATGAACCGTTTTGCTGCCAACAGAAGGTGGATACTGCTTTTTCTTGCCACGCTTTTCGTCTTTTTCGCGCCATCGGCTAACGGGGCCACATGCTCGACTGCTACAGTGGCGGGCAACTGGGGGTTCACTCTCACCGGAACAGTAATCTTGCCGTCCGGGGCGGTGCCGCTTGGCGCTGTCCTGCGTGGTACTGCAGATGTCAATGGCCACGTGAGCGGTATTGAGGCCCGGAACTTGGGCGGACAATATGCCGATGAGACATTCACGGGCGTCTGGATTGTGGGGCCAGACTGCGTCGCGACTGCCACTGTTCTCTTCAAGGAAGACGGTCACCCAGTACGGACTTCTGTCCTTACGGTCGTTTTCGACGAGAACTCCAAACAAGTCCGAATGGTGCAAAAGTCTCTGACTCTCCCGAATGGCACCGAGCTGCCAGTAATCGCAACAGTTGAGGGAACAAAACACTAGGCGTATCTCGCGCCGCCGATATGCAGGTCGGTTTTGGGTATCGCCAACCTAGTCGTTCCAAGACGCGCTGGCGAGTCTCAGTTGCGGTGGTAAGAGGCCCCCCTACTACCACCGCTTCTGATCTTTTCGCAGGTCCTTGTGAAATCCTTTCAAGCATTCAACTCGCCAACAAATGCGTGGTCTCCGTCGTACCGCATGGCCGAACATTTTTTTGGCGCTTATGAGCCGGCTTGACGGCCAATTTCGCTTTAACAAAAGAGAGTACAAGCTTCGCCGTTGATTCAGCTCGGTGAGCGGAGGCTGCGATGAATCGCAACTTGCGTTGTGGGTTGGCCTTTGTAGCAGTTCTTTCAACGCTGACACTGGACAGCTGTGGTGGTGGCTCGCCGATTATGGTGCGGCCGCAGATCAGCGTTGTGGTGTCGGCCAGCGCAAGTTCGGTAGAGGCGACTGCTACAGACCCTGTGACAGCGATCGTCACCGGGGATGACTCCGGCAAGGGTGTCACGTGGAGTGTGTCCTGCAGTGCATCGGATTGCGGAAGCGTAGCTCCGGGCTCCGGAGCGTCCGGCACTTTCACCAGCACCTATACCGCTCCAAGCACCCCGCCACCTACAGACCTGACTATAACTGTGAAGGCTGTTTCCGTAGCCGATAGCTCCAGATCGGGTTCTGTAACGGTGACGATATCTGCAATTACTGTATCCGTGTCACCCAGCACGGCAGTGCTGCAAGCGGGGATGGGAAACTCGGTAATACTTGAGCCCGTGGTCAACAACGATCCTTCAAATCAGGGCGTGACGTGGTCGATGTCACCGAAAGCTGGTCCTGGAACCTTATCCGTTCAGAATGGCAACGCAACCTACACCGCTCCCGGTACTCCGCCTGCGACAGATGCAACCATCACCATCACGGCGGCGTCCGTTGAAGACCCGTCCAAAACAGCGGCGGCTACCGTCACGTTAGCCTCGGTGACACTTTCGATTACCCCACCTTCGGCAACCGTTGATGCCGACGGTACCGTGCCAAATATTATCGCAACCGCCGGAAACGATTCGGGCGGCAAGGGAGTGAGCTGGAGCGTTGCTTGCTCTATATCCATGTGCGGGACTGTATCACCCAGTTCTACAGCCGACGGCGCTGCTACAACCTACAGCGCGCCGGGAACTCCTCCCGCTCAGGACTTGCCGATCACCATCACTGCGGCATCACTTGATGATCCTGCCGCACAGGCATCTATGGTGGTAACTGTTAAAGCCATCTCAGTGTCTGTGAGCGCGCCTAACACAACCGTACTATTTGGCGAAAGCGAACCCAACATAGTGGCTACGGTGAACGACGACCCAGCGCACAAAGGCGTCACCTGGTCAATACAAGACTGCGGCGTGCCAGATTGCGGCAGTGTTTCCCCAACTGCAACTGCGAGCGGAGCAGCCGTGACCTACTCTGCGCCCAGCAAGCCTCCAGACAAAACTATGAACGTCACCCTGGTTGCGACTTCCGTTTCCGACCCAAACCAAGCAGTAGGTCTTAGTATTACAATTCCGGCTATTACCGTTGCGTTGTCCCCTGCGAGCGCGATCATTCCCGTCGGCGCGACCGCGGCCCTGAATGCGACACCCTTCACAGCAACGGTTGGCAATGATTCCAGCTCCCAGGGTGTCACTTGGACATTGACACAGAATGGGGTTGATTGCTCGACCGCTTGTGGAAGCATCGACCCATCCACGACCGGAACCGGGAAACCAGCGAGCTACGCGGCCCCAGCCGCGGTTCCCACCGACGCCAGCGTTACAGTAACGGCCACTTCGGTGGCGGATCCAACGAAAGCTGCAACCGCAACCATTACCGTTGCGCCAGGGACGGTAAAGCTGATTCCTGCAAGCCTCGACTTCGGCGGACTGAAGATCAATCAGCGGCCGCCTTTGTTCAAAACTCTAACAGAAACGCTGACCAACACTGGAGCTAGCACACTGAATATTACAGATCAATCAGTTTCACCTAGCTCTGGTCCCTTCGCGATAAGTTCGCTCTGCAATGGAAACAACGCTACCAATGTCGCGTCTGGAAAGTCATGCGATTTCTCCATTACGTTCACGCCTACAGCTCTAGGAAAAGCTAGCGCCAACCTATCCATTGCCGACAACGACAGCAGCAGTCCGCAGCAGGTGCCGTTGTCCGGGGTGGGTTGCCAGACGTTTAAAAACTG
>Ga0070732_10002241_pt1 | contig 10510 bp, 8 predicted proteins | sample Coa_R1_5_FD_66449 | JGI IMG/M metagenome (GOLD analysis project Ga0070732, IMG submission 66449) | Surface soil microbial communities from Centralia Pennsylvania, which are recovering from an underground coalmine fire - Coalmine... | ecosystem: Environmental > Terrestrial > Soil > Unclassified ...
ACCCGAAGCGCCCGAACCCACTACGATCACGTCAAACGTTTGCTTCTGGTCAGGCATCAGGTTACCTCCCCGCAAGAATTCGATTTCTGCCACGGAGGCGCAGAGTCACAGAGGAAACGCTTAGTCACGTCTCAGTTCTGCGTTTCTCTGTGCCTCGGTGTCTCTGTGGCCAATCCCTCAGACGTTGCCGCGCTTCATCTCACCCATCAGATAGTCCATGGAGCGGACGCAGAGCGTCATGATGGTGAGCGTGGGATTCTGGCAGGCCGTTGACGCAAAGCCGGCCGCGTCGCACACGAACAGGTTCTTGATGTCATGCGTCTGCTGGAACTGGTTGAGCACCGACTTCTTGGGATCGCTGCCCATGCGCGCAATCCCGACCTCGTGGATGGCGAAGCCGGGAGTCCGGTCCGGCACCACGAACGGCCGGATGTTCTTGGCGCCCGCCGTTTCGAGCATCTTGACGGCGGAGTCCTGCATGTCGTAGCACATGGCGCGTTCGTTCTCGCCATACGTCATGTGAACGTTCAAGACCGGAATGCCGAACGTGTCGACGACGCTGGGATTGATCTCCACGTAGTTATCCCAGCGCGGCAGGCATTCGCCGAAGCCCGCCATGCCGACGGTGGTCACCGGGTCCATCAAGCCCTTCTTGAACGCCGCGCCGAAACCCTTGGCGTCCCAGTTGAAGTCGGTGCCGCCGCCGCCTTCGTAGCCGAATCCGCGGATAAAGTTCTTGGAGCGCGGCACGCCGGGGACGTTGCGAAAGCGCGCGATGTAGATGCCGCAAGGGCGTTGCGGGCCGTTGATATCGAGCTTGCCGGGCTGGTCGGGGAATTCACCCATCGCGCCGCCGCCGCACCACACGTGGTCCATCAGGTAATGGCCGAGGGCGCCCGAGGAGTTGGCGAGTCCGCTCGGGTATTGGGTGTTCGCCGAGTTCAAGAGAATCCGCACCGACTCGAGGGACTGCGCACAGAGCACCACGGCGCGCGCATAGACTTCACGCGGCTGGTGGCTGATGCGGTCGATGTAGAGCAGACCCTTGGCGCGGTTGCGATCCGAGTCCATCAGCACTTGGTATCCCATGGCGTTCGGGATGTGCGTGCAGTTGCCGGTCTTGAGCGCGTCGGCTACGGTGGTGAAGGCGGAATTAAAATACGAGTGGGTGATGCAGCCGCGGTCGCACGGACCACAATAATGGCACGCCAAGCGTCCATTGATCGGCCGGGTGATGTTGGCGGTGCGGGTCGGCGTGATCGTCCAACCCAGCTTCTCCTTCACCGCGTTGCGCAGCTTGGTCTCGCCGCAGGTCAGTCCCATGTCGGGCTGGAAGTTGCCGTCGGGCAGGGTCGGCAATCCTTCCGCGCGCCCCGCGACGCCAACGTAGCCTTCCACCAGATCGTAGTAAGGCGCGAGATCCTGGTAGCTGAGCGGCCAGTTCTCACCGTAACCATCGTGTTCGGTGGCTTTCAGGTCGAGATCGCTCAACCGCAGGCTCACGCGTCCCCAGACGTTGGTGCGTCCGCCGAGCACGCGCAGGCGTCCTTGCCAACTGAAGGGTTTGTCGGGGGAGGTAGTATAGGGTTCGTCGAGGTCGTTGGCAAACCAGTCGTAGGTGTACTCGTTGCAGGAACCGAGTTGCGATTGTACCGGGCGGGTCTTCTTGATGATTTCCGGGGCGTGGTCGCGGTACTTCAAATCCCAGGGACGCTTGTGCTCGCGGAAATCTTCGTCGCCGTGCTTGCGGCCGCAATCGACGAGCGCGATCTTCAGTCCGGCTTCCGAAAGCCGCTTGCAGGCCCAGCCGCCCGAAGCGCCCGAACCCACCACGATCACATCGAACGAATTCTTCGTTTCGTTGCTCACAGAGTCCCCCACATTGATTTGCTTAGCGCTCGAGCAGCAGCCCCGGCCGGCGGTTCGACGGGAGAACGCACAAGTATACCGCGCTGGACGCATCGCCGAACCAGAAAATTCCTTCGCAGGCGTAGAAAAAATTCCGTCCGAAGGCTTGTTTCCGAGCGACCGCGAGTGATAACATCGCCTCTAATCCAAAACGAAGGTGGGATCTCGCTCATGGAACAGAAGACGGAACTCCCGGTGTTGAACAACCACTCGTCAGCGGAGCGCAGCAGCATCAACCGGCGGCAGATGGTACAACGGCTGCTCGGTGGCGCGGGCGCGGCAGGCGCGGGATTCATGATACCCGCGGTGGCCGCGGGCCATCCGATGCGCAAGCATCTGATGAGCGAGTCGACGCTCGCGGCGGCGGACTCGACGGCGGCGGTCGAAAACTGGACGCCGGAGTTTCTCGATCCGCACCAGAACGAGACGCTCATCGCGATCGGCGAGCGCATCGTTCCCGGCTCGACCCAGGCGCAGTCGAATCGCTTCATCGACTTACTGCTCTCCGTCGACACGCAGGAGAACCAGAAGAAGTTTCTCGCCTCCATGGGCGCGTTCGAGGCGGAAGCCCTCAACACGCAACAGCATCCTTTCAAGGACCTCACGGAAGAGCAGCAGAACGCCATCCTCACCAAGGCGTCGACCGAGAAGTCAGGACTCGGCGAAGGCGGCGGGAGCTTCTCGTGGTTCGCGGTTCCGTCGAAGGACTCCGGCGAGCCTCCCAAGCTTACCCTGCGCGATCACTTCGAGAATCTGAAGCAGTGGACGGTGGGCGCCTACTACTCGTCGGAAGTCGGGATGAAGGAACTCGGCTGGACGGGCCAGGTGATGTGGGACAGTTTCCCCGGCTGCGAGCATCCTGGCGGGCACCAGTAGGCGTTCGAGCCCGAAAATTGAAACCAGCAGTAGCCACGGCACGCCCGTTGTGCCGTGGGTCGTACCGACGCTAGCCTAGCTTCCAACCCCAATTCCCTGCGTTTACGGGTGCAGCACCGGAGGATGCTTCCCGGCTCGCTGGCCCGGCCACGTCTCCGCGAAACTCTTGATGCGGTTCACGATGCCGTCGACGTCCAGGCCGTACTTGGCGTGCAGCAGGTTGGGCGCGCCGTGCGGAATGATGCGGTCGGGGACAGCGATGCGCAGGATGCTGGCGGGAATCTTGCGGTCGTGGAGCAGCGCCGCGACCGCCGACCCGAAGCCGCCCGCCTCGGTACCTTCCTCCGCCGTCACCAGAAACTGCTTCTCCGCCGCGAGCACCGAGATCAGCTCCTCGTCCAGCGGCTTCATGAACCGCGCGTTGATGACGGTGGCGTGGAGTCCCAGCGCTTCGAGCTGGACCGCCGCCTCGAGGCACGGATAGACCATGCTGCCCAGCGCCAGGATGGCGATGTCGCCGCCCTCGCGCAGGATCTCCGCCTTGCCGACCTCGAGCGTCTTGAATCCCGGCTCGATCGTGACGCCGATGCCGTTGCCGCGCGGATAGCGCAACGCCGCGGGGCCGTCAACGGCGATCGCGGTCGCGAGCATCTGACGTAGCTCATTCTCGTCCTTGGGCGCCATCACGACCATGCCGGGCAAGGCCGCGAGATACACGAGATCATAGAGTCCGTGATGCGTAGGCCCGTCGGCGCCCACCAGGCCGGCGCGGTCGAGCGCCAGCGTCACCGGCAAGCGCATCAGGCAGACGTCGTGCATAAGCTGGTCGTAGGCGCGCTGGAGGAAAGTGGAATAGATGGCCGCGATGGGGCGCATCCCCTCGCAGGCGAGGCCGCACGCGAAGTCGACGGCGTGCTGCTCGGCGATGCCCACGTCGAAGAAGCGATCCGGAAAACGCCTGGCGAATTCATCGAGGCCGGTGCCCTCGCTCATCGCCGCGGTGATGGCGACGATCCGCGAGTCCTTCTCGGCCAGCTCCGCGGCCGCCTTGCCGAACACCGCGGTGTAGCTCGGCGCCTTGGCGGGCGCCTTGTGGAACGCGCCGGTTGAAACGTCGAATTGTGTCACACCGTGATATTTTACCGGCAGCTTCTCGGCGTGTGGATAACCCTTGCCTTTCTGCGTGACCACGTGCAGCAGCGTCGGACCGGGCTGGTCCTTGACCCTGGTCAGCACGTCGAGCAGCTCTTCCATGCTGTGGCCGTTGATGGGGCCGACGTAATCGAATCCCAGCTCCTCAAACACCAGGCCGGGAATCAGCACGCTCTTGGCGGATTCGACCAGCTCCTTCGACAGCTTGAGGAGCCGCGGCCCGAGGTGTGGCACGGACAGGATCATTTTCTCGACTTCGTTGGTCACGTGGTGATACGCCTGCCCGTGGACGATGCGGTTCAGGTAGCCTTCGATAGCGCCCACGTTGGGCGAAATCGACATCTTGTTGTCGTTGAGGATGACCAGCACTTTCTTTTTAAGCTGGCCGAGATTGTTGATACCCTCGAGTGCGACGCCGCCCGTGAGTCCCGCGTCGCCCACCACGGCGATCACGTGGAAGTCCTCGCCCTTCAAGTCGCGCGCCACCGCCATCCCCAGCGCGCCCGAGATCGCCGTGCAGGCGTGCGCGACGTTGAAGGTATCGTAAGGACTCTCGTCGCGAACCGGAAACCCGGAAAGCCCGCCGTACTGGCGGATGGTGGGGAAGCGGTCGCGGCGCCCAGTCAGAATCTTGTGGCCGTAAGCCTGGTGGCCCACGTCCCAGACGATCTTGTCGCGCGGCGCGTCGAAGAGATAGTGCAGCGCCAGCGTCAACTCGACGGCGCCCAGGCTCGACGCGAGATGCCCGCCGACCTTTGAGACCACCGTCACCAGGTAGTCCCGTAGTTCCTGCGCTACCACCGGCAACTCCTCACGCGGCACCTTCTTCAAGTCCGCGGGAGACTCGATGTGCGACAGGTACTTGTATTCCATCAATGATTCCTTTCGATCAGAAAATGAGCGAGCTCTTGCAAGCGCTGAGAGCGACCACCGTAGGCCTGCAGGGCCTCGCAAGCTTCGTCAACCAGGCGCGCCGCGATCTTCTGTGACGGCTCGACACCATGCAGCGCGGGATACGTAGCCTTCTGCTGCCGGTGGTCCTTGCCCACCGCCTTGCCCATGGATTGCTTCGAGCCGAGGACGTCGAGCAGGTCGTCAGCAATCTGAAACGCCAGGCCGATCTTCTCGCCGTAGGCCGTCATGCGATCCAGATCCGTCTCAGCGGCGCCGCTCAGGATGGCTCCCGTACGCACGGCCGCGCAAATGAAGGAGCCGGTCTTTGCGCCGTGAATGTAATCGAGCGTGGCGGGGTCGGTAACCTGCGCTGTGACTTCGAGATCGACCACTTGTCCTGCCACCATGCCGTCGCGCGTCCCGATGGCGTGCGCGAGCTCGTGAACCGCACGGAGCTGCGCCGGCCCCGAACCGATCTCGGGCGCCGCCAGCGTCTCGAAGGCCAGGGTCAACAGCGCGTCGCCCGCCAGGATCGCCGTCGCTTCGCTGAACTGGCGGTGTAAGGTGGGCTTGCCGCGCCTCAAATCGTCATTATCGAGCGCCGGCAGGTCGTCGTGGATCAGCGAGTAGGTGTGGATCATTTCGAGGGCGGAACCGGCGCGCCGCAGGATTCGCTCGTCGCCTCCGAAGAGTCTCCCTGACTCGAGGCACAGGATGGGGCGCAGGCGCTTGCCGCCGGCGAACACCGAGTAGCGCATGGCGTGATGAATGGACGGCGGGTAGGTATCCTCGGGCGGCAGCAGCCCGTCGAGCTCGCGGTCAACATCGCGTCGCTGCGCTTCGAGGTAAGTCTGAATGGTCTCAGCGACAGGCATTAATTCCGGCTCTACGTCATCAGTAAGTTACTATATCCAAGCACTGGAAACAAAGGGAAATATTCGGTTTGTACTAGCCGCTTCGCACCCCGGCGTAGGTCAAGCCGACTCCGATTTCTCGGGCTCGAACGGTTCCGGCACCATCTGCCCGCCGGCCTTCTTTCTCAGAATCTCCACGCGGCCTTCAGCCTCCTCCAGTTGCTTGTGGCAGACCTGGGAAAGCTTCATACCTTCCTCGTAGAGTTGCAGGGCTTTCTCGAGTGGCAGGTCGGCATCCTCGAGCTGCCGGACAATTGCGTCCAGCCGCTCGAGGTTCTTCTCGAAGGGCGCCGACTTGGCGGGATCAGGCGGTTGTTGGGCCATTACTGTGATAAGGCTTTGTTGATTCTAAATGACTTCTTCGGTTCGTTCCTCGAATCTAGCTATCAGCGTTCAGCGGTCACCTCTCAGCCCGGACTCCGAACTGAAACACCCCCGGACTGAAAAACTGCCTTTGCTGATTCTAAAGCACTTCTTCGGTTCGTTCCTTCGTTTCTTAACTTTCGCTAAGCCTCAAACAAGGGAACCTTAGCTTCGGACCGCCGCTCCCTGACGTAATACGCTCGTCACCTCGACCGCCATCGCGTAACGGCCAAACGGAGCCTGGATCTGTACTCCCTGGACCAGGTCCCGCACAGCGGCCACCAACTCCTGGGCGATTCTAACACCTTCGGCGCGCGCCTTGTCGCCGGTATCAGCCTCACGCATGCGTTCCATGAGCGCCGGGGGTACCGAGACGCCAGGAACCTCGTTGTTCAGGAACTCGGCGTTGCGGAAGCTGGTCAGCGGATAGATGCCGGCGAGGATCGGAATGCGGGTGACGTGGGCCTTGTCGAGACGCTCGATGAAGCGCGCCAGCGGCTCGGGATCGAACACCGGCTGGGTCACAGCGAAATTCGCGCCGGCTTCCACCTTATAGCGGAAGCGATGCAGTTCCTCCTCCGGATCGAGCGCATAGGGATTCGCCTCGACGCCGATGAGGAAACCGGTCTGAGTCCCCAGTGGATTGCCGCCCACGTCGAGTCCGCGGTTCAGGTTGTTGAGCACGTTGACCAGGCCAATCGAGTCGACATCGTGGACGGCGGTCGCGCCGGGATAAGTCCCGAGCGCCGGCGCCTGACCCGTCACCGCCAGAATATTCTTGAGACCCAGCGCGTAAGCGCCCAGCAGGTCCGACTGAATGCTCAAGACATTGCGGTGCAGGCAACTGTAGTGCAGCAGCACCTCGATGCCCACGCGCTGCTGGATGATGGCGGCAAGCGTCTGCGCGCTCATGCGGGCGGTCGAGCCCGCGCCGTCTGAGATGTTGGCGGCGTCCACGCCCTGGTCGAGAAGATACTGCGCGCCCTCGACCTCGCGCGTTGGGTCACAGCCCTTGGGTGGGACCACCTCGATCAGCACGGGGAATTCGCGTCGCGCGAGCTTCCCGGCCAGCTTCGACCGCTGCTCGAGCGGCGGCGGCTCCATCACCTGAACGGAGTTCCGGGCTGCCTCGACTGCCGCGCGCCGGGGTCCCAGGTTGAGCGAGCGGACCGCCGCCTTGATGGCCGCGATGTGCTGCGGCGTGGTGCCGCAGCAGCCGCCTACCAGCCTCGCCCCCACATCGATGAAGCGCCGCGCGTAATTCGCCATGTACTCCGGCGAGCAGAGGTAGATGCTGCGTCCCTCGACGGTGCGCGGCAGTCCGGCGTTGGGCTGCGCCGCCAGCTTCTTCCCGGTGACTTGGGCCATGCGCTCGAGCGTTTCGAGTATGCCCGCCGGCCCCATGCTGCAATTGAGTCCGATGACGTCCGCGCCCCAGGCGTCAAGCTGGCGCGTGAAATCCTCGGGCGTCGTGCCGGTGGGAGTCGAGCCGTCCTGCTGGATGGTCATCTGCACGACGACCGGCAGCGAGCCGACGTCGCGTGCCGCGAACAGCGCCTGGCGAGCCTCCTCGAGGTCCACCATCGTCTCGATGACGATCAGGTCGACGCCGCCTTCCACCAGCGCCGCAATCTGTTCGCGAAACATCTCGCGCGCTTCTTCGAGCGAGGTCGAACCCAACGGCTCCAGGGGAATGCCAAGCGGTCCGACCGAGCCTGCCACGTAAAGCTCGTCGCCCGCGACTTCCCGTGCCAGCCTGACTCCCGCCAGGTTGATTTCGCGGGCCTTGCCTTCAAACTCGTGCTTGCTCAAGCGCGGCCGGGTGGCGCCGAAGGTGTTGGTCTCAATGACCTCGGCGCCCGCCTTCACATAGCCCAGGTGGACTTCCTTCACTAGGTGCGGCAGGCTGAGGTTCAGCTCGTCGAAGCAGCGGCTGAAGGGAATACCCTTCGCGTACAGCATCGTCCCCATGGCGCCATCGCCCACCACGGCGCGCTTCTCGATCCTTTGGAGGAACGGCTCTCGCATAATCAGCCAGTTTAGCACGATTGCTGATGACCAGCCCGCTGCCAGTGGTGACGTAAATTCTGGTGTGTAAAAGTGAGGAGGGTGTAAGTTGGTTTCGCCTAGCAAGCGAAGACCAAATCCTTGAAAAGGAGCTTACACCCCATGGCGAAAATAGCACCCCTCACGGAGCAATTCCAACATTTTGTACGGGATTTGAAGGAGACTTTTTGGGGGGACTTGTACGGGAAGACGAGGCAAGCATGGCAGCAATTTTGGGAGGAGGAATCGCGGCGGGAACGGGACCGGTATGTGGCGACGGAAAGCTACGAACGGGCGGGGGAGAAGCGGCGCGGGTATCGCAATGGGTTTTATGTTCGCGATTTCGTGACCCGGCTGGGGACGCTGCGTCTACGGATCGCGCGCGCCCGCGAGCGGAGTTTTCGGCCGCCAGGTCTGGAGCGGTTCCAGCGGCGGGCCGAGGATGTCCTGATGCTGATCCGGGAAGCGTTCTTGCGCGGCATCTCGACGCGGCAAGTGGGGCGGGTGGTGGCGATCCTGACTGGGGAAGTGGTCAGTGCGCAGACGGTGTCCAAGATCAGTCGCAGCCTGGACCGGCTGGTGAAGGCGTTTCAGCAGGCGCGCTTGAAGGACGAGTGGGCCTATCTGTTTCTGGACGGAGTGAGTTTGCGGGTGCGGCGGCCGAGCGGGCGGAAACGAGTGCAAATGCTGGTGGCGTACGGGGTGAAGCGCGATGGAACGCGGCGCCTTCTGGCCTTTCTACGCAGCTCGGGAGAGAGCCAAGCAGCCTGGGAAGGGCTGCTGCAGGATCTGTACCGGCGCGGGCTGGAAGGCCAGAACCTGCGGCTGATCGTCACCGACGGTTGCGCGGGGCTGGCGGCGGCTCTCCAGACGGTCTATCCGCGCGTGCCCCATCAACGCTGCTGGGTGCACAAGATGCGCAATATCCTGGAGCACGTGCGGAAGCGGGACTATGAGGCGGTGAAGGCCGACGCTCAGGCCATCTATCGGGCCCCCAGCCGGCGCGCCGCCGAGCAGGCGTTTCGGGTGTTCCGCGTGCACTGGCAGGAGGCCTATGCGGGAATGGTGAAAGGCTTGGAACGCGACCTGCCCGAGTTGCTGAGCTTCTTCAGCTTTCCCCGGGCGCTGTGGAGGAAACTCCGCACCACCAATGTCATCGAGCGCTGTTTCGTGGAGGTCCGCCGTCGCACGCGACCCATGGTCTGCTTCGTCAACGTCGCCAGCGTCGATCGGATCATCTATGCCATCTTCAACGGAATGAACGAGAAGTACCAATGGAAAAACCGCACCCTCCGGCTTTTTACACAAGCAGCTTGACGTCACCCGGGCTGCTTTACCTTTTGCTAAACGCCGCTCTTCGTGCTATTCTTACAGACGACAAAGTATCAGGGTAAAAAGTGAGGAGATAGCGGATGCCGTTGACCCGGGAATCCAAGGCAAGTGTAATCGACCATTACAGGGTGCATCCTACCGACACCGGCTCGCCGGAAGTGCAGATTGCGCTGCTGAGCGAGCGTATTGCTTACCTGAACGACCATTTCCAGGTACACCGCCAAGATCATGCATCGCGACGCGGCCTGCTGGTGATGGTGGGCAAGCGCCGGCGGCTGCTCGAGTATCTGAAGACCAGGAATCCCGAGAAGTACAAGCAGGTCATCGAGAGTTTGGGCATCCGCAAGTAGCGCGGTTGCGATCTGACGATTCTGAGTGTAGCAATTCGAAACTTCAAGGACTTCCAGCGACCCTCCCGATTCAGGCTGCCAGGGTGGTGATTTGGCTTCCCTGCCGTGCGCCTTGGATGAGGCCCAGCCGGTTCGCCTCGCTTCTCGAATCCCCGGAAACTTTGAAGACTGAAAATCATGGAGTTACGACCGCGCGTCCCGCAAAGGACGCGCACCGAGGGCGGCAGTTCATTCCGGTCCGCCCCGAGGCACGGCGCTCAAAGGAGCGCATGGAGGATACACAATGCAGGAAGTAAGCATACCCTTAGGGCATAGCACCCTGACGATTGAGTGTGGACGAGTCGCCAAACAGGCCCATGGAGCCGCGCTCGTCCGCTTTGGCGATACCGTGGTCCTGGCGACCGCCTGTACCGCCGACCCGCGCGAAGGCATCGACTTCTTTCCTTTGACCGTCGACTATCGCGAGTATAACTACGCCGCAGGCAAAATTCCCGGCGGATTCTTCAAGCGCGAAGGACGCCCCACCGAAAAGGAGATCATCACCAGCCGGCTGATCGATCGCCCCTGCCGGCCGCTCTTCCCCGAGGGCTTCAAGGATGAAACCCAGGTGATCGCCATGGTGCTGTCGGCGGACTCCGAGTACGATCCGGACGTGATCGGTGTGGTCGCCGGATC
>Ga0070732_10002243_pt1 | contig 10497 bp, 7 predicted proteins | sample Coa_R1_5_FD_66449 | JGI IMG/M metagenome (GOLD analysis project Ga0070732, IMG submission 66449) | Surface soil microbial communities from Centralia Pennsylvania, which are recovering from an underground coalmine fire - Coalmine... | ecosystem: Environmental > Terrestrial > Soil > Unclassified ...
GCCCGTGGCATAAACACTGTCGAAACCATCCTGCAGGATTTGCGTTATGCACTGCGCCTGCAGTGCAGAAGTTGGGGCTTTACTGCAGTTGCCGTTCCCACGCTTGCGCTGGGGATTGGCGCGACGACTGCGATCTTCAGTGTAGTGAAGGCCGTGATCTTCAACCCACTGCCGTTTCGGCAGCCACAAAATCTGGTTCACATTTGGGAGGGCCACGAGCACTATCACCGCGGGGACCAGGCCTACTTCAGCTCGGCCCGGCCTGGAACGCTGTACGACTGGCGGGAGCAGACGCAGAGTTTTGAAAAGATCACCGCGTATCGATGGCGTCCAAGGCTTCTTACCGACGACAAGCAATCGGAGCTGGTTTCGGCCCAGGACGTTTATGACCAATTCTTTGAGACCTTGGGCACGCCGGCCCTTCTCGGACGCACTCTGCAAGCTGGGGACTACGACCCGAGCGCCCCCCGCGTCGTCGTAATCAGTAACGCGATGTGGCTCCAACGTTTCGGAGGAGACCGTGGGGCGATCGGCCGGCGCATCTCCCTCGACCGTGAATCCTACGAAATTGCCGGCGTGATGCCGGAGGGATTTTATCCCACTCCGGAATATCCCAATCTTTGGACGCCACACTGGGCCGATCAGGGAGAAAAGGAAAACCGAAATATATGGGGCGTGTTTGCATTGGCGCGATTGAAGCCTGGAGTCAACTGGCAGCAGGCGCAAACCGAACTCGACGTAGTTTCAGCGCGCATGTCCCACGATCACCCGACCTCGGAATCCGTGGGCGGGGTCGTCGTTCCCATGGATGCCCAATTGATTGGGAGTAGTTGGAAGCTGCTCTTGCTGCTGGCGGTTGGGGTCACGCTGCTGCTGTTGATTGCCTGTGTCAATGTGGCAAACCTGCTTTTGGCCAGAGCCGTTGACCGTGAAAAAGAATTTGCCATTCGCACGGCTTTGGGCGCGGGACGCGGACGCCTGGCGCTTCAGCTATTCACAGAGAGTCTCGTCTTTGCCGTCGCCGCCGGAGCAGTTGGAATCGGGGTAGCTTTCGCGGGAACGCACGGCCTGCTGACGGTCCTGCCAAAGGCGGCGATTCTGCCGCGGCTCGATTCAGTGAAAGTCGATTTCGCGGAACTGGCCTTTGTGTGCGCGCTCACGCTGGCGGCGAGCTTGGTTTTCAGTTTTATACCGCTGCTGCGCGCCTGCAAGAATCGGCCGCACGATGGGCTGAAAAGTGACGGTCGCGGTTTTTCTGCCGGTCGCGGCAAGCGACGCCTCGGACAGATCTTTGTGGTCAGTGAGTTCACTTTCTCGCTGGTCCTGCTGATCCTGGGTGTGCTGCTGGTCCAGAGCTTCATCAAGCTGCAGCGGGTTGATCCGGGATTCGACGCAAACAACCTGCTGGTCTTTCACATTCCAGTTCCAGAAGTGACCTACGGAAAATATACCTATGGGGAAAAGGACACGCGCAGAGAACAATTGTACGAGCATCTCGAGCGGCTCCTACGGGAGGTCCCGGGAGTAGAGTCGATGGGATTCGCGGCTGGCCTGCCGCTGAAACAAGGTCTTAGCCCATCGCCAGTCCTTATCACCGGCCGTGAGCCGCCGCCCGAACTGACCAAGGGACAGGATGTCCCGCTGCAGGCCCAGACTTCTACCCGGATGGTGAATCCGCAGTACTTTCATGCCTTGCGCGTCAAGTTAATGAGTGGACGTTTCTTTGAAGAGCGCGACAACGCCGATGCTTCCAAAGTCGCCGTGGTCAACCAGGCCTTCGCGCGCAGATTTTTTCCAAACGAAGATCCGCTCGGCAAGGAAGTGACGGTCTGGTTCGCCAAGACGATCATCGTTGGCATAGTTGCGGACTTCAAGACGAACGCGCTCGACCAGAAGGCCGTGCCCGAAATCTATTGGTCGATTCGACAATGGCCGTCACCCAACGCCTGGGTCATGGTGCGCGCGAAGTCGGGTTCTTCCATACTGGCGGAAACGCTGCGGCAAAAGATTCAGGGCTTCGACCCCGATCTCCCGGTGCAGGAGATGCAATCCATGAGCGACGTGATCGCCGACTCGCTGTGGCTCAAACGCCTTTCTGCGACTCTCATCGGTTTGGTCGCGGTGCTGGCGATTCTGTTGGCCGGGGCAGGGATCTACGGTGTGATGTCTTATTCGGTCAGCCAGCGGAGGAAAGAAGTGGGGATTCGCATCGCATTTGGCGCGAACCGGCGCGACGTGCTCGGGCTGATCATGAGGGAGACCTGCCGGCTGGCAATTCTCGGCTGCGTGCTGGGCTGCGCCGCCGCGTTAATCGTCGGCCACCTGGCGACGCATACCGTATACCTCTCGCCGGAACAGGCATCGAATGTATTGCAAGAAGGTTTGAGTCCGGCAGCTTTTGTAATCTGTTCCCTGTTCTTGTGTGGCATAGCCATTTGTGCCAGTTTTGCGCCCGCACGCCGTGCCTTGCTGGTTGATCCTGTGGTCGCGCTGCAGGACGAATAGTCTTCAAGCTGTCGTATTCAATTTTGCAGCTCAGCTCGGCTTTGGACCACATAAAACTACGACACGATTCCATGCGATAGGCGCTTATGCTCTGACAGCTTCAACTTGGCTTGCGGCCCATGAGGCAGAGGGCACCGAAATTCAGCTCCAGGTCCATAACCAGTCCAGCCCGGCTTACCGTTCGGCCGGGCGACAGCCTCATCGGAAGGGCTGGGAGAAACTCCGCCTAGACCGGGACGATTGGTGTCGACGCACTGTCTGACGACAGTGTCGAGACACGGATAAGCGGAATACACACGCCGTGTTTTCTATGAGTTAGGTTCCGCTCAAACATGGAAACGTACATGCACTACGAGACCGCAAAGAAGGCAAAGCGGGGCACGATCGATCGTGGCATTGCTCAACGCGAAGTCTAAGCAGACGCGAGTCTTGGACGAAAGACTGATCGGGAATGCTGCCGCTTTGCCTCAGACCTCTAAGGGATCTTCTAATCTTCAGTGATTTGAAAGTGACTCACTTTTGGCTAGCCTATTGCCCCCTTAGTGCTGTGTATCTTTATTGCAAACGAGGATCCCAAAGATGCAATCAATTACACTGCTCATCGTCAATGACGAGACCATTTATCGTCTTGGTTTAAGACACTTATTGGCATCGGAGGCGGGTTTTGAAATTAAGGGAGAAACCAGCAGCGAACATGCCGTCGAGCAAGCAAGCATACTGAAGCCCAACATCGTCATCATGTCTGCTGACGCCATGCGGCTACCGTGTGCGCAGTTAGCCGCCTCCATCCGGGCGGCGGTTCCTAGTGCCGCCATCATTGCGCTCGTTCGGGACGCCGATCATGCTCGTCTGGGCTCATTCATGGCCGCCGGGGTACTCGGATATGTACTCTTATCCTCGAAAGTTCCAGAGTTGTTAAGTGCGATCCGCGCCGCCGCAGAGGGCCGGAGATCCGTCGATCCCCGCTTAGGCGGTGAACTCATTGACGTGCTCGCCTATCAAGCGACCTGCAGAACGAAAGCGCTCAGCCATCGCGAACAGCAGGTCTTGCAAATGCTTGCCTACGGACACACTCATGGCGAGATCGCCTCTCACTTGGGCATAAGTCGAAAATCGGTTGAGACCTACCGCGTCCGCACCCGGGAAAAGATCGGGGTGCAAACGCGGGCAGATGCAGTCCGATACGCCCTCGATACGGGAATGTTGAGCTCCAGTCATGCGTGTGACTCCGTTCGTTTGGCCGATTGATTCGTAAGCTGGATGTCAGGCAAGAGAACGTTTAGGGGAATTTGTGCTTATCTCAGCCGGTTAATCCGAGCAATTGCTTCCGCGATTGCCTTTCTCTCTTCACTGTGTTCGTCACCTTTCCTATCACCATCGGCCCGTCGAGCTCTGGATCCTACCGGCGGAAGTGCTCCCAGCCACGAGGTTGCAGCTCGTAGCCGATGCTCCCCCGGTTCATCAGGAAGATTTTTTTGCGGCGAGTGATGTGGCCTATCTCTGAAATGGGTACGCCGGCAATGCGCGCGGGAATGCGCATGGCCGATGGAGAGGTGAACAGCAGTTCGTAGTCCTCGCCCCCATGCAGGGCAAGTTCGAGATCCACTTCCTGCGGCGGTTTGCCGACGCGCGCGCGCGGAATCAGCTCGGCTTCAACCTCCGCCCCGACGCCGCTCTCCTCGCAGATATGCGCCAGGTCTGTGGAGAGACCGTCGCTGGTATCGATCATGGCTGAGGCCAATCCACGCTCGCGGAGAACGCGCCCCACCTCGATTCTTGGCTGAGGAAAGAAGTGCCGCTGGTAGTGGCGCGGACTCAATTTCCGCTTCGGGGATTTCCTCATCAGTGCCACCGCTGCGGCCGAGCCACCCAGCTCTCCGGTGACATAGATGCGATCGCCCGGTCGAGCCCGGGAACGCAAAATCGCCTTGCCGTGCGGCACGCTTCCGATGACGATGATATCGGCGAGGATTCCGTCCGGCGATTCAGCGGTATCTCCGCCGGCGAGAGTCACACCATATTCTTCTGCCAGGCTGATCAAGCCGCGGGCAAAACGTCCCACCCAGCTCTGGGACAGGTCTCGGGGCAAGGCCAGGGAGAGAAACGCCGCCAGCGGCTCTCCGCCCATAGCCGCGATGTCGCTCAATCCGCGCACCAGGCAGCGGTGACCCACGGATTCTGCCGGATGCCACTCGCGCCGGAAATGAACTCCTTCCAAGGTGAAGTCGGTCGTCACCAGCGAATCGTATTTCGGCAGAAGTCTCAAGACCGCGCAATCGTCCCCAATTCCGGTGATGACCGCGGAATTCTTCTGCGAGGGATGGGGGCCTCCCGCCATCCGGCGAATTTGGGCGATCAAGATTTTTTCTGAGGCGAGCACAATCGACCACTATAAGCGAAGGGAGAACAAGATTGAGGATCGGCCTTTAATGAGGATAGATGGAGCGTCCGGGCTGCCCCCGAGGCCGGGCAGCTCGAAGGGCAATGGCCGGTGACCGAGGGTGGTTACCGCCGGGGGCCATGGCACTGCCGCACCTAAAGTAATCGGCAATGTCCTCTTGCGTCGTTGACACCCCAGGCGGGCTTTGTTACCGTTAGGCAGTCAATTTACAAACCTTTGGCCGAGCTAAGTCCTGCATCCAATTGAGATTGCAGGCAAGTGCAATGCGGTTCCGGTGGCGCCGAACAGGCTTTATTCCAACTAGGAAGCCTGGCGCCGCATCTAGTAGTGGCCGCCCATAGCGGCTGAGGCCAGGAGCTACCTGGTCCGGGCCTAATTGCTAAACACGAGGAACGATTTGCAGAAACGCTTTTACATCCTTTTTGTCGCCCGCGGAAACGACGGACAGCTCCGGAAAATCTCGATCCCGGTGCACTATCTGTACATATTTGTCGTGGGCGCGGCCATCGGATTCCTCAGTCTGACCGGCATTGCCAGCTCCTATACCCGAATGCTGCTGAAGGTTTCGAGCTACAACCAGCTGCGCACGGAAAAAGAGCAGCTGAAGAATAATTATTCCCAGCTGGAGCAGGTGGCCAAGGAACGCGATGTGCAGATAGCCTCGCTGGGGTCGATTGCGAGTGAAGTTTCGGCGCTGTATGGGCTGAAATCGCAGCCTACGCTGGTCACCGCGTCAGCACAGCAGATCCTGGATTCGGACGTTTCCTCCTCGCTCGATCAGCTTTACCAGCTGCGGACGTCGGCGTTGACGGGCGCGGCGACTGTTGGCATCACGATGGGCCTGACCCGAAACGCGACCACGGCCGATTGGATCCGGGCTAACTCAGCCCCGAACCTCTGGCCGGTGGAAGGGCAAATTACGGGAAGTTTTGGCGAACGCATCGATCCCTTCAACGGTGAGGGTGCATTTCACAGCGGCGTGGATATTGGCAGCAATTATGGGCATCCGGTGATTGCCCCGGCTGATGGAGTGGTGACCGCAACTGACTTCATGGGCGGCTACGGGAAGGCGATCGTCCTCGACCACGGCCACGGCATCACAACGCGCTACGGCCACTTATCGGGATACGCAGTCGTGGCCGGCCAACGCGTGCATCGCGGGGACGTAATCGGATATGTCGGCCTCAGCGGGCGCTCGACGGGGCCGCATCTACACTACGAAGTTCGAATCAACGACACTCCAGTTAATCCCTACAAATATCTCCGTATCACGGTCGCTCACAGCGGCGGCTTCAGCACGGGCAGCTAGATCGCCTTTTGTCCCGACCCGCGCGGTTTCTTCTTGCTCAAACTCGCACACCCTGGGAGTCCTTCTAACGCGGGCTCCAGCTTTCCTCCTATTACTTCCGTATTACTGACGTAACGGCTCCGGTTAATGCCGCCCTCGGATCAGGCCCGGAACAGCGATAGCATGGTGGAGGCCTATCCCCAGCCAAACACCGTCCCGAGGACTATCTCTGCCGACCCCGCGCATGCTCATGAAGAATCAAGAGACAAAGCGTTTTGGCCGATATGAAATTGTCGCCGAGTTAGGCCGGGGCGCGATGGGAGTGGTGTATAAGGCGCGAGATCCTCAGATAGACAGGCTGGTCGCTCTGAAGACAGTCTCAATGCTGGGCGAGGAAGGCGAGGCGGAGGCTGAGTTCCGGCAGCGATTTCTGAACGAGGCACAGGCGGCGGGACGTCTACACCATCCTGGGATCGTCACAGTTTTTGACGCCGGAGAAAGTCCTGACGGCCAAGGCCCCTACATTGTCCTGGAGTATGTTGCGGGGGAAACCCTCAATCGGGTGCTGGCGCGACAGAAGAAGCTTCCGCTGGCCCGGGCGCTGCAGTTGGCCGAGGAAATTGCCGAAGCGCTGGCCTACGCGCACGAACAAGGAGTGGTGCACCGCGACATCAAGCCCGCCAATATCCTGATAACCGAGGACGGGCACGCCAAGATTGCCGATTTCGGCATCGCCCAACTCAATCTGGCGCATTTCACCTTACCAGGAAAAGTCATGGGGACGCCGGCCTATATGGCCCCGGAACAGCTGACTGGAGAGAATGCGGACGGCCGTTCCGACCTGTTTTCCTTAGGCGTAATTCTCTACACGATGGTTACAGGGCATTCGCCTTTTCAGGGGGACAGCGCAACCACGGTCTGCTTCAAGGTGGTGAATCGTGACCCGGTGGCTCCGAGCGCGTTTGATCTGGAATTGCCGCGGGGCCTGGATGTGGTGATCTCACGCGCCATTGCCAAGGATCCCGCGGACCGCTACCAGCGCGGCGCGGAATTTGCCAGCGACCTGCGGCAACTGCAGCAGCAATCGTTAATCGGCGCAACCACGGGTTCTTTTTCGACTGCTTCATTGCTGGAGAAGAACCTAAGGGACGCGACGCTCTCAACTGGATTCGAGCGTTCGCGATTGCCATCCCGCGGCCCGATCCATGAAACCTGGTTGAGCAAAATTCTGTTTGCGGCGGTGGTGCTGTTACTGACATTGGCGATCACCGCGGCAATAGCCCTGCGGCAGGCGATGAATTTGCAAAATAATGGTGGAACGAAGAACCAGCAGGCCATTGCGCCCGATTCAAGCCAACCGCCCACGCGTGAATCAGCGGCCGGTGTTCATGCACGGGCATCAGGTCTGAGCGGCACTGCTGCGTCGGGCAAGACCAGTACGCCTGGGAGACTTCGCACGCCACGCGCGAACGCTCGCGCGGTTACCGTTGAGCCCCTCAAGCAGGAACCGCAGCTCCCGGCTGCCACGCTCGAAGTGGCTGTGCAGCATCAGTTTCGCGACGCAACTCTGTCGGTGTGGATTGACGACAAACTGGCCTTGACCCGGGACCTGCACGGAGGGACGCAGAAACACCTGGTGGTCTTCAATGGGATTCGAGGGACGGAATCGGAAAGCATTCAAGTGCCTGCCGGCCTGCACACGGTTCGAGTACGTGCCCAGTCTGCCGACTACACGGTCGATCTCTCACGAACCGTGTCAGCCAACTTCAGCAGCGGAGGCGACAGAACCCTTCTGGTGACCTTTGAGAATCACAACCGGCAGATAAGACTGACCTGGCAATAACCTCCGAGCGTCCGGGAAGCCGGACAATTGTTACTGCCTCAAACCCATCCAACTTTCAGAAACGACCAGGGAGTTACCCGGGTTGTGGGGATCATATTTCACCGAAGTGGGCAGACCGAGACGGCAGGAGTGCAGGTTGATCCAGTGCCGTAAATGGGTGACGTCCTGAGAGCATTCGTAAGAGACTCCCGCCACGTCGTATTTATAAAGCAGCATAGTGGCGGCATGATGGTTGCTCTCCTGGGTGAGCTCCTGAACATCAATAACCGTGCCGTCGGTGATACGGCCGATGCGATCGAGCCACTGGCGGCGCTCGCGCTCAAGTTCATTTTGACTTTTTGGTTTGCGGCGCAACAATGCATACGCTCCGAGCGCGATCGTGCTGCCCGCTAAGACGAGCCCATAAATTCGGAGGGAATCCATAGCAGTGAGATGGGCGAATGCCGCCGCGCCGGTATGATGCCGGACGTTTCAATATCAGGATAGATGAACCGGGTCGTCAGCGGAAGAGGTGGCGAGGTTACTGAGGTGCCATAATTGTGGAAAAATTCTATTGCGCGGTTAGCGAGCGCTTGCTCATTTGTTATCGCAAACATTTTTGCGGACCATTGCTTCGAAACCGCCCTCGGAGTCTTTGCCAAACTGATCGTCGCGAGTGGTTTTCTTGCTCACGACAAATTTTCCGCTGCGGTCGCGGGAATAAAACCAGACCGCCAAGGGGACGTTGCTGCCGCTGGAGCAATCCCAGCGCACTCGCGCCCGCATCTCGACGAAGGGGCCTCCCTGGGGCAGTTTCACAGGTTCTCTATACTCCACGCGTACCCAGGCGGTGCGTTGACCTTTTTTCAGCAGGCGGATTGAACTGATGGAAACTTTGTCCCCTCTGGTGGTTTCGCCGATGGGGCGCCAATCTCCGGCGGCAAATGCCGCCAGACTGACCAGCATCGCGGGCGCAGCAACGATGGCGAGCAGACAGACCAGTACCTTCTTCAAAATCAGGAAACCCCAAGCACAAAGTTAAGGAGACAATGTCGTCGAAAAAACGAATTGTGTCAACTCTGGTTTTGCTCGGCGGAAAGGGCGGATCGTGTTATCGTTTTTGGCGCGCACCATCTCAACCATATGGAAACATTCCATTGCACAACCGTGGAGTCCCCGGTGGGACGACTTTTTCTTGCAGCATCCGAAAAAGGTCTGACTGCGTTGGAGTTTGACAAAAGACAGCCGGGGAAGAGGCGGACCGGCGCGCACAGCATTAGCCGGGAACAACATTGTGGAGTCAGAGAGTGCTCCGAATTCCTGCGCCCCTACGCCTTGGAACTGGAGGAGTACTTCGCGGGCAAGCGCCGCGAGTTCAGTTTTCGCCTTGATCTCCGCGGCACGGATTTTCAGATTGCCTGCTGGAGAGCGCTGTTGACGATTCCTTACGGCGAGACGCGCACATACGCCGACATCGCCAGAATCGTGGGCAAGCCGCGCGCCTTTCGCGCGGTGGGCATGGCGAATAACCGGAATCCAATCGCGATCGTTGTCCCATGTCATCGCGTGCTGGCTTCTGATGGTACGCTATGCGGCTATGGCGGCGGCCTCAGCGCAAAACGTAAGCTTCTGGAGTTGGAAGGCGCGCTATCAGGAACTCTCGCCGCGTGAGTAGTCGTAGAGCGTAGAGTGCCAGGCTTGCTCAGTTCCCGGTGAATCTCGCATCGAGCACCCCGCAACCAACTCGCGCAAGGCCTCCGAACCGCGGTCCGCGCTGCGCAAAGCAGGTCTCTTTTATCTCGTCTTCGTGATGTTCTCCTACACGACGGGCGGGCCATTCGGCCTTGAGGATATGGTCACGACCTCGGGCCCGGGCATGACCCTGATCTACCTGCTGGTGCTTCCTTTTTTCTGGTGTATTCCGGTTTCGCTTGTATCGGCGGAACTCACGACCGCGATGCCGGTGGAGGGCGGCTTCTATCGCTGGACGCGCGCCGCATTCGGCGATTTCTGGGGATTCCTGGCGGGGTGGTGGAACTGGTCGGCGTCGTTTTTGTTGGGCGGAGTGTACGCGGTCCTATTCGCCGATTATCTGGTCTACTACTTCCCGCAGATCAGCGGTTGGAAGCATTACGCAGTCTCGGTGGCGTTGATTGCGCTGATCACCTGGATCAATGTACGCGGCATCGAGATGGTCGGCCAGGTCGCAACCGCTCTGGAGATCTTCATCTTCCTGCCGGTGATGGCGATGATCCTGATCGCCCTCGCGCACTGGCACCATAATCCGTTCGCGCCGCTGGTCCCGCCGCACCAACCGACATTCAAGATCTTCGGCGTGGGCCTGGCGCTGGGCTTGTGGCTCTATTCGGGATACGAGCAGCTTTCGACCGTAGCGGAAGAGGTTGAGAACCCGCAGAGGGCATATCCGCGGGCGCTCGCGATGGTCGTGCCGCTCTCCATGGCCGCGTACTTTTTGCCGAC
>Ga0070732_10002244_pt1 | contig 10496 bp, 7 predicted proteins | sample Coa_R1_5_FD_66449 | JGI IMG/M metagenome (GOLD analysis project Ga0070732, IMG submission 66449) | Surface soil microbial communities from Centralia Pennsylvania, which are recovering from an underground coalmine fire - Coalmine... | ecosystem: Environmental > Terrestrial > Soil > Unclassified ...
GCAACAAGGTCGGCGTTCCGCTCGACCGCATCGAAGACATCGTCGCCGGCTGCGTGAACCCGGCGCACGAGGGGATGGGCGACATCGCGCGCTGGGGCGCGCTCGCGGCCGGGTTCCCCGACTCCGTGCCCGCGATCACCGTAAACCGGTTCTGCGCATCGTCTATGTCGGGTGCGATCATGATCGCGCACGCGATCCGAAGCGATGAGATCTCAATCGGTTTGGCGAGCGGCGTCGAGTCGATGTCTCGCTCTGGCTGGGCCTACATGAAGGGCGACGCGCCGTTCATGCCGCGCGGACCTGTGTTCATGCTCGACACGATGTGGGCCGGCGCCGGCGGACCACCGAACCCCGGGCTGCTCGCGCGCGATGCCTATATCGACATGATGCATACGGCGCAGAACGTTGCCGACTTGTACAAGCTGACGCGAGAAGAGATAGACGCGTTCGCATTGCGATCGCACCTGCACGCGGCGGCTGCGCGCGATTCGGGCCGCTTCGCACAGGAGATCCATCCGATCGAGATCCCTGCTACTCGCAAGGAGCCCGCCAGGTTGATCGAGCACGACGAGAGCATCCGCGCGGACACGGCGGCGGAGAAGCTCGCGGCGCTGCCCGGTCTTGGGCCCGACATGCCGCTGATCACGGCGGGCAACTCCTCGCCGCTCAACGATGGTGCCAGTGCGATCGTTCTTGCGAGCGAGGCGGCGGCGTCGAGCCTGGGTGTCGAGCCCCTTGCGCGCGTCGTGTCTTCCGCGACCTACGCGCTCGACCCGAAGGTCATGGGGATCGCGCCGGCGTGGGCTATCCCGAAAGCGCTGAAGCGCGCGGGCCTCGCGCCGACAGACATCGACGTGTGGGAAGTGCACGAGGCGTACTCGGCGCAGGCGCTCGGCGTGCTGCGCGAGCTGCCGAACCAGCTGAACGGCTTCGAGGTTCCGGACGACAAGCTCAACCCGAACGGCGGAGCGGTTGCGATCGGGCACCCCTTTGGGTCGTCCGGCGCGCGCTACGTGCTTACGCTGGCGACCGAGCTTCACCTTCGCGGCGCGCGCTACGGCGTCGCGGGCGTGTGCGTCGGCTCAGGACAAGGCGTGGCGATCGTCCTCGAGAACCCACGCGCGCGCGCCTCTTAGCCAACGATTGTCCCGCCGTTCCCTCGCCGTTCACTGTGCGGTCGAGGAACGGACATATCGGACGGCAATCATCTTCATCGTCATCCGACGAGGAGAATCCTGATGCCCGATCTCGGCCCTGCTGCGACCCGTCGCGTTCGCTCCGTCAAGATCACGCTTGCGCTGACCCTCGGGGTCTCGGCTCTGTTGGTCCCCGGCGGATCCAGAGCCGCAGCGTCGATCCCGATCAAGCATGTCGTGGTCTTGATGCAAGAGAACCGCTCGTTCTTCAACTACTTCGGGATGCTTCATGATGAGGGCCAGCCGGATGCCGCAGCGATGCCGGCCGATGCGTCGAACCCGGATCCCACGAAGTCGGGCGCTGTCATCAAACCGTTCCATCAATCGGACTACTGCGGGCTTGCCGATCTCGATCACTCGTGGACCGGTGCGCATGCCGAGTACAACAACGGCGCGATGAATGGCTTCACGGCCCGCAACGTTGATCCGACGGACCCAACCGGAAGTCGTGCTATGGGTTACTACGACAAGTCGGACCTCCCGTACTACTACGCCCTCTACAACACGTTCGCCACGAGCGATCACTACTTCTCGGACGTGCTCGGCCCCACGTTCCCGAACCGGTTCTATCTCCTCGCCGGCACCTCGTTCGGGCACATCACGAACGACACACCCCCGGGGTACTTCCCCGGATATGCGCAGAAGACGATCTTCAACGAGCTCGGCGCGGCGGGGATCAGCTGGCGCGTCTACACGACCGATGCTTCCGTTGCGGAGCTTTTCTCATACGTACAGCAGAACGTGGCCGGGCACGTCTTTCCGCTGACGCAGTACTTCATCGACGCAGCAGCCGGCCAGCTCCCCCAGGTTTCCTACGTCGAATCGAGCGGCACCGTCGCCGATGGTAAGAACCTCGAAACTGACGAGCATCCGTCGGCCAACATCCAGAGCGGCGAGAAGTGGTCGTCCCTCGTCATCAACGCGCTCTTGTCGAGCCCGAACTGGAGCTCGTCGGCTCTATTCCAGACCTACGATGAGGACGGCGGTTTCTACGACAACGTTCCGCCACCGAGCGCGCCGATCCCCGATGCGATACCGCCGATGTTGAAGCAAGGCGACGTCAACGCGCAGTTCGACCGCTTAGGGTTCCGTGTTCCCGTCGTGGTGGTGTCACCGTATTCGAAGCCTCACTACGTCTCGCACGTCGTCGACGACCACACGTCGATCCTACGGTTCATCGAGAACCTCTACGGATTGCCTGCTCTCACGAATCGTGATGCCGCCGCCGATCCGATGCTCGGCTTCTTCGACTTCAGTCATGCGTCGTTCGCGACCGCTCCGAAGCTACCCGACGCTCCCATCGATCTCGCGCACGTCGTTCGGTGCGAGCAGGACTATCTCAAGACCGGGCCTTCGATCCCATCACCGTGATCAGCCGAGGGCTGCTTCCGCGTTCGGGACCGTGTCCTTCGGGCTGACCTTGTACCAGGCGCGCTCGATCTTTCCGTTCTCATCGATCAGGAACGATGAGCGGATGATGCCCATGTACGTGCGCCCGTAGTTGACCTTCTCGCCCCAAACGCCGTACTTCTCGGCGACCGCGTGATCGACGTCGGCCAATAGCGGGAACCCGAGCCCGTACTTCTGATCGAACGCGAGCTGCTTCGACGGTTTGTCCGGTGAGATGCCGACCACGTCGACTCCGAGCTTCGCGAGGTCTTTCTTCGAATCGCGCACGGAACAGGACTGCGTCGTGCACCCCGGCGTGTCGGCCTTCGGATAGAAGTAGACGAGCAGCTTGCGCCCCTTGAAGTCCGCGAGCTTCACCGTCTTCCCTTCCTGATCTTCCAGCGAGAACGCCGGCGCCTTCGACCCTTCTTTGAGCTGAGCCATCTCGATCTCCGATCTCTATGCGAAGACCAAGTTCATCGCACGAAGATCGGTGAGGTCAAAGCCTCCATCAGAAGGTCGTCGTCGCAGAGCGTGCTCGGAACCTGCTCGAGGATCGGGCCACAGGTCTGCTCGCGCAGCGCGCGCGCATCCGGCATCAGCATCTCGACGCGCACGAACGACGCGGCCGCCGGGATGCCGCCCGTGCCCGGCCGGAACGTGTACGTCGAGCTCGCGCCTAAGGAGACTTCGACCTTCCCGGTGTCGGTCACGATGCGGAGCATGCTCCCGGGGAGCGCACCCACCGTTCGCACGCGGAACGTGGAACCGGGCTTCGTCTCCGAGCCCGCGATCGCTTCGAACACGCCGTCATCGTTCCCGTCGGCCTCAAGGAAAAGCTGTGGACCGTGGAGCACGGGCGGAAGCGCGGACACGAACGTGTGGTGCGCGCGGATCCCGTCGAGCACGCCTTGCATGGTGAGGCTTTGGACGAACACCCATGTCGTGGGTTCGCCGACGCCTTGCGCTGCATCCGTCAGCACCCAGTGGCTGTCGCTTCCGCCCGTCGCGCCGACTTCGTTGCCGGCTTGGAGGAATCCGTCGTACCAATCAAGCGAGAAGTTGTTGTCGTTGCTCGCGGGGAACGGATGTTGGTAGATCCACGGCCCGATGTTCCAAACCTCGACGGTGTCGGGAACGACCGAGTGCCCGAAGCGCGTGAGCCAGCTCATGTCGCTCGGGTGGTTGATCTGGAAGACGCCACCGTTTGCGCGCAAGGCATCCGCGAGCGCGGTCTCGCCTGCGGCGGTTTGATCGGTGACGTCGTGGTCGCACTCGACGGTCGCCGCGACCGGCCCGGCGTTCGAGTAGCACGCGCGCGCGCCGAGCATCTGCACGTGTCCGGGCTGCGAGTTCTCGTACGCAGGGATCGCGACGAACGACGGGTGTGCAGCGAGCCAGGCGAGCTCCGCGGGATCGGTTTGGTTCACGACGTTGTTGTGGTCGGAGATGGCGAGGAAGTTGAGACCGCGCGCGAACGCTTCCTCGAAGCGCTGCGCGGGCGTGAAGCTGACCGTGTAGGCGGCACCGCATGAGGTACGCGCGCTTCGGTCCGGCGTGCTCGGATCCCAGGCTTGGGTCGGCGTGATGCAGGTGTCGTGTCCGTAGATCGTGTGCACGTGCAGGTCGCCGGCCACCCAAAACCCCTTTGGTGGCTTCGGACCGTTGGAGGCAAGCGCCGGCGAGGCTGCGGCGAGACAGACGGCAACGATCGCGACGAGACGTCTTATGGAGGTCACCACGGTCATTTCGATACGGCTTCCGCCGGTTCCTCCGAGCTCCTCCACAAGAGGAGCGGGGAAACTCCTATCGAGATCACAGGGACCTGCCAGCTAGGGGGTGCAGGATTCCATCGAGACCAGACGGGGAGGTTCGGTCGATGAGACGACTCGGTAAAGGGATCGCTTCGCTCGCTCTTGGGAGTGCGCTTGCGGCCGGTGGTTTCATCGGTGGATCCATGCTCTCCGGAGGTTCCGCGACCGCAGCCACCGGCGGTGCGGCCACGACCGTTACGGGGACGACGGTTGCCACGGCGCCGTCGGCGAGCACCTCGCCCAAGTCGAACGAGAGTGCTGCGCACGAGAAACAAGAGACGGCCGCTCAAGAGAAGGCCGAGAACAACGGGACCGCCCGGCACAACTGCCCGAACCACCCGTCAAACGGCACGAGCGCGACCACCACCGGCTCGAACAACGTCTAACTGCGACCCGTCGCCGATCTCGCGGCTCTATAACACGACGCGGACGTTTCGGCCCCGGAGACTGGCGCGCGCGCCGTCCCCTTTCGTACGCTTCGTCCTCGAGCTGGAGCTAAGGGGGAGCCGTGGACGCATACGTGCTGCTGCAGACGGGGCCGGGTCTCGCGACGACCGTTATGAACGCTCTCGTCGAGTCCGAGGTCGTCGATCGTGCGTTGTGCATCACCGGCGACGCCGACGTCTTCGCGCGCGTCAACGACGTCGATTGGCCGGATCTCAAAGACCGGCTGCTCAACAAGCTTCAGCGAGTTCCCGGCGTCGTGCGCTCGAGCACGCACGTCGTCGTGCCCACCGGCGCGGTCGCGCGCGGCGCGGTCCCGCGGCATCCGGTCTTCGTCCGTATCGCAGACGAGAAGACGATCCATGCGCTCGTGTTCGTTCAGATCGCCGCCGGGTCCGCCCGCGAGACGGTCCGCGCCGTGCGCGACATGAAAGGGCTGCTCGGGCTGGCGGTTGTCACTGGTGAATACGACCTTATCCTTCAGGTCGCTGCCCGTTCGATCGATCAGCTTGCAACCACCGTTCTGCAGCAGATCCACACGATCCCGGGTGTGACGTCGACGAAGACTTCGCTGATCCTGGCGGCCACGCCGTTACGTGAGCGCAAGACCCGCGCGCGCAAGCCGGCCCGCCGGCGCCGGAAGCGCTAAGCACTAGACGATAGACCGGGGTAGACCCCCGTCGTTACACTCCGCCCGTGGCGATCTGTCCGGCATGCTCGGAACCGAATCCGCCGAAGGCGCGATTCTGCTCGAGGTGCGGCGCCGAGCTGCCGGCCGACACGAGGACGCACGAGGGTCTGCGCAAGACCGTGACGGTCGTCTTCTCGGACATGGTCGGATCGACCGCGCTGGGGGAGAAACTGGACCCCGAATCCTTCCTCAACGTGATGGCCGCGTACTACAACGCGATGCGGCATGCCGTTGAGGTCCACGGGGGGACGGTCGAGAAGTTCATCGGCGATGCGGTGATGGCTGTCTTCGGCGTGCCGCGGCTGCACGAGGACGACGCTTTGCGCGCGCTACGAGCTGCGTTGGAGATGCAGACGGCGCTTGCACGCCTCAACGATGACTTGCGCGATCTGGGCGTGCAGCTGGAAACACGGACGGGCGTGAACACGGGCGAAGTGCTGGCCGGCGCCTCCTCGATGCGAGACGCCCTCGTGCTGGGCGACGCCGTGAATACGGCTGCGCGGCTCGAACAAGCGGCGAAGCCGGGCCAGGTGCTCCTCGGCGAAACGACGTACCAGCTGGTGCGTGAATCGGTCCACGCGGAGCCGGTCGAGCCACTTTCGCTCAAAGGCAAGCGCGGCTCCGTGCCGGCGTACCGATTGATCTCGATCCCGGAGCTGCAGGCGTGGGTCCGGCCTGAAGGAACGCCCTTCCTCTCCCGCCGATTGGAGCTCGCCTTCCTCGAGAGTGTGTTCGAAGCAGCCGTCGCCGACCACTCATGTCACCAGATAACGATCACGGGGAGCCCGGGTGTGGGTAAGACGCGACTCGCGCAAGAGTTCGTCGAGCTCGCCCGTCGCAAAGCCAATCTACTGTTCGGTCGGTGCCTCCCCTACGGGGAAGGCATCACCTACTGGCCGGTGATCGAAGTCTTGCGGGGTGCTCTTGGGATCGCAGACGACTCTCTCCCGGAGACGATCCGCGCCGCCATCGCGACGCTTCTCGAAGGGAACGACGCTTCGACGCGGATCGAACGCGGCATCGCTTCGATGTTCGGCTTCTCGGATGAAGCCGTTACAGCTGAGGAGCTGCAATGGGCGGTCCGCAAGCTGCTCGAGGCGTTCGGTCGCGACCGGCCGCTCGTAGTCGTCTTCGAGGATGTTCACTGGGGCGAAGGAACATTCCTCGATCTCGTCGAGCATATCGCTCGGTGGTCGCGCGAGGTTCCGATCTTGATGTTGTGCATCGGGCGACCCGAGCTCCTCGAGCGCCGCAGTGGATGGCAGCTCGAACGGAAGCGATCGGACGCGCTGACGCTGGAGCCGTTGTCGGGGACCGCCGTCGAAACTCTCGTCGAGTCGCTCGTACCCGGTCTCGACGAAGGATTGCGCCGGCGGATCGTCTCGGCAGCAGCCGGCTTGCCGCTGTTTGTTCATTCGATGGTTTCCATGCTGATCGATCAACAAGTGCTGCGGCGTCAGGGCGACGCATGGGAGACGGTCGGCGAGGTCGAAACCGTGATCGTGCCGCCGACAGTGCAGGCGGTGCTGTCCGCCCGACTCGAGCGACTTAACTCCGAAGAGCGGTCGCTCATCGAGCGCGCGTCGCTCGTCGGGGAGGAGTTCACCCTCGACGATCTCGAGGTTCTGTCGCCTCTGGAGGAGCACGAGGAGCTTCTCTCGATCATCGAAACACTCGCACGCCGGGATCTCGTCCGCCATGTGCCCGCGCGCGACGAGGTCTTCCGGTTCACGCACATGCTTATCCGCGATATCGCATACCGGGAGATGCCGAAGAAGGTTCGCGCGGACCTGCACGAGCGTTTCGCGAGGTGGGTCGACGACGCGACCACGGAGCGCTCCCATGCGCACGACGAGATCCTCGGATATCACCTCGAGCAAGCTTTCCGGCTGCGCAGCGAGCTTCGTCCCGGCGACGAGGGGAACGATGCGCTGGGCGCGCGCGCTGCGTCCGTTCTGAAGACGGCCGGGCGGCGCGCGTTCGCACGCCATGACGCATCGGGCGCCGTTTCCCTCCTCACGCGGACGATCGACCTACTGCCGTCCGACGATCGGGACCGGCTGCTCCTGCAGGGCGATCTGGCGCGCGCGCTGATGGATCTCGGGGACCTGGACAAGGCCGCTTCTATCGCGAAAGAAGGCCTTGCGGAGGCGCGCGCCGCCGGTGACGCGGCTGCGGAGCACCGTCTTGTCATCCGCCAGGACGAGATCACGCTTAACGTCACGCCGGCGACGGTGCTCCGCGATGTGCTTGCGCGCGCCGACGAAGCCGCCCGCTACTTCGAGTCAACCGGCGATACCGATGGGCTGGCGCTTGCGCTGTTCTGGGCGTCGGGGGTGCGATTCTGGCTGGGAGAGGCGGAGGTCGCGCTCGAAGGTTTGGAGCGCGCGCTCGAACATTCGAAAGGCCAGCCCTCGTTGACGGCCGGGATCCTGACGTTTGAAGCAGCCGCGCGCATATGGGGGCCCACCCCGGCCGTCGAGATCGAGCGTTGGGCCGTCTCGGTCCTTTCCGTGTATGCGGGCGTCCCGATCGCCGAGGCTGCGGCACTGACTGCGCGCGCGTACGCCGACGCCCTGAGGGGCGATGCTTCCGGTGCGCGCCAGCTCGCGAACCGCGCGCGCTCGATCTACGCAGACATGGGCCTGCCGTTCCTTCTCGCGCGCGCGACCTCCGTCCTGTCTTTGATCGATCTGCTTGCCGGCGACCTCGTAGCGACCGAACGCGGTCTCCGCGAGTCCTACGACACGCTTCGGGAAACGCGCGAGACGGGCTTCCTGTCGACCGTGACGAGCATCCTCGCCGACGCTTTGTGCGAGCAAGACAAGATCGATGAAGCGGAACAGATGGCGCGGCGCGCGATCGAGATGTCCTCTCCGGACGACCTTGACCCGTTGACTCGCGCGAACGGTGTGCTTGCCGTTGCGCGCGCGCGGGCCGGAGACGCTGCCGGCGCGGAAGCCTTAGCGGCCGAAGCGGTCGAATCATGCCGCTCGACAGATCTCATCATGATCCTGAGTGATGCGCTGCGCCGCCAAGGCCACGTGTTGCACGCGTCGGGCAAGCACGATGAGGCTGTGCGTGCGCTTCGCGAGGCGCTCGCGTTATACGAACGGAAAGGGAACGTGGTGATGGCTGCGCGCGTGCGCGCGACGCTGGGTGGATCCGGAACAGAAGCGAGCGGCGCCTAGCCGGCGGACTCTGCCTTCTTGAACGCCGCCCTGAACGACGCTTTGACCGGTCCACCTTTGGTCAAGCGGATCGCCCCGAGCGCGAACTTCCCCATCGCGGACGTCGGCGTCCGATCCCACACGATGTGTACGTTCGTGCCGCCGCCGTCCTTCGGAGTGAGGTGGGCTTCGAGGTAGCTCCCCGGTGTGGAGAAGTTGCTCTCCATCACCTCCCAACGGACGATGCCCGGCCGCGACCAGTCGTACCGCTCGCGCGCCCACACCTTCGGTCGCTTGTTGCCCTCGCGGATCTCGGCCGAGGTCTCGCCGATCGAATAAACCTTGTACTGGTTCCCATCGAGACCCGGCCACGTCTCGGGGCGGCGGTCGGAGAAGTCGATCAGCATCGCCTTCACCTTCTCCGGCGGCAGCGACGTTGGGATGTCGAACTCGATCCTCGCCATGGAGCCTCCTCCGCCTTCGGATCCGGCCGCGAAGCCTAAGTGCGCCTTCAGTGCATCTCAAGTCTTCGTAGTGAGCGAGATCCTTGCTTCGAAGTCGGTGGTGCGCTCCTTATGCTCTGCGCGGACGCACGCCCATATCAAGGAGCCACCCGATCGATACGATGCGTCCACCTCCGGCACCGGAGCTTCCGCCGGAGCCGCTCGTCGTTCCTCCGCCCGAGCAGCCTGCGGTTCGTCGCACGTCGAGGCGGGTCATCGCAGGGATGATCCTCATCGCGGTGATCGCCACGGTGCAGGCCGCGTTGACCGGCGCACCGACGCCGCGGGGACTCGGGTTCGATGAGCGGCGCTACGAGCAATGGGCCGGGAACCTTTATCACCTCGGGTTCTACGGCGACACAGCGACCTCGAGCCTTGCGCGCGAAGAGCTGCGCTCCGTGCCGTACACCACGTATCTGCCACCTGGGTATCCGTTCTATCTCGTCGCCCTGAAGAGCATCCACCAAGACAACGCGACGACGCGGCGCGGGTTGCAGGCCGCGATGGTCGGGCTCACCGTCTTCTTGATCGGGCTGATGGCCCTGAGGCTTTTCGGCCCCGTCGCCGGGTTGCTCAGCGAGGCGTTGCTGGTGGCCACCGCAGTCCTCGCCACGTACGCGCAGTTCACACTGTCGGAGACGTTATCGACGACGACACTCGTCGGAGCGTTAGCGCTGACGATGTTCGGGCTACGCAGGCGATCCTGGCGGATGCTTCTTGCTGCGGGCGCGATCCTCGGATACTCGATCCTTGTTCGACCGCAGATCCTTCTCCTCCCGGTGGCGATCGCCGTGTACATCTTCTTCGCCCTCGGACGGAAGAAGCGCGCCCTCGCGCTCGCCGCGATCTTCCTCGTTGCTTCGTACGGAGTCGTCGCGCCATGGACCGTTCGCAACTACCTTCGCGTGCACACCTTCGTGCCTGTGGCGTCGTACACGTGGTTCAACTTCTGGGAGGTGAACAGCCCGCTCGCGAACGGTCACTTCATCCTCCCCGAGCGATCGATCCCCGAGACGACGCGGCAGATCCGATCGCTGAACGAGATCCAGCAGGACAGCGCATGGAGGACGCTCGCGCTGACGTGGGTGCACAGTCATCCCCTCAAGGCGATCAAGGGCTGGGTCCGCGACGCGGCGTTCTACGGCTACACGCGCGATCCGTGGGTTAGTAACTGGGACACGCTGCACGGGTGGCATCCACCCCGGCTCGACGAGCGGCTGATGTACCCGTTCGTCTTCGTTTCGATGGTTCTCGTTATGTTCGTTCGGCGTCGCCGGTGGGAGATCGCC
>Ga0070732_10002246_pt1 | contig 10492 bp, 7 predicted proteins | sample Coa_R1_5_FD_66449 | JGI IMG/M metagenome (GOLD analysis project Ga0070732, IMG submission 66449) | Surface soil microbial communities from Centralia Pennsylvania, which are recovering from an underground coalmine fire - Coalmine... | ecosystem: Environmental > Terrestrial > Soil > Unclassified ...
AAAAAACCAAGCCTGGTCACTGCAACGTGGACGGGCTACAAAAAGGCTGGGCCACTCGTCGTTTCAACCGAACACCGCGGGACGGCCGATGGCAAACCCCTGCACATCTCTATTACGGATGTTGCGGTCAAGGTAACAGGTTCCGATAAATGGATGGCCGCCCAATGAGCAACGAAACCCGCATTTGAATAAAACACTGCAATTCCGATGAGGGCTGACGTCGAGCTGGATATCGGGCATAAGACTTTCTCGTCCGGTTTTATGGCGGAATTGATCGCGTTGCTGCGCCGCAGCCGGCCGGGCGATCTGGTTGCGCTTGTCAGCCACGAAGAGAGCATCCGCCCTGAACTGGAAAAGTGGTGTCGGTTCACCGGCAATCCACTGCTCGAAGCCACAGTCGAGAATGGGCGTGCGCGGTTTGTTTTTCGGTGCGGGTCTGCGGTGATGGCTGCCGAAGCGAGTCGACCGGTGGGCTCGCGGCTTTGGCTGTACACGAATTTCGATTGCAACCTTCATTGCGACTACTGCTGCGTACGTTCCTCGCCCACCGCGCCACGGCGGGAACTGGGGCTCGCGCGTGTACGGCGGATCGTCAGTGAAGCCGCGGATCTTGGCGTCAAGGAAATCTTCGTGACCGGAGGCGAACCGTTTTTGCTGGAGGATATCGGCGAGATTCTGCTGTCCTGCACTGCGGCCGCTCCCACCACGGTGCTGACCAACGGAATGCTCTTCGCCGGACGCCGCGAGGAAAGCTTGCGATCCTTGCCGCGTGATCGAGTTGTCTTGCAAATCAGCCTGGACAGCGCGACGCCAGAGCTGCACGACCTTCATCGCGGGCCCGGCACATGGGCGCGCACCCGTGAAGGCATTCAGCGCGCTCGTGCGCATGGCTTTCGAGTACGCTTGGCGGCCACGGTTTCGACCGACGCCGAGGCTGAGGCGTTCCGTCACTTCCTCGATGAGGAGAAGATTGCGGTAGAAGACCGAGTCATACGCCGGATCGCGTTGCGCGGTGCTGCCAGCGCGGGTGTCGCGGTGGGTCGAGCCGACCTGGTGCCGGAAGTGACGATTACTGCCGATGGCGTGTACTGGCATCCGGTCGGCGCGGAGGATGCCGATCTGCTTGTCACGCGCGATATTTTTCCTTTGTCAGAGTCCTTTGCTGCGGTCCGTCGCGCCTTCGACCGGGAGCGCGAACACGCGAATAAGCTGGCACGAATTTTCAACTGCGCGTGAGACTCAACTGCAGGCAGGCTCATCTATGCCGACTTGGCGAGTTGCCGGTTCTCGAAAAATCCCTGCTGGGCGGCAGCCTGCCGCAACTCGGCGTAGCCATCCACGTGAGGCGGCAGCCAGCGTTTCAGTCCCTCGGCGTCGAGTATGGGACGATGAACCGGGTTGTCGTAGCTCATGGCTGAGAGCGCGTCGGCAAAGCGGCGCTCCCGCTCGCGGTCGAGATCGGGACGCGCCGTGAACATACAGTGGCTGTAGGCCGGAGACGACCATATCTCACGAAGACTGCCTTCGGGCACCAGGCGCTCGCTGCGAACCGTGTTCCAGAAAGGGCTGCCGATTGCGCCGGCGTCGGCCCGTCCTTCGAGGACGGCGCGCACGACTTCCACTTCGCTGGTCCCGGTATCGCCGTGTTTGCCCACGTCGCTGTCGAAGCGCAGCGCGCGGTAGTCCCTGCCTTCGCGCATGCCTTGCTGTTCCAGAAAGTGAACGGGCAGAATGGCTGCGTGCCCGCTGTCTCGGCTGCCCAGGGCGAGCGTGCGATTTTTTAGATCGGCGAGGCTAGAAATGGGACCTCCAGTAACTGCGACGATTTTTGTCATCCAGCCGAGATCAGTGTCGCGCATGGCGATGGCGCGGCAGGCATGGCCGCTCCACTCATCGGCCTGCAGGTAGGCAAGGTTTGTGTTCCAGGCAATATCGATGCGCGGCACGGTCTCGCTGGGTTGGGCGAGCAGCGCCATCACCTGGGCTTCGTAGCTCTGAAATAGAACCACCTCGACGGGCAGATGTGCTTCTTCATGAAAATAGCGCCGCATCCCTTCCCAAATCGTAACCACTTTCGGATTGTAGGCGACAGCTCCCAGCCAGATTGTCGTGCTCATAGCCTCTCCATTCCTACCTGCGAGGTTCTAAACATCCGCCCTGCGAAAACCGCGTAGGGTGGGCACCCAATTTCAGAAAAGCGGTATTCCCAACAGCGACTTCCCGATGAACTCGCGCAGAACGTCGCCGGTTGGAGCCATTACAGCGCCTGCGTGCGCATCGCGAAACAGCCGTTCGATATTTAGATGTTTTGAGAACGCAGCACCGCCGCAAATACGCATGGCGGCTGAAGTAACGCTGATCGCGACGTCACCTGCGGCGGCTTTGGTCTCCAGCACGCGCAGCATTGTCGTCTCACGAGGCCTCTCCAGATGCTCCACACAATCATCGATGCGTGCTGACAGCCCATCAGTATCAATCTGCATTGCCGCCAGTTGGGCGCGCAGCGTCGGCAGGCTCTCTCCCAGGCTCTGGCCGAGATGCTCGAATTTCGCGTTCTTGAGGTGCGAGGCCGTTCCGCCAACTGCCGCTCGACACAATCCCAGGGCAACGGCTGCGGTCCCTAAGTTGAACAACGGGAGCACCACGTTCAGCATGGCAGGAAACCCGGCGCCGTCATCAGTGAGTTGAAGAGAGGACGGCACTTCGCAGTCGTCCAGAGTAAGGGGCGCAGAAGCATTGGCTCGAAGGCCCAGACCGTCCCATGGGCCCGCAACAGAAAGGCCGCGAGTGTTCGCGGGGAGAAGATAGAGAGTTGAATCGGTCGGCCCCGTTCCTTCAGGGGCGAGCGCAGAAACGACATAGCTCTGGGCATGGCCAGCGCTCGTCACCCATGACTTCTTAGCGCTAATGTGCACGCCATCGCCGTTCCGATGTGCGCGCGATACTGGTGCCCAGAAATGGCTGCGCGAGCCGGCCTCACTAAATGCGAGAGTAGACAAATGGCGGCCTGCGCCGATCTCCCGCAAGATGGGCGCGACCGCCGAAGCTGCCTGTGGCCGCGCCGCAGACATTGTGGCGGTGCCAAGGATGTGCATGAGGTAGACCATCGCGACCGAGGCGTCCGCTTCAGCCAACGTCGCAATCACGGCCGCGAGCGTGCGCGGCCCAAGGCCTGAACCGCCGATGTCCGCCGGCAGCATTAACCCGAGCAGACCCGACTCGCCCAGCGACGCTACCGCTTCGGTAGAGAATCGTCCCGCCTTATCGTTTTGTCCTGCTGAAGGCGCCAGCACGCGCTTGGCGATCTCTTGCGCCTTCGAAACGGCAGTGTCGTGAGTCATGAATCACACCTGTCATGATGGATCTACTTCTCGAACCGGAATTGTCTCCGACGGTATGGGGAACGGTCAAACTGTCTCGGTTAATGGGCGGCCTCTTACATATGAAGGGACGAGAGTAGCGCACTGAGTCCGTTCCACATGATCTGAACACCGATGCAAACCAGCAGAAACGACGAGAGCCTTACGATCACGATCATTCCGGTTTTACCGATCGCACGGGCGAGTTGATCGGCTAATCCGTAGCAGAGCAAAACGCTGATGGCAACGGTCGTCATGGCAATGAGCGCTGCCACAATGACCGGTAGGTGGAATCCATAGCGGCGGGTCGAGTTTGCGCCCAGAGTTACCGCGACCGAGATCGAGCCTGGTCCGACGGTCAACGGCAGGGTCAAGGGGTAAAAGGCGCTGTGAAGAGCATCCGAGCACTGCACATTCTGGCGCGCTGTTTGATGGGGCTCATCCTTTTCGAGCAGCATGCCCCAACCTACCGACACAACGACCAGACCTCCGCCGACCTGCACTACCGGGAGCGACACCCCGAAAAAGTTAAGTACGTGCGCACCGACAAAATACGAGCCGACCATCAAGAGGAGGCTGTTCAGCGCAACCCGCCAGGCGAGCGCTCGCCGCGTTTCCGCAGAATAGTCCTGCGTCATCGCCAAAAAAATCGGGCTTCCGGCAAGCGGATCGACAATGGGGAAAAGCGCGCTGAATGTTAGTAAGAAGACTTTAACCGCATCGCCCACGCGTCTCTCCTACTGCTGCCAGCCTCCGCCGAGGGCCGTATAGAGTTGAACGAGGCTTCTGTATTCGTCGCCGCGGGCTGAAGCGAGCGTTAGTTGAGCTCCGTAGAGTGACCTTTGTCCATCCAAAACCTCAAGGTAGGTTGTTGTGCCGCCTTTATAACGAAGCGTAGAGATGCGAACCGTCTCCTCCAGATCAGCTACCGTATCCTGCTGTCGAAGTCGGACCTGATGTAGTTTCTCGTAGCCGATCAGAGCGTCGGAAACATCGCCGAAAGCACGTTGGATCGTTTGCCGGTAGGCAATCAGAGCTTGTTGATTTTGGGATTTGGCGAGTCGAAGATTGCCGCGAAGTGCGCCACCTGTAAAGATCGGCTGGCTCACCTGTGCACCATATGACCAGATGCCGACCTGGGAAGCCATAAGACTGGAGAAAGCGCTACTTCGTCCAAAAGAGCCGCCGCCAGATCCGGTCAAAGCGATTTGCGGGAAAAACTGAGCCTTGGCGACTCCAATCTCGGCGTTCGACGCGATCAGAGTTTGCTCGGCCTCGCGAATATCTGGCCGACGCTCAATGATCGAAGATGGCAGGCCAGAGGGAACTTCGGGCGGCAGAGTCTGTTCGACCAGAGGACGCCCGCGGGCAACGTCATGAGGATAGTCACCCAGCAGGATGCTGATGGCGTCTTCTTCCTGCGCGATTGCCCGCTCGAGGTCAGGTATCTGCGCATTTGCCGTGTCGAGAACTTGCTGCGCTTGAAGGACATCCAGCTTCGTGGCCACGCCGCGATCCAGACGGAGTTGGGTCAGCTTGACCGAATCGGTCTGAGTTTTGACAGTCTCGCGAGTAATCTGAAGTTGCAGGTCCAGTTGCAGGAGTGTGAAGTAGTCACTTGCGAGATCGCCAACAATGGTCAGAATTACTGTTTGACGTGCGTCCTCGGTGGCCAGGAGCTCGGCGCGTGAAGCCTCGGTGGCGCGCCGCAAGCGGCCGAAGAGATCCAGTTGAAACGCGGCGTCTCCAACCAGGGTCAAGAAGTTGTACTTGAAATGAGTAGCACTGTCCTTGCCGCCACTAAAGTTGGCATTAGCCGAAACTTGAGGGAATAAACTGGAGCGGGTAAGGGCGACCTGGGCCCGAGCTGCATTGATGCGTTCCGTAGCTAATTGCAGATCGTAGTTTTGTTTGAGCGCGGAGCGAATGAGTTCCTGCAGCTTTGGGTCCTGGAAGACCTGCCACCAGGGAAGATCTGCATAAGACGCCGCTTGAGCCTGCTGCTGAGAATCTTCCGTGACGTCGCGGAAGGCCGTTGGGGTCTGCAACGTGGGCCGATGATACTTGGGACCTACCGCGCAACCTGCGAGCAATCCGCAACCCAACACGCTGACCAGCAATCTCGCGATCTTGATCATGTGAGATCCGCTCCCTGAACCTGCTCGTTACGGTACGAGCAAGTTAGTCTCCCGGAACTGGCGAAGGGGTAGCCGTTACCATTCCTGACTCTGGTTCCTTGCCTGCGCCCGACCATTTTTCGACCATATAAAAAATCCCGGGAATGAAGAAAATTCCGATTGCGCTAGCTGCGATCATTCCTCCGATCACAGTCGTTCCCATGATCTGTCGTGCCACGGCACCTGCCCCGGACGCAGTCCACAAGGGAACACAACCGAGAATGAACGCGAAACTCGTCATCAAGATCGGCCGCAACCGCAATCGGGCGCCTTCCAGGGCCGCCGTCACCAAGGGTTCGCCCTTCTCGTACGCATCTTTGGCAAACTCGACGATCAGAATTGCGTTCTTGGCCGCAAGGCCGATGAGCATCACCAGCCCAATTTGCGAGAAAACATCGTTTTCGATCTGGACCAGATAGGGCGGCAGAAAATATCCGAGTATCACACGACGCAGCCAAAGGATGGCGAACGCGCCAAAGACCGCCACGGGCGTGCTAAGCAGGACACTGAATGGCAGAGACCAGCTCTCGTAGAGCGCTGCAAGAATCAAGAAGACAAACAGGAGCGAAAGGCCGAAAACTACCGAAGCTGGGACACCTTGCCGGGCCTTTTGCTCCTGGAAAGATATGCCGGAATAATCGAAACCCATTTCTCGCGGCATTGTTTGCTTAAAGACTTCCTCGAGGGCATTGGTTGCCTGGTCTGAGCTGTACCCCGGTGCCGCGCTGCCATTAATCTGGGCGGAGCGGTACTCATTGAAACGCTGTGTGAATTCTGGACCGACTCGTGAGTTGATTGTCGTGAGAGTCGAAAGCGGAACACTCTCTCCCTTGTTGTTGAGCACGTAAAATTTGCCTACGTTATTCACATCGGCTCGGTCCTGGGCTTCGGCTTCTATATATACCTGCCACTGACGGCCAAACCGATTGAAGTAATTGACGAAATAACCACCCATGAACGATTGAATGGTGCGATACACGTCCGTCAGATTCACGCCTTGTTTCAGAACTTTGTCGCGATCGATATCGATGAATTTCTGCGGGACAGCGGGCAGGAACGTCGTATTGATGCTGCCGATCTCGGGGCGCTTCCGAGCACCTTCAAGAAACGTACTGAGGTTCTTAGCAAGGAACTGCACATCGGATCCAGAACGGTCTTCGAGCAGGAATGTGAATCCACCGGCTGTGCCGACGCCGGGAATGGCGGGAGGAGCAAACCCGAAGACAACTGCCTGGGGCAATTTGGCGAATTCGCGATTCAGGTTGGCTTTCAACGACTCGAATTGCTGGGCCCTCGCGGTTCGCGTGTCCCACGGTTTAAAGTTCACAAAGAACGTTGCGTTATAGGTCGTACGAACGAAACTCAGCAGACTGAATCCCACAAAACACGTCGAGTATTCGACTCCTGGCGTGTTCATAATCGTTCTTTCCACGTCAGCGACAACCGCCTTTGTACGCTCCAGCGAGGCTCCGTTTGGGAGTTGGACGGATACATAGGCATAGCCCTGATCCTCTTCCGGTAGAAAACTCGTTGGCAACCGCTGCGCGAAAAATCCAGCGGCAATGCCAAAGACCAAAAGGAGCGCCACCACAACCACGGTTTTCTGTACCAACACGCCGCTCCAATGGACGTAAGTGTCCGTGGCACGCCGGAACACGCGGTTGAACCAATCGAAGAACCTCCGCAAGAGGCCCTCACTCGGCTGCCTCGGGCGCAGCAGCAGTGCAGCCAGCGCCGGACTGAGCGTCAGAGCGTTGAAGGCGGAGAGAAGCACTGAAATGGCGATCGTTACCGCGAACTGCTGATAGAGTCGCCCGGTGATACCTGGGATGAAGGCGGTCGGCACGAATACCGCTGACAAGACGAGAGCGATGCCCACAACAGGCCCGGAGAGCTCTTCCATCGCCTTCAATGCGGCATTTTTTGGCGTCAACCCCTCTTCAATGTGGCGTTCGACTCCTTCCACCACAACGATGGCGTCATCCACCACCAGACCGATGGCGAGCACCAGGCCGAATAGAGAAAGGGTGTTGATGGAAAAGCCGAATAGCGGAAAGAGAATGAATGTGCCCACCAGCGATACAGGAACTGCAAGAAGGGGAATTAACGTTGAGCGCCAGCCCTGCAGGAACAGATAGACGACGAAAATAACGAGAACCAGGGCGATCACCAGTGTTTTGACAATTTCCTTGATTCCCTCCGTCACCGATCGTGTGGTGTCTAGAGCAACGACGAAATCCAAGTCCTCTGGAAAACGCTGCTTCAATTCCTCCATCACTTTCCGAACTCCCGCCGCTGCCTCAACTGCATTGGATCCTGGTAACTGATAGGCAGCAATCACCGCACTTGGCTTTCCATTCAAGCGTCCGGCAACGCTGTAGTCCTGGGCGCCCAACTCGATGCGTGCCACGTCTCGGACTCGGACGATGCCTCCATCGGGTGTTTCGCGCAGCACAATCTGGCCGAACTGCTCTGGTGAAACCAGCCGGCCCTGCGCCAAGACCGTATAAGTGAATTCCTGGCCCTTCGGCGCGGGCTCGCCACCCGCCTTGCCCGCCGGATTCACGGTATTTTGCACTTGAATGGCACTGACGATTTGCGGGACTGTGATGCCCAGCTTAGCGAGAGCGTCGGGTTTCACCCACAATCTCATTGCATATTGCCCAGCGCCAAAAACCTGCACGTTGCCAATGCCAGGCGACCGCAAGACCGGATCTGCAAGATTGATGTAGGCGTAATTCGCCAGAAAAGTCGCGTCATAGGTGCCATGGGGGGAATAGACCGCAATCAGAAGCAGGGGGGCAGTCACGGACTTTCGAACGGTGATTCCGTAATTGGTTACTTCTGCAGGAAGCTGAGAGGCGGCCTGCGTTTCTCGCGATTGCGCAAGGATGAAATCCGTATTTGGATCGGTCTTCTGATCAAAGTTGACGATCAAGCTTGTGCTCGAGCTTCCCGTCGCATTTAAGGAGTACATGTAATTCATGTTGTCCACACCGTTCATCTGTTGCTCGAGCGGAGTGGCAACGGCCTGTTCCAATGTCTGCGCATCGGCTCCCACGTACGTAGCCACAATTTGGATCTCTGGCGGAGCGATGTTCGGAAATTGTGCGATCGGCAAATTGAGAACGGTGAGTGAACCGACCAGCACCAGGACAATCGAGATCACGATCGCAACGATAGGCCGATTGATGAAGAACTTTGACATGACATTACCTGCTGACGGTTTCCGTGGTGAATGGTTTCGGATTGACGCGGACCCCGGTGCGGACTTTCTGGACACCCTCGGCGATAACCCGCTCACCTGGATGGAGTCCACTGGCAATCACCCAGCGCCGATCCACCTGCGGCCCGACTGTCACCGGCCGGATGTTGACCTTATTGTCGGCGTCCACGATGGCAACCTGGTAGCCGCCTTGCAGCTCCGAAACCGCCCGTTGTGGCACAAGGAGTGCGTTGTGTTGGACGTCGACGAATACCCGCACTTTCGCATACCCGCCGGGGCGCAAGATGTTGTTAGGATTCGGGAATAGTGCGGCGATGCGGATCGTTCCAGTGCTCACATCCACCTGCCGATCGGCAAAATCAAAGGATCCTAGGTGCGGATACGTCGAGCCGTCCGCCAGCACAAGCTCGATGCGCAAAGTTTTCTCGCTCGCTCGCGTACGTTCTTCGGTCGGGAATCGTTTTCTGAAAGCGAGATACTGGGGCTCTCCTACCGTGAAATAAACCTTGATCGGGTCGAGCGTAGACACAGAAGTCACCGGTCCGGTGGCCGGGCTGACGAGAGCACCCACTTGGAGTTGAGCCTGCCCGGCAATGCCGTCGATCGGCGCAACCAGCCTGGTGAAGTCGAGATTAATCTTTGCGGTCTCGACGGCCGCCTGAGAAGTATTGATCTGAGCTTTGGCGGTTTCTACGCTCGCGAGAGCGGCGAGATTGTTTTGGACCGCATTGTCGAGATCTTGTTGGCTTGCGGCTTGCTCCTTTGCTAGCGGCGTGTAACGCTCTACATCGAGTTCGGTGCGGCGTTGTACTGCCTGGGCATTGCCGAGTAATGCGTTCGCCTGAGCCAACTGGCCTTGTGCCTGGTCGAGCGCTGCCTGAAAAGGACGCGGATCAACCTGAAACAAGAGCTGACCTTGTTTGACGAATGCACCTTCTTGATATCCCTGTTTCAGCAGGTAGCCTGTGACCTGCGCCCGGACGTCCGCATTCACCAAGCCATCGAGCGTGCCAATCCATTCATGAATAACCGGAACATCCTCCTGCTGAACCTGCAGCACCTCAACCTCCGGCAACGCCGGGGGTTGAGATCCCAAAGCATGCTTGTACGGATGAACTGCTCCAATGATCAGTCCCACTATCAGCAGGAGGAACAGTCCGCCGCCTAGAAGATACCGCTTGGGTACCGCGCTCAAGTTTGTCTGCATCGCCTCGCTCCCGGAAACGTCTAGACGAATGGGGACCTGCCAGATAGCGAAGATTAGGCCAGAAACGCTAAGGGGAGTCTATTAGACGATGGTATCGGTTAATACTTTCGTCCGATAGCTCCTCGTCTTTGTGTTCTGATCGGCGTAAGTTCATGAAGCGCCAATCTCTATCGAGCGAGCATGGTCAGGCTACGTCCTCGCTACCACGTCGCGTGCTACGCGCCGCACGCAGGAGTGCTGTTCTCGCCCATCCATGAACTTAGTTTGCTTTCCAGATCACAAGGGCAGCGACACGAGAGTTCGGATTCGCGAGGGCATGATCAGCGGAGCTTTTGTCGGACGCTCCTGAGAATCTCGTCGGAGATCCGCGGATCTTGAACAGCGCGAGCGAGTACCACGCCTCCTAGCAGCGCAGCTGTCTGGAAGATGGCTTCTTTCCGGTCCCCATCTTCCACTGAAAGAATTTCCTCCAATCCCCGCTCGAAGGCGGCTTTGAGTTCAGGCGCCGACCGAGCCACTTCCT
>Ga0070732_10002247_pt1 | contig 10492 bp, 11 predicted proteins | sample Coa_R1_5_FD_66449 | JGI IMG/M metagenome (GOLD analysis project Ga0070732, IMG submission 66449) | Surface soil microbial communities from Centralia Pennsylvania, which are recovering from an underground coalmine fire - Coalmine... | ecosystem: Environmental > Terrestrial > Soil > Unclassified ...
ATTGCCCCAACGATAAAGATTCCTGGGATGGGCACCGTGCTCGATCTGAAGCGCAACGTGGGCGGCGACGGGATTTCGATTTTGGAATAACAAGAGTCATTGAATGCCAGTTGCAATACCGCATCGTTTCATTGTCGTCGAGGGGCCGATCGGCGTCGGCAAGACCAGCCTGGCGAAACGCCTCGCCGAACGCCTGCAGGCGGGCCTGATGCTGGAGCGCCCCGAGCAGAACCCCTTCCTCGCACGCTTCTACCAGGATATGGCGCGCTTCGCGCTGCCGACGCAGCTCTTCTTTCTGTTCCAGCGTATCGCCGACCTGCGCGAGCTGGCGCAGCCGGACCTGTTCGCAAGGGTCACCGTGAGCGACTTTCTCCTGGAAAAGGACCCGCTGTTCGCGCGCCTGACGCTCTCTGGCGACGAGCTCCATCTCTACCAGCAGATCTTCGACGCTCTCAGGCCGCAGGCGCCGAGGCCCGATCTCGTGATCTACCTGCAGGCGCCGCCCGAAGTCCTGTACGACCGCGTGCGCCGGCGCGGCGTAGAATTCGAGCGCCCGATCACCGCGGAGTACCTTGCGCTGCTGGCGGACAGCTACAGCCGGTTTTTTTATCATTACAATTCGAGCCCGGTGCTGATCGTGAATTCGGAGCGGCTCAATTTCGTGCACCAGGACAGCGACCTCGATCTCTTGCTCGAGCGCGTCGGCGCGATGCGCGGCGGCCGCGAGTTCTTCAACTGGGGAGACTAGCTTGACCCGATTGACCATCAAGGCGCTGCAGAAGCTGCGCGACGATGGCGAGAAGATCGCCATGCTCACCTGCTACGACGCGAGCTTCGCGGCGATGCTCGACGCCGCCGGCCTCGACAGCCTGCTGGTCGGCGACTCGCTCGGCATGGTGCTGCAGGGGCACGAAACCACGCTGCCGGTCACGCTTGCCGACATGGCCTACCATACGCGCAGCGTCGCGCGCGGGAGCGGACGGCCGTTTCTGATCGCCGACATGCCTTTCGGCACGTTCCAGGAATCCCCGCAGCAGGCGTTCCGCAACGCGGTGGAACTGATGGCTGCGGGCGCCCAGATGGTCAAGATCGAAGGCGGCGCGGAGCTCGCGGAGACGGCGCTCTTCCTCACCCAGCGCGGCGTGCCGGTCTGCGGCCACCTCGGCCTGACGCCGCAGTCGGTGCACCAGTTCGGCGGCTACCGCGTGCAGGGCCGGGGCGAGGACGCCGAGAAAAAGCTGCTCGACGACGCTCTCGAGCTCGAGGCCGCCGGCGCCGGGGTGATCGTGCTCGAGGCCATCCCCGCAAAGCTCGCCGATCAAGTGACGCGGCGCCTGCGCATCCCGACCATAGGCATCGGCGCCGGCCCCGCCTGCTCCGGGCAGGTGCTGGTGCTGCACGACATGCTCGACGTCTACCCGGGAAAGAAGGCCCGCTTCGTGAAGAACTTCATGCACGGGGCATCCAGCATCGCGAACGCGGCCGAGCGCTACGTGCGCGCGGTGAAGGACCGCAGCTTCCCCAGCGAAGAGCACAGCTTCTAGGACGGCAGGCGCGGGAGCGCGGATTCCGATGGACATCATCAACTCGGTGGCGGCGCTGCGCGAGCGGCTCGGACGCGAGCCCGACAACGTTTTCGTGCCCACGATGGGCAATCTCCACGCGGGCCACATCCAGCTCACCCGGCTCGCCAAGCAGCGCTCGGCCTGCGCCGTCGTCAGCATCTTCGTCAACCGCATCCAGTTCGGGCCGAAGGAGGACTTCGACCGTTACCCGCGCACGCTGCAGGCCGACGCCGACAAGCTCAGGGAAGCGGGCGCCGACGTGCTGTTCGCGCCGGACGAGAGCGAGATCTACCCCGAGCCGCAGACGTTCACCGTCGAGCCATCGGACCTGCAGCACATCCTCGAAGGCGCGTTCCGGCCCGGGCATTTCCGCGGCGTCGCAACCGTGGTGCTCAAGCTCTTCAACATGGTGTCGCCGCACGCGGCGATCTTCGGCAAGAAGGACTACCAGCAGTACGTCGTGCTGCGGGACATGGTGAAGCAGCTCGCGCTCCCGGTGGAAATCATTCCCGCGGAAACGGTGCGCGCCGAGGACGGGCTCGCGCTCAGTTCGCGCAATGCCTATCTGTCGGCGCCGGAACGAGCGGAGGCCCCGCGGCTCCACCGGATACTGAAGGAGGCGCGCGAGGCGCTGCGCGCCGGGAAGCGCGACTACGCCGCAATCGAAGCCCGGGCGCTCGCGGAATTCGGAGGCAAGTGGGCCCCCGATTACGTCGCCATCCGCAGGCAGTCGGACCTGCGGCCGCCCGCGCCGTCGGACCGCAATCTCGTCGTGCTCGGCGCGGCGAAGCTGGGGAAAACGCGGCTGATCGACAACGTCGAGGTATCGCTGTAGGCCGCGCAAGGCGGCCCGACGGGCCGTTTCGGGTTTGAAACGGAAATTGCTAGGAAGGGTAAGGCTCCACCATCAGGTTCTCGACCGGGCAGCCGAGCGCCTTGGCCATTTTTTCCATGTTCTGCTCGTTCACGGCGATCGCCTGGAATTCGGCGGCACCACCCTTGCTGTCGATGAACGCCTTGGCCGCGCCTTCGGAGTTCCAGACCACCACGGGGTCCGGCGAGATGCCGGCCACCTGGACACAGATCGGGACGCCGTCCGTCTTGTACACGATCGCGAACATGACCAGCCTCCTCTTGCGGAACGAAGCCGTCGGGGTGGCGTGAGAACCGCGTGCTCGACCTGCGTCTGCGCGCCCCTGCCTGCCCGCGTTACTTTAACCCATGTTCCGCGAGGCATCCAGTGCCGTGGCAATCCGCCGCGCGGACATTGCGTCGGAAGAACACGGCCGGGCGCTAAAATGCGCGCATGAATCACTCCGAAGCTCCGGTTTTTCAGGCGGCTGGCGCACACGCCGGGGATAGTGCCGTCGCCGCCTGGCTGCTCGGCTGCTGCGCTCTCGTGTTCGCCATGGTGGTGGTCGGCGGCATCACGCGCCTGACACAATCCGGACTGTCTATCGTCGAATGGCAGCCGGTCGCCGGCGCGCTCCCGCCCCTGGGCGAAGCCCAGTGGCAGGAGCTTTTCCTGAAATACCAGCTGACCCCGCAATACCGCATCGCGAACCCGGGCATGAGCCTCGCCGAGTTCAAGGGAATTTTCTGGTGGGAGTATTTCCACCGGCTCCTCGGAAGAGTGATCGGCGCGGTGTTCCTCCTGCCGCTCGCGTGGTTTGCATGGCGTGGCCGGATCTCGCGCCGGCTCGCAACCGGGCTGGCCGGAATCTTCGCCTTGGGCGCCCTGCAGGGAGCGATGGGGTGGTACATGGTCAAGTCGGGCCTCGTCGACGATCCGCGGGTGTCGCAGTTGCGGCTCGCCGCCCACCTCGGCATGGCGCTGCTCATCTACGCGGCAATGCTGTGGATCGCGCTCGACCTGATCCATCCGCGCGCGCGGAACCTTGCGGCTCCGGCAGGTTTGCAGCGCCTCGCCGCCGCGCTGGCCGCCCTGGTGCTGGTCATGGCGCTCTCGGGTGCGCTGGTCGCCGGGACCCGCGCCGGACTCGCCTACAACACCTTCCCGCTCATGAACGGATACCTCGTGCCGCCGGACCTCTTCGCGCTCGAGCCCTGGTACCGGAACCTTTACGCCAACATCGCCACGGTGCAGTTCGACCACCGACTGATCGCCTGGCTGCTCGCATTCTTCGTCCCCTGGTTGTGCCTGCGTGTGCGGCGCGAAGCCGCGTCGCCGCGGGCAAGGTTCGCCGCCGCCCTGCTGGTCGGCGCGCTCGCCCTGCAGATCGCTCTCGGCCTCTCGACGCTGCTGCTCGCAGTCCCGCTTCCCCTTGCGGCGGCCCACCAGGCGGGCGCCATGCTGGTCTTCAGCGCCGCTCTCTTCCTGCTGCATGCGCTGCGCTAGGCCTGCCGCCGCGGGCATCAGGCCGGGCTAATATACGGAAGATACGAGGCGCGATGGCCCGGATCATCGCGCCGTGCTAGATTGCTGTGCCGAAGGGTGCATGGAGCGGCAGCAGCGGCTCCCTGCAGAATAAAAAATGCTTTTCGCCGCATCCGACCCAAACCAGAGCCTGCCATCGTGAACGACGGCCTATCGCCGAATACGGTCCTCTTCGCCGACATCGCGCACAGCACCGGCCTCTACGAACGCTTCGGCGACGGCCCGGCGCACGCCTACGTGCAGGAGGCGCTGGCCCACGTGCGCGCCCTGGTCCTGCACTCGCGCGGGATCGTCATCAAGGCGATCGGCGACGAACTCATGTGCTGCTTTTCTTCCGCGCCGGACGCGGTCAATGCCGCGTGCGAAATCCACGCGCGCTTCCAGAAACCGATCGGCAAGCTGCCGCGGCTTTCCTTCAGGATAGGCCTGCACAGCGGCGACGCCATCTGGCAGGAGAACGACCTCTACGGCGACGCCGTCAATATCGCTGCGCGGCTCGTGGCGATGGCCAAGGCCGGGCAGATACTCACTTCCGGGGACACGCTGAAGCTGTGCCCGCCCGCCCCCGGCCGCGGCGCGCGCGAGATCGGCCCGGTCAACGTGAAGGGCCGGCGCCAGCCGGTCCAGTGCGTGGAGATTCTCTGGAGGGACGAGAAGGAACTCACCAGCATCATCCGCGAAGCCGACACGGGCACGGCGATCGTGCGCCTCATCCTGACCTACGGCCCGGATTCCTTCATCCTCGACGAGCACCGGCCGAGCGTGTCGCTGGGCCGGCTTCCCGAAAACGATCTCGTAGTGATTTCGCAGATGGTTTCGGGAAACCACGCCATCATAGAGCGCCGTCGCGACAAGTACTTCCTGCACGACCAGAGCACCAACGGTTGCATCATCGTCATCGCCGACAAGACGATGCGCGTGCATCGCGAGGAAGTCGCCCTGATCGACACAGGCACCATCGTTCTCGGGGGAATGCCTATCGAGGCGAACCGCAGCATCCGGTTCCAGATCGTCCGTCAGGACGCCGGCTAGCCGCCCAGATGCCTGGCGCGCTCGGAGACGAGCGCATGGATTGCATCGATCATCGGCGTCGCGACGCCGGCCTTGCGGGCGAGTTCCGCCACTGCGCCGATGATCGCGTCGCTCTCGAGCGGCCGGCGTTTTTCCACGTCCTGGTGCATCGAGATCCTGGCCCCGGACAGCTTCTTCGCGATGCCGATGCGCTCCTCGACCGTCATCGGCACGCGCACTCCGTAAGCCTCGGCGACGCGCATCGCTTCCCGGATCAGGGAGCCGATGAGCGCGAGCAGGGCCTCGTTGCCGTTGATGTCGTCCATGGCCGCGAGCGTGAGCGCGGCCACCGGGTTGTAGGAAAGATTCCCGATCAGCTTGATCCAGACCTCGAGGCGGATGTCCGCGGCGACGCGGGCGTCGAAACCCGCCGCCTTCATGGCCGCGACGATCGGTTCCGCGCGTCCCGACCTGGCACGATCGGGCTCGCCGAGGATGAAAGTCCGGCCGGCAGTGTGGCGGACCACTCCCGGCTCGATCACCTCGGCCGCGGCGTGGACGACGCAGCCGACGATGTGCTCCGGGGCGAGCGCCGCGAACAGCCGGCCGGCGGGATCGAGGCAATCGACGGGCCGGCCATCGAGCCGGCCGCCTTCCTTGTGGAAATACCACCACGGCATGCCGTTGATCGCCGGAATCACCGCCGTCTCAGCCCCCACCAGCGTCTTCAGACGCGGCAGCATGGCGCCGATCGAATGCGTCTTGAGGCAGAGAAACACCGTGTCCTGCAAGCCGAAATCCTCCGGTCGCTCCGACGCGCGCAGCGCGAAGGTCTCCCGGTCTTTCGCCGACACGAGCGTCAGCCCGCTGCGGCGCAAGGCTTCGAGATGCGGCCCGCGGGCGACCGCGCAGACTTCGTGCCCGGCCCGCGCGAACCACGCCGCCACCAGCCCGCCAACGGCTCCCGCGCCGACGACGCAGAGCTTCACTTCGTTCCCGCCGGCGACAGGACGAACTCGCGCACAACCCGGATCTGGTCTTCGCTCTTGAGCCACGGGGCGTGGCCGATGCCGGGAAACTCGACGACTCGCGCGCGCGGCCCGCGCGCCTGCATCTGGCGCGCGGTCGACTCCATCAGCAGGTCCGAGCTGCCGCCGCGCAACACCAGCGTCGGGCAGCCGATCTGGTCCCAGATCGGCCAGAGATCGACGCCGGAAAGGAAATCGTTGCCGAACTCGACGCCGGCATTGCCTCCGCGCCGCATCGTGCTGACGATCGCCGGATCGAACGCCAGGATATAGCCGCCATCCTCCTGGCGCCGCGCGCCGTGCTCGGCGAGGCGTCGCCACTGCTGCTCCGTGAGCGGCCCGAACGCCGCACAGGTTTCGCGCAGGTGGCGCTCGGCTTCCTCCAGGCTTGCGAATCTCACGCCGGCCCCGGACGCGGTGAGTTTGAGGCGCACCAGCGCGGGCCAGGGAACCATCGGGCCGACATCATTTAGCACCAGGCGCCGGATCGGCGAACCATATTTCGCCGCCATCATCATGCCCAGGAGTCCGCCCATGGAAGTGCCGACCCAGTCGATGCGAAACGCGCCCCCGTTCCCCTTTCGCCCACCCAGCAGCGCGCCCAGCCCCGCAGCGGTTGCCGGAACCGTAACCCGGGCAAGAAGCGCGGCGGCGTCGGTGATGTAGATCGCGAACCCGTAATCGTCCTTGTGCTCGAGCCAGTCGCTGTTGCCCCTGCCGGCGACATCCATGCACACGACCCGGCACCCGTTCGCGGCCAGATCTGCGGCGAGCTCGTCGAAATCCCGGCTGTTGCGCGTGAGCCCATGCACGCACACGACGATGTGCCTTGAGCCCGGGTCGCCCCATTCGGTGTAGGCAACCCGATGGAAGCCGTGGGGGCCGAGGCCGGTGAAGGAGTTGAGGCGCGGTTCCGAAGGCATTTTATTTTCGCAGGCGCGCCGGATGGTGCCGGGAGAGAGAATCGAACTCTCATGACCTCGCGGCCGCGGGATTTTGAGTCCCGTGCGTCTACCAGTTCCGCCATCCCGGCTGGATGCTGGGCAATTGCGCGTGCATTATAGCGCCCGCCGCCATGAATTTTTCCATCGACGAATTCGATTACGAGCTGCCGGCCGGGCTGATCGCCCAGCATCCGGCGGCTTCGCGTTCCGACAGCCGCCTGCTTTGCGCCGGCGGCGAAGCGCTCGCCGATCGTCGCTTCTCCGAGCTGCCGCAGCTGCTCGCGCCCGGCGATCTCGTCGTGCTCAACGACACGCGCGTGATCAAGGCACGACTGCTCGGCGAAAAGGCGAGCGGCGGGCGAGTGGAGGCGCTGATCGAGCGCGTGCTCTCGGAACACGAGGCGCTGGCGCAGGTACGCGCGAGCAAGCCGCCCCGCGAAGGCAGTTCGCTGCGCTTCGGCGCGTCGCTCGAGGCGCGCGTGCTCGGACGCGAAGGCGAGTTCTACCGCTTGCGCTTTCCGGACGGAGCCCCGGTGCTCGAGCTGCTCGAGCGCCACGGCAGCGTGCCGCTTCCGCCCTACATCACGCACGCGCCCGATTCCGGGGACGAGAGCCGCTACCAGACCGTCTACGCCCGCAAGCCCGGCGCGGTGGCGGCGCCGACGGCGGGCCTGCACTTCGACGAGCCGCTGTTCGCGGCCTTGCGCGCGCGCGGCGTGGAGCTCACATGGATCACGCTGCATGTGGGCGCGGGAACGTTCCAGCCGATGCGAACCAAGGATCTGGCCGGGCACCGCATGCACAGCGAGCGCTACGAAATCCCGGACGCGACCGCCGCGGCGATCGACGCAGCGCGCGGGCGCGGCGGCAGGATCGTGGCGGTGGGAACGACTACAGTACGTTGCCTCGAAGCCGCGGCCGCGGCGCGCGGCGCGGTCGCACCGGGCTCCGGAGAAACCGATCTGTTCATCACGCCGGGATTCGAATTCCGCGCCGTCGACCGGCTCATCACCAATTTCCACCTGCCCAGGTCGACGCTGCTGGTGCTGGTGTCGGCTTTCGCCGGCATCGAGGCCATGCGCCACGCCTATGCACACGCGGTCGGGCAACGCTACCGTTTCTTCTCCTACGGCGACGCCATGCTGGTTGATAGAATGCCCCGATGAAATTTTCGATCTCCGCCCGGGACGGCGAAGCGCGCGCGGGCACCCTGGTCCTCGCGCACGGCGAGGTCGAGACACCGGTGTTCATGCCGGTCGGCACCTACGGCGCGGTCAAGGCGGTGAGCCCCGCGGAGCTCGCGGAAAACGGGACGAAGATCATCCTCGGCAACACTTTCCACCTGTGGCTGCGCCCGGGGCTGGACGCGATCGCAGCCCACGGCGGGCTGCACCGCTTCAACGGCTGGAGCGGCCCCATCCTCACGGACTCCGGCGGTTACCAGGTGTTCAGCCTCGGCGAGCTGAGCAAGATCGGCGAGGAAGGCGTGCGCTTCGCGTCGCCCGTGAACGGCGACCGGCTGCTGCTCACGCCGGAGGAATCGATGCGCATCCAGCGCGTCCTGGATTCCGACGTCGCGATGATCTTCGACGAATGCACGCCCTATCCCGCGGAGGAGAGCACGGCCGGGGAATCGATGCGCCTCTCGCTGCGCTGGGCAGAACGCTCCAGGCGCGCGCACGAGGGCAACGCCAACGCTCTCTTCGGCATCGTCCAGGGCGGCATGTACGAGAGCCTTCGCGACGACTCCCTCGCGGGCCTCGTGGACATCGGCTTCGACGGCTACGCCATCGGCGGACTCTCCGTGGGCGAGCCCAAGCGCGACATGCGCCGCATCCTCGCGCACACCGCGCCGCGCATGCCCGCGGACCGGCCGCGCTACCTCATGGGAGTCGGCACGCCGGAGGACCTCGTCGAGGCGGTCGCGACCGGCATCGACATGTTCGATTGCGTGCTGCCGACGCGCAACGCCAGGAACGGCTGGCTGTTCACCCGCTTCGGCGACATCAAGCTGCGCAACGCCCGCTACCGCGACGACACGCGGCCGCTCGACGATACCTGCGCCTGCTACGCCTGCGCGCATTTCTCCCGCGCCTACCTGCACCACCTGCAGAAAGTGAACGAAATCCTCGGGGCGCGGCTCAACACCCTGCACAACCTGCATTACTACCAGTGGCTGATGCGGGGGCTGCGCCAGGCCGTGGCCGCGGGGAAACTCGGCGACTACGCGGCGGCATTCCGCGAAGACCGCGCAAAACTCGCGCGGACACCGTAAAGGCCGGTTGCCCGATGGTATACTCCCGCGTCCGTTGAACCCGCATTGGAGACCGAAGTGTTTATTTCTTCCGCGTATGCACAGGCCGCGACCGGCGGCATCGAATCGAGCTACCAGGCGTTCCTGCTGCCGCTCGTGATGATCGCGGTCTTCTATTTCATATTGATCCGGCCGCAGATGAAGCGCGCGAAAGAGCAGAAGACGATGATCGAGGCGCTGCAGAAAGGCGACGAGGTCGTCACCGCAGGCGGTGTGCTCGGCAGGATCACCAAGCTGAGCGACGCCTACATCTCGATCGAGATCGCGCCCGGCACCGAAGTGCAGGCGCAGAGGAGCGCCGTGCAGACGCTTCTGCCCAAGGGCACGATCAAATCACTCTAGCGTTGTGAACCGCTACCCGCTCTGGGTCTACGTTACGGTCGCGGTGGCGCTCGTCGTCGGGGCGCTCTACACGCTGCCGAATTTCTTCGGCGAATCACCCGCGGTGCAGGTGTCCCCCGCCCGCACCACGCTCAAGGTCGATACTGCCCTGCTCGGGCGCGTCGAGGACGCGCTCGGGAAAGCCGGCATCCAGCCCACCGGGACCTTTCTCGACCTGAACTCGATCAAGGTGCGCCTCGCCGACGCCGACACGCAGCTCAAGGCCAAGGACCTCATCAGCCAGGTCGTCAATCCCGATCCGGCGAACCCCGCCTACACCGTCGCGCTTAACCTGCTGCCCGCTTCGCCCGCGTGGCTGACCGCGCTGCACGCCCTGCCCATGTACCTCGGACTCGACCTGCGCGGCGGCGTGCACTTCCTGCTGCAGGTGGACATGCGCGCGGCGCTCACCAAGCGCGCCGACAGCCTCGCCGGGGACGTGCGCTCGCAGCTGCGCGACAAGAACGTGCGCCATTCGGGCATCGCGCGCGAAGGCAACGACATCGTCGTGCGCTTCCGCGACACCGATACGCGCGACAAGGCGCGCGCCGTCATCGGCGAGCAGCTTCCCGATCTGCAGCTCGCCGACGCCGGGACGGGCGAGGACCTGCGCCTGGTCGGCTCGATACGCCTCGAGGCCGCGAAACGCACGCAGGAATTCGCACTCAAGCAGAACATCCAGACCCTGCACAACCGCATCAACGAGCTGGGCGTCGCCGAGCCGGTGATCCAGCAGCAGGGCGCGGACCGCGTCGTGGTGGAACTCCCTGGGATCCAGGACACTGCCAAGGCCAAGGAAATTCTCGGCCGCACCGCGACCCTGGAGATCCGCATGGTCGACGAGGACAACA
>Ga0070732_10002248_pt1 | contig 10492 bp, 6 predicted proteins | sample Coa_R1_5_FD_66449 | JGI IMG/M metagenome (GOLD analysis project Ga0070732, IMG submission 66449) | Surface soil microbial communities from Centralia Pennsylvania, which are recovering from an underground coalmine fire - Coalmine... | ecosystem: Environmental > Terrestrial > Soil > Unclassified ...
CGATACGTCCCGCGGCCGGTCGTGGCGAACACTCGCTCGCGCCGCCCCGGATCGCGCACGAGCCAGTGGACATCACGGTGCACCCGCCCCTCGATGTGCCCGCTGGGCTCATACGGCAGCAAACCCGTTGGATTTGGAACTGAAGGTAAAGCCGATGGATCCGGCGGCCCACTGATGTCGCGCCAGGTCGTGCCACGGTCACTGCTGACGACGACCCCACCTTCTTCGATACCCACCATGATCTCGTCGGGCGACGCGGCGTACAACGTAATGACGCGCGGATGGGAATCGTGTGGCGGCGGAGGAAACGTCCAGCGTGCAAAGTCAGGCAGGTCGCGGAGTCCACGTAACTCACGGAATGACTTACCGGCGTCATCGCTGACGAACACCGCCGCGGGCAAGGTCCCGACGTACAGCTCGTCCGGCCGGGTGGGATGGATGGCCATCGTCCAGAACTCACGGTAGGTGAGTCCTCCAGCAGGTAGCCACTGCCAGGTCAGACCGCCATCATCGCTGCGATACACCTCGCTGGTGCTGCAGGCATACAGACGGCCTGGATGCAGCGAGTCCGGAACAACCGTTCGGATATTTTCACCAGCTAGCCCTTCACCCAGGACTTCCACCTGGTGCTGGGCTTCGTCTACCCGACAGCGCACCACCCCGCCGCGGCTGAGCAGACACGCGTCTGCGATCCCCTGTGCGACTACCATGCCGGCCAGTGTACTCTTCTCGCGCGGGTGGCTAGCGCATACATGCGCTAGCCGCGAGCATCGTCTTGCGCGGGCAGCGTTGACGGGTCATCCGCGTGTTGGTATGAATGCCGCCTTATGACTCAGGCTACGGCGGATCCGAAGCAGCACACGCCGGGTAACGAGTGACCAGGATGCTCAAACACCAGCTGACTCGGCGCAGATTCGTGGCGACCACAGGCCTCGCATTGCCGATGGTGATGCAGGCATGCGCTCCAGCGGCACCCTCGGCGGCACCCACCAGTGCCGCGAAGCCGAATGCGACCACGGCACCGGGCGGAGTGACGCTCCCAACCTACGGCGCGTTCAAAGGCCAGACCCAACCCGACCTGGCGGGCAACGCCAATGGGCTGGACCCGGCGTATTACAAGTTCCCGAGCCAGCTTACCCAGACAGTCACAAAGACGCCCGGGGACGGCAGCGACGTCTCCGCGATTGTGGTCCTCACCTACTCTCCTCCGCCGGGTCCGGACCAGAACTCGGCCTGGCAGGCCGTCAACAAGCAAGTGGGCGTCAACCTCAAACTGCAAATGGTGCCCACCACCGACTACGCGGCAACCGTCAACACGGTTCTCGCTGGCAGTGACCTGCCTGACTTCGTCTATAACGCGACCACCACGCAGCCGCTCGGGGTGATTCCCGCAATTGCCCAGTTCGCGACGACGCGCTGCGCCGACCTGACGCCATATCTGAGTGGCGACGCGATCAAGGACTATTCCAATCTGGCGAACTTCTCGACCTACACGTGGCGCTCTGCCGCGATCGCGGGCAAGCTATATGCGATTCCCTCAGCACGAGCCCCCATCGGCACCGCGCTCGCCTACCGCAAAGATCTGTTCGATCAGGCCGGCATCCAGATGGACAACGCGCCCAGGAGCGCTGACGACTTCAAACGCATCCTCCAGCAACTGACACATCCTGATCAGAATCAGTGGGGCATCGCGGCTGGGGGAACCTCCACGTTTGGCTTGAACAGCGGCAGCGCGTTTCTGAGCATTTTCCGCACGCCCAACAACTGGAAACTGGACTCCACGGGCAAGCTCATCAAGGATTACGAAACCGAGGAATTCAAAGCCGCCGTAAGTTTCGCCCGCGACCTGTGGTCGGCCGGGCTGTATCACCCGAACACCACGAGCTACGGCGGCAACGGCAATCCGGACTACGCGGCCGGACGTTTTGCCGTGCAGATCAGCGTCTGGGGCCAGTACATCCAGAACTGGGATCTGCTCGCATCGGTCAATCCGAACGGGAAAACGTACCCGATGCACCCGTTCGCTGCGGACGGTGGTACACCGGTGTATCTGGCCGGCAACGGCAACTTCGGCATCACCTTCATCAAACAGCAGCCTTCAGCAGACCGTGTGAAAATGCTGCTGCACGTTGCCGACTTCTTCGCGGCGCCATTCGGGTCGCAGGAGTGGCTGCTGAACTACTATGGCGTGAAAGATGTCGACTACAAGTTCGATGATTCGGGCACACCGGTTCCAACCGACCAGGGCCGCGCAGAATTGACCGCTACCTGGCGCTATATCACGTCTCCGCCGTACGCCCTGTTCGATAATGTCCGCTCGCAGGAATTTGCAAACGTGACGCACGCGGCCGAGGAGGCGATGCTGGCCGTAGCGCAGTTCGACCCGACGCTCGGGCTGCAATCGGCGTCGGCATTTCAGTTGGGAATCCCGGCGCAGAATACCTTTTACGCCGGAGTGCAGGACATCGTGCTCGGACGGCGGCCACTGTCGGACCTTGATGGACTGGTGACTGACTGGCGCAACGCCGCCGGCGACAAAATCCGCGGGGAGTACATGGACGCCCTCGCCGCGGCAAAGAAATGAGGAACCGCAGTGGAAGTGCATCGCGAGTGGCCTCCGTTTCGCGCGCGCGAGTGAACCACTGGACAGAGACCTTCCTTGAATGGAAGCGAACTTCGGCAACGGTCCGCATCGCGGGCGCGTGCGTGAACCACTGGACAGGAAAAGTTCGGGTCGGAGATGTACCTCGTTTACGGGAGGACGAATGCAGCGCATTTCGCTGATCGGGTTGATGCTGCTACTGGTCACCGCGAGCGGCAACGTCGCGCTGGCGCAAGAGCAGGGCGCGACAACTGCTGCGCCGACTGTGACGGAGCTCGCAACGACCATCACCTCGCATCCTTGGCTGGCGTGGGCGCCCCTGGACAACGGGTACGTGGAACAGGAATTTCAATTCAGCGGCGTGGCCGGCATCTACAACTATGTCTCCGCACCGCCACCACCCTGGGATGTCACGCAGCAGGATCAACAACCCTACACCTCGCGCATGATCGTGCGCCGGCCGGCCGATCCAGCCGCGTTCAACGGCACGGTGATCGTGGAGTGGCTGAACGTGACGGCGGGCTACGACGTCGACATCGAGTGGGACACGGTCGCGCAGTATCTGCAGCGCTCGGGCTACGCCTTTGTCGGAGTGAGCGCGCAGGCAGCGGGCGTAAACGCGCTGAAGAAATGGGATCCGCAGCGGTACGGCGCACTGAACATTGTCGACGATGGACAGTCGTACGACATTTTCAGCCAGGCAGCGCAGGCGCTGCGCGAGCCCAATTCGCCGCTGTTAGGCGGGATGCCTGTCCAGCAAATCATAGGCACGGGCGTGTCGCAGAGCGCGATGCGGCTGGTTCCATACATCAACTCATTTCAGCCAGTCGCACATGTGTACGACGGATTCTTCGTGCACAGCAGGGGGCGGAGCATGCCGCCAATCCAGGGCGCAGGCGTCTTTTCGGACCAGCAGATGGACCCCATCAGTTCCGACGTCGAGGTGCCGGTGCTGCTGTTCCAGACCGAAGGCGACATGCTGGCGATGGATTACGCACCCGCGCGGCAGCCGGACACTGACCGTGTTCGCACGTGGGAGGTGCCGGGCTCGGCGCACGTCGGCCGTGGGAGTCCAATTGACGCGACACTTGCGGCAGGAGTTCGGGCGCGGGATACACACGCCGCGGCCGGGCTCGGCAATCCGGCGTGCCAGGCCAACCCGTTCCCAAGCTGGCAGGTGGCTGACAGCGCGTGGGACCACCTGCGCTCCTGGGTCGGCGGAGGTGCGGCACCCCCAACGTCGCCACGTATCCAGTTCACGCACCCGGCGACGTTTGCGCCGATTCCCTCGGGTGACACCAATAGCCTGATCGCGCGCGACGAGATGGGCAACGCGCTGGGAGGGATTCGCACACCTGAGATTGATGCGCCGATTGGAACCTACTACGGCACGTCGCCGTGCAACCCGGTCACGCTCGGCTTTCTGGCCGGTCTGTACGTTCCGTTCGACGCCGCGACTCTGGCCAAGCTGTATCCGTCGCACGACGTGTACGTGGCCAGGGTCACCGCCTCTGCGAACCAGGCCGTCGCCGACGGGTTCATGCTGCCAGACGACGCGCAAACCCTGATCAACGAGGCGAACGCCAGCTCGATTGGCAAGTTGGGGGCGACCATCACGCCCTAGACCGGAAACGCGGGCTCAGGAAGCTGCCGGTCTCCGCTTGCGGCGAGCATGGCTTCCCGCGCTCGCGCCAACAGGTGAATCAGCATCGCCTTTTCGTCCTTGGACAGCGGCTCCAGCAGATCGCTCAGATGCTCCACGTGATGCGGCAGAGCGGTCTCCAGCCGCTGCCGGCCGGCATGCGTGATATTGACCAGGATCGTGCGGCGGTCCGAGACGCTTGCAATTCGGACGACCAGGCCGTCACGCTCCAGACCGTCTACCAGGCGCGTCACGTTCGCCTTGTTGACGCCGAGCCATCTGCCAATGTCAGTCATGCGGACCTCGTTACCGGCGCGGTTCAAGAACGCCAGTACATGGAGGCGCGGTCGAGAGAGCCCGAAGGTGGCCAGCTGCTCGTCGATGAGCCCGTTCAGTGTCCCGAACGCGCGAATGAGCGTCAGAGACGTTTCCTGCGCCAGCGTGTCCGCGCCGGGGAACCGCGCACGATCGACTTCCGCAATACTGCGTGCCAGCCGATCGTAGCGTAGCTCCTCGACCCTGAGCGTCAATGGCTCGGTCAGGCTGAAGCTCCCACCGCTCGCGCCGCACCGCTCGTGGCGGAACGGTCCTCCAGCCTGTACAGCGCGATCGGATTGTCGCGCAGGATTTTGCGCCGCTGCTCGGGCGTGATGTGCGCCATCTGCTCGGCAACAATGCGCTGGGAATCCGGGAACGTGCTGTCAGGGTGCGGGTAGTCCGACGCCCACAGAATGTGGTCCTCGTTGCAGAAGTCCAGCAACGCCAGCCCGACCGGATCATCCTGGAATGTCACCCAGAAGTTGCGCTTCCACACTTCGCTCGGCGGCTCCGAGAGAACAATCCCGCCGCGTGAAGACCAGTAGGCGCGATTGTCCACCAGACGCTGATAGCGATAGTCCATCTCGTGCACCACCCAGGGCAGCCAGCCCAATCCCACCTCAGCCAGCATGACGTTCAGGTTGGGATGGCGCTCGAAAACCCCGTGGCCGATCAGCCCGACAAATGGGTCCAGGAACTGGTTGATAAAACCCTTGGTGGGATTGAAGACGGTCCAGGGTTTCTCGTCGGCAGGATTGGCAGGCCGCGCGCCGGGCGCAAATCCTGCGCCACCTCCCACATGGAAGGAGACGATCAGGTTGGTGTCCGCCGCGGCCGCCCAGAATGGCTCCCACGCCTCCTCGTAAATCGCGGTGGCGCTGCGAATCAGAAAATTTACCTGCTGGGTGCCACCCCGACGGGCCAGTCGATACATTTCGGCCACGGCTGCTTGTGGGTCCTCACCGGGTAGCGCGGAGACGCCGTGCAGCCGATGCGGATCGTAGGCGCAGAACTCCGCGAGCCAGTCGTTATACGCCTGGTAAATGGCAGTGCGGAGCTCCGGATTGTCGGCGGCGAAAGCCGTGATCGGCCCGAACATGAAGGTTGCCTCGATGCCGTCCCGCGTCATGTCCTGGAGACGAAGCTCCGCAATCGTCGGTCGCAGCACGCCAGGCTCGTACACCCCGCCCCGTTCGAGCGCGTTCTGATACGAGCGGGGCGGACCCTGCTTTGTCGTGCCGCCAGCCCAGTTGCCCCAGCGTTTGCCATCGCACACCCAGATACAGCCGGTGTCCGTCTCTTCGACGTGCGGTCCTCGGTCGCGCAGGTGTGCCGGCAAGCGCGAGGTCCACAGGTCCTTCGGCAAATACTGCATATCGACGTGGTCGTCCACGGAGATCATCTGATAATCCACGTGCATCCTCCGTTCAGGTTTTTGCATTGAGCGCGGCTTCGTATTCCGCCCGGATCTGATCGCCGCCGTTGCTGCGCCAGTCCTGCACCAGCTGGTCCAGGTTGCTGACTGGATCGCGTCCGTACAGGATCTGATTGATCCCGTCAGTAAAGGTCCGATTCAGGCTGGAGCCCTTCTGCGCGTACGTATTGGAGTACAGCCCGACCGTTGGGCTCTTCATACCGATGGCAATCGCCGCGGTTTCGTCGGCATAGGCGCGCCGCGCCGCCTCATCCGAGCTCGGATCAAACAGCACCGGCGGCCGACGGACCAGCCCTGCCCAGGGCACGATCTCGGTCTGACCTTTCGGCGTCAAGGTCGGATTACCTTTGCCATTGATGGTGTAGTCAGTATCCTTGAGTCCGTACTGGATGAGCAGGTTTTCCTGGCTGCCAAATGGCGCTGCCAGGTAGTTCAGGATCCCGAGCAACTCCTTCACACGGTCTGCGCTGGCCTTCTTCAGGACAGTGAGTCCGATTGAGCCGTTTCCAACGAACTGAACCCCTTTGCCGCCGTCATGTCCGAATGGAATCAGCGCGTGCAGATCGAAGTTCGGGTCTTGCGCAGTCACGCCATCCCACGCACCCGTGTATGCGAGAAACACATTCGGCCAGAACGTGTATTTGCCGCCGTAGAAACCCTGAGCGAGCGTATTGACCGTGGCGGCGGGCGTATCCGGCCAGATGACGCCGGCGTCCCACAGACTGCGAAGGTAGGCGACCGCCGCTCTGTACTCCTCCGTTTCGATGTCTTTGGTGAGTTTGCCACCGGATTCGCGCCAGTCGTTGGGAACCCGAAACACCTGCATCACCCAGGTGAGGATGTTGCTGCCGATCGCCCAGTGATTGCCGGGATCCGTCAATTGCTTCGCGATGCGGGTGAAGTCGTCGGTCGACTTGAATGAATCGAAGGTTGCGCCCACCTGAGCCAGCTGCTTGCCATTGCCCAGCAGGTCCGGGCCAGTGTTGCTGTCCACCTGCGGAATGCAGAACAGCTTGTTGTTGAATACAGCCGTTGGCCAGCCGGAGCTCGGAAGATTCGCCAGGTTCGGATATTCCTTGATCGCATCGCCGGCCAGAAAGGGCGTGAGGTCCGTGCACGACCGCTCCATGAAATCAGGCATGCCCTGAATGAGACTGCCGAGCACTGAAATACAGAACATGTCGGGCAGGTCGTTGCCGGCGAGGATCGTCGCCAGGCGGGCCGGATAATCGGCGTAGCTGACGAAGACCACTTTGAGATTGGCATTGAGTTGCTTGTTGAGCTCCTGCCAGGCAGCGTTCTGGTCGAGTGGGGTGGGCGGTGTACCTGTGACGACGTAGAACAGCGCGTTCGCGTCGCCACCCTTACCAGGCGCCTGCTGCACGGACTTGACCAGGTTCGTTGGGAACGTGAAGTAGGCGGGCCGAACGCCGGATTGCGTACCCGGCAGGTCCGGCGGCGGGCCCTGGACAGGCACATACGCGGGCAGTGTCAGGCGTCCGCCGCCGCTCGAGGTCGTGCTGGGGGCGGACGCGGTGGGCAAAATCTGGCACGCGCCGCCGGCCAGGGCGGCCATGCCCGCGAGTTTTAAGACGGCACGTCGGGAAACCTGCCTCGCAGTCACTCGAGGTGGTTTACACCGAAATAGTTATGGTGTCAACTACCGTGTTCGTTTGAATTGCCCCGGCTGGCGCCCTGCGCCCGCTCGCCCCGCGAACGCCTGCGCGATCACGAGCCACTCGCGGGCGTGCGGACCTTCGAACTGGAGATCGGTGTCGTCCAGGTGGCGGCGCCGGACCACGACCAGGCAAAAGTCCAGTGCGGTCCCGCTCACTTGATCTGCCGCGTCAGGACCACCCCAGGCCCACGCAGTGCCGTCGGGCGCGGTGAGCGCCACGTGCACCTCCGTGGTGGGCGGGGTGAAGCCGTGCTGCTGATAGCTGTAGGCGCGCGCGCGAACCCCCAGATGTGCGATGTGCCGCAGGCGGGTCGTTGGTGTGCGTTCCAGTCCGAGCGCGTCGACCACATCCTGGCCATGCGCCCAGGTCTCCATGAGCCGGGCCGTCGCGTGGGACATCGCGCTCATCGGCGGACCGAACCAGGTGATCCGGGCCCGCGAATCAACGGAGCGAAGCGCGTCCAGCAACCGGGCGCGACTGGCGCGCCAGAGGTCCAGCAGTTGGTCGGGAGGCATGTTTCGGTGAGTCTCGAATGGATCACTTCCGGCGCGGCGCTGCTCGCGGTGTGCCTCAAAGGCCAGCGGATCAGCCGCTGCCAGTGCGGCCACGTCGTCGGTGAGCGCTAGGTGGAGGATGGAATCGCGCACGGTCCAGCCATCGGCCGGCGTGAGCCTGGACCACTCCGCCTCCGAGAGCGGCGTTACGATGCCATCCAGCTGCGCGTGCTCGGCTTCGAGATCTGCGATGAGCGCGCGATACTGGTCGGCCACAGCCGTCTACTGCAGTGTGCCGGAGTCGAGAAGCGACTGGTACTCCGCTTCAGAGCATCCCAGAAAGTCTTTGAGCACCGACTCCGTGTGCTGCCCCAGAAGCGGCGCGGCCGAATGGAGGCGCGAGGGTGAGTCAGGCAATTTGAAGCCCAGCTCGTCGTACTTCCAGACGCCCATCTCCACATGGTCCAGCGGGACGAAATGGTTCCGATAAACCAGTTGGGGATCGTCGAAGACTTCGAGCGCTTTGAGAGCCACGCCCGCCGGTACACCTGCCGTGAGCAACTGCTGCTGGAGGACGCCACCCTGCTGCGGAGCGGTCCACTCCGCGATGCGAAGTTCGAGAGTGTCCTGGTGGGCAAGGCGAGCGGCGAGAGTGGCGTATTCGGGCGCGCTCGCCCAGTCTGGGAAACCCATGGCGCGGACGAGGGCTGCCCAGTGCGCGTTCGTTTCGCACGCGATAGCGATCCAGCAATCGTCACCCTGGACCGGGAACACGCCGTGGGGTGCTGCGCGCAGCGAGCGGTTGGCCATGCGCTCCGGAATGTGACCGCGGACGGTGTAGTCGAGCACCTGGGGCGACAAAAAGTGGACCCCGCACTCGATCTGCGACAGGTCGATGTGCTGGCCTTGGCCGGTGCGTGCGCGGTAGTCCAGGGCCGCCAGCAGCGCCGCGGCGCCGAAGTGGGGGGTGGCCATGTCGGTGTAGGCGCCATTGGGCGTAGCAGGATCGCGGTCGGGCCAACCATTCAGCATGAAGAAACCTGAAAGTGCGGCGCCCTGGTCGCCGAAGCCTGCGTAGTCGCGGTACGGGCCGGTCTGCCCCTGCATACAGGTGCTGAGCATGATCAGATCCGGGCGTGTCTTGCTCAGGTCGTCGTAAGCCAGACCCCAGCCGGGCATCACGCGGGGTGTAAAGCTGTCGACCACGACGTCCGCCCACTCGACAATCAGACGTCTGGCAAGCTCGCGACCGGTGGGGTTGGTCATGTCGATGGCGACGCTGAGCTTGTTGGGGTTGAACTGAGCGAAAAAGCCGGAGCGATTGATGCCGGGCTTACCGTCGACGAAAGGCGGGCCGACGCGGAGCGTGTCTGGATGTCTGGTGGACTCGATTTTCACGACGGTCGCACCGTGATCGCCGAGGTGGCGGGTGGTGATGGGTCCCGCGGCGGCCCAGGTGAAATCCACCACCTTGAGGCCGTCGAATACGCCCCGACGCGAGGTGGAAGCTGGCATCGCGCCTGGACTCCTGCGCGCGCGACTGCCATCGGCCTCGAGCTCGCGCAGCACTTCCTCGGTGTGCTCACCCAGCAGGGGCGGGCGGCGGAACTCCTGAAGTGGAGTTGCTGAGAAGCGTGCGAAGGGTCCCGGATAGAAAAAACTTGCGTCCAGCTCCGGGTGTGGAACGGGCACCAGCAGTCCGCGCGACCGAATCTGGCGGCTCTCGACGATGTCCTTCGCAGTGGCGGCTGGCGCGAGGCGAAAACGGAGTTCGACCGCCTTTTCGTACAGCTGGTCGAGGGTGCGCGTGAGCAAGAAGCGTTCGATCGCCGCGGCAATCTGGTCATAGTCCGCCTGAGTGATGCCCTGGTTGTCCTCGCCGGCCCAGTCCTTCGCCGTGAGAATGGGCTGGCCGAAACCTTCGGCGGTCATCCACGCCACCAGCGCGGCGTACTGAGCTTTGCCAGCTCCAGTGACCAGCGGTCGAAACGCAATCCGCCCATCTTTGCATGGCCAGGTGAAGCGGAACTTCACTCCAGTGGTGTGCGCTCGGAATCCGACCGCCTGCCGCATCGTGTTGGCGTGCTGCACCTGCGCGGCAAAGGTCACGTTGAGTGGGGTCCACGGGATGTAGTCCTGGATGCTGACGTCGACGTGTTGCCCGCGACCGGTGCGTTGCCGTTCGAAATGCGCAACCAGCGCTCCGGCAGCGCCCTGTCCACCGCCGTGGCGATACGCCAGGTCAGCGCTGATGCGAACCGGCGGTCGATCGGCGTCGCCGTTCACGTAGAGAAAGCCACCCAGCGCCTGCAGGGTGAGATC
>Ga0070732_10002250_pt1 | contig 10490 bp, 8 predicted proteins | sample Coa_R1_5_FD_66449 | JGI IMG/M metagenome (GOLD analysis project Ga0070732, IMG submission 66449) | Surface soil microbial communities from Centralia Pennsylvania, which are recovering from an underground coalmine fire - Coalmine... | ecosystem: Environmental > Terrestrial > Soil > Unclassified ...
ATCGACTCTCGCTTGCTCGGCGGTGGCGAAGGGGTGTGAAGCAACCGGAGACGCGGCAGGACCGGAAGTTGGTGGAGTTTCCAGAATTGCCCCTGGATCGATGTTCACCACATCGTCCGGGATCGCAAGGAGATCCGCTAAGACAGCGCGGCCCACCGCCTGAGCCTGCTCCGCCTGAATGAGCTGCGTCCGTGCGATCGCCAGCTCTGCATCCGCACGAGAAGCATCGGCTCCCGGCCGCAGCTCATTTGTCACCAGCACATGCACGGAATTCGCAAACACTTGTCGCCGTTCGAGATTTGCCTTCGCTGCCGTCACTCTCTGTTGTGCGGCAGCGAGCGTAAAAAATGCGTTGGTGACCGCCACGGCGACATCCAGCCGCGTAACCGAAGCTTCTGTATTCGCCAGGCTTTGCCCGGCCCGCGCCGCGTTAACCGTCGCCCCTCTCCGTCCGAAGTCAATTGGTTCCCAGGTGAAGAGCAGGCCCGCCGCGCTGCCCCAAACAGAGTCATTCGAAGCGGAGGATAGAACCGGACCCGAAATAGGCGAGATAACGGAGTTGGGGAGCATCAAGCCGAAAATGTTATTGCGCGTTGCTCGGTTCCCTTGCCACAGCATGTCGGCGCGCGGAAGGTAGTTGGTCCTCGCCAGCGCCACGCCGGCCCGTGCGGCATTCGCTTGTTCCAGAGATTCACGAACCGCCGGATAGTGTTCGAGAGCATAGTTCACTGCATCTTCCAGACTCAGAACCGCCGGTGGCGCGGTTTTTGTCTGTGCAAACGAAGAGATTTGCGAAAACGTCAGAATGGAAACAATCGTGGCGGAAATCATGAGCAGCTTCTGTAGACGGGTAATCACGATTTTCTTTCCTCCCTACAGCGCACGCGTCTCAATCCGCGGTCATCAACTCTTTATTTTGTATTCCCGCGTTTACTCAAGCAGCTCACCTAAAAGCAGCTTCACTTTCTCTCGGGCTCTCGCGAGCGCTTGTTGCCCAACTGCGGTGGCGCGGTACGTTCTGCGGCTTCTCCGGCCGGCCTGAATTCTCTCGGAACGGAGCAGGCCTCTCTTCTCTAGCCCGTGGAGCATAGGGTAAAGCGTGCCCGCGCTCATCTTGTAGCCATGGCGCTGCAATTCCTCGATCATGCCCAGACCGAATATGGGCTCCTTGCAAGCGTGGTAGAGGATGTGAATGCGAATCAAGCCCGACAGCAGCTCCTGGTCCCTACTGCTTGTTATTTTGGTCAGCGCCATAGTAGGAGTATCGAAGTTAGATATCGAAAACCGATAAGATAAAGGGGAGCTTCACTGATATCAAGGAGTTTTCTAGGACTGAACCCCCAAGGGCCTGGCGGTGCCCCAGCTAGGCGGGCCTCCTCCTCATTGTTCCGCCTACTGTGGACGGAACAGGAGCTCCCCCAACGAGCTTCTGAATCGGCCCCGCCACGCTCAACCCACTGAATTTACACACTTTGCCCGAATATCCCAGCGCCCGCGAAATCAAACAAACTCTTCGTCCGCTGTAACAATGCTGTAACACAGAACAAGCACACTGTTATACACCCTCGGCGCATGTAAATCCTTCGCGTGGAGATGACGGATGAAACGAATCGCAGCAATCCTTCTGATGACCTTCGGCTTGGCAGTTTTTTTCCTCGCACGAGCCGTTCTTTCTATTACTGGAGCGGGCGCCACTTTTCCTTATCCCATGTATTCCAAGTGGTTCGACGAGTACCACAAAAAAGATTCCAATATTGAAATCAACTACCAATCCATCGGCTCCGGCGGCGGAATTAAGCAGGTTACTGAAGGCACGGTCGATTTCGGCGCTTCCGACGGCCCCATGAACGACGACCAGCTAAAGGCCTACCAGGATAAGCATGGCTTTCCCGTCCTGCATTTCCCCACGGTCCTCGGTGCCGACGTACCGACCTACAATATTCCGGGCGTCACGCAAGAGCTGAATTTTACCCAGGAAGCCCTCGCGGGAATTTTTCTTGGTAAGATCACGAAATGGAACGACCCCGCCATCGCCGGCCCGAATAAGGGCGTCAATCTTCCCGCAAACGACATCGTCGTCGTGCATCGTGCCGAAGGCAGTGGCACCACTTATATCTGGACAGACTATCTTTCCAAGATCAGTGAAGAGTGGAAAACCAAAGTGGGTAAAGCGACCGCCGTCAAATGGCCAGTTGGTCTAGGGGGCCAGGGTAATGAAGGCGTGTCAGGCCTCATTAAGCAGACGCCGAACTCCTTCGGCTACGTGGAACTGATTTACGCCATCCAGAACAAGATGCCGTATGGCAAAGTTAGAAACTCCTCCGGCGAATTCATCAAGGCCGATCTCGCGAGCGTCACCGCGGCGGCTGCGGGAGCCGCCAAAAACATGCCCGATGATTTCCGCGTTTCCATCACCGACGCCCCCGGCAAGACTGCCTATCCGATCTCCAGCTTTACCTGGCTGCTGATTCCTTCCAAGTTCTCCGATGCCTCCAAACGTGATGCCATCAAGGGCTTCGTAAAGTGGGCTATCGCCGACGGACAAAACTTGGTCGAGTCGCTCTCCTACGCAAAGCTTCCAAAAGAAGTCGTCGTCAAGGAGACCAAGGCACTCGACAGGATCCAGTAGCCTCGACCTCCTCCACATGGCCGCCACTAGCACAACCGTTCCGAGCGCGGGTCCCGCCGTGGGCTCGCGCTCCTTCTTTGCTCGCCTTCGGGACGGCGACGAAATCGCGCGCCTCGTCACCTTCCTGTTTGCGGCCTCGGTTGTGCTCATTACCTTGCTCATCGTTTATGAGCTCTGGCAGGGCTCCGTCTTGCCGCGTCACAAATTTGGTCTCGCGTTTTTTCGAACCTCCGTTTGGGACCCGGTCTTCGACCAGTTTGGCGCTCTCCCTTTTATATACGGCACCTTGGTTACTTCTGCGGTTGCATTGTTGATTGCCGTGCCCCTCGGCATAGGGGCTGCTATTTTCTTGGCAGAACTCGCGCCCGCGCGCGTATCCGACACTCTCGAATTCTTCATCGACCTGCTCGCCGCCGTTCCCAGCGTAATCTACGGCGTTCTCGGAATTTTCATCATCGTGCCTCTCATGCGCGAACACCTTCAGCCCGCGTTAAAAGATACACTGGGATTTCTTCCGATTTTCAAAGGCCCCGGCTATGGTATCGGGTTGCTCACCGCCGGAATTGTCCTCGCTATCATGGTGATCCCCTACATTATTTCCGTCTCCCGTGAAGTGCTGCTTTCCGTTCCTCGCGACCAGCGTGAAGCCGCCCTCGCTCTCGGTTCCACGCGTTGGGAATCCACTTGGAAAGTTGTCGTGCCCTTCGCGCGCACGGGCATTATGGGTTCCATTTTTTTGGCTTTGGCTCGTGCTCTTGGCGAAACCATGGCTGTCACCATGGTCATCGGCAATACTCCGCTTATAAGCGCCTCTTTATTTTCGCCTGGCGATTCCATTGCCTCGGTTATCGCCAGTCAGTTCAAGGAAGCCACCGGCGATCTCTATACGCAATCTCTTATCGAGCTCGGCCTCGTGCTGTTCCTTCTTACCTTTATCCTTAACGGACTTGCTCGTTTGCTCATCGTCGTGACCTCGCAGCGCGGCAGCGGAACGAGGAACGCATGAACTCCGGCCTTCGCTGGCGCAAATTTGTCAGCAATTTCATGCTCACCATGACCGGCGTGTGCGCCGTCGTCGCCGTCTCTGCCCTCTTCTTCATCCTTGGCTACCTTGTCTACAATGGCGGCACTTCCATCAGCTGGAATTTCTTCACGAAACTACCAGCTCCCGTCGGAGAAACCGGCGGCGGCATGGCCAATGCCATCTTGGGCAGCGCTAAGCTCCTTGCGTTGGCTACTCTTTTTGGCGTGCCGGTCGGATTTTTAGGTGCTGTTTACCTTGCCGAGTTCAGCGGTGCCAAGATCGCATTTGTCGTCCGTTACGCTGCGGATTTGTTGAACGGCACCCCCTCCATCGTCATCGGCATCTTTGCGTACACGCTCGTCGTCCACCCCTTCAATCATTTCTCCACTTACGCCGGGGGCTTCGCTCTTGGCCTCATGATGATCCCTATCACCCTGCGCAGCACCGAAGAGTTTCTTCTCGCTGTACCGCGCACACTGCGCGAGGGCGCCATGGCTCTCGGCGCTAGTAAATGGAAGACGATCGTCACCGTCATCGTTCCTGCTGCCTATCGAGGTATCCTGACGGCCGTCCTTCTGGCCTTCGCCCGTGTTGCTGGCGAAACGGCTCCGCTTCTGTTCACGGCTCTGGGCAACCGCTACTGGAGTCACGGGTTAAATGAGCCCACCGCTTCGCTTCCCGTCATGATCTATACCTATGCCATCTCGGCGTACGACGATTGGCACCGGCAAGCGTGGGCCGCGGGCCTGGTCCTGCTCTCTTTGATCTTGATCATTAATATTGTTGCGCGGGCGATTCTTTCCCGTGGCGTTTCGGTTCCGAGGGCTTAATCTTATGCACGCTTCTGTGAGGCCGGCAGTGTCTGTAAACATAACTCCTCCCGTAACACCCGCCGCGAGCCGCGAAGCCGCGGCGCCTTCGGCGATGCGCATGTCCATCTCCAAAGTGAATTTCTGGTATGGGCCCAAACAGACGCTCTTCGACATCAGTCTGGGCATCGCCAGCAGCAAGGTCACGGCTCTCATCGGTCCATCGGGCTGCGGCAAATCCACTCTTTTGCGCACACTCGATCGCATGCACGAAACCGTGCGCAACGCGCGTCTCGAGGGCGAAATCCTGCTCGACGGCAAAAACATTCTCGATCAGGACGTTACTTTGCTTCGGCGTCGCGTCGGTATGGTTTTCCAGCGCCCCAACCCCTTCCCGAAATCGATCTTTGAAAACGTTGCCTACGGCCTTCGCATCAACGGCTCAAAGGTCCCCATGGCCGAGGCCGTCGAGAAAAGCCTCCGTCACGCCGCTCTCTGGGACGAAGTAAAGGACCACCTGCACAAGTCCGCTTACGAACTTTCCGGCGGTCAGCAGCAGCGCCTCTGCATTGCTCGGGCCCTCGCCGTTGAGCCTGAAGTTCTCCTTCTCGACGAGCCGTGCTCCGCTCTCGATCCCATCAGCACCGCGAAAATCGAAGAGCTTCTCGTTCAATTGAAAGACCTCTGCACCATCGTCACCGTCACCCACAACATGCAGCAGGCCGCGCGCATCAGCGATTTCACGGCCTTCCTCCTCACCGGTCAGCTCATCGAGTTCAGTCCCACTCCGCAGCTCTTCACCAAACCGGGTGATCCGCGGACGGAAGCCTACATCACCGGCCGCTTTGGCTGACGCGCTCGCTCCGAAAAGCGGTACGATGTCCGCACGGTTTTCACTCGTTGAAGGGAAGAGTTCATGGAACGCCACTTCGAAAAAGACCTGAACGAATTGAAAGAACGTCTCTTGTGGATGGGCAGTCTTGCCGAGCGCGCCGTCCATCAGGCCGTGCACGCTGTTCTCGAAGCCGATGAACAGCTTGCCAAGCGCGTTCTGGACGAAGAAGACGCTATCAACGAACTACAGATGGAAATCGATGATCGCGTGCTTCAGCTATTGGCTCTTCATCAATTGATGGCCGTCGACCTCCGCTTTGTTCTTGCCGTCTCCCGCATCAACAACGACCTCGAGCGCATCGGCGACCAGGCTGTGAACATCGCGCAGTCCGCCACGCGCATCCTTCGCCATCCTCGCGTCAAGCCCTATGTCGATCTCCCGCGCATGAGCGAGCTTGCCGAAGAAATGGTTCGCAACGCCCTCAACGCCGTGGTCCGCCGCGACGTCGAGCTGGCGCAAAAGGTTCTTGCCAGCGATGACCAGGTCGATCACTTCCGCGACCAGATCTTCCGCGAGTTGCTCACCTACATGATGGGTGACTCTAGCGTCGTCTTCCCGGCTTTCGAGCTAATCCTCGTCGCCAAAAATCTCGAACGCATTGGCGACCACGCCACCAACATCGCCGAAGACGTCATCTATATCGTCCAGGGCCAGGACGTCCGCCACCCCAGCGTCGACCGCCGCTAAACCCTATTTCTTGTCTGGCGTTCTCGCCGCTCCCGGCGAGCACGATACGTCGTGCCCCCTTCTTTCCTGACAACTTCCAGGGTTCGCCATTCGATAACCAGTCAGTACTAGCACTAAAAAGTTCTGGACTTCCGATCAGAGTTGTTGTAGAATCTGTCGTGGAGAAATCTGGATTGCGGCAGCCCTCGCTGCCGCTTTTTTTTGTTTTGGGGAGCTCTCGGGATTAAGCCAAGCCGCTTCCGACTCGAAACGATGTGTACTTGTAAATACTTTAGAATCAACGCTTACACAACCAGCTTGCAAGTGTTGCTTCTAAAGGACTTAAGAAATAGCTAACTCCTTTAGAAGCAACACTTACGAAAAACAGGGGGGAGGGGTCGACACGAGCTAACGGACAGCTTCAGGATCGGCGGTCCTGCGCCGGGTGCCAAGCCAGACTACAATCAGCGCGCCGGCCATGCTGAAAGCGCCACCGAGTGTCCGGTCCCAGGTCCTCACAAATCGCACCCGCACATGCGACTCGCCCGCTGGCACGGGCACGATCATTTGATTGAAATCGTCGCCGCCGCGCGGCGCCACCGTTGCTCCATTCACTTCCGCGCGCCAAGCGGGATAGTTCAACAAACGCAGCCCCAGAAAAAATGGCTCACGTGCGCTCATGGAAACCTCTTTGTCCTCCGGGCTCCAGCGATCCACCTGAATTCTCGGCTTCGTATTTGGACCCGGTATGGAATCCGTATCCACGACCGTCACTTCTGGCGACTTAGTGGGAATGTTTGTGTGGTCGTCTCCCGCGGGATCGTATTCGTCCGTGCCGTCGAACCCCGAACCGTTCGCGATCGCCTCTTGCAGATCCGGGATATCCTGCGTATCCCACCATCCCCGATGTACGAGCACAACGCCGGTACCGCTGATCAGCGCAAACGTGGCCACGGCCCAAACCCATCCCCACCGTCTCCGCGCCATAACGCTTCCCAGAAAAAGGGCGAAGGGCACCGCGAGAAGCGACATCCAACGCCACGGAAATTGCACAAAGCGCAGCTTTGGCAAATGCTCCCAGAAAATCGAACTGAAGCGAAGCATCAACAAGGTGGCTAGGCCCGCGAGCAGCACCGAGCCCTGCCACAATTTGCTGCTCACCGTGCCGTTGCCTTCTTCATCCCGCGGGCGCACTGCGAGTGCGGCTAATCCCGCCAACACAATCATCAGAACTGCGATGGTTGATGCAATCCAGTTAAAAAGCGTGTGCTCGGGATCGTTGATCGCCGTATACAGGAAATTTTCTGACGGCAGCAGTCCCGCCGAAAGAGCCTGCGAGATGTTCACCCAGCGCTGTTCGTACGCTGCGGGTAACAAATAGAATCCGCACAGGCAAAAACCAACTGCCAACCCCGCCGCGCCGTACAGCGCCGCGCGCCAGGTCTTCCGCCTGGCCGCCGCAAACCCAAACAAAATCGCGGTGCTGTAGCTTACAATCACTCCCGCGGGCGCATTGGAGAGCCAGATCAGCGCGAACACCACCGCGAAGCCCGCCGTCGCGCGCCGCAAAACTGGTTCGCAAAGCTCTTGCCGGCTCCCAAGCAATTCGCAGATTTGAAACGCAGCGATAAACAACAGCGGAAAAAACGCATTCGCCAGCAACTCCGCGAAATCGCTGCGCATATACACAATCAGCAGAGCGTATGGATTTGCCGCGTAACACGCGGCGCAAAATAAAGCGGCTCTTTGAGGTAGAACGCGCCGCGCCAGCGCAAAGGCGCTCAAGCCCGCGAAAGTTTGCACCAATACGATGAACACAATCGGAACCCGATTCCACGGCACGACCGAACCCAGCGCGGCTCCCAGCATCCACGAGATCGGCGGATAGAAAATAAATCTCGGCTCGCCGAAACCGTAGTTTGCCCATTCTGTCCATCGCGGATAGAGGATGCCTTCTTTCCATTGCCCGGCGGCGTCCAGCCAGGACGCGGCGTGATACTGGAAATCGTGCCCGGTGGCATTTCCCAGCCAGAAAAACGGAGAAACAATCGCCAGAGAAATGAATAGCGACACAAAAAGCGCCGGCAGCCAGCCACGAATTCGCGTCTGCCCGGGTTGACCATCCTGCAGTTCACTGGGAGATGTCATGCGGTGTTCACGCCATTGTAACCAAGAAAGAAACTATCATGCCCCCTTCATCCTTCGGTGCGTCCTGCGTCGAGTTGAGCGATAATACACGCTCTTATGAGCACGTCCACCATTGCTCCCGAGCCGGCCAGCACCGAGCCAATTCATCCCGAGCCAATCATCGAGGCGCTCAAGCTCGAAAAATTCTATCCCCAGCCGGACGGCGGCCGCATCCAGGTGATCGCTCCGACCGACCTCGCCATTTATCCTGGACAAATCATCGCCATGCTCGGTGCCTCCGGCTGCGGCAAGTCCACGCTGCTGCGCATGCTCACGGGGCTTTCCCCGGCGAGCGCAGGCTCGGTATTTTGGCACGGCGCGCCGGTAGGTGACGGTACGCCCAACGTATCCATCGTTTTTCAAAGCTTCGCGCTCTTTCCCTGGCTCACCGTGCTCGAAAATGTGGAAGCTCCGCTCGAAGCACGCGGCATGGTTCCCATCGAGCGGCACAAGCGCGCTCTGCGCATCATTGACGCCGTCGGCCTTGACGGTTTCGAATCTGCGTACCCCAAGGAACTTTCCGGCGGCATGAAGCAGCGAGTCGGCGTCGCACGCGCACTCGTCGTCGAACCCGAAGTGCTGTTCATGGACGAACCATTCTCGGCGCTCGACGTGCTCACGGCGGAAACGCTGCGCGGCGAGCTACTCGAACTATGGCTCGGCCACAAAATTCCCACGCGTGCCATTTTCATCGTCACACACAATATCGAAGAAGCCGTGGTCCTCGCCGATCGCATCGTCGTTCTGGGCCGCAATCCCGCGCACATCCACGCCGATTTTGCGGTGAACATTCCCCATCCTCGCGACCGCAAGTCTTCGAGCTTCGTCGAGCTCGTCGACGAAATCTATCGTGTCCTTACTCGGCCGGACTACGAGCACGACGCACTTCACCAGAAAACCGCTGCCCCCGGCAAGCAGGTGCCGCGCAAAGCCATCATGCTCCCGCACACGCGGCCCGGCGGAATGGCGGGCTTGCTTGAGATCCTCATGGACCAGAATGGCCGCGCCGATCTTCACAAACTTGCCGATGAGCTGAGCCTCGAAGTCGACGCGCTCCTCCCCACTGTGGACACGGCCGTCCTCCTCGGCCTGCTTCGCCTCGAAGAGGGGGGCGCGATCATCACGCCAGAAGGCCAGGCCTACGCGCAAGGAGACATCCAGGCACGCAAAGCGATTTTTCGAAAAGCCGCTCTTGCAAATGTCCCGCTACTTTGCCAGATGCAAAATGCGCTCAAGGCAAAATCCAACCGCACTCTCTCCGACGAATTCTTCCGCGACCTTCTCGACGAGCATTTCAGCGAAGACGAATCGCGCCGCCAGCTGGAGACCGCCATCCAGTGGGGACGTTACGCGGAAATTTTCGATTACGACGCCGCCACCGGGAAGTTGACCCTCACCGAGGCTTGACCTCACTGTGACGACGCCCACGATCGCCTCCCAAAGCGAGAATCCCGTCCCGCCAGCGATCCGGCGGCCGGCAGGTTCTCGCTGGTCCTGGTCGTTCCTCATCGATATCGGTGTTTTTCTTTTCGTCCTCGCTGCTATCTACGGCGTTTACGCCATTGGCCACACCTGGCTCGGGCCAGTCCCCGCGCAAGTTGAAATTTCCCAGAGCCCGAGAGCTCTCCCGCTGTACGCGCTTTATTCGCTGGTGCGTCTGGGCTTAGCTTATGGATTGAGCATGCTGTTCGCGCTCGCCTACGGCTACGTTGCGGCGCGCTCCAAGCGAGCGGAAATTGTTCTCATTCCGCTGCTGGATATTCTGCAATCCATTCCGGTGCTCAGTTTTCTTCCGGGTGTGATGCTGGCCATGGTCGCGCTTTTTCCGCACAGCCAGCTGGGCATCGAATTCGGCTCCATCATTCTGATTTTCACGGGACAGGTTTGGAATATTGCCTTCAGCTTTTACTCTTCTCTGAAAGGCATCCCCCGGGAATTGCGGGAAGCGGCCATTATTTATCGCTTCGGCCGCTGGCAAAGATTTGTTGAGCTGGATTTGCCGTTTTCGACCATCGGCCTCGTGTGGAACTCCATGATGTCCGTCGCCGGCGGATGGTTTTTCCTCATGGCGTGCGAGATGTTCGTGCTCGGCAACCGGGACTTCCGCTTGCCGGGGCTCGGTTCGTATCTGCAAACTGCGGCGAGCCACGGCAATACGCGCGCGATTCTTTGGGGACTGGCCGCGATGGTGACGGTGATTGTTCTTCTCGATCAGTTGATCTGGCGCCCGGTGATCGCGTGGGCCGATAAATTCAAGTTCGAGCAAGTCGAGACGGCCAA
>Ga0070732_10002252_pt1 | contig 10478 bp, 8 predicted proteins | sample Coa_R1_5_FD_66449 | JGI IMG/M metagenome (GOLD analysis project Ga0070732, IMG submission 66449) | Surface soil microbial communities from Centralia Pennsylvania, which are recovering from an underground coalmine fire - Coalmine... | ecosystem: Environmental > Terrestrial > Soil > Unclassified ...
TGGTCGTAGTCCTTGTTTTCGTCCAGGACGCAAAACCACTCCGCAATTTCCCAACCCGGCTCGAGCTTGTGTAGTTTGGGGGGACTCACCCACGGCTTCGTGTACACTTTGGGGTCGTCGATGATGATCTGCTGTTCCAAAGTGTCAGGATTCAATCGGCGGTAGCGCTCCGTAAGGTGCGTCGTCGAAGTCCGCGGATTTCCGTACAGATCGACCCATTCCTTGTCGTTGAAACCAATCGTTTCGACGACGAATGTGTCGCCTTCCCAATGGCCGACCGAGTACCCGAGCCAGCTGGGGTCGGGATCCTTTGGAAGTGGCCGCCCATCGGCCCAGATGGTGCGCCAAATGTGTTGCTCCTCGAAAAACATAAACACGCGGCCCGGAATCTGGACGATCTCCCACGGATTGGGCAGGACGAGAATTTGCGGAGGACCGCTCGGCTCGCAGCGCAACGCGGAATTGTCCTCCTTGCCTGCAACGGCCTTGGTCCCCGACAGGGGCTTCGCGGCATCGAACTTCGCCTGCCCCCACGACGTCAAAGGAGGACGAGAGTGTTCATTCACGCCGTTCATGCCGGGAGTTCCTGGCACATCGCCGTCCCGATACTGCATCCAAACTCCCGACAGATCATGGGAGAGCGGTGAGGCCGCACCCTGAGTCTTTGCAATTTCGGAAGGCTTCTCGGGCTCAGTCTCAGTTTGAGCAAATGCAATCGGCGAGAAAACGAGTGCCGCGGCGAGGTTTACGAGCGAAACAGCGAGCCGCACGGCATGAAATTTTCGCCGGTGAAAAGGAAGTGAAGGAAGTTGAGGAAGTAAAGGAAGTAGAGGACCGGAAAAATCGCGCACGCACGAATAGTGAGGCAAGGTTTTATCCTCTCCTTCCTTTGCTTCCTTCACTTCCTTTACCTCCATTGCTTCATTTCCCTTCGGCATGTCTATTGGTTGGGCGCGGTCGAAACGCCCCCTGAAGGTTTTCTGACATCCTTGTCATAAGTCTGCAATTCGCTCGACGCGCAAAACCACTCTGCGATCTCCCATTTCGGCTCGAGTTTGTGGAGTTTCGGCGGACTTACCCAGACCTTCGTGTACGACTTGGGGTCGTCGATGATGATCTGCTGTTCCAGCGTGTCGTGATTCAATCGCCGGTAGCGTTCCGTCAGATGCATCTCTTCGCTGCGCGGATTGCCGGAGAGATCGGCCCACACTTTGTCGTTAAAACCGGCCGTTTCGACCACGAACGTGTCGCCCTCCCAATGGCCAACCGAGTACCCGAGCCAACTCGGGTCGGAATCCTTGGGCAGCGGCCGCCCGTCCGTCCAGATGGTGCGCCAGATGTGATACTCCTCGAAAAACATGAACGTCCTTCCGGGAATCTGAACGATCTCCCAGGGATTGGGAAGAATGAGAAGTTGCGGAGGGCCGCTCGGGTCGCAATGCAGGGCGGCGCTATCTTCCTGACCTCCCACGGCCCGTGGTCCCATGAGCGGCTTGGCGGCGTCGAACATCTTCTGTCCCCAAGGCGTCAGGGGAGGACGTGTTCGATCGTCGACGCCATTCATGCGGGCGAATCCCGGAGCGGTGCCGTCTCCGTATTGCATCCAAACTCCAGACAGATCATGAGAGAGATTCTTGGTTGCCGCAGAGCTTGCAGCGGGCGCCTTTTTCGTTTTCGGCGGCTGACTCGTTTGAGCAAGCCCGATCTGCGAGAAAACAAGCGCGGCTACAAACACACCAAACGAGGCCGTCAACTGGTGACGCATCCTGAACTCCTCGAATCGATTGCGAAATTTCAGCGTGTGAATCCGTCACAATTCCGGGAATCCCCTGTTACGATTCCTGTCGGCAAGAAAAAATATTCCGGATCTCAAATCGATCTCACGCGCGCCCCGCGGTAAATCCGTATTTCACCCGGCGCCCGGACGGCTAAAACCCTTTTGCCGTTGACAATTCCTTGCCGTCGGAGAACACGACCTTTTGCAGGAACGTGACCTTCGCCCCAACCTTATTCGGATTGACGAACAGCGTGACCTGGTCCCCGGGTTTCAGGCTTTCTTTGCTCCAGCCAACCCTGTTCAGCATGGCCGGATTGGTCGTTTCGGCGACCCAGTGTTCGACTTCGCCTTTGTCATCCGTGACATCGTAATAGATCTGGGTATGAGGATTGCTGTACTCGAATTTCGTGACGGTCGCTTTGACGGGAACCGATTTCGACATGTCGTAAGCCGAATTCCCGTGGTGCGCAATCAGCGGGACGGAAACCATCAGGAAACTGAAAATCACAGCAAATACAACCGCCAGCTTGGACTTCATGTGACACCTCATGAACGAAAAATGCTGGGTCCACCGGAACCCAGTTTCTACTGAAAAATCTCAGAATGGCTGAATTTTGCCCTAGTTTAGGTAACCACACGAGTTTAGTGGTGTCAAACAATTTCAAGAGTTTGGCGCACGCCAGGCAGTGAAACTTCAGGAAACATATAACTCGCCGCAGGCGCGTCTCACTGTGCGACTCCTCTGGTTTCGTTTGGCGATTCTTGACGTTCCATTTGGAGGACCGCTTGGTTTTTTCCATACTGCTTCCACCGGATTCAAGCCTGGCCGAATATTCACGACGGCGAGCCATCTTGTTTGAGCTAATATTGTGAAAAAATCGCCGCCGTCCGAGGCATTCATTGGCCAACGCGAAGAATAGTCCCGGCTGAAATCAACGCGAGGAGCTGAAAATGGAAACCCATTCAATACCGCATCTGTCGCGCCGTGCGCTGCTGGAAACATTTCTTGCAGCAGGCAGCCTTCCCGTGCTGGCCGAAGCCCGCCCCGATGCGCAGGGCTCCGGTACCGCGCCTCGACCCTTCCGCGTGAACATTCCGCAGGCAACTATCGACAGAATTCTCAATCGTGTGCGCGAAACGCGCTGGCCCGACCGGCTGGAGACGAATGACTGGCGCTACGGCGCCAACTGGGATTACATGAAGGCATTGTCCGAGTATTGGACCACGCAGTTTGACTGGCGGAAAGCCGAAGCAAATTTGAACCGCTACCCGCAGTTTCTTGCGCGGGTCGGGGAATACGATATTCATTTCTATCATGTGAGGGGACGCGGCCCGAAGCCCGTTCCGCTGGTCCTGACCCACGGCTGGCCGGGCTCCGTCTTCGAGTTCCTGGAAGCCATCGGACCACTGACCGATCCCGCGCATTTTGGCGGCTCGCCTGATGACGCTTTCGACGTGGTTGTCCCGTCCGTGCCCGGCTTTGGTTTTTCGTCCAAGCCCAAGGGCAAACCAATCGGCCTGACCACGACGGCCACGCTCTGGAACCGGCTCATGACCGAGGTGCTCGGATACGCGAAGTACGGCGCACAAGGCGGCGACGTAGGAAACGGCGTCACGAACCAATTGGCGCATCAATTTCCAGATTCGCTCGTGGGCATCCACTTCAACGGTGTTGGAGTTCCGCCGCCTCCTGAAGCGGAACAGACGCAGGAGGAGCGCGAGTGGGCGCGCACAGTCAACGCGTTCGTGGCCGTGGAAAGGGACTACTACAACGAACAACAGCACAAGCCCGAGACCGTGGCCTTCGCGCTCACGGACAACCCGCTCGGCACGGCCGCATGGATTGCCGAAAAACTGAAAATCTGGAGCGATTCGCCAAATGATTTTGAGCCCGTCTTCACGAAAGACCAGGTTCTCACGAATATAATGATTTACCTGGTCACGGACACCATCGGCTCCTCCGTGTGGTTTTATCGGGGCAGGGTAGACGAAGTTTCCAACCTCACCGGAAAAGTGAACGTGCCGACCGCGTTCGCCTCTTTTCCCCATGAGTTGCCAACCTTGGATCCTCCCCAAAGCGTGATCGCTCGCAATTTCAATTTGATCCAATACACAAGAATGCCGCGAGGCGGACATTTCGCCTGTTGGGAACAACCCGAATTGCTTGTAGGAGACTTGCGGAATTTTTTCCGAAAACTGCGAAGTTAAATATCCCTCTGTCAAACGCAAACGAACGAATTGTATTCTTGTGGAATGCGAGTTGCTTGGTGAGCCCAGTTCGAAAAAATGGAACTCTCGAGTGCTTGTTTGACCGTCCATCCTCTAACCTCCAGCCTCCAACCTCTAGAATTGGTGGGCCCGCCAGGATTTGAACCTAGGCCCGGAGGATTATGAGTCCCATTTTTGGCGGCAGGTGTAAGTTCTTGTTTTTCCATCGTTTAGGCTCCAACTTGCTCAATCAACGAAACTTGGCTTAATCGCGCGTGATTCGTAGACTTGCACCGAATTGATGCAAGATGTTCCAGCACTCCCGACAAAAATCCCGACACTCATTGCAGTGTTGCAGTCGCGTTGCTACTCGCTGCCACCTCGGCAATCTCCCGCTCCGCTCGGTACAGTTCGATTTTCGATTGAGCTTCGGCCAACTGACGCTTCGACAGATGAACGTACGGCATTGTCGCCTTTAGGTCCGCGTGGCCCATGAGTCGCATTAGAGTGAGTGGATCGGTCCCGCTTTCTATCGCCCTGGCCCCATAGGTGTGTCGCAAATCATAAAGCTGAAAGCGCGGATTGATTCCGCTGTCGTTGAGTGCATCATAGTGCGTCGGGCTCGCTGAGTTCAAGCGCTGGGATGATCGCCCGGGTCAACGGTACGGCCGAATCGAATTGGTTGATTGCTTCCCTAAATCAAATTACCTTGTGCTGAAAGTCCCTGCCAGCTCAACCGGTCGGTGCAATCAGAAAGTAATCACTGCTGTGAATACTTCTTCCTTTTCCTTCCGCGCTTTTGTCATTGAATCGCAAAATTGAATTTTTGAAAATCCGAAAGGGGTCGAGCAAGGCGTCGGTGGCTTGCGCTAGGCGCTCGAGCTTTTCGCGGCGCGATGCGTTGAGCAAATCCTATTTCCTGCCGCCATGCGTGAGCGATGAACAAGGGATTCAGAAAATGGGGTAACTGGAGGCTGTCTTGTCTCCTTCGCGACAATTGCGCACACCGGAAGACCGCAGGCAACGAAAGCGATTGCGAGGCGCCAATAGGGCACCCGTCCTAACATTGACCGGCTCACTAGGTTTTGCGACCGCGGCAGACAGATGGCCCCGACCGTGGCGGATGCCTTTGGTTCAGGAGCCGGTGGGAGCGGCTAGGTTCTCGAAGTTGCGCTCCTTGATATGCTGGTCGAGACCCCATCGTTTTACTTGGTCGAAAACTTCCGCAAATTCCTGCTTCGAAATCGGCTTGTAAACGAAGCGTTCGCCGCGCCCGAAACGGCTGAAGTCCCATGGACCGGCTTCAAACTCGGGTGGCACCGCGTACTTCCACAGAGGCAGATATTTCGGCAGATCGGCCTCGAGCGCCCGTTCCGCGCGGTCGAGTGCGCAAAGATAACCACGCACAACTTCCGGCGGAGAAGTTTCGGGAACCCACCAAAGCGTATGGAATGTGTCCTCCATGATCTTCCGCAGGCCGAGTTGCTCTGCCATGGCGATTTGCGGCGGCAGTAGGCTTGCCGCTTCCACCTCGCCATCGAGAAGAGCTTTCAGCCTTGCGCCGAATCCACCTACATTGTTGGTCTTGATGTGTTCGAGCGGCAGATATTTCTCCAGCCGATAGGGCACGTTGAAGTGGCTGCCGGCGCGCATTCCTACGGCGATGGGGACGTCCTTGAGGTCCTCGGGACGGTGAATTGAGGATTCGGGCCGCACGAAGATTGCCCAGGGCGATACGCCGAAGGCTTCCGCCACGAACCGGCCCATACCTGCGCTGGCATTGCAAATACTGCCCCAGACACAGGCGCCTTGGATTACATCTTCGCCTTCGGCATAGATCTTGTCCTGTGGACGCTCGAAATAGGACAAATCTTTCCAGCTGGACTGAGTACCGCGGAAAGTTTTCCAGTCAAACTCGACATGCAGACCTTCCGCGGCGAAGTAGCCCTCGTGCGAGGCAACGAAGTCATTCAAGCCCATGCCCTTCGGGGCGATTTTCACGTTCTTGAGATTTGTTGTCATAACTAACTCCTTCCTTGCATTAGGCCATTACGCTTGCCTCATCCTAATTCCGCTGCCAGAGAAATAACCGATTCCTCGTATTTGCCCGGGCCCATTTTGCCTTCCGGGAAAATGGCGCGCTCGGCTATCCACTTGAACGATTCCTCGAACACTTCTTTGCTATACGGTTCGAAAACGAGCCGTTCACCAGGCCCCCAGCGGCGCGTGTCCATCACATCATGAAATCGCGAAGGGAATTCCATCTTGAAGTAATGGGTATAGAGATCAGGCCGCAGATCGATATCGCGCTGCGCCATTCTTAGCGCCCGAAAATATTTTCGGATGTCCTCGAAGTCGGGATCACCGGTGATCATCGAGGCCATCATGAACGTCGTATCAATAATTTTTCGGAAGCCAAGCTGCTCCACGAAATAGTACGGGGCGCTGAAGAGCGAAGCAGCTGGGACCTTGTGGTCGATAAGCAACTCCATGCGGCTGAAGAGCATTCCATCCGCGAAGGACATGTTGATTTCAGAAGGTTTGAGGTATTGCTCAAGAGCTTGGATGGTGGAGTAGTGGCTCCCGGACTGGTATCCCACGGAAATGGGGACCCCCGCCAGCTGAGCAGGATTCCGGATGTCCGATTCCGCGGGCACGAAAATACCGGAGGGCGAAACGGAGTAGGCGTCGGCATAGAGTTTGCCGTGCCCGACCGAGGCGGAGACGTTCACGGTCCAATGGCAAGCGCAACTCACATTGGAAGGGGAGCCTTGTTCGTATAGCTGGTATGCGCCGACTTTGTCTCCCAAGTGATGGTTTCGAGCATCGCTGGATTTCATCTGCTCGCGAAATTCGTAATCCAATCCCTGCGCGGCGAAATACCCTTTTTCCTCGGCAACCCACTCGTGCAACCGAAAGTGCGGCCGTATGATGAATTTGGGCATTACTTTCTCCGGAATTTCAGTTTGGGGATCTGTCTGTTCATCGTACCCTGCTTGTGGCATGGACACAACGAATTTGCAGGCAATGCTGGCGCCCGCGAGATCCGTAAAGTCCTCAGGACAAACCCCCGATCAATAGTCTTCTAAGAAAGCGGCGGCTAAGTTATTTTCAGGGAGACGTGGAGCCACTTTCTTCCGCCCCTGTCTGGGCGGAGCCCAGTCAATTGCTTATCGGAAAGCGACCGCTATTGCGAATGCGGTGTCACCGATCTTCCAGGAATAGGGAGGAGCCGTGCAGGAGGTTAGATCATCCGATCGGACAACTTTCGTCATTCTTCCTTTTCCTTGCGCGCTTTTGTCAACGAGCCGCCGAATTGAATTTTTGAAAATCCGTAGCGGTCGCGCAAGGCGTCGGTGGCTTGCGCCAGGCGCTCGAGTTTTTCGCGGCGTGATGCGTCAAGGAGGTCCAATTGCTCGCCGCCGTGCGTGAACGAGGAGAGCGCCACGCCGAGGAGTCTCACCTTTCGAGCGCAGTCGCAGTGCCGCTCGAATAATTTCTTCACGGTTTCAAACACGATGGGGTCGAGGTGTGTGGGCTCGCGCAGCGTTTGGGCGCGAGTGATCGTTTCAAATCCCGCGTACCGGATCGTGACCGTGACCACCCGAGCGCTCAGGCCCGCTTCGCGCAGCCGCTTCATCGCTTTCTGGCATAGCAGGCTAAGCGTGGCGTCAAGTAGGTCGCGATCCTGCGAGTCTTCTGAAAACGTGCGGTTGTGCGAAATGGATTTCGGCTCGGCGTCCACGAAAAATTCATAGGTGTCGCCGCCGCGCGCTTTGCGGTACAGCGCCGTGCCCCAGCGGCCGAAATCATGCTCGAGTTTTTCGCGCGTTGTCGCCGCAAGTTGCCCGACCTTTTCGATGCCCGCAGCTTTGAGAGCCGCTTCGGTGACTTTGCCGATTCCGGGGATGCGCCGCACGTCCAGCGGCGCGAGAAACGCTTCCTCGCTTCCGGCGGGAACCCATACCAAACCGCGCGGCTTGGCCTGATCGCTCGCCACTTTGGCGACGAGGCGCGTGCGCGCCAGGCCCGCGGAACACGGCAGCCCAGTCGTCGCAGTAATTTCGCGCAGCAACGCGTCTGCTGCCGCCAGCGGCGGCCCGTGCAGGCGCTCCGTCCCGGCGAGGTCGAGGTACGCCTCGTCCACCGAAGCCATTTCCACAACCGGCGAATATTTTCCAAGGATCGTCGCGACCCGGTCGCTCCACTCGGAGTAGAGATGATGCCGCGGTTCGAGGAATACCGCGTGCGGGCATAGCCGCCCAGCCGTGCGCAGCGGCATCGCCGAATGAATGCCATATTTTCGCGCCTCGTAGCTCGCCGTGGAAACAATGCCGCGCTGGTCCGGCTGCCCGCCAACTACGACGGGTTTGCCGCGCAGCTCGGGCCGGTCCAGCAGTTCGACGGAAACGAAAAATGCGTCCATATCGACGTGCAGAATGGAAGTGGAGGAGGTTAAGGAAGTCGAGGAAGTGGAGGACGAAGACTCCACGGCGGAATCGCGCTTGGCTCGGAAGGTGGCGAGCTTCGGCATGGCTCTGGGCCGCTACTATACACTAAGGCGAATATAGAGCGAAGAAAAACCGATGCCTAAACCCTGCTATGGCTAAGGCATGCAAATGCTGGTGAAACTTGAGGTCGAGCCCGGGATCCCATTTGTAACCGATTTGTAATTTATATATTAACAGCGCAAAAATTCCCGAAATTTTGGACCGCACCCGGATGGATGCGCGCCGCCACTGGCCAAACTAAATCCGCAGGAAGAAACGGAAGTGACCAAAGAAGCAATGTTTGCCACCCAGCCAAGCTATGTGTTCCGAACAAAACGGCGCAAATCGCCCTCAGGGTTTCGTTAACCCCCCGTTTCTCTTCGGCTTTGACGGAGCTGTGGTCCTTTACCTGCATATACCACCGCACTCAGCCGAACAAAAATTTGAACTGGGGGCCAAGACCATGTTTAAAAGTTCCGTCCTGCATATTCAAGATCGGGGAACGGCGGAGGAGAGACTTTGGCGCGCCGTGATCACGAAATCTCTGGAAGAATGGATGTGCGGTCCGCTGAGTTTTAGCAGAAAAGCGGAGCAATTTCTTTTTGACGACAACAAAGATTTTAAAGCCGTATGTTCCTCCGCGGGCATGGATCCGGAACGCTTGAGAAAACGGCTCATGACGATACGCGCCCGCGGCATCCAAAAAGAAAATATTCCCTTCCGCGTTCGGACTCACAAAAGACTAAGCCTTCCGCAACCTGCTAGTTGGGGGCAAAGAGCGTTCGGGGTTTAACGCCCCTCTCGTTGGCCCATCACTTTTGCAATTTTTTCGGGTAGTTCTCCCTGTAGCGCCATCAAAGCAACACGAACGAGAGCCGCGACGCTGATCGCGTCGCGGATCTCGCCTCGCTTGACGCGATCGATCGCCTCCCAGAAGGGCACCCGCGCAACCTGCAACATTTCGGTTTCATCCGGTTCGGCGGGCGTTTCGGAAAGTTCCCACGCCAGGAACGCCGTGCTGCGTTCATCGGACACGCTGTTGGAAAGGTCCATGGCCAGAATTTGCGTCCAGTTCCTGGCGGCTAGACCACATTCCTCGCGGAGTTCCCGCTGCGCGGATTCCAGAGCGGAGGCCGAATGCTTCCCGCCGCCCTCGGGAATTTCCCAACTGTAGGCGCGCAATGGAAATCGGTACTGCCCCACCAGGATGACATTTCCATTTTCGTCGATGGGAACAACCCCAGTGGCCTGGCCCTTGAAATGAACCGTCCCGTACACGCCCGGTCCGCCCGAAGGGCCCAACACTTCGTGGTGATCCACACGAATCCATTTATTTTCGTACACCGTCGCCTGCGACAGCACCGTCCAGGGATTTTTCGTCTCGTCCATGTTTGCTCCGTTTGGGAAGAATACTATCGCAGCCGTCACAGGAAGTGTCCTGGAGACATGAAGGATGTTGGATGCGGCAGGGAAGGTGCTGTTTCTCTCAGGTGAGCTGGCATAACCTCAAGCCAATTTGAGCCCTGTGTTAGACTCTGCGTCCATGCGAGTTTATGCTCCCGCGGTTGTAATTGCTTCGGTCGTACTTCTCCTTTATCTCTTCGTGCCCGGGGTCAAAGAAGAGCCATGGACAGCATCGCGAATAGCGGGCGCATTCCTCGCGGTCTTTGGCTACGTGCTAGTTATCACGGCGCGCGTACAGCTGGGGACATCCTTTTCCGTCCGGCCCGAAGCCAGGGAGCTTGTCACCCACGGGCTCTATTCACGAATCCGCAACCCCATGTATGTTTTCCTGGACGTTCTGCTTTTCGGTTTGGTTCTCGTTCTGCACATGTACTGGTTGTTTTTGATTCTGGCTGGACTTGCAATCTCCCAAGGGCTGCAAGCACGGCGTGAAGCGAAACTCTTACAAGAAAAGTTCGGGCAGGCATACCTCGATTACCGCAACCAGACCTGGTTTTAATCCCCGGGAAATGATTTTTTCTGGTCGAGCATTGAAATAG
>Ga0070732_10002254_pt1 | contig 10470 bp, 10 predicted proteins | sample Coa_R1_5_FD_66449 | JGI IMG/M metagenome (GOLD analysis project Ga0070732, IMG submission 66449) | Surface soil microbial communities from Centralia Pennsylvania, which are recovering from an underground coalmine fire - Coalmine... | ecosystem: Environmental > Terrestrial > Soil > Unclassified ...
TCTTGACCCTACAGAAGTGACAGCCGCGGCGCTCAGCCATTGGGCTGTGTGTCATGTCAGAAACGGACGGAGAATCGGGAACCTAAATGGCGGAGGGCGCGGGAAGCGCGATGTCTATCATGCGAAGAGCGGACTGGAGCTTATCCGCTCGGGTGACTTGGAACAGTTCTACTTCGTTGATTCTCACGCCCCGATTCCCGATACGATTGCCACGAAAATCGACTTTGAGGCATGGCTGAAAATGCTGCCGGAACGCAAACGGCAAGTCTGCATCGCGCTGGCGATGGGCGCGACCACGACAGATGTTGCGGCGGAGTTCGGAATGTCAGCAGGGAGAGTCAGTCAGATACGAAGTGAAGCGCGGGAGTCCTGGGAAGCGTATTGCCAAGTCTGAGCACAGCAAGTCAAGAGCCTGAGCTAGGAATCTCAAAGAGCCATCGGGAGAAATCCCGGTGGCTTTTTTTTACGCGCAGTGCATGCGCAGCTTGATCCGACATGAGTGTGTGAGCAGCTTGACCGGCATCAGCGTGACACACACCCCGCGTCCTTGGCCTACTCTTCTCTTCCGCGAGCGAGCCCCGAGCGCCGCGGAACGACGACAAGCATGAAGCATCTTATCATGGCATAGTCGGAAATCTGTTTCGGGTCCATGGCCCGACCAGGGAGGCAGGGAATTCGGCATGCCATTGAGACCAAAGATCGCTTGGGATTTTCCCTAAACCTTAAACAGCAGCGGAAACCTGTCATAAGATTTCAATAGGGGCTAGTCCGCGCCCATTTTTTGACCCAAAGGAACTCCCTGTGGAACCTCCTAGTCGGCATCGGGCTTCTCCCTCTGTGTGAGGTGATTCGGCAGCCTGCGCTGGACGAGTCGGCAATGACGAAAACCATCGCCTCGCGAAGGCTTTCGCTAGAAAGAAATGGTCAGCCATGATCATCAAGGTTTTTCACGATGGGGAGACCTACGCCGTGGAGGCTCCTGAAGGATCAGTAGTTAGTCGGCACGGCCAAAAGCCCACTGTGCTTGGGGAATCGCTAGACGACATACTACGCGTACCGACGAGAAACGGACCGGTGCATTTGCCTACGCCTCTGGTGGTTCATTGTGCGAAGCAGCGAAAGTATGGACTGAAGTTGAGAGACCCGTCGCCCCCGGACTGTTGAACCAGGGTCGCCAAGAAGCTCGGTCCAGTTCCCGCCGAAGCTGTGCCCGGTGATGATCGAAACTGGTAGTAGGGCCAGACAGTCGGGCCAGAGGGTAGGGCCAGAGAGTCGGGTAGGCGGACAAGCCTTCACTTTCGCACACCGAATTCGGTCGGAGCCTCACAGTGTCTGAGCATTCAAGACTTGTGGTTCTCTGCGGCGGCGGTTTTCCCACTTGCGAGTATCTAACTAAATTGCATAAATTGCAGGACATAAGAAGGTAAAATGATTAAGATTTGATGGCGGAATTTAACAAGTCCTTGGTGGTTGAGGGGAACTGCGGGGGCCCGGTCTAGAGCATATCGTGCTGTTGCGCAAATTTTTGACTCTGTCTACATCAAATGTGCTTTCTGTGGGGTCCGAAGATTTTACACCCCGGCGTTTTTGTGTCATCTCTATTTGTAGAGCGTCAATGCGAACGGCAATGAGGAACTTTAGCGGCCGTCGGAATCCCGGGCAGATTTCCACCACTCGGCTTGGCATCGCGAAAGGAGAGGTCGGTTGGACGGACTCACGGATTTCACGACAATACAAAAGATCGCTGACTCACTTGAGCGAATAGCGGCTGCTTCCGATCTGGTGCTCAGAAAACTTCTGCCGAGCCTGACTCAGCCGATGACTGTTGGGGAAGTCGCCGAATTGGCGCGAGTAGGCGCGAAGACCGTTTATCGGTGGCACTCGGATGGCCAGCTTAGAGCTGTGGTTGACGGCGTTCGCCCGTTACTGTTTGACCCAGACGAGGTCAGGGACTTCTTGAGCACGAGGGGAAGAAGGAGATGGCAAACGCGGTAAGACATAAGTGGAAGAGGCTAACAATCCCGACGGATGGTGAACTGCTCACGGTCTACTTGCACCCACCGGGGACTGTCGGGAACACTCGTTACTGGGCTTTTTCCTGCCGGGAAGCGAGTATCACGAAGAAGAGCTTAAAATGTAATAGCCTTAAAGATGCCAAACTTACGGCTATCAAATTACTAACCGCTCCCAAGAGCGAGGACGAATCGAAATCCGAGGAAACTCTCACCTGGGGAGACTGGGATTCCATTCAAGTTGCATACTACCGAAAGAAAGCCAATGAGAAGCGAGCAAATAGGACGCTGGAAGAATGCCGAAAGGCTATGCGTCTCTTTGTTCGTATCACGGGTGCTCCAGACGCATCCTCCGTTGATGCTGACATGGTGGATAGATTCCAATCCGAGGGCGTCCAGCGGAAGAAGGGCGACGGCAAACCGTACAGTGCATCCACGGTCTGGAAGACCATGGCTCACATGTCGTCCTCCTTCAATCGATGCAGAATCAGTGCGGGAAAGAGGTGTGTTCGAGGCGTCGTGGACCAAAGTAAGCTTTTGATGGTCAATGCTTTTGAGGAGGTTAACTGGATTGAGCCTACTCAACCTCGCAAACTCCAGTTTAGCCGCGAAGGACTGAAGGCGTTTCTCGCTTGGGCATATCTAGCTGGTTGCCCACTGCTGTCGCTCTTTGCAAAGGTATCTCTCTGGGCACGCGGACGGATCGAGGAAATGAGTGAGCTAGGATGGGATTGGATTGACGACCAAGGATACGTCGGCATTCCTGACGAGCAGGCGAAATGGGGCAAAGGTAAGCTCGTAAAGATTCCACTGCTCCTTGTTGAAGAGCTTAGACGGTACCGTGGTTCGGGTCCGTTTGTGTGGGAGCGTTACGTGGAGCAAGTTCGAGATTATCATAGGAATACAGGGCACCTTGCGTCAGCCCACAAGATGCTAGATTTCTCACCTGCCCGGCTGAAAGTGCACTTTCAGAAACAGATTCAAAGATGGGCAAAGACTTCTGAAAATGTGGGTCTCTCACACCACGCATTCCGACGCACCGGGCTGCAATGGTCGCGAGAAGGTCAATTGAGGATGTACGAGGCGGAGTACGCGAAATCCTCAAACCTCAGCCTTGGGGTTGCAGATAGCTATTACACGCGTGATCCCAGACACCTTCGAGCCGATATCGTTTTTCGCAGCATCGCTGGGGAACTATCAGCGGACCGAGAATTGGCTGAGATGATGGGGTTGAGGATGCCTGCCCCGGAAGAAGGAGTGACCGTCGAGTCAGTCGAAAACGCTATTCGACAAGGCAATCTCGATGAGGCGGAGAGGCTGTTGGTCCTGTTGAAGAGCCAACGAAAGGAGTCACCTAAGTGAGCAACAGTGTGAAAACCCCGCACACGGTTCTCCAGAATTGGTGCCTTTTTGGTGCCGCAACCGAGAAGAATGGGGACCAGCGACTTGGCTCGCAGTTGGTGCTCGTCGCCCTAAGTCCTTACGTTTCAAGCGGAGAGGGTGGGATTCGAACCCACGGTAGGGGTTAACCTACACGGCATTTCCAGTGCCGCACCTTCGGCCTCTCGGTCACCTCTCCGTGAGAAACCAAACTCCTTACGACACTCCGTTTTCGCCACTCCGGATGTGTCTTATCTTTGGCTAAAACGGCCTTGGCTTAGTTACTGGCTTGATGCGGCTTTGTCGTCTGGGTTAGATCCTACCGAGAGGGCGGCGGTCTGGCAAGAAATGCGAGGTGTCACTAACCATTTGAGCATGATATAAATTCATTGATACAACAGATGCCGGACAGAGTAGAGGGTGTTACAGGTTTACAGACCAGGGCTGTGACGATGCCGGCGTGGCGCAGCGACCCGACTGGCCAGACTTTCCGCCCGCTGATCAGATAGCCAAGTGCCCTGTCAAACTTCTAATTTAGGGTAGATTGACTTCAATTTCGCGCGGGCATCGTCGACCTTAAATTGCCAGTCCACGGTTCGCTGTCGAGCATTGCTGTGCTCGTGCGCAGCGGTCTCACCTCCTTTGCCGATTGCTAGCAAGTTCGCAGGAGGCTTTGCATTTCTTGGGCCCAGTCCACCTTGGTTCGGCGCTCTCGCACTGATACTTGACGCCAGCCCGCAAGCGCCTCACAGAACATGAGAATGCTTGCCGTTCCCGCTCGCTCGTATTCATAGTCCACTCGACGTGGATGCTTTTCTGTACCGGCGATCGGCGTCCGCGTTTCCTTCAGCAACTGCTGCCCGTCGATGCACAGCACCCGATACCGAGAATCGTAAGACCGCGCGCCGCGCAGAGTTTCGTGGCTGACCGACTCCACGATTTCCAACGCGACGGTTTGTTCCGCCAACAGCCGCAGGGTCCAGTTGGCGAATCCTTGGGGCGGTGGACCCAGCCGCAGAGCGATGATCTTGGCTTCTTGATCGCCGTCGAGAACCTTTCTCCGAACCCGACTCTTCGGGTTGCCGTTGAGCGCGATCTCAAACCCTTTGGTCACCAACCGCTCTCGAATGTTCTCTACGGTCTTCGTGCGACAGTCGAACGCTTTGGCAATCTCGGCGTCGGTCAAACTTGGTCCATCCGCGTACGCCTTAAACAGGACACGGGCGCGGAGCACTTTCTGACCCGAAACCCTTCGCTTGCCGAGCAGTCCGTTCAGAATCCGGGAGACGAACAACATATTTCTTTTGCATGGCCCAACCCTCCTTGGCTGGGCACACATTGACCAAAATCGCCCTCGAAGCCTACCTTTAATTTAGAAGTTTGACAGAGCACTAGCCTTATTCGTGCCTGCGTGCGCAGCGAGGTGGCGCTACCTGGCGGAATTTGGGTAAGCGTTCGGCGAAACCATCCTTGCAGCCATGGGAGCCTGACCCCGCGTGACCTGGCACGACGGGACCAGAGGGATGATCATGGTTAGCACCGGACGACCGACCGACAACTCTGCTCGCCACGACTGGTGGCGCAGGCAAATCCAGCAGCAGCAGATCAACAGCCGGGTCTCCCGTCGCGACAACCGAGCCGAGCGAACTGCCCACCGCATCCGGGGCGCCGGGATACCAGGCTGTCGTTAGGGGTCTCTGAGCAGGTCTCTCTTCGTCCTGATGCGTTTCGAATCAGCGCACTTCGTAAAGCGACAGATCGACACGACGCTGCGGTTGGCGGCTGCCCAGGGAATCTGAATGCGACTGTATGGCCGTGCATGACTGGAGTAGAAGCGAAATCCCCTGACTTGTTCGTCTCCGAGAGATTCGGGCCTGTGCACGTGAACAAGAGCGGGCCGGGAATCCTCCAGCGATGACGCAGCGGAATGGCAAAGGTTGTAGGGAATCGGCTAGTCATTTGCACCCAATCATCAGCGATTCGGCATGAACCTCGACGAGCAGAGATTCAGGGGATCATGACTTGTCGGAGTTTCTTTGGAAGGCGCTTCCATTTCTCGCTTTCATTTCGTAAAGTCCTGAGCGACGAGGCGAGGTGCCTGCGGCCCTGTGACCGGGAAGTTCCGGGGATTGGATTCGAAGACGCAGGGTTCCTCCGTTTTCTAGAGGAGAGGGGGGGTTCCTCGCCCGCCAAAGACGCCTGAGCGCGACAACTGGAGAAAGGACTCTATTGATGATGGCCCCGCAGACGATTCATGAAGGAATCGCAGACCTCCGCCACAGGACGTTTCTCGTGCTCCACGAGGATGAATACGTCACTTCTTTCGAGGCGGAACGTGATGTCACCGTCGAAGACGTAGTCTACGACGTATTCTCGTTCTGCAATGCCAGAGACGGCGGAGAGTTCCAGAGGAAGGATCTGGCGATATGGCGCGGCGATGGACGCCTCTCGGCAGTGATTCACCGGAACGAAGACGGCACGTCGCAGGTAACAAGGTTCTCCTGATCTCTGGAGAGCCCGCGGACAGATTATTGAACTGATGCAAAGTTGCTCACCGTCCTCGGATTCCTCGGGGAACGATCGCGGTCTGTCCCTGACTTTCCAGCGCGGGTTGTTCGGACGCGGTATCACCCAGCCCTCGGTAATGAGATGGGAACGGTCCCGTCGGGCTCTTCGAGTCGCTCCCGCTCGGTGGCGAGGGTCTCGTCCGCGGATTCGGATGCTTTCTGGTAGCGGGCGAATTCGGTCCGCGACATCTGCCCTGAGCGGAGCTGGCCTCTGGCCATTTCGAGGCGGTTCTTTGCGAGAGCTACCGCTATCTCGTAATACTGCAACCGGGCCTTCAGATAGTCCGTCTTGGGCTTGCGGATCGCTGCGGGCTCGGCCGTCTCTGCACGGCCACGCATGGCGCGCAGCAAAGTCACTTGGGCCTGGCGTGCCTGACTCAAGGCTACGTGCAGGCGCGCTGTATCGTAATCGACCTCGGCTTTGTCGTGCTCCGGGCGGCTGATCGCCCCGCGCGCCAGCAAGGCCTTGAACTGATTGAGCCGGTAAGTCTGAAAATCGAGCTCGACCTGGGCCATCTTCTCCTGCTGCCGAAGCAGGTCGATGACGAGGTCATGGGCTTTCTCATCATCGGCTGCGATCGCCCGGCTGAGCAGGTCGCGTTCGTAGACCTTGAGAGCCCGGAAGGCGTTCGCTTCGGCTTCGCGCGCTTCCAGTGAGAGCACGTCGGTGCTCACCTGTTCGAACTCGCTGCGGCTTGCAGCGCCTTGTTGCAGCGCACGCTCGGTGGTTGCGAGCCGCGTTTTGGCCACCTCGATCGCGGCATGCTGGCGGCCGATCTCGAAGTCCAGGTCCTCGATCTCCATGTTGAGGTGTGCGGCAAGCGCGGAAGGGATCGGTTCGTCCTTAGGCTGGCCGAGCAGGGCCAGACCCAGCCAGAGCGCAGGTGACACGAGTGCGTCCTTTCGGTTGGTGGGGGGAGAGAAATGTTGAGCCTCAGCGGCTGAGCCATTTCGCGCTATTGCTCATTCCGGGTCGAGCGCCTTGAGAGCTTCGGGCTCGAACAGGCCGTCTACCCGGATGGGCACGCCGTCAAAGGCGATGGTGCCGCCACCGTAGTCGGAGCGCTGAATCTGCACGAGATCCCAATGGATCTTGGATTTGTTGCCGTTGGGAGCCTCGTCGTAGGCGTTTCCGGGAGTCAGGTGGAAGCTGCCGGCGATCTTCTCGTCGAAGAGCACGTCGCGCATCGGGTGCAGGATGCGCGGGTTGCAGCCCATCGACCACTCTCCGATGAACGCGGCGCCTTCGTCGGTCTCAAAGATCCTGCGCAGCTTTTTGACATCGCCCCCAGCGCATTCGGCTGCGACAATCTTGCCGGCCCGGAACTCGAGGCGGATGCCGTCGAACGACGAGCCCTGGTAGATCGTCGGCGTGTTGAAGCGGACGTGGCCTTCGACCGAGTCGCGTACCGGTGCGGTAAACACTTCGCCGTCGGGAATGTTCATCTCGCCGGCACAAGGGACGACGGGGATCCCGGCGATCGAGAATCGCAAGTCGGTGTCGGGCGCCATGATGTGCACTTCGCGCGCGGCGGTCATGCGCTCAACCAGCGGCATTAGCGCCTTGGCGAGACGCGGGTAATCAATGTTGCACACATCGAAATAAAAGTTCTCGAAGGCTTCGGTGCTTATGCCTGCCTGCTGGGCCATGCTGGGGTTAGGCAAGCGGAGCACGCACCACTTGGTGTGTTTGATGCGGCAGTCAAAATGGACCGGCTGCATGTAGTGCGTGTTGTACAGGTTCATCTTTTCGGCTGGCACGTCTGACATCTCATTGACGTTGCGCGCGCCGCGCAGGCCAATGTAGGCCTCGATGCGCTCCATGCGGTGGCGCTCACACTCGCCGAACAGCCGCATCTGCGGCTCGGATGCGTTCCTGATCAGCTCGCGAAGAATTCGCGTGTCTTTGGTCTCGACGAGAGGGTACGCCCCTTTACGGCCGGCTTTCTGAACGAGCAGGCGCGGCAGCGTGCTGTCTTCGAGGTCGAAGCACTCGATCAAGAGCGACTCGCCGGCGGCCAGGCGCGTCGAGTGCTCGATCAGGATCTCGGCCAGCCTATCCCAGCGCGGGTCGGTCATACAGAGTCGCCAGAGTCGAATCCGCGGGGTTGCGAGCGGTCCGGCCTTCCGTTAGGCTGACTCTGCTCGCGACATACCTCAAGAGCTGCTCCCTTATTATGAGGGAACATTGAGCGCTTGACAACGCACCCGAACGCGCCCGGCGCAGAGACAGCCTCGCGGTGAACCTCTTCGATTTGAACGGCAAGGTCGCGATCGTCACGGGCGGCAACGGCGGTATCGGGCTGGGCATCGCACGCGGGCTGGCCCAAGCGGGCGCGAAGGTCGCGATCGCGGGGCGAAACGCCGAGAAGTCGCAGGCCGCCGCCCGGCAGCTTGCTCAGGAAACCGGCGTCGACACGCTGCCTCTCACCGCCGACGTCAGCCGGACCGATCAGATCGCGGCGCTTGTCAACAGCGTGAGCGCCCGTTTCGGCCGCATTGACATCCTGTTCAACAACGCCGGCATCAACATCCGCAAGCCGCCCGATAAGCTGACGCTGGACGACTGGAACGAGGTGCTGACAGTGAACCTCACGAGCGCCTTCTTGCTTTCGAAGGCAATCTACCCAGCGCTGAAGGAGGCCGGCGGCGGCAAGATCATCAATATTGGCAGCATGACCTCGATCTTTGGAGCGGGCTTCGCCGCGGCCTACGCGACCAGCAAGGGCGGGATTGTGCAGCTCACCAAGAGCCTGGCACTGGCGTGGGCGCCTGACAACATCCAGGTCAACGCGATCTTGCCCGGCTGGTTCGACACCGAGCTTACCGAGCGCGCACGCGCTGAGATTCCCGGCCTGCACGAGCGCGTGCTGGCCCGGATCGCGCTCGGCCGCTGGGCCAAGCCCGCCGACATGGCCGGCACCGCTATCTGGCTTGCAAGCGCGGCGAGCGACTACGTCACGGGCATCGCCGTGCCCGTCGACGGCGGCTATACCGCGTCGCTGTGACGGCAGGAAGGCCCGCGGTGTTCGAGGTAGGCGTCGGGCTGCCGCCTGCTTGTGAACCAATTCACCTTGCGTGACTTTGGGTGCTTCCGGTGTCGCACAGCCGACACGAGAGTCGTCTTTCATACCAATCCGAAGCGCTAGCGAGGTTTGGGAAGAAGACCGGCTCAAGGGGCCGGCGACCTCGCTGGCGCTTTTTGATGTTGCGCATTCGAAATCCTGCCCCAAAGGGGCCAAGACAATGCAGCCCCGGGCAACGACCGGGGAAAGCGTGACGAACGTGATCACCCGAGTCCTGAAAGGGCGAAATAGCGGATCGAGCCTCGGTGTCTCGCCTTCGCTTGCGGGTCCCCCAGGGTTGGGTGCCCAGCGCCGATGGATCGCTCGTTGTACCGCCCTTTCAGGGCCCTTTTTGAAAGATCGCTTCTCCCATACCCCGGGCGTTGCCCGGGGCTGGATTGTTGCCGCCCCTTTGGGGCAGGAACCAAAGAAACGCGCAACATCAAAACTGGCGCTCCGGGTTGGTGTGAGTCACTTGCTTGCACTGCGGGTGAGTATGGCCGGATATTTGAGGGGGATCTTCGAATCATGCAGGGTGATTTAGCGATCGGCTGATCCCGAGAACCGGAGGACTCGCTGACGGGCTCATCCCGACGACATCCTCAATGCACAGTCTCTTCGTTCGGCAGAGGTGGTGCGGGGGCGGGAGTCACCTTCGCGCGAATTTCGACCGCGAGATGGCCGCCGAGTGGGATGCGAATCGTGCCTTCTCTGACGGGTGCCCATCCTGATGCGTTCTTGGCAGCGCAGCACGATTCATCGGTTGACTCGACCCCGGCGCTTGCGCGCTGGGTGGCAGAATCGACCTTCATCCGCACATTTACGAAGTCCGCCTGCGGGCTCGGCCGGGGCTCGGCCATTTCGCTCAGAGAGGCAGCCCGAACCTGGTCATCAGGCAGGGGCGGTAGGGATCCAAGCGGACTCTCTATGCCCGCGCAGGGTAACGACCGGCTGGGTGGCACCGCGATCGGTAAGGGACCTGGTGGCAGAACCGTGATCCTCTTGCGGTCCCCAAGCAGCAGCTCGGCCGGTGACAGCTTGATCACGAACCGCTGAATAGTGGGTGCAGGCGCCGCGATCGGAGAGATGACGTCCGGCGGCTCTGACAGCGCTGCTTGCCGCAGCTTGGGTCCAGGAATTGGAGAGAGCGGGTCGGCTTCGATCACCGCAAGCCGTTCGCAGGCGACAGCTTTGCCGTCCTTGTCTGCAAATGTGTGCACTCCGAGGCTCACGACAAGGGCGCCGTTATTCGGGATGAGCCACTCGCCGTCCACCTTGCCACCCACTACTTCCGGGACCTGGTATTGGTAATTGACCGAAGTCGGTGCTCCCCCGGGACCACCGCCGCGCACGCCGTCGCTCACGTTCACAGTGTGGAACGAAGCGAACCGTGTTTCATCAAGGGAGACATGCGTCAGTACCCCTTGGTCCAGCTTGCGTCCTCTT
>Ga0070732_10002255_pt1 | contig 10468 bp, 7 predicted proteins | sample Coa_R1_5_FD_66449 | JGI IMG/M metagenome (GOLD analysis project Ga0070732, IMG submission 66449) | Surface soil microbial communities from Centralia Pennsylvania, which are recovering from an underground coalmine fire - Coalmine... | ecosystem: Environmental > Terrestrial > Soil > Unclassified ...
GGCCTGTATCACGAGCCGGCCTTCCTGCCGTTCCGCTTTTCCGGCCCGACTGTCGTTACGGTGCACGACCTTTCCATGATTCGCTACCCGGACACGCACCCCGACGCACGCGTAGAGGACGCGAGAAAGCGGTTGCCGGCGGCGATCGAATCGGCTTCGGCAATCATCGTCGACTCGGAGTTCGTCCGCCATGAGGTGATCGGTCATTTCGGCGCCGATCCGTCGCGGGTTGTCGCGATCCACCTCGGCGTATCGCGACGGTTCCGCCAGCGGCTCGAGAGAGAGGTCGCCCCCGTCTTGGCGGGATACGGCCTACGTTATCGGGGCTACATGCTTGCAGTCGGAACCCTCGAACCTCGGAAGAACCTGTTGCAGGCGCTGGACGCCCACGCGGGGCTGCCCGAGCGCGAGAGGGCGAACATCCCTCTCGTAGTCGCCGGGATGAGAGGCTGGCTTACGCGCGAACTGGAATCGAAGATCCATGCCGCGGAAGAGCGAGGAGAAGTGCGATGGCTCGGTTACGTTCCGTCGGAAAATTTGCCCGCAATCTACGCAGGGGCACGGCTGTTCGTCTATCCATCCCTGTACGAAGGTTTCGGCCTTCCGGTGCTCGAAGCCATGGCGAGCGGGATTCCTGTTGTTACTTCAAACCAGGCGTCACTGCCCGAGGTGGCGGGCGAGGCGGGGATCATGGTGGATCCGCACGATCGCGACGCACTGCGCGACGCGATGCTGCGGATGATCGAGGACGAGAGTCACGCCTTGCGTCACGCCGAACTCGGTTTGAAGCAGGCTGCGCAATTCACCTGGCGCGCTTGTGCAGAGAAGACGCTGGCGGTCTATCGGAAGGTCGTCGAATCCGCCGGCCGCGGACGGTCGACTTGAGTCCTTCCCGATGAAGGTTCTGCACTTCGGCCGCTTCTTCAACCCTGGCTTCGGCGGGCTGGAACGGCACGTCGCGCTCCTGCTCGAGGGGCTAAAGAAATCCCTGCCGTGTGCGAACCTGGTCGCGAACGATCGCTTTCGCGCCGAGTCCGTCGACATGAAGGGATACACCGTCTACAAGGCGCCCTCTCTCGGGCTTGTTGCAGGAACTGCGATGTGCCCGACCATGCCTCACTGGGCGAGGAAGCTGGACAGGCTTCACGGATTCGACATCGCGCACCTTCATTTCCCGGATCCCATGTCTCACCTGGCGGCTATGTTTCTGCCAACGAGGATCCGCATCATCGTTACCTGGCACAGCGACATCCTTCGGCAAAAGACGGCGCTGCTGCTATACCGGCCGTTCCTGAACCGGATAATCAACCGCGCGGACGCCATCATCGCCGCGACCCCGAGGCACTTCTCCTCTTCAACCCAGCTGACTGTCAGCCGGCATCCCGAGCGTTTCCATGTCGTTCCCTACGGGATCGATTTCGCGCCTTTTGAAAATCCGCAGGCCGAGGCCGCAGGCAGGGTCTTGCGCAGCCGCTTCGGCAATCGGCCCCTGATATTTGCAGTGGGCCGCCATGTCTACTACAAGGGCTACGAATACCTTCTACGGGCCATGAAACAACTCGCCGCGAATGCGACGCTGCTGCTCGGCGGCGAAGGCCCCCTCACCGGCCGGCTGAAGGCTCTCGCCGGAGAACTGAGACTGGAAGACCGTGTGGCGTTTCTCGGCCGGATCGACGACGCCGATCTCGCTGCGCATTACCACGCGGCGGAACTGTTCTGCATGCCGTCCGTGGAACCGACCGAGGCTTTCGGCCTGGTCCAGGTCGAAGCCATGGCCTGCCGCAAGCCGGTGATCTGCTGCGAACTGAACAACGGCTGCACCTATGTCAACCAGCACGGCATCACCGGTCTCGTCGTCCCGCCGCGCGATCCCGCTGCCCTGGCGGCGGCGATCGATGAACTTCTTTCCGATGCCGCCAGGCGGGAGCGGATGGGAAATGCCGCTTACGATCGCGCAAAAAGCGAATTCACTCTCGAGAGAATGTGGAGCGGGACCCTGGACGTCTATCGGGAGGTGTTGGGGGCTTACGCGGCATCCGGAGGGGAGGCTTGAACGTTCTCGTCACCGGCGCTTCCGGATTCATCGGTGCCGCCCTTTGCCACGAGCTGCTTGCCCGCGGCCACGCCGTCCGGGCGGCGATCCGGCGCCCGGACGATCAGAGATCCCTCCCTCAAAAACTCCATACGGCAGTCATCCCCGACATCGCAGGTGAATTCGACCGGCGCGCGCTTCTTGGAGAAATCGATGCGGTCGTGCACCTCGCAGGTATCGCGCACCGCGCAGCCGATGAGGCGGAAATCCGTCGCGTCAACATCGACGCCGCTGTCCGGCTCGCCGAAGCTGCCGCCGGCGCGGCGCGCCGTTTCGTGTTCCTCAGTTCAGTGAAAGTACACGGCGAGGATTCGGGCTCTGGAGCCTATAGAGAATCCAGCCTGCTGCTTCCGCAGGATGTCTATGGAAAGTCCAAGCTTGATGCCGAACGGGCTTTGACCGAACTCGCCGGCCGCAACGGCATGGAACTCGTCATCGTCCGCCCGCCGCTCGTCTACGGCCCGGGCGTCAAGGCCAATTTCCGGCGCCTTCTCGGCTGGATCGACGCCGGCCGGCCACTGCCCTTCGCAAGCGTGCACAATCGACGCAGCCTCATAAGCCTTGGCAATCTCATCGACGTGATCGCGCGCTGCATCGAGCATCCCCGGGCGCTCGGTCCCTACCTGGTGAGCGATGAGGAAATCGTATCGACCCCCGAACTCGCGGAACGCATCGCACGCGCGCTCGGACGCAAGGCACGGCTCTTCCCCGTTCCGCTCGCCCTGCTTCGCATCGCCGCTTCGGCAATCGGCCGCGGCGGAGAGATCCGAAGACTGACGGGAAATCTCGTTGTCGATGCAACGCATGCGCGCCGGGCGCTCGACTGGCGTCCGCGCCTCAGCCTCGATCAGGGGCTGGAAGAAACCGCGCGCTGGTACAAGTCGGCACGCGGATGAACGGGGGAAGGCGCTAGAATGCGGCGCGTGCCCTCCGACACGACGGGTTGAACAGCGATGCCGGATATCGCCGCCTTTGCGCCGCTCGTCTCGGCGGCAGTCGTACTGCCGCTGATCGCATGGATGCTGAAGACGAAAAACCGCCTGCCGCTCGACGTGCCTAACGAGCGCTCGCTCCACTCCCGGCCGGTCCCCCGCTCGGGCGGAATTGCGATCATGACGGGAATCCTTGCCGGCTTCGCCTTGCTGCAAACGCCGCTGATCATCGTCCTGCCCGCCGCCGCCCTGGTCGCGGTTTCCCATGTCGACGATTTGCGCGGTCTCCCCGTTTCGGTCCGGCTCGGCGCCCAGCTGCTGGCGGCAGCCGTGTTCGCGATCGGCGCGCTCCCGGCAGTGGCTCCGCTCCCGCTCGCCGTCATCGTCGTCGGCATTCTCTGGGCTGTGAATCTCTACAATTTCATGGACGGCTCGGACGGCCTGGCCGGCGGAATGACGGTGCTGGGATTCTGCTTTCTCGGCACCGGTGCCTGGCTAGCCGGCGACGACGCCTTGCTGATCGAATGCGCGGTCGTCGCCGCCGCGGCGGCGGCTTTCCTGGTGTTCAACCTTCCGCCTGCGCGCATCTTCATGGGAGACGCGGGCTCGGTGCCGATCGGGTTTCTTGCCTCTGCCCTGTCGCTCGCCGGCTGGCGCGACGGCGACTGGCCGTTCTGGTTTCCGATTGCGGTTTTTGCGCCTTTCATCGCCGACGCAACGCTCACCCTGCTGCGACGATTGCTCGCCCGCGAACGCGTCTGGGAGGCACACAGGAAGCACTACTACCAGCGTCTGGTCAGGCTGGGTTGGGGCCATCGCAGCACCGCGCTGGCCGAATACATCCTGATGCTGGCCTGCGGCGTGATTGCCCTGTCGGCGCTGCGCCAGCCCGTATACTGGCAGCTTGCCGCCGTGCTGGGGCTCGTCGCGCTGCATATCGCGCTCGCGCTTTGGGTGGATTTTGCATGGCGTCGTCACGAAAAAGAGCCGATTGAATCCGCTTAAGCCCAATTTCCGCGCCGCGCTCGCGTTCGCCCATGACGTAGTCGCCTCCGGCCTGTGCTGGGTGCTGGCGTTCTGGCTGCGCCTCAATCTCGAGCTTCCCGAGGAGTTCCGGCATTCGCTCGCGGTCGCCGTTGCGGTCGCGGTCCCGCTGCACGCGCTCGTTTTCTGGGCGCTGGGTCTGTACCGCGGCAGCTGGCGCTACGCGAGCCTGCCCGACCTGAAGCGCATCGCGCTCGCCTGCATGATCGGCGCCCTGGCTGTGCCGGCGCTGCTGGCGTTCTTCCGCATCGGTGGCGGCGTGCCGCGCTCGACCTTTATCCTGGCGCCGCTGCTGCTCGCCGCGATCATGGCGGGCAGCCGCATCGCCTATCGCGCCTGGAAGGAACGCGCGCTCTACGGCCACGTGCACCTCACCGGCGAACCGGTGCTGGTGCTGGGCGCCGGAGACATCACCGTCAACCTGTTGAAGGAGATCGAGCGCTCCAGCCAGTGGCGCGCAGTCGGCATCCTCGAGGACGATCCGGCGTGGCACGGACAGGTGCTGCAGGACGTCAAGGTGCTCGGCCCCATCGCCGATGCGGGCCGCTGGGCGAAGCAGCTGGATGCTCGCCACGCCATCGTCGCCCTGCCCGCCGCTTCGGCCGGGGTACGCCGGCGCGCCGCCGAGCTAGCGAGCACCGCCGGGCTCACGGTCCTGACGGTGCCTTCGTACGACGACCTGCTTTCGGGTAAGGTCACCGTCTCCCAGATCCGCCGCATCGAACTCGACGATCTGCTCGGCCGAGAGCAGGTGGTGCTCGACGACGCCGGATTGCAGGGACTGCTCGGCGGCAAGGTCGCGATGGTCACCGGCGCGGGAGGCTCCATCGGTACGGAGCTCGCACGCCAGATCGCGCGGTTCCGGCCGAAGCTGCTCGTTCTCTTCGAGCTGAACGAGTACGCCCTCTACACGATCGAGCAGGAATTCCACGGGAGCCGTTCGGACGTCCAGATCGCGGCAGTCATCGGCGATGTACGCAACGCGAGCCGCCTCGACGCCGTCCTGTCGCGCTTCAAGCCTTCGATCGTCTTCCATGCCGCAGCCTACAAGCACGTGCCCATGATGGAAACGGACAACGCCTGGGAAGCGGTGCAGAACAACGTTCTCGGCACGCTGCGTGTCGCGCGCGCCGCGGCCGGGCACGGCGTGGAAAAATTCGTGCTGGTATCGACCGACAAGGCCGTCAATCCGACCAACGTCATGGGGGCGACCAAGCGGCTCTCCGAGCAGGTCTGCCAGTCGCTGCAGAACGGGGGCGGAACGCGCTTCGTGACCGTGCGCTTCGGTAACGTGCTCGGCAGCACCGGGAGCGTGATCCCGAAGTTTCGCGAGCAAATCGCGCGCGGCGGGCCGGTGACCGTGACGCACCCGGAGATCACCCGCTATTTCATGTCGATCCCGGAAGCCGCGCAGCTCGTGCTCCAGGCGGGACTCATGGGCAAGGGGGGCGAGATCTTCGTCCTGGAAATGGGAGAGCCGGTCAGGATCGCGGATCTCGCGCGCGACATGATCAGGCTGTCGGGGTTCAGCGAGGACGACGTCCGCATCGAATTCACCGGGCTGCGCCCCGGCGAGAAGCTCTATGAAGAACTGCTTTCGGACAGCGAGAGCACGCTGCCCACGCCGCATCCCAAGCTGCGTATCGCCAGGGCGGATGGCGCAGCCGGCGAAACCTGGCTTGCCGAAGTGGAAGCCTGGGCTTCCCGGTCTCTTTGCCCGAGCGACGAAGAGGTCCGCCGCGAACTCGCCAGGCGCGTGCCGGAATACCGGCCGGCAGCCTGAGCGCAGGGGCTAGCCGTCCCCGCCGCGCCCGGCCGCGGTAGGCAAGAGCTCCGCGCAGGCGGCGACCGTCTCCTCCACACCGATGTCTGATGCGTTCCGGCTCGGGGTGCGAAGCAAGCGGTAAGGCACGCCCCAGGGATGCCACACCTCGGGCTGCTCGCCGCCGAAAAAGCACACCACAGGCTTGCCGAGCGCCGCGGCGAGATGCACCGGTCCGCCGTCGCTGCAAATCACCAGGTCGCATGCCGCGAGGCTTGCGATGAGCTGATCGAGCTCCCGCGTCGGCATTGCCACGACAAGCTCGCCGGAAAATACTCCGGCCAGTCGCCGCGCGCTTTCATCGTCGCCGGGGAAACGCGGATCGTCCCGGCTTCCCGGCGCCCAGGTGAGCAGTACCGTCGCGCGGAAATCGCGCAGCAGCCTTCCGACGAGTTCGCGAAATTTTTCATCGGGCCAGCGGCGGTCCGCCTCGCGCGCGCTGACGTGCACCCCGACCACCGGGCCGGCTGTTTTCGGAAGCCCGTCCCTGCTTCGCCTGACGGCTTCGGCGTCGGGCACGAGCCGGAGGCCCGGCGGCGGTCCTTCGATGCCCAGAGTGCCCAGCAGCCTGAACGTATTTTCGACCTGGTGCAGCGGAACCGGCGTCCTTGCCGGCACCGTCATGTCTGCCAGGCCCGAGCCGTTGTCGAAACCGATCACATGCCGCGCCCCGACCCAGCGGGCGAAACGCTCGGCGCTCGCCTGGTAGCCGGGCGAAGCGAGGACCGCGTAGTCGAAGGCGCGCCCGCGCAGATCCAGCATCAGGCGCAGGCGCTGCCAATACAAAGTCAGCCGTGATTCCTCGACGCCGAGATGCTTCGCCTTTTCGTAGCTGAACACGGCATCGAGATCCGGATTGTTGTCCAGGACCGGCGCGGCATAGCGGTTCACCAGTGCAGCGATCCAGGCCTGCGGATAGCGATCGCGCAGGGCGGCGATCAGCGGCGTAGTGCATACGAGATCGCCGATGTTGTCGCGCCGGATGACGAGAAAGCGCGGCCGTCCTGCAACCGCCCGCGGGCCCGTCTTGCGGGCGATCATGCTCGCACCGCCGCGCCCGAGACCGGGACGGATTTGCGGAGAATTTCGACCAGTCTCACGACGCGCCCGACCAGTGCGTCTTCGGAAAACTGCGCGAGGTGCGTCGCCGCCGCCAAGGGATCGAAACGGAATCCGCCGCCGAGAACAAGCCGCAGGCAGCGCTCGAAATCGGCGCCGCCGTCCTCCCGCGGGTCGCGGTAACGCAGCCCGGTCGAGCCCGACAACACCGTTTCGTCGAATGGCGGCGCGTCGGGCGCCAGCACAGGCGTGCCGCAGACCTGTGCCTCGATGACGTTGAGCCCAAGCGCTTCCTTCTCCGGAAGCCCGGCCAGGAGGAAATCGATCCGCCCGTAGACCGCTGCTACGTCCTGCTGGTGTCCCCAGAAGCGCGCGCGGTCGCGGATCGGCACCAAAGAGCGATCGAGGTCGCGCACCGAAGCATAGCCGCCGCTGCCGAAGATTTCGAGCCACGCCTCCGGATGGCGGACCAGGACAGGGGCAAGCAGGGAAAACAGCGTGGGAAACTGCTTGATCGGGGTGATGCGGGAAACGATCCCCAGCGTCAGCCCGGGGCGCTTCCTGAATTCCTCGTCGCTCGATGCGCCGCGCCACAAGGGCTCCAGAGCACCGAGCAGGCGATCGCGCAGCTTGCGCCGGTCCCAGTCGTAGCGCGATCGCGCCCGTATGACACCGGGTTCTGCGCTGCCGCGCTCGAGATGCGCGACGCCGTACATCGGCTCCGGATGGACCCGGTCGATGCCGGCGGTGCGCAGGCTGGCGATCACGTGCCGCGATACGGCGAGCACCAGATCGAACGGCCTGAGCGGACGCGGATCGCGCCCGTACAGCGGCATGTGCGCGAACGCCGAGACGAAGTGACCTTGCGCGCGCAAGGCCTCGACGATCGGCGCATCGGCGAAGCTGTGAAAAACGAGCCAGCGCCGCGGGCCGCCCCCCAGCCGCCCGATCAGCTCGGCGGGATTCGAGATCCGCTCCACGCGGACCCCGGGCATGGGGAGCGACTGCCAGGCGAGCGCATCGGGGTCGGCGAACAACTCCGTTTCGATTCCTGCGCGCCGCAGGCATTGTGCGAACGCCGCGACATACACTTCGCCGCCGCCGAAGCTGCGCTGCAGGTTGACCTGGATGCAAGTCTCGAACAAGCGCGGACCTCAGGAGAGCGCGTGCCGCTCGAGCCACAGCAGCAGCACGACGAAAGTGTAGGCAAGCCGACGCGACGCCCGCCCCGTGCGCGCATCGCGCCACAGGGCAGCGACCGCGTCGGCGCGCAGGAACGGCGCGACGTCGCGCGCGCGGCCGATGGCGTGTTCGCACACTTCGAGCCAGGCACCGTTGAAATAGGTCTGCAGCGGCACCGAAAACCCATGCTTGGGCCTACCCCAGACCGCTTCGGGTAGCTTGTCGCGGGCGAGCGCGCGCAGCAACGCCTTGGACTCGGGTCGCACGTGTGCGCTTGCCGGCTGCGCGAGCGCGAAGTCGGCAAGCGCGTTGCCAAGCAGCGGCACGCGCACCTCGAGTCCGTGCGCCATGCTGGCGCGGTCGGCTTTCACCAGGCAATTCTCGCTCAGGTAGGTCCACAGGTCGGCGCGCATCAGCGCCGCTGTGTCCATGCGCCCGCCGAATCCGCGAGCGAGATCCCACCACAGGCCGAGGGTCGCTTCGGGCTGTGCGGCCCGAAGCGCATCGGGTTCCAGATAGTTCGACAGGCTCTTGCGCGATACCGGCCAGGGGCCGAGTTCGGCACGGCGGTACAGCAGCAGGTCCTGCCCGGCGAGCCCCCGGCGCAGTAATGCGCCGGGGACAATCCCGGCGCCGATCGCGCGGCGCAGCAACCGCTTCGCCCGGCTGTCCGGATGCAGGTCTTCGGTATCGAGGAAGCGCTCGTAGCCACCGAACAGCTCGTCGCCGCCGTCACCCGACAACGCTACCGTCACGTGGCGGCGCGTGAGCTGCGCCAGCTCGAAAGTCGGCACGAAGGCAGGATCTGCAAGCGGTTGGTCGAGCGCACCGAGCGCGCGCTGGAACTCGTCTCCACCGATGGCAGGCGCGTCGATCACGTGATGATCGGTGCCGTATTTCCTGGCCACCGCGAGCGCGGCTTCCGATTCGTCGTAGCTCGCCCCGGCAAAGCGCACGCTGAAGGTGAGCGGCGGTTTCGCTGCAGCCTGGGCCATGTAATGAACGATCAGGCTGCTGTCGATGCCCCCGGAAAGGAATGCACCGAGCGGGACGTCGGCCACCAGCTGCTGCGCCACGGTTTCACCGAGCAGGGAATCGAGGCGGGCGAGGTTGTCACCGGCATCGCCTGCTTCCGGCGCCGGGCGCAGGATGCTCCAGAATGGCTCGACGCGCACGGCGCCGGTCGAGGCGCTCCATTCCAGCCGGTGCGCCGGCGGCAGTTGCTTCACCTCGCGCAGGAAACTATGGGGCGCGAGCGGGGTCTGGAAAGCCAGATAGTCGCGCAGCGCCTCGTAGTCGAGCGAGCGCGGGAACCCGTCGAGCGCAAAGAAAGGCGCCAACGTCGAAGCCAGGCTCAACCCGCGGTGAGTGGAGTAGAACAGCGGCTTGATGCCCATCCGGTCCCGCGCTGCGAACAGCTTGCGCTCCCTCGCGTCCCAAACGGCGAAGGCGAACATGCCGTCCAGGCGTCCGGCCACTTCCCCGCCCCACTCCATGAAACCGCGCAGGAGAACTTCGGTGTCCGAGCGCGTATGAAAGCGATGCCCGCGCGCCTCGAGCTCACGGCGCAGCCCGGCGAAATTATAGATCTCGCCGTTGTAGACCAGCGCGAAGCGCCCGTCTTCGCTCACCATCGGCTGCGCGCCGCCGACGAGATCGATGATAGACAGCCGCGTGTGCCCGAGAACGGCATCCGCGCCCTTCCATTCGGTCTGCGCATCCGGCCCGCGCGAGCCCAGCGTGCGCAGCGCGCTCGCGGCGCTTGCCTGCCAGGGCGTACCGATCAGGGCGAGGATGCCGCACACGGCTCAGGTCGCCCGCGCCAGCGCTTCGTAGGCACGGGCCATGTGCGCCTCGCTGAATTCTTCTGGCACGGCATCGGCGCCCGGCCGGGGCGAATCCAGGGCGGCGCGCATTGCGGCCGCGAGGGCCTTTGCGTCGCCGCAGGGCACCAGCCAGCGCGCCTGTTCTCCGCGCAGAATTTCCCGCGGTCCGGAGGGACAATCGGTGCTTACCACGCGTGTGCCGCAGGCGAGCGCCTCGACCAGGACGTTGGGCATGCCTTCGCGATCCGAACAAAGCACCAGAAGCTCGGCGGACCGCATCCAGGGATAGGGGTTGGGGCGGAACCCGGCAACCAGCACCCGTTCCCGCAGCCCCCGCGAAGCGATCAAGGCGTCGAGCTCGGCGCTCGGCGAAGTCAGAAGCACCAGGCGGTGCGGCAGCGAGGCGCTGCGCCAGGCATCGAGCAGCAGGTCGTGGCGCTTCTGCGGCATGAAGCGCCCGACGTGCAGTACGAAGGGATCGCGCGGTACGTCCAGGTCCGCCTGTGTCGCT
>Ga0070732_10002256_pt1 | contig 10467 bp, 7 predicted proteins | sample Coa_R1_5_FD_66449 | JGI IMG/M metagenome (GOLD analysis project Ga0070732, IMG submission 66449) | Surface soil microbial communities from Centralia Pennsylvania, which are recovering from an underground coalmine fire - Coalmine... | ecosystem: Environmental > Terrestrial > Soil > Unclassified ...
GCGTTCAGAACCGCTGTTCCCCTGGTTTCGGTTCCGCCCGAGCGCCGCGACATTCCGTCCGGTCGACGCTTAACTTAAAAGCAAACAGACAGCCAAACTGGCCAGAGTTCCGGCGGTTTCTTGAGATGCATAAGTCATTGATAAATAAAGCATTGGTTGTCGCCGCGAGGGAGGTAGTGAAATAGTTACTGTTTACTTTATTGTAAATACGCAAAGTTAGGCAGCGGAATGCCGTGTATGAGCACGAGATTGCCTTTCCGGCGCACACCTAGAGTAACTATTTGAAATTGGAATACAGCAGTAAACTAGCCGTCAAACTCCTGATTGAAATCTGCGACAGGCGTTACAAGAAAAGAGAAAAGTCTCTCTGAAGAGAGGGATAAACCGAAAGAAAAGGTGCCGAAATGTGGAAACCGCGTCCTGAAGACAACAAGCCCATGAACATGAATCCGACCCAGCCTGCGCAGCCTGTACCCCCGCCAGCTGCTGTCGCTGCACCCATTATTCCCACCCCGCAAAAAGAAACGCCGAAAGCCAGCGATCCGCACCGCGCGGACGTCGGCCACATCGGCAAATCAGTCCAGATCAAAGGCGAACTCACCGGCAGTGAGGACCTCTATCTGGATGGTTCAATTGAAGGCACAGTCGATCTGCGCGACCATAGCCTGATCATCGGCCCGAACGGCAAAATCAAGGCGGGTATCAGCGCTCGCGATCTCGTCGTCCATGGCCGGGTTGAAGGAAACGTCACCGCTACTGGACGTGTGGAACTGCGCAAGTCCTGCACTCTGATTGGCGATGTGAGCACGCAACGGATCGTGATTGAAGACGGAGCCTTCTTCAAGGGCGCTATTGATATCAAAGAGAAGAGCCAGTCAGTGGAAGCACGCAAGCCTCTGGCTGTAGCGGCCAGCGCGGGTATGAACGCCGCCAGCGGGTCGTTGTCAGGTTCGAGTGCATCGAGCTACAGCGCCAGCCCTGACGCGCAGAGTTCCTTTTTGGATAGCAAATAAGGTAGAGTTAGAGGAGCGTGAGCTCCTCCGGTAACAATTTAATGCGATGGTTCCGTGGAGCAGGCGGCTCTCAGTCCAAACCTCAAGAGGGTGGCAAATCTGCGCCACGGACCAGGCGCACCTGCATCGGGTTGGGCGAATTCATGCGCAGCCTGAGCAGCAGCGGCGAACAGAAAACTTGTGTCCTTGACCTGGGACCAACCTCACCTACAAACATTGCCTTGCTCACCGATATGGGCGTCCGCGTCTTTAATGAGGACATTTTGCGCGAGTCGCAGGATGAAAGCTATTGCGTAAAGCAGGAAGATGGCACGCTTCAGTTTGACTCGGCAAAATTCTTTGCGGAAAACCTGGATTATGCCGCTGACCAGTTCGATGCCATCCTGTTCTGGGATGTGGCTGACTATCTGCCTGAAAGCCTGGTAAAACCCCTGGTTGAGCGATTACAGGCCATGCTGAAGCCCAAGGGCTATCTTCTTGCCTTCTTTCATACCAAGGACACCGGTACGGAATCCCTTTATTCTCGTCATCATATCGTCCAAAAAGATACCCTCGAGCTCGAACCGATCCAAGGCTTTAAGCTGCAGCGGATTTTCAATAACCGCCACATTGAGAATCTTTTCAGGGACTTTGCTTCCCGCAAGTTCTTTCTTGGCCGGGATAACATCCGGGAAGTCTTGATGGTTCGTTAACCCGGTTCAATCAGCCTGTTGTTCGGTAAAATTTACCTGCCACCCTTCATTGCATCTGAACCCATGATATCCAAAAGTGGTATCCGAATACCTATAAACTATATCCAGCTTGGATTGGGCCTTAATCCTCTAACCTGTGGATTTCTTCTACTCAGCTTAGAATCGAGCTGTTCCGCATTAAGAATCAATGACTTAAATTACATTGCAAAACTTGACTGCCACCTGCGTTCTTTGGGCATCTCGATTGCAGTAGTAACAGTGCCGAAAGAATGACGGTAATCAAAAAGGGACCCTTGCAGTGGGCCGAAAAAGAGGTAGGTTAAATGTCTAGCAGCGTGAGTGTTATCACTAATCTTGGAATTCTTGCCGCAATTGAAAATCGCACAGCTAACTATGATGCGATTTACGGTGAGCACTGCCACAGAATTTACTCCCTGGCTTTTTGGATGACCGACAATGAACTGACCGCTGAACAGCTCTCAACCAACACATTCCTGCGGGCCTTCGCGTCATCGGCGGAACCAAAGACAGAGCAGATTGACCAGGCGTTTTTGGCTGAAATCCGCGAACTCACCACGATCGGTACCCTCACATTGAATAGCAACGTTTCCGCCGAAACCAAGAGCGTTCATGGCAACGTCAAGCGGGTCCATCTGGAGCGTGCGGTGGTAGAACTACCAGCAACCGAAAAAATGATTTTTCTCCTTCACGATGTTGAAGGCTACACCCATGAAAAAATTGCACATTTGCTTGGCTTGGACGTAAAAGAGTCGCAGTTTGGGCTGCACCAGGCTCGTTTGCAAATGCGGGAACTGATTTCGCGCATGTCGTAAAAAGTCGTCGATTGTATCTCCTCTCTCCTTACTCTCCGACCCTTCGCCCGATAGGCGGAGGGTTTTTTTATCCGAGTGAAAATGCAATCTCAGATTTCTATTAACTTCGGGATATTTATTTATGTTAATTTCCCCGAAAGCTGAAACTTTTTTCCCGCCGCTACGTCTATCCTTATAACAACATACGCAGTACCCCCACGTGGGCGTCGCCCCTATACCGGCGCCCACTTTCTTTTTTTGTCGATCCCCACTGCCTTGAAACATTGCTGCTCTTTCCGCGACTCCGAATCCTCTGAAGGGTTCCCTTGCGTGGAGATTGAGCTTCTCTTGATCGATCATTAGCTACGCCACGGCTTCTGAAAATGCTGCTGATCTATTCTGCCAAGGGCAACAGAACGACGTAATTGCGGTTCTAATGAACCGGGTAGATGAAGTTTGGTGGCTTCCATGAGCTACAAAAATAGATTAGAGTTTCAGCCAGAACACATCATTACGGAGGGCGGAGCAATGGATTGGAAGAAAACGCTGATGATCGGGTCTTTTGCGGCAGGGGCAATTCTGTTCCTGACCGGACGGAGGCCGGCGGGCCTGGCCGTTGCCGGAATCGGCGTAGCAACTTTTGCCGCCGAGCACCCGGAAAAGTTTGAAGAATTGTGGCACCGCATGCCTGAGTACATTGAAAAAGGCAGCAAGTTTGTCGATATGGCATCCACGTTCCTGGAGCGCATGGGCCAGGAAAAAGGCGGCGGTTATCGCAATATGCCGGTCGCGGGAGGCAATCGCTACTAAGCGGCACGTGCTTGCGAAAGATTGGCCGGGTCAACACCCGGCCTTTTACTTTTTAGACATAGTCGGGCTGGCAGCATCTTTCCGGTTTTCCAGTGAAATACGTTGACGTTCCGCTTCATCGATGCGCATTGCGAAGTTCGCGAAAGCGCCATACTTGTTGGGCGCGATGACCTGCACCGGAATGCGGAAGTCGCGATGGATCTCCACCTGGTGGGGCATCCGCACAAAGCTCAACGCGTACTCGCCGAATTCGGTTTTCTCTGTGAAGTCGGCGGGTAGCGAATGTACTTCCATGCCTTCCGGCAGATGCAGATGAAATATGGTGCTTTCAAAGAATAATGAGTCAATCAGGAGCGGGAATTTGCGCGTCGGGGTCTTGGCGTACAGAGTTGCCAGGCCGAGCGCCGGAGCGAGCTGATTGATTTCCGCTGTGCCGCTCTGCCTGTTAATAAATTGTGGAACCGTACAGCGGACCGAAAGTTTCAGGGGCTGCTCGGGATCATTTTCATGTGTCGCGGTCCCAGTGATTGAAGCAGCGCCCGGAAAAATACGCATTGCCAGTTGCTCGAAGAATGCCTGCTTCTCTCGTTCTCCGGCGCTACGGAACAGATTGCGCACCTCCTGCGCGCGCATTGAGCCCAATCGCACGCGGATGCTGGCTGCAAGGTCGCCATCAGAAAATGAAAGGTCGGCTTCCGCCACACTCTTCTCATCTGCGATCTGTGGATTCAAAGCTACAATTTCCGGTTTTTTTTCTTCTCCTGCCAGCAAAGGAATCAGGCGAGCTTCCCGCGCATCCAGTGATGGCGGAATTGCGCCGAAAGGCAAATCATCGGATTCGGCATCAACATCCACAGATTCGCGGCCCTGCAGCCAGAACCGAACCAGCGGTTCGGTGTAGCAGGATAGTTCTTTGCCGCAGTCCTGCTCGATCTTTCGCGCCAGCAGCAGTTCTGCGTTTAATCCAACGGCGCGCGCCAGGGCCAGCAGAGCCATGGTCCGGCTGCCCTGACCGTTATCCAACGTATCTTCGGCGGGGCTCGCCGCCCAGTCAGGGCCGGTCGAATCGATTTTGCTGGTCACATATCGGTACAGACGCTTTGCTTTCTCAGAGTCCCCACCGGCTTGCGAAAGATTAAATTCCGCCGCCGCTTCATGCACGTGAAGGCCGGCTCGTGATGCGTCAATTAACTGATCTCGCAGCGCGTCGCGAGTTTTTTCCGCCGAAACAACCGTTACAGTCGGCAGCATATTTACGGTGGGCAGAGATGACTCGGCGATCGTCTGGGCAATGTTATCGCGCTCCCATATCCGGATCACCGTTCCATTGTTTTCTCCTACCAGCGGAAGAGGGGGACCGGCTTGTTCTCTCAGCCTGACCGTGTTTTCTGCAGGGCTCAGCAGCACCAATCGCGCATGAAGCAATGGTGCGGCGAAGGACCCGAAAGTATGAGCGCCGGCGCTTTCCGGCATCTGGTCCAGCTCCGCATAATGCAGCACGTACTCTTCCTCGATTGCGTCGCCCGCCTCCAGTGCCGGCATGGAAATAGTGGGTTTCTGCTGCGCCAGTTCGGGTTCGGTGATCTCTCCATTGGCTTTGATCGTGCGCAGTTCTAGCAGATCAGCCCCGCGCGGCAACGTGACCTCTCCGTAACGGCTGATGCCTTCTTTATTCAACAGTCGGGTGATGCGATGCACATACACGGAAACAGGGCCGTTACGGCGAATGCGAACCACTTTGTCAGAGAGCAGGATTACCGCCTCGCCACCGGAAAAACTTCTTTGCGCCGATTTGCGGACCATCTCTATGCCGTCACGACGATAGGGAACGTAGAATTCAGCACCGCTGGCAAATGCCTCGGCGCGCTCGCTCCTGCTATCCGGAGCCACACCCGTGTCTCTGACCGCTGGCACATAGTCGCGGGCGTTTGCAGCCATCTCACGGAGTTGTTTGGCTTGAAGTTTGGCCGCGCTGATCTGGTTATCCAAAAGCAGTTGCTCTACCAGCATTCGCCGGGCTGCGCGATGAAGAGGGTTTCTGGTAACCAACTGCTGAAGATAGACTGCCGCGGCGCTGTGGCGGCCTGACTCAGCCAGCAGCCGCGCATATTGCAACGACTCTGGCGCGCACGAGACCATTTGCTGTTCAACCCCAAGGGATTTGTCCTGCTGTGCGGCGGCGTTATAAAACTTTACGGCTTCCGCGAGCCGGGCGCAGGAAGGATGTGACTCCAGCAAACGCGCGAGTAGCTCCGGCCCATCCACCTGATTGCGCCGTGAAAGATTAAAAGCCAATTGCAACGCCATTTCTGATTGAGGACGCTCCGCCAAAATGCTCATTACATCCGCGCGGACGGCTTCAGGCTGGCCGCGCTCGACAGCGTTTTGGTCCGATTTCAGCCGCGCCAGCAAGGCCCCCGGTTGGGCCGTGGAAATTGCTTTCCATGCAGCGTCGGCCCTGGGTGAATGCTCTTCGGCCGCTGAATAAAGCAGCGCATGGAGATACTTGCCATAGCCTGTGTCACGAAGCGCGTCCGCGCGTAGCAGGCCGGCCATCTCGGCAAAATCGCCGCGGAAATATGCGGCCAGCGCTTGCGTGTATTGTTCCAGCGCCGACGGCAAAGCGATCTTCTTCTGTGGCGACACTTCAAATTGTGAATGCAAAGCTACGCTCAACGGCGCAGAGTCTTGTGAGAACTTGAGCAGGATGCGGTGGTGGCCCGCCGCCATTGACAATGAAGTTGAATCCCGGGTTGAGACGGCTGCATAACGTGCGTCGTGAAGTAACACCGATTTGCCGTCGATGAAAACTTCATAGGTGCCTGAACTCAATAGGTCGAGCCGCGAAGTAGTCGCGGTTGCCAGATCAACCTCACTGGCTGCATAAAAAATGCCGGAAGAGGGGAAGTATTCCGGGAGAGCGATCATTCCGTCGCGGAACCAGAAGTGCTCCGGAACAATCGTGCGCGAAGAATCCGGCTTGGCAGCAGGAGGCCCTCGACGTTCGCTTTTTAAGATCAAGGAGTCCCGTTGGGATGAGTATCGGTCGCGGAAAGAACGTTCGCTTTCGGGCGGCCACCGGCGCTCAAAGCCAACGTTGTTATATCTTCCAAACGGGCCGGCAACACTCCAATGCGTGAGCAGACCGCTTGAGTGAGCTGCGGCGTCCAGATCAATGTTGGCACCGTCGGAAGCGGCTGCTACCAGCGCCAGCCGCAGGTTGAAAGCGCAATCATTGTGGATTGTTGCTGTTGATTTTATCCGGCGAAGGAACAAGTTGAAGGCCCAGCTATTGGCCGCGTGCTGCAGGACCCGATTTGACGCCACTTCATGGAGTTCTGGCGCGGCAGGCAGGGCGCAAAGCCGCAGGGCCGAGTCCAGTGCGATCTCAGGACGCTCCTGCAGTTCGGCTGTTTCCATGCGAATGAAGAGCGCCACAGTATCTTTCGGGGCTTGACGCAAACGCGCGTCGGCTCTCTCTGCTGCCGAGGACAAATTGAAATCAGAAAAAAAACTCTGGAGCAGGGAATCGGCCGCTTTATCGGGGTGTATGGTCTGGGCCTTCTGTGTGAATCCCGCGCTCGCGCTTAAGCAGAACAGCAGGATGGGAAGAGTGCGGATGGCCAATCTCATTGCGGCAGGCTCAACGTGATTTCATTACGGAAACTGCGTTCCGCCTGGGTGCAGAACTGGCGGAATGCGGGATAGTCCTGGGCACTCACGCGCGCTTTTTCAAACTGCACATGGCTCTGGATGATCACTTCTCCTGCTGATTTCTTGTAATGCAGCCGAAGTGAGCCGAACACCCCGGTAATGTTCTGGTCGCGCGGCAGGGAAGTGACTTCCGCGCCTTCCGGCAATGCGATGTGAATTTCCTCGTCTGTGGTCCATGGTGAAGGCAGCACCAAATCCTGTGTGCGTGTGCTGGCTCCGGCCAGGGCAGCTACGTATGAGCGGGGCATCCACGACGAACGGAGAGAAACCACGCGCTTGTATTGCGGCGAGTTCAACGCTCCCTGAAACTCTACGCTCACACTGCTGGAAAGCACTTCCGCTCCATGGACCGCTACACTATCCACTTGCACGCTGGGGAAGACCTCGGCAAGTTCGCGGCGGAACATATCCAGTTGTTGTTCGCGGACAGCCAGGTCGTGGCGCAATCCGGGCGCGTCTTCACCCCGGGTAGTAGTTGAGCCACTGAACTGGATCACTCCCTGCGCGGAGAGTTCGCCACGGATGACGTGCCGTGTGTAGTTGTCCGCAGCGCGGCTCATGGGAATATGGCGTATCTCTGCTGCTCCGCTCAGGCTCACCGTTAGCGATAAGGCACCCTGGTCTTCCAGAGGAAGCTCGCGTCCAGCGTATTCCGCTGTTCCATCGAGCCATAGATCGTATTTCGGTACGTAGACAATGGCGTGATTGAAAACGGCGATCGACGCAGGTTCCGCCGCCACGTCACCCAGCGAGCGAGTGCGCACCAGCGCAATCTCAGCTTCGATTCCCGCGGACCGCAGCAGAGCTATCATCAAACTGGCTTTGTCCTTGCAATCACCAAAGCGCCGGGCATAAATCTGCGTTACCGGATAGGGCTTGTAGCTGTAAATGCCGAACTCCAGCGCCACGTAGTGCGTGCTGCGCAGGACAAACTCCTGGATGGCGGAAATCTTTTCCTTGTCCGTGTGAAGCCCATTCGTCACATGCGCCAGTTCATCCTGGAGCGATTGGTCCAGCGCGAATTGAGGACGAACAAGCTCCGCATACCAAGAGCCAACCTGTTTCCAATCGCCCATAGTGGAAACGTGGACGTAAGGAGAAATTTCTGTCACGCCGGGGCTACGCGGCTCGCGAGGCAATGCGGGGATTGAGCGCGATTCCCAGAGAAAGATTTGCGAGCCATCTCTGGCAGACACGCTTGCGGGAGCAATCTTTTCCGCGTGAACGAAAATCTTCTGGGCCGCCGGCGCAATCAGCACATATCTCTTCAGCTGCTCCGGACCGCGGCCGGCAAACAAGACCAACTCACCGAAATATCCGCTGTAGGGTGCGGAGCGGCGCTTGGGCACGAGCGAATACTCCAGTTCGACCACATCGCCTTTTTCCAGACCGGCAAAGCGAAGCTGATGCAGGCGCATGTCGTAATACATTGAAACCGGTGTGTCGGCATATTCACGATCACCTAATTCCTGTGCGTCCAGCACCAGGCCAGTGGGCTTCCATGCGCGCGCGTGGATTACGAGCAATTCTTGGGTGGAAGGTGAATAGCGAATTGTGCTGACGCGATGGGAATCGAGTGCTGCATCCGATCCTACAAAATAAAGCTGTTGAACGTGCACGCGGTCCAGGCCGCTGACGAGAAGCTCTTGCACGCGAATATCAGCCAGCGCCGTATCCGCCGCCGACGGCGGATTGACGAATGCGCCCTTGACCACGATTGCCGGGTTGACCAAATATTGTGCGTCCTTTGCCAGCGTATCTGGACGCGCGGCGGAGGAAACTTTTGCCAACTCCTGCTGCGCTTCGCGGTCAAGATGCAGGTTTTCATCAACCTGCGCCAGACGGTGGTGTGCATCAGGGTTTTCGTCATCCAGCGCAACCAGCCGCAGCAGCGATTTCCTGCCGCCTTCAGCATCACCGCAATCGATCTGCACTTGCGCCAGGCGCGACCATATGTCTGGCTGGTTGGGTTCAAGGCGCGAAAGCGCGATGTAATCCGCCTGCAAGTCATACTTCATGTGCCGACGTTCATGGAATCGGGCCAGCAACTCGAGTTGTTCCCGGTTGTCAGACGTTTCTGCCACCACGGAAGCAGACAGGCGCGCGGCGTCGTCTAGGAGGCCCATCTGTTCGTAGTCCAGCGCAAGCCGCGAACGCAACCACAGTGGCGAAGGCCACTGCTTTTCCAGACGGCGCAACTCCGGCAGCGCCTGCGAACGAAGACCCAGATTCAAGAACAAACTGGCGCGGCGCTCACGGATGACAAAATGATTCGGCGCAGCTTCCGCCGCCGAATTGAGCACGTCACGGGCTTTTTCCAATTGCTGGCGGCCGATGTAATAAGTCGCCAATTCCACGTTCAGTGGTGGATTGGAAGGCTCCAGCGACAGGCCGTTGCGTAGCGCGGCAAACTTGCGAAGAGGTTCATCCAGAAATTGTGCGGCCCGGAGCCAGCGTGTTGCCGTTGGATCCAGCCCGGCTGCCTGCAACATATGGTCAGCGGCTTCAGGCGAGGCCGATAGGTGCTCTAGTTCGGCCAGAATTTCGTCGGACTCGCCGGTTCCGGCAGCCGTGCGGGCCTCCGCCAGAATACGCTGGCGGGATTCCTCGGTGGCATACCAGTGCTGCGCCTGATGTTGCGCCGGTACCTTGAAAGCGCATAGGTCGTCAATATACGCAGCCGCTTCATTCCTGACGAGATCATTTTCCGCGGCCGATTGTCCGACATTCTCAAGGAAAAACTGGACTTGACGCCGGTCATCGACAAAGTCTCGCAAACGGCGCACGTGGTCCAATAACGCCAGTTTTTCCAGCTTGCCCGCTGTAGACCATTGCGAGCGAAGATTTTCCAACTCTAAATCGTAAGGGTTGCGAGATTGCGCGCAAAGCGCTAGGGACGACACCAGCAGACAAACCAGCGGCATGTGACGCAGCAGGTTTCGCATAACATCTTCCGGGGAAAGAACCTTAAGCCTTTGTGGGGAGAATACGAGTGCCCCAGGCGGCTGTTTCACCGCCCGGGGAAAATCGCAAATCAGTTAAGTCGCCTTCCTCATTCGGCTCCGTTTCCCCCAGGTTTTTAATCTGCCGTAGCCGGAGAGGTCAGCTCAACTCTTCATGATTGGTTAAGGTGAGATAAGTATCCAGCTACATACGATTTCCGGCCATTCATCGAAAAACCTAGAGGGTAGGTAAATAGACCTTAGGGAGGCTCCAAAGCTGACATCCCGCGGTTACTTAGGTTCATCTGACTGAACGGAACCGGAGGTTTTTGGGCCCAATGGCGCGTCTGCTGCTAATACTGTTTCTTGCCGCAGGTGTTGCCGCTACCGCAAGATCACAGGACCTCCATTTGAGCGAGCCCGGTTCAGCCATTGTGCTTTCGCACTCGGCTTTTGCCCACGGCTACCGCCACGGTTATGACGA
>Ga0070732_10002257_pt1 | contig 10465 bp, 7 predicted proteins | sample Coa_R1_5_FD_66449 | JGI IMG/M metagenome (GOLD analysis project Ga0070732, IMG submission 66449) | Surface soil microbial communities from Centralia Pennsylvania, which are recovering from an underground coalmine fire - Coalmine... | ecosystem: Environmental > Terrestrial > Soil > Unclassified ...
GCAGAATCGTTTGCGTCGACGGCTGCGACGATAAAGTTGCCAGCGGTTACGGCAAAGGGAAATGTCGAGGTGCCGCCTTTGGTGGCAACGGCCGTCGTGCTCGTGGATTGGATGAAGGCGGGTGGACCGCTCAGCCCGCTCACCACGGTGATTTGCTTCGTCGAAGGGTCGGTCGGGTTATTGCCTCCGGCCGAAGTGGACGTTACGAAGCCGTTCGAGTCACGGTAGGCATCGCTCACGTAAAAATAGCGGGCATACGTGCTTGACCCCACGACTACACCTTCCCTGCCCACGACTGCGACAAACGGCGACGCGGAGGTATTGAGGTAATAGGGGTTGGCGGAACTCGTCGCGAGGCTTGCGATGTTATGCCAATTCCCCCCAGCCCAAGCGCGGACGTTGTCCGACAATTCTTTTGAGAGAGAGCCGAGCTCCTGCGCGTTCGTCGCGTTCTTGTTCACGTTCAAGGCCGGCGCGATAAGCATGACGGCGGCAACGATAAGAAGCGCTCCAAGGGTTATAGCGATCAGAACCTCCATGAGCGTCATGCCCTTTCTGGACGAGTAGGTAGGAGGTGGTGAAGAGTAGGTAGACATGAATGCGAGTACGTGGAAGGTGAAATGTAGGAAGTAGCAGAAGGAACTCTGGCAAGCCTATTACATTCAATCTTACAATATTTCACCGGATGGGAAAAACCGCGGTATTCAACAAGCGCGACTTATACACAAGCGCGGCGGAGTAGGCTCCGTTTTTGAAATGCTATACTGAATGTAATGTCTTCTCGCAATTACACTCCTCCAATTCGGCGCGGCTTCATTATCGCACTGGCTGTAGAAGTGTTGCTCGTCTTGGCCGGTTTCGTGCGAGTCATGGTTCTCGGGAATGAGGCTTTGATCCTGTTCGACACGGCGGGAATGACGTTCGCCTTCATTCTTTTGGCGATCGCGTTCAGGATAGCTCGCAAACAAGAAGAAGCGGCTCACGAGAAGCGCAAGTTGTAGGTTTCGGTGCGGTGCTCCACCGCAATCAGTCGCTCTGTGCGGAGAGAAACCTGCCATTCAGGGTTATTTCAGCGTCCGGACGCCAGTCGTTTGAAGGGTTCGTGATTTTATTTCTTGGCCGTGCAATTCGATCCATATTGAAAGACGAGGGCCATGCGTCGTTCATAGCTTCGAGAAGGCTTGTCATCCTTTCATTTTCTTGATGAGGAGTTCACTGATCTTCTCGATTCCCAATTCCTTCAGCGAAACATAGCCAATAGTAGAGGGCAGACCCGGTAACTCAACGTCATTTGCCTTGATCGGGAGGATATATTCTTTGCCTCGTTCCTTGAGCATGCGTTCCTGCGCGCTCCTCCGCTCGTGGATAGTCCATGCGCGATTGTTGTATTCATTCGAAACAAAGATGACGCAATAGCGCGCGCGTTTGCTATAGATTTGGTGAAAGGTTTCGACTAGGTCTTTTCCCCATAAGTCCTCTGGATAGAATCCGTCGTAAAAGACCGAAAATCCCGCTTTCCGCAAAAGCTCGGCAAGCTGTTCTGCGTAGGCGCGTTCCGTTCCTGCAAATGAAATCGCCACGTCAAATGCATCTGGAGTTCTCGGTTTCTTTGCGGCGGCGGGCGGCTGCGTCGTATGCCGTGCGAGCTCGTCATGAAGTCGAGTGTCCGCTCCGGGAATCGGGAGCAGCATCATGCCGAACGGTTCCAGCAGGGAATGGGCGCGCAGGAGATTCTCCACGCCCGGAGAGAACTTCTTCGGATGGTTATCGAACCAACGGTGGGCAGCATCCGCATTGTTGTCAAAAAATGAGTTGCCCCGTTCCTCATGGCGAAGACCCGACCAGTGACATGGCTCAAAATCGAACCATGGACACTCGGCGAACCGCGCCAAACTCAGGAAATGGAAAACGCTTTCGAGCTCGATCGAAAGCGGCGGATTCTTCGGTCGGTAATGGGTAATCCAGCCTTTGGCCCCACTGCCCGTGACAACCCACACAAATCGGTATTGGAACGCCTGGTCTTCCGATTGCTTCATCGGTTCGGACTTCGCTACGGTATGGCCGTCTCCGAAGTCATAAAAATGCCGCCTCGCCCGACCGCGCGACTCCCGACCATAAAAAAAGCCCCAGCCTTCAAGCTGTTCAAGAAAGATTCCGCATTCCTCAAGGTTTTTGGCGGCTTCTTTGAATGCGGCGAACGACGCATCGAAATTTGTCACGAATTCGTTCAGGGCGAAACCGTCGTCGACTGGCCTCGCGTAGCATTCCCCTCTCACTGTGAACGTACAAGGACTGCGTTGGAATCCCAGTGCTGCCAAAAAATCTGTCGTCTGCACTCCGTAGGTAGAAAACTGATTTGGAGCGGCGTGCAAGCTGAATCCGACGTCCTGCTTACTCCACTGGCTTCTCACCACGACAAAATCGACGCCCGCGCCAGCGGCGCGGCCTTTGACTGTCTCTTCATGCTTAAGGGCTTGATGCAGATCCCGCATGTATTTGGAGCGCGACAACGAAAAGGCGTTGGAGATCGATGTTCCGTCCAGACGTTCCGCGCCAATGCGCATCATAACAATATCGAGAGGTAAGTGTCTTGATTGTATACAGCAGGTCGGATTTCCGCAAAATTCGGGCGAACGCAAGACCGATGGAATCGGCTATCCCTTTGCAAACCAACTCTAAAATCCTTGTGCGTCTTCAGGGGCAATAAGGGGGCAACAAGAATTCCTCTCCTTTCCTTTCAATACCTTAGAAGGCCAGGGTGCGCCGCACAACTCCTTTGTTTTCAATGAAATGATAGTTTCGATCCAGATCGCCCCTTTCAATATCGTTATGACAGATAAGGCTTTACGGCATGAATGAGGGGCAATAAGGGGGCGCTAAGGCCTGTGGACGGCGTTCCAGGCTTGAACGAGGACGGAAGGGCCTTGCCGTAATCGGTCCAGGATCAAGGCCGTGCGCTGAGATCACTTCCTAGAAGCCGCCTTCTCATTACCAATCCGCCCAAACTTCCCATAACCCCGTTTCTGGATAACTTCCGGGTTGCCGACCATCCGTCCGGAACAACCCGTCTCAAACCTAGGGTGTCACTCCCTCGAAGTCCGTTTTTCTTCTCGATCCTATATGGTCAGCGAGATCATCAGTTTCGCAATCGCTAGGGGACCGATGTATACGCTTTCGTTTGACGTGCGACATTACGCGTCATAGCATGGCTCTCAAAGGTACACCATGCTTGCGCAAAGCATCGGCCCTTATCGCGTACAAGCAAAGATCGGCGCCGGCGGAATGGGTGAAGTGTATCGCGCCACCGATTCCCGCCTCGGCCGCGACGTGGCCCTGAAAGTCCTGCCCGAAGCCTTTGCCCGAGATGCTGAGCGCATGACCCGCTTCGAGCGTGAAGCCAAGGTTCTCGCCTCTCTGAATCATCCCAACATTGCGTCGATCTACGGCCTGGAAGAATCGAACGGCATTCGTGCCCTGGTCATGGAGTTAGTCGAAGGTCCCACGCTCGCTGACCGCATCAAGCAAGGGCCGATTCCGCCCGATGAAGCGTTGCCCCTAGCCAAACAAATCGCCGAAGCGCTCGAATATGCCCACGAGCGCGGGATTATTCACCGCGATTTGAAACCCTCGAACGTGAAGCTGACGCCGGATGGCCAAGTAAAGGTACTGGACTTTGGTCTGGCGAAAGCCCTTGAAGACGAAACGACCGAGCTGGAATCTCAAAATTCCCCCACCCTTAGCGCGGCCGCCACGCGCGCGGGCGTGCTGCTCGGCACCGCGCCATACATGTCGCCGGAGCAGGCGCGTGGAAAGCGCGTGGATCGCCGCGCGGACATCTGGGCCTTCGGCTGCGTCCTCTACGAAATGTTTACGGGCCAACGCACTTTCACGGGTGAAACGACGTCGGATGCTCTCGCGGCTGTCATTCGCGCAGAGCCCAACTGGACTTTCTTGCCCGGCGCAACGCCGCGGCCTATCGGCGAGCTCTTGCGCCGCTGCTTGGAGAAAGACCCCAAGCAGCGGCTGCAGGCAATCGGCGAAGCCCGAATTGCCATGGAAATAGTCATTGCCGGTCCTGCCGTAGAAGCCGCCGAGCTAACCGACGCGACGAAGCAGCAGAAGCTCTGGCACGGCCGAATGCCATGGGCCTTGCTTGCGGTGGGACTTGTTCTCGGGGCCGTCGGTTCTGGAATGATCGGCCGGTATTGGCGGTCTGCTCCGCCTGTCCGGCCTATCAGCCGCTTTGCATTCACCATCCCCGCCCCCGTGGAGCAGTCCGCTGTTTGGGTGGTAGGGGGCTTCCCGCTTGTAGATTTTCCCGATGTGGCCATCACTAGGGACGGCACGAAGATCGCTTACATAGCGAGCGACGGCAAAGCAACCCGGGTCTTTCTGAGGCAGATGGACCGTCTGGAGGCCTCTCCACTGGCCGGCACACAGGGTGGGCTCAGCCCCTTCTTTTCTCCCGACGGGCAGTGGATCGGCTTCTTCGCCGACGGCAAGCTAAAGAAAGTTTCCATACACGGTGGAGAACCCGTGGCCCTCTGCGAAGCGCCCATGAATCGTGGAGCGAGTTGGGGGCGGGACGACGCGATCATTTTCGCTCCGGTTCTTTTCGGCGGTCTTATGCGGATTTCCGCCACCGGCGGCTCGCCGGAGTTGCTCGCCTCTCCCGATGCCAGCAAAGGGATGCGGTCCTACCGCTGGCCCGAGATCCTACCAGACGGGAAAGCCGTTCTGTTTGTAATTGCCGAGGCGAAAGACATAGGTTCTTTCACGGAGGCGAAAATCGCGGTCGAGCGCTTGGACACGCACGAAAGAAAAATCCTGCCCATCCAAGGCACGTACCCCCACTATTCCCCGAGCGGACACCTGTTGTTCTCCCGGGAGGGGCGTGTGTTCGCCGTGCCGTTCGACACCCATCGCTTGGAGGTAACTGGCTTGACAGTGCCGGTTCTCGACGGGGTGAAGTCTTCCCTCAACAGCGGCGAGACCAGTTTCACGATTTCTGATACTGGCTCGCTTGTCTACCTCCCACAAAGTAATTCTGGGACTGAAGGCAGTCTGGTCTGGGTGGACCGCAAGAATCAGGTTCAGCCACTTGGAGCTCCCTCGCGGCACTATAGCTCGCCCGCGATTTCACCCGATGGACAGCGCGTGGCCCTCGCCATTTTCACCGGCAACAATGTGGATGTCTGGGTGTATGAAATCCCCCATCGCACGCTCAGTCGCCTGACGTTCGACCAACACAGTCTCTCTCCCCTATGGTCAGTCGACGGAAGGCGAATCGCATTCCGGACGCAGCGCGGTGCAGGATCGGAGATCCTTTGGAAGCCTGCCGACGGAAGCGGAGCCGAAGAAGCCCTGGTTTCTGAAATCAGTCTCATTGGGGCTCCCAGCTCTTGGTCGCCCGATGGCAAGTTCTTGGCGTATCACACCGTAGACATGGATACCGGCCGGGACATCTGGATCCTGCCGCTCACAGGCGAGCGAAAGCCCTGGCCGTTTCTGCGGACGAAATTCGACGAACTCCAGCCCAAGTTCTCTCCGGACGGGCGGTGGATTGCCTATACCTCGAATGAATCGGGCCAATTCGAGGTTTATGTACAACCCTTCCCGGGCCCTGGGGGCAAATGGCAAGCTTCGACCGACGGCGGCAGTAATCCAATCTGGGCACGAAGTGGCAAGGAGCTCTTTTACTTCAGCTCAAACAAAATTATGAGCGTGAGCGTGACCACGCAGCCCAGCTTTAGCGCATCGGTTCCACGAATCGTAGCTGACATTCCTTATGGACTCCTGTTGACTGGTCTTACCAGTTCGTCCGCCGACGTGAGCCCGGACGGCCAGCGATTCCTCTTCGTAAAAGCCAACACAGAAAATGGGCTTACCGGAGAAGTCCGCGTGGTGCTGAATTGGACCGAAGAACTGAAGCAACTCGCAGCCGCAAGCAAGCAGCCATGACGTGATCTTGCCAGACCTAATAGCTGCTGCCTCATCTTACAACTCAATTCATCCCGTCTGAAAAGAGCGCTCCTCTCGGACTGCGAATTAAGAGTCCGCTGGCACGAAATTGGAAGCTCTGGTTGACGTTTGCCACCGATTCTGGTCGGATTACGGGCAACCCGGAAGTGATTTGGAGGGCGGGTGCACGGTTCGAGAATTTCTGCTGCCCCCAGAGTCTTCCATAAGAACGCTTAAGTCGTGGTTAGAGGCGGGCGTGTTCCGCGCGACCGGGATGCGGGAATCGCGGCCCCGCATGGGAATCGCGCGGCGGGGTGTGCATGTGAAGCTTTGCGCAACTGGCCGCCCACCAACGGTTGGCGTACCTTTTGGATTCGCATATCTTCACACAGCCACGACTTGCCTTTGATTCCGCGCAATGACAGTAGCAGCTCCCAACCGGGGCTCGAAGGTGATGATTGACATCACCGAGCGTTTGGACGCGGAGGGGCTGCCTTTGCAGTTGATTTTGATTTGCGGCCGCAACGAAGCGCTGGCGGCGAAACTGCGCGCGCGCAAGTGGAAGATGCCAGTGCACGTTGTCGGATTTACAAAAGAGGTGCACAGGTTGATGCGCGCGGCTGATTTTTTGATTGGCAAGCCCGGACCGGGAAGCATTGCGGAGGCCATGATCCGCAAGCTCCCGGTATTGATTGAATGTAACGCCTGGACGCTGCCGCAGGAGCGCTACAACGCGGAATGGGTGAAGGAGAAAAACGTCGGCATCGTCCTGAAAAGCTTCATGGATGTGGTGAACGGCGTGAAGCAAATGCTGGAGCCAGCAAGGCTTGCAGAATTTCGCAAAAATGTCACGGCTCAAGAGAATCGCGCCATCTTTGAAATCCCCGAAATCTTAGCAGCGTTACTTGGCGAATTGCCGCAGAGCTCGGTGCGAGATGAAGAGTTCATTCGCGCCTCCACAGCAAGAAACTGATCATGGTTTCATGCACACGCATCCGGGAATCCCTTGGATACGTGGTCTGATCACTTCCGAGTTGCCGACCAACCTGGAGCCATCGTGTCGTGGCTCGAATCGAAAGGACAAGTCCACGCACCTCTACGAGCAGGCGAATCATTTAGCCTTCTGACCGCCAATACAGCGTGAGGCCGAAGCATGCTAGTATCCTCGCCAATGTGACAGCCAGCAGCCCCACTTCTCATTATTCACTCGGCAGCACGGACGCTGAGCACGAGCGCCTGATCTGGCAGGCTTCGCGTCTTGCTCCTCTCACCGAACGATTGTTCCGCGAAGCAGGCGTTAGTCCAGGCCAACGTGTTTTGGATCTCGGTTCGGGCGTCGGAGACGTTGCGATGCTGGTGGCCCGGCTGGTCGGTCCTTCAGGAGAAGTCGTGGGGGTAGAGCGCGACACTCACTCCATCGCCCGAGCCAGGGCTCGCGTGGCCGAGGCGAGCTTGCGCAATGTTAGCTTCACCGAGTCCGATGTGACCCAGATCGCCAACGACAAGCCGTTCGATGCAGTCGTGGGTCGTTTCATTCTCGAATTTCTTCCCGATCCCCTCGCGGCGTTGCGCTCCGTGTCCCGTTTGGTTCGTCCTGGCGGAGTTCTTGCGTTTCATGAGCCGTGCTACGCTCCATTTCTCTTGCTTTCCGCGAACTTACCGCTCTGGTCAGCGAGTGTTTCTCTAATCCATCAGACCCTCCTGCGCTCCGGGGCAAACACGGAGATAGGACTGGACCTTCACCGAATCTTCTTGGAGGCTGGGTTGCCTGGACCTGCCATGCGTATGGAGATACTGCTCGGTAGTGATCCAGACTTCACACGGTGGACCCACGATCTTCTCTCCAGTTTGCGGCCGCAAATTCAACAGCAGAATCTTTCGCTCGAACCGCTGGGTGACTTCGCAACTCTACGAGAAAGACTTCAAACGGAGGTTGCGGCATCGAAGACTGTTGTCCCTTTTGTGGCCCTCGTCGGAGTCTGGTGCCACAGACCGATAGACGAAGTTTCCCTCTAACAGTCAGCAGCCTAAGAGAAGGCGTTAATGGAACCCCAAGTGAGTAGCGTGATCGCGACGAGAGCACACACTGGCGCGGAGGACAGGGTAACCACGTACGGCTGGAAAGCGCTGGCCGGCTCCGTAATTGGCTATTCCATGGACGGGTTCGATATGTTGATTCTGGGCTTCATGCTCGCTGCCATCTCAGCAGATCTAGCTTTGACAAGCACCCAGGCAGGATCGCTCGTCACGTGGACGTTAGTCGGCGCTGTTGCAGGCGGACTCATTTTTGGGACCATGAGCGACCATTTTGGTCGAATCAGGGTATTGACGTGGACCATTCTGATATTCGCAGTGTTCACCGGTCTTTGCGCCTTTGCGCGAGGTTATTGGGGCCTAGTCGCTTGCCGGGTTATTGCTGGTCTTGGTTTGGGCGGCGAGTTCGGTATCGGTATGACGCTCGCCGCCGAAGCATGGCCGGCCAGCAAGCGCGCCCGGGCCTCGTCCTATGTCTCACTCGGATGGCAGTCCGGAGTTCTCTTGGCCGCGTTGGTCACTCCAGTGCTGCTCCCGGTGATCGGCTGGCGAGGCATGTTCCTAGTCGGCCTGCTGCCCGCACTCGTGGCCTTCATCGTTCGCCGCGCGCTCCATGAGCCGGAAATCTTCGTCAAGAAGCATGCTGTTAGAAAAGAAAACACGTTTCGCTTGCTAGTAAAGGATGGGCAGACATTCAGAACCACCTTCGGAATCTTCATCCTATGCTCGGTCCAAAACTTCGCGTATTACGGGATCATGATCTGGATGCCCACTTATCTCGCGCGCAGGCTCGGCTTCAGCCTTACCAAGTCCGGCATGTGGACTGCCATGACGGTTCTGGGCATGGCCTGCGGGATCTGGGCGTTCGGGCAACTCGCCGACCGAATCGGCCGCAAGCCCATCTTCGTCTTCTTCCAACTTGGCGCGACGATCATGCTCTTCACGTATTCACGAGTCACAGACCCGAACACGCTTCTTTGGGTGGGGGCAATCATGGGAATGGCCGTGAACGGAACGATGGCTGGCATCGGCGCGCTCATGTCCGAAGCGTATCCCACAGCAGCACGTGCGACGGCGCAGAACCTGCTCTTCAACGTGGGCCGGGCGGTGGGCGCCCCGGGGCCACTAGTGGTTGGAGCGTTAGCCGCGAAATACTCATTTATCGTTGCAATCGGCCTGCTCGCGTTGGTTTACGTCCTCGACATTCTAGCTACAGTCTTCTTGATCCCCGAACTCAAGGGCAAGGAACTGGAATAAGCGAGCGAGAGATGCGCCTAGACTCAAATCGCTTCTGCAAGCTGAAGAGAGGCCTGCTCACATGAAAACCGTGCACCAGGTCGCTTACGAACTGCTCCGCACGCACGGAATGACCACCATCTTTGGGAACCCCGGTTCAAACGAACTGCCGTTTCTCAGTCAATTCCCGAGCGACTTCCGATACATCCTCGGATTGCACGAAGGCGTCGTGCTGGGCATGGCTGACGGCTACGCGCAAGCGACCGGGCGGCCTGTGCTCGTCAGCGTGCATTCGGCCGCCGGCCTCGGCAACGCCATGGGCGTGCTGGTCAACGCCACCATCTCGCATACGCCGCTGGTGATCATGGCCGGGCAGCAGACTCGCGCGATGATCACGCTGGAGGCTCAGCTCACGAACGTTGACGCCACGCAGCTTCCGCGACCGCTCGTGAAGTGGAGTGTCGAGCCTCCGCGACCGCAAGACGTGCCGGCGGCACTGGCGCGGGCCATTTATACCGCCATGCTGCCCCCGCGCGGGCCCGTCTTCGTCTCGGTGCCCTTTGACGATTGGGCCGCCCCCGCCGAGGATTCGGCCGACCTCTTGATGGCACGCCAGGTCACCTCGAGCGGTGCGGTGACAGCCACGATCATCGAGAGCCTGGCAACGCGTCTCGCCACAGCGCGGAACCCAGTCCTCGTCGTCGGCGCGGAAGTCGATGAACCCGGCGCGTTCCAGGCCGCCGTGCAGCTGGCCGAGAAGAGCCGCATGCCCGTGTGGATCGCGCCGTCTTCGTCGCGCTACCCGTTCCCAACTATCCATCCGCAGTTCCGGGGAGTTTTACCCTTCGCCATCGGCTGGCTCACGGAGAAGCTCACCGGTCATGACCTAATCCTCGTCTTCGGCGCGCCGGTCTTTCGCTACCATGCATACGTCCCCGGCCCCTATTTGCCCGAAGGCGCGCAGCTCGTCGCCGTCACTAGCGATCCCGCCGAAGCGGCGCGCGCCCCCGTCGGAGAGGCCATTGTCGCCGATCCACAGCTCGTGCTGTGCCAGTTGGCCGGTGCCGTCGCGCCTTCCGAGCGGCCGCTGCCCCAGCCACGGCTGCGACCCGCGCCAGCGACCGACAGGATCGTGCCACTCAGCCCCGAGACCGTGTTCGACGTGCTGAACGAAGTCAAACCTGCCGGGGCGGTCATCGTCAACGAATCGACATCCAACACCGAATCCTTCTGG
>Ga0070732_10002258_pt1 | contig 10464 bp, 9 predicted proteins | sample Coa_R1_5_FD_66449 | JGI IMG/M metagenome (GOLD analysis project Ga0070732, IMG submission 66449) | Surface soil microbial communities from Centralia Pennsylvania, which are recovering from an underground coalmine fire - Coalmine... | ecosystem: Environmental > Terrestrial > Soil > Unclassified ...
GCCGATCTGGTTGTCGTGATGAACGGCGGCAGGATCGAACAGGCCGGCACGCCGCACGAAGTGTTCAACCGGCCACGCACCGAATTCGTCGCACGCTTTCTCGGCGCGCACAACGTGATCCCATCCGGCAAGGAGATGATCACCGTGCGCGCCGACCAGTTGCGCGTCGCGCCGCACGGCACTGTGCCAGTGCAGGGCGGTCCTGAAGGCATGAGCCGCATCGGCGGCGTGCCGTGCCGTGTCACCGCCACCGAGTACCACGGCACGCACGTCCGCATGAGCCTTACCACGGTCGACAGCGACCGCGAACTGATCGCGCTCGTCGGCGATGCCGATTACGACGTCGCCCGGATGCAGGTCGGCGCGCGCGTGGTCGTGTGGTGGAGCGAGGAGCACGCGCATGCGCTTGCCGCCTGACCGATCTGACCCATCACCCTGAAATACGTTATATCCAGCCGTCTTTCATTGAATGCACTACAAACGCAACGAGGAGCCTTTGCCATGAGCGACAAGAAAACAACGGACGCCCGCGTGGAAACCGACGCCGCCACCGCCGTCCATGACACCGCAACGAACGCAAACACCACCGCCGAACACGGCGGCCTTTCGCGCCGCACGTTCCTGAAAGGCGCGGTCGCGGCCGCCGGCATCGCCGGCTTCCCCTACGTGCACGCGCAGGAAAAGATCACCCTGCGCTATCTCGGCACCGCCGTGAACCAGAGCGCCGACATCGCGAAGAAGTTCAAGGAAGACACGGGCATCGAAATCCAGTACATCCCGCTCACCACCGACGACGTCACCAAGCGCATCATCACGCAGCCGAATTCGTTCGATATCGCCGACACCGAATACTTCTCGCTGAAAAAACTGATTCCTTCAGGCACGCTCGTCGGTCTGGACGCAAAGAAGATCAAGTACGCGGACAAGATCACGCCGGTGCTCACGCATGGCGAGATCGGCGGCAAGAAAATCGGCGACCAGGGCACCGCGCCCAAAAAGGTCATGTTCCTGACGGACCAGCATTCGACGCAGTTTTCGCCGACGCCCACCGAGTGGATGACGCTGATCCCGACCACCTACAACGCCGACACGCTCGGCATCCGGCCCGACCTGATCAAGCGCCCGGTGAACACGTGGGCCGATCTGCTGAACCCGCAGTTCAAGGGCAAGGCCGCCCTCCTGAACATCCCGTCGATCGGCATCATGGACGCCGCGATGGCGCTCGAAGCCAGCGGCAAGATGAAATACGGCGACAAGGGCAACATGACGAAGCCCGAGATCGACGGCACCATCGCCGCGCTGATCGAAGCGAAACACGCGGGCCAGTTCCGTGCGTTCTGGCGCGACTTCAACGAGAGCGTGAACCTGATGGCCTCCGGCGAAGTCGTGATCCAGTCGATGTGGTCGCCGGCCGTGACCAAGGTTCGCACGATGGGCGTGCCGTGTACGTTCCAGCCGCTGAAAGAAGGCTATCGCGCGTGGGCTTCGGGCTTTGGGCTGCCGCGCACGTTGCAGGGACGCAAGCTCGATGCGGCCTATCAGTTCATCAACTGGTTCCTCGACGGCTGGGCCGGCGCGTATCTGATGCGTCAGGGCTATTACGCCGCCGTGCTCGAAACGGCCCGCCAGCACATGCAGCCGTTCGAGTGGGACTACTGGATCGAAGGCAAACCCGCGACGCAGGAGATCAAGGCGCCGGACGGCCAACTGCTCGAAAAAGTCGGCACCGTTCGCGACGGCGGTTCATATCAGACGCGCATGGGCGCTATCGCATGCTGGAACGCTGTGATGGACGAGAACATCTACATGGTCCAGAAATGGAACGAGTTCATCGCGGCTTGATCGCCGCGCCTGTGAAGCGGCCCGCGCGGGCCGCGCTGCTCTTTTTCACTTCACTCAGGTCATTCAGGCAAGGACAACGCGATGGCCACGCTTCCCAACCCGATCGCCGCCGGGCCTGCCGCACGCGAACGCCGCAAGGCGCGGCGTTCCGCGTGGTGGCAGGCCGCCCCGCTCACACTCGCGTTCCTGCTGTTTTTCATCGTGCCGCTCGTGATGACGCTCGTCGTGAGTTTCTGGAACTTCAACGAGTACGAGATCATTCCGGCGTTCACGTTCAAGAACTATCAGGCGATCTTCGACGGCTGCGGCTCGCTCACCAACGTCTGCGTAACACTGAAGACCTATTGGTCGACGCTGCGCTTCTGCGTGATCGTGTGGGCCGTCACGCTCGTGCTCGGCTTCTCGATTGCCTGGTTCCTCGCGTTTCACGTGCGCACGGTGCGCATGCAGACGCTGCTCTTCATGGTCTGCACGATTCCATTCTGGACCTCGAACGTGATCCGCATGATTTCGTGGATGCCGCTGCTCGGGCGCAACGGGCTCGTCAATCAGGCGCTGGTCGGTGCGCATCTCGTCGACAGGCCGCTCGACTGGTTGCTGTATTCCGACTTCGCCGTCGTGCTGGCGTTCGTGCATCTGTTCACGTTCTTCATGATCGTGCCGATCTTCAACGCGATGATGCGCATCGACCGCTCGCTGATCGAGGCCGCACGCGATGCCGGCGCAAACGGCTGGCAGATTCTCTGGCGTGTGGTGCTGCCGCTGTCGAAGACGGGTGTGATCATTGGTTCGATCTTCGTCGTGACGATCGTGATGGGCGACTTTCTGACCGTAGGTGTGATGGGCGGCCAGCAGATCGCATCGGTGGGCAAGATCATTCAGGTGCAGACGTCGTATCTGCAGTTTCCGGCCGCCGCCGCCAATGCGATGGTGCTGCTCGCCATCGTGCTGATGATGATCTGGGCGCTCACGCGTCTCGTCGATATTCGCAAGGAGCTTTAAATGACCGCTCCCACAGTCATGCGGCGCGACCGGCGTCCTGCGAGCTTCTACTGGCTCTCGGCGCTGTTCGCCCTGTTCGTGCTGTTTCTCTATGGGCCGACCATCACCATTTTCATCCTGTCGTTTCAGGGTCCCGAAGGCGGCTTGACATTCCCGATGCGCGGCGTCTCGCTGCACTGGTTCAGGCAGTTGAGTCAGGGCGTCGGCGAGGTCGACATCTGGGGGGCCTTTGCCCGCTCGATGAAGCTCGCGCTCGTGACGATGGTGCTGACCGTCGTGTTCTCGCTGATGGCCGGTCTCGCCTTTCGCCGGCGTTTTCGCGGCGATGGGGCGGTGTTCTACATGAGCATCGCCAGCCTGATCATGCCTTCGATCATCGTGTCGCTCGGCATCGGGCTGACATTCCGGTTGCTCGATATGGGCGTGAAAACGCTCGCCAATGCGGCAGGCTGGAGCAGCTTCGCGGATAGCTATACGACATCGATGGGACTCTATACATCGGCGCTGGGCGCGCATCTTACCTGGACGTTGCCGTTCGGCCTGCTGGTGATGTTTGCCGTGTTCAACCGCTTTAACAGCAGTTGGGAAGAAGCGGCGCGCGATCTTGGCGCGACGCCATGGCAGCGGTTCCTGCACGTCGTATTGCCGATCATCGGAGCGTCGGTGATCGGTGTCGGGATGTTCGGCTTTACGCTGTCGTGGGACGAGATCGCGCGGACGTCGCAGGCAATCGGCGATGCCAATACGTTGCCGCTGGAATTGCAGGGACTGACGACGTCAGTGACGACGCCGGTGATCTATGCGCTCGGCACAACCACAACGGTGATGTCGTTTGCTGTGGTGATCGTGTGCTTACTCGCTGTGCGCATGATCGCGCGACGCCGGCGCAAGGCGAGTCTGCTGGCGGCGGTTGACTAAGGCTCAGGGCGTGTCACCAGGAGCCTGGGTCGGCGCCGGCTCCTGCTCCTGCGACAGCCGCGCCTTGGCGTGCCGCATTTTCTCCAGCGTCTTCGGTCCGAGGCGCAGCGCGACGCCGATCGCGAGCGCATCCATGATGCACAGATGCACGAGCCGCGATACGCCCGGCGTGTTCGGATCGATCGGAGTCGGCACACGCAGCAGCAACGGAATATCGACGAGCCATGCAAGCCGCGAGCCGACATTCGTGAGCCCAATGGTGGTCGCGCCACGCTCCTTCGCGATCTGGATGCTCTCGTTCACTTCGACGCTGCGCCCCGAATGCGAGATCGCAAAGGCGACGTCGCCCGGCTCCATCAAGCCCGCGTACAGGCGTTGCAGATGACCATCGGTGAAGGCGCTGGCCGCAATGTCGAGCCGCAGAAAGCGCAATGCGGCGTCCTGCACCGCAAGCCCCGAGCCCGAACCCACACCGAAGAAATACACGCGCCGCGCGGTCGCAATCGCCGAGATCGCCGCCTCCACGGCTGAGGGTTCGAGCGCGCCGCGCGCATGCGTGATGCCTTGCACGGCGGCCTCGCTGACCTTGTCGAAGAGAGTCTGGATATCGTCGTCGCGCGTAACGGCCGTTGAGGCATACGGCAATCCGCCCGCCACGCTCTGCGCGAGCAGCATCTTGAAGTCGCGCAGTCCATGCGCGCCAACCGCCCGACAAAAGCGGGTGACGGAAGGCTCCGACACGTCGGCGCGCTGCGCGAGTTCGGTGATGCTCGCGCGCATCGCGAAATCGACGTCGCTCAGCACCATGTCGGCAACCTTGCGCTCAGCAGGCCGCAGCGACGCGAGCGCGTTGCGGATGTGGGGAATCAGGTTCGGAGCGGACACCCGTGTGTTCCAGTTGGGTTAAAGACTCCGCGTTCTGTCAGCACGTTCATGGCAACGACAGCACGCGGATTCAGGCAAGCCTGCGGCCACTCTCCGTATCGAACAGATGCAGATGTTGAGCGGGCAGCCCGAGCGTCACACGCTGGCCAGGCTCGATCTTCGAGCGCTGGCGGGTCGTGACGCACCACGAACTGCCGCCGATTGTCCCGTACAGGTGCGTCTCCGCGCCAGTCGGCTCGACGACTTCGACTTCCATCGTCACGCCCGGCTGAGCGTCCGCTCCGGTTTCGATATGCTCCGGCCGGATGCCGAGCGTCACGCGCGCACCCGGTGCGGTCGATGTCTTCGCTTCATCCGGCAGAGGAATCACGTGATCGTCCGGCAACGCGAGCACGAGGCCGCGGTCGCCCTGCACGATCGTGCCTTCGGCGAAGTTCATCGACGGCGAGCCGAGGAAGCTCGCCACAAAGAGGTTCGCGGGCCGGTCGTACAGTTCCAGCGGACGGCCGATCTGTTCGATGCGCCCCGCGTTCATCACGACGATCCGGTCGGCCATCGTCATCGCTTCGATCTGGTCGTGCGTGACGTAGATCACCGTATTCTTCAGACGTTGATGCAACGCCTTGATTTCAGTGCGCATCTGCACGCGCAGCTTCGCATCGAGGTTCGACAGCGGCTCGTCGAACAGGAACAGCGACGGCTCGCGCACCACCGCGCGGCCCATCGCCACGCGCTGCCGTTGCCCGCCGGACAGGGCGCGCGGCAGACGGTCGAGATAACCGCCGAGGTTCAGCATCTTCGCCGCCGCCTCGATGCGCGGCTTGAACCGCTCCGCCGATTCCTTGCGGATGCGCGGGCCGAACGCGATGTTGTCGTACACCGACAGATGCGGATAGAGCGCGTAGCTCTGGAACACCATTGAAATGTTGCGCTCCTGCGGCGCGAGCGCATTGGCGCGCGTGCCGCCGATCATCAGATCGCCGCCGCTGATTTCTTCAAGGCCCGCGACCATGCGCATCAGCGTGCTCTTGCCGCAGCCCGAAGGCCCGACCAGCACGACGAATTCGCCATCGTCGATAGCGAGGTCAATGCCGTGCACGACCTGCGTATCGCCGTAGCGCTTGAAAATCCCGTTCAGTTGCACTGCTGCCATGCTGCCCTCTTCAGATCGAAAGCGCCGCGCGCGCTGCGCGACGTTGATGCTTTCATCGTGCGCTCTTGAGCGCCGCTCAGGCTTGTTCCGGCCCGCTTCGGCCTGTTCTGGTCCGCCCGCTCAAATCTGTTCGAGCGTCAGTTCCTCGGCCATCAGCCGGTTGCCCGCCATCAGGCCACCGTCGACCGGCAACGCCACGCCGGTAATCACCCGCGCCATTGGCGACGCGAGGAACAGCACCGCGTCGGCGATATCGTCGGGAGTCGCGAAGTCGCGCAGCGGATACCACTTCTTCAGCGCCTCGAAGACCTGCGGGTTCTTGTCGACGCGCGCCTGCCACGCCTGCGTCTTCACCGTTCCCGGGCACACGATGTTGGCGCGAATACCGTAGCGGCCCAGTTCCAGCGCGAGCGCCTTCGTATAGCTGATCAGACCGGCCTTCGCCGCGCTATACGCCGGATGCCCCAGTGACGCCATGCCGTTGACTGAGCCGATCAGCACGAGCACGCCGCGCTGACGCCCGATCATCGACGCACGCACGGCTTCCACCGTGTGGTACGTGCCGTTCAGATTGAGGTGCACGTCGCGCTGCCAGCTGGCGGCATCCGTGGTGGCGAGCGTCAGGCCCTCCGCCGCGCCTGCGTTCGCGACCAGCACGTCGACCGGGCCGCGCTGCTGCGCCGCCTGCGCGACCGCGTCGCGAACCGCTGCCGCATCGCCGATATCGACGGCAACCGGCGTCACGTGGCTCGCGCCGAGTTCATCCCTGAGCGCGGCAAGGGCAGTCGCGTCGATATCGAGCGCCAGCACCGTGTCGCCCTGCTCCACTAAGCGTCTGCATAACACCCTGCCGATTCCGCCACAGGCACCCGTCACCAAGACCACGCGATTCATGTCCGTCCTCGTCGATGTGTTGCCTTGCGGGCGGCTCCCTCGATGCGCGCCGCGCCGCCTGCCCCGTCCTTCTCCCTGATTGCTGCCTGCCACGTGGAGCAAAGCCACCTGACCCCGTGGCCCGTTATTTTTAGCCCGACCCGCCTGTAAGTTTCCAACAAAAAGGTCGTTTCGCGATGATCTTTACCAGTGAACAGCGTTGTCTCATCTGTCTTGCACCGCACAAAATATGCCTTCTTTACAGCATATTATGCGGGAACGGCTCAGATAAAAAATATGGCGAACCCTACGTGACAACTATTTTTTCGTCCTGTAGGATTTTTTCAAACAATCCAAACCCAGCAGCCGGCTACGGCGGCAGACCACCCCAGGAGAGACGAAAATGTCGTTGCATGCACGTGCTTCAATTGCGCTCGGCAAGCTGGCCGTTGCGCTCGCGGTCGCAGGTATCGCTACGGCGGCGCACGCCGATACGGTCCGCGTGACCGTCGCCCACTACAGCGACGCTACCGCACCGTACTTCGAGAAGATGGCGAAGAACTTCGAGAAGGCCAATCCCGGCACGACGATCAAGATCGAAGACGTGAACTGGGACACGCTGCAACAGAAGCTGCAAACGGACATTTCCGGCAACGCCAACGCCGACCTGGCTATCGTGGGCACGCGCTGGCTGCTCGATTTCGTCAAGGACGACGTCGCCGAGCCGCTCGACGGCTACATGGACGCCGCGTTCAAGGGCCGCTTCATCGGCCCGTTCCTCGCCCCGGGGCAGATCAACGGCAAGACGTATGGCCTGCCGATCGCCGCATCGGCGCGTGCGCTCTACTACAACAAGGATCTGCTCGCGTCGGTCGGCTATCCGAACGGCCCGAAGACGTGGAATGACGTGGTCGACGCCTCGAAGAAGCTGAAGGCGAAGGGTGTCGCCGGCTTCGGCCTGCAGGGCAAGGAAATCGAAACCGACGTGTACTACTACTACGCGCTGTGGACGCACGGCGGCGATGTGGTCGGCAAGGACGGCAAGGCGGCGTTCGATTCGCCGGCCGGCATCAAGGCCGCGACGCTGTACAAGACGATGATCGACGAAGGCCTCACGCAGCCGGGCGTCACCGGCTACAGCCGCGAAGACGTGCAGAACCTCTTCAAGCAGGGCCGCGTCGCGATGGTCATCTCCGCGCCGTTCCTTGCGAAGCAGATCAAGAAGGAAGCACCGAACCTCAAGTACGGTATCGATCCGGTGCCTGTCGCCACCACGCCTGCAACGTATGCGGTGACCGATTCGATCGTGATGTTCAAGAACTCCAAGGTGAAGAAGGACGCCTGGAAGTTCCTCGACTATCTGTTCACGAAGGAACCGCGCGTCGAGTTCACGAGCACGGAAGGCTTCCTGCCGACGACGAAGGCCGAGGCAGCGGATCCGGTGTTCAACGATCCTGACACGAAGGCGTTCATCGCGCTGCTGCCGACGGCCCATTTCGCGCCGACGGTAACGGGTTGGGAAGACACGGCGAAGGCGGTCACCAATTCGATGCAGTCGGTCTACCTTGGCAAGGCGAAACCGGCGGATGCGCTCGCCGACGCCGCGACGCAGGCGAACAAGGCGCTGGGTCATTGATGCAACGGGCCGCGCGCGAACCTGAGAGCTTGCTGGCCTGATGCCTTGAGCGCGGCCCATGCGGCGCTGTGCCGGCCGTTGTTGTTGTCCCGTCTTTGACTCTCGCATGGGTCCGGTCTTGATCGACCCATTCTGACGCGCCGGCATGATTTTTCATCATCGCCGGCGCCTCTTCTGAACGAGCACGCATGAGCCGTCCTGCTTCTCTGCGCCCACCGGCGCCCTGGTTGCTGATTGTGCCAAGCCTCATTCTGGCGCTCTTCATCATCAGCTATCCGATTTTCAACATCGTGTACCAGTCGCTGCACGAGGTGTCGCGCTTTGGCGCGATCCGCGACTTTACCGGCCTGAAAAATTTCTTCACGATCTTCGACGATCCAGCGTTCCTGGATGCCATGCGGCGGACGGTCGTCTGGACGCTGTTCGTCGTGGGCGGCACGGTGCTGATCTCGGTGCCGGTCGCACTGGTGCTCAATCAGGATTTCCATGGCCGCGGCGTGGCACGCACGATCATCATGCTGCCGTGGTCCGTTTCGCTCACGATGACGGCCGTCGTCTGGCGCTGGGCGTTCAACGACGATTACGGCATGGTCAACGTCACGCTCCATCGTCTAGGGCTGATTGCCGGCCCGATCCACTGGCTGGCGACGCCTGAACTGGCGTTCCCGGTGGAAATCGCCGTCGGCATTCTGGTGTCGATTCCGTTTACGGTGACCATTCTGCTTGGCGGACTTTCGTCGGTCCCGGGCGATATTTACGAAGCGGCGCGCATCGACGGCGCCAGCGCGTGGCAGCAGTTTCGCAAGCTGACGCTGCCGTTGATGCGGCCGTTCATCAACATGGCGATCCTGCTGAATGTGATCTACGTGTTCAACTCGTTTCCGATCATCTGGGTCATGACGCAGGGCGGACCGGATAACGGCACGCATATTCTCGTCACTTATCTGTATGAGCTTGGTTTCCGGCTGGGTCGGCCAGGCGAAGCGGCAGCCGTTTCGCTCATCATGCTGATCATGCTGTTTGTGTTTTCGATGGTGTATCTGCGCATCCAGCCGAAGTCGTCGGGAGAAGCCGCATGAGCCTCAAGATGAAACGCTCCTTGTGGTGCTGGCTCGCGCTGTCGCCGCTCGTTGTTGTGATCCTCTTCCCGTTTGCGGTGATGTTTTTCACTGCCTTGAAGCCTGCTGAGGAGATCTTTGTGTACCCGGCGCGTTGGCTGCCGGTGCAGTGGCGCTGGGAGAACTTCGTCGACATGTGGACCGCGGCGAATTTTGGCGTCGCGCTGCGCAATAGCACGGTGATCAGTCTGCTTTCCACCGCGCTGGCGCTGTCGGTCAGCCTGCCGGCCGCTTACGCGCTTGCCCGCTTTCCGTTTCGCGGACGGGGTGTGTATCGCCAGTTTTTGCTCGTGACGCAGATGCTGTCGCCGATCCTGCTGGTGGTCGGGCTGTTCCGGCTGGCGGCGATGATTCCCTATGGCGACGGCAATCTTGTCGATTCGAAGATCGGGGTCATCGTTTCCTATGCGGCGTTCAATATCGCTTTCGCCGTGTGGATGCTTTCCTCGTATTTTCAGACCGTACCGCGTGACCTCGAGGAGTCCGCGTGGCTCGAGGGGTGTAGCCGGACGAAGGCGGTTTTCAAGGTGTTCCTGCCACTGGCTGTGCCTGCGATCGTCGTGACCGCGATCTTTACGTTCATCAATGCGTGGAATGAGTTTGCTGTTGTTTATACGCTTATCCGGTCGCCGGAGAACAAGACGCTAACCGTGCAGGTGACCGATATGGTTGCCGGCAAGTATGTGGTTCAGTGGCACCTGGTGATGGCCGCCACCTTGTGCGCTACGTTGCCGGTTTCCGTGGTCTTTGCCTGGCTGCAGCGCTATCTGGTTAAAGGGCTGGCGCTTGGCGCGGTCAAGTAACGCTTCCTCTGCTGCTGACTTTCCTGCGTTCGTCGGGAAAGTCGGCAGGATGGCTCTCCTTCCTGTTCCTTCATTCCCGTTTCACGCTCGATAGCGGCGCGACGTGGACATGGCAGAAAATCGCGTACCGTTGGCACACTTCAACGGTTCTTATTCGTTGTCCGCCGAGGGGTGTTCGCCAATACTGGTCTCCATCGACACTCACCTCGAGGAAAATGAAATGACTACCACCAT
>Ga0070732_10002259_pt1 | contig 10460 bp, 13 predicted proteins | sample Coa_R1_5_FD_66449 | JGI IMG/M metagenome (GOLD analysis project Ga0070732, IMG submission 66449) | Surface soil microbial communities from Centralia Pennsylvania, which are recovering from an underground coalmine fire - Coalmine... | ecosystem: Environmental > Terrestrial > Soil > Unclassified ...
ACAGCGGCACACATCTGCGGGTCATAACTTCTCCGGTCCTGCATCCATGCAAGCCAGCAAAATCCAGTCGGCGACGGTTTGTACCCGGTTGCGGTTTCGAAGACTGCGAACAACCGCAAGATGGCCGCCGGCAAGCCAGGTGCTCTTGAAGGTGCGCGAAGCCGCATCCCATTGGGCGTATGCACGTGGTAGCCACGCCTCCACCATCCAGGGCTCGCGCCTGATGAAAGGGAGAGAAAAACCGCCGAGCGGGCGAATGCCATCCTCTATATAAAGGACGGCGCCTACCCCGATTGTGCCGACGTTCCGGTCGCGCGGGTCGCGCTCATAAACGATGCGACGCCCAATCTTTCTAGGCTTTGCAGGATAGAGTGACCGGAAACGCTGCGCGTGATATTGATGAAACATTTGTCCTCACAGCGCTGTCAGAAGATTTGCTTGTGTCAGGCTTCGCAAACAGACAGAGGGGCTCCACTGCTGGAGCCGAATTGGTCGTGGTATTCGCTTGCCCAGTTGCCTGGTGGCCTGTCCGACGCCGGGAGTTGGTGAGTCCCCAGTTCGGAAACGGGTTGCGGCTGGAGTGGCGGAAGTCCTCGATGAGCGTCCGGATGTTCGACCGGCGCTCGTAGAGGGTTTCGATTAAACGCCGCAACCCGTGGGTATCCCCTCCGTACCAGGCCCGGGGGATTTCATCGGCACAGTGCCAAAGTTCAAACCACGTCATGCGCTCGGCGCGCGAAAGGGCGGGTTCAAACGAGTCCCAACTGGTAACGTCGTGATAGACGTAATTGCGATAGTACACGCCGAGCAAAGCGAGATCGGAGAAGGTCCATTCGTGGGAATTGAAACAGTATCCGTGATCGATGAAGGCAGCTCGGTACATTCGTGCGCGCGGGCTTCGAAAAAATACCGCCTGTCGGCCATCATGGTTACCGGCCCATTTATCAAGGACAAGCATACGGGCGAAATCTTCGATATTTTTGATCCTCGACACCATCGTTTCCGGCAGGTAGTCAAATACTTGGCCTTCGATTGGGTCGATGACGTAACGCGAGCCGAATTGCAAGCCGCTGCTGCAAGGTACCGTGTACCCTGAGAGTTCGATCCGTAGCTCCGGAGTGTGCTGAATCAGCCAGTCGGAGACATCGATCACTGCGACCGAGGCCATGGGTAGGCCCAACTGCTCTCCCAGCTTCGAGGCGAACATGTCGTTGGCCAAGACCCGCAGATGTTGCGGGTTGTTTTGTTATGTTGAGAACTCAGTAATGTGGAGTCGGCTCGCAGGACCAGCATAAATCGTGGTGTGTAAGATTTTCGGCTGCACATTTTCTTCGTAGCATCAGAGCGCGCTATTTAGCGCCAAAGGAGACTCTGATGCTAGAAACTCTTTGTCCCGCCACATTCCGGCGGTACCTCTCTTTAACCATCCTGGGACCAATTGCAGACGGCTTTTCCGCCTGGTTGGTAGAGCAGCGTTACAACCGCACGTACACGAAGCAGATGATTTGGTTGTTGCCACATATGGAAACCATCCTCGTGCGGCGGGGTATTCGTCGCGTAACCGAAATCGAACCAGCCGACCTCATAGCTTGTCGCAAAAGCCTGCGGCGGCGTTTCCCGTATCAAGAGGGTGTTGGGTCTGCGCTCGAAAAATACCTGCATATCCAGAACCTCTTAAAACCAGAAAAACCGGCGGAGACCAACACTACAGAAAAATATCTTGCTGCTTATGCGCAGTATTTGGAGAGCGTTTGTGGAGCTGCGGCCTCTACAATCCGACAGAACTCCTATACGGCAACGGAATTCCTCTCCTATCTGAAGATTGAGAAAAATCCCCGGCGACTGAAGGCCCTAACCGTCAATGATGTCGAACTCTTTGTAAAAGCCATCCGTCATCGTTTTACACGGCCAAGTTTGCGCCAGATCGCGACACGGCTTCGTTGCTTCTTGCGGTTCTTGGTGGTAAAGGGTGAGATTCCACAATGCTTGGATCGACAGATTGACACGCCACGCGTCTATCGACAAGAGCAACTTCCGAACACTCTGCCTTGGCAAACAGTACAAACATTACTTGACTCCATTGATCGCACCACACCAGTGGGATTGCGCGATTTCACAATGTTTTTCTTGATGGCACTCTACGGCTTGCGTGCCAGCGATGTTGTGGCTCTGACTTTAGATAACATCCAATGGCGCACCGGTAAGATCTCGATTTGTCAACGCAAGACCGGCTCCTTTCTCCAACTTCCTCTGACAGATACCGCAGGGGAGGTGCTCCACGGATACCTGAAGAAGATCACTCCGCCACCGCCCTTGCGGCATATTTTCGTTCGTGCCAAAGCTCCGATTGGTACTCTCTCAACCTCCGCTCTCTCCGCTAGGTTTCGGCTCTGGGCACGCCGCACCGGAGTCAACATGCCTGGCCGGGGATCGTGCCATCGTATTCGTCATTCGTATGCTGTGTTCCTGCTGCGCCAAGGCACATCCGTCAAGACCATTGGCGACATCCTTGGCCATCGCACACTCGAGAGCACCTGGACTTACTTGCGCTTAGCCATTGATGATTTGCGTGATGTCCCCTTGCCTGTACCGGCAGAGTCCAAGAGGGGGAAGGCGGTGCGCGCATGAAACAACCATTCGTCTTCCAGTCGAAGTTGGCCCCCACCATTCAACGATACCTCGAACTCAACCGCGCATTGGGAAAGCGCTATAAGCATGAGTTCACGACCTTAAAATCGGTGGATCGATTCCTGAGCCAGTTTGCTCGTACCGCCCAGGAGTTGACCGCAGAGACATTTGGTACTTGGTGTCAGAGTCAATCTCATCTGACATCGCGGGTACGACGGTATCGGATGGGCATGATTCGAAGATTTTGTTGGTACCGGCGCCGCACTGTACCTGATTGCTTTGTTCCTGATCCAGCTCTCTTCCCGCCTCTCAGTCAAACCATAACTCCCCACATCTTTTCTGAAACCGATGTGGCACGGCTGATGAGCGCCACTTGCGGTTTTAAACCATCGACTCGATCGCCCCTTCGTCCTGAAGTGATGCGCTTGGCCATCGTGCTGCTCTATACCACAGGATTGCGGGTTGGGGAGTTATTGCGGCTTACAGTCGGAGATTTTAACCCGCACGAAGGTACACTCTTGGTGCGCAACTCGAAGTTTCACAAATCACGTCTTCTCCCTTTGCGCCAAGATGTGATTCGCGAGCTTGAGCAGTACCTGCAGCTGCGGCGCAAGCACAAGCTACCCATTGGTTCGGACACACCGTTTATCTGGAATCCGTGTCGCGGAGGGAAGGCCTATTCAGCATGGTCGTTGCAGTGCAACTTATGGGCCGCGTTTGATGCTTGCAACATTCGCACCCGAAGCAACCGGCGACCGCGGGTGCACGATTTTCGCCACAGCTGTGCGGTCAACGCACTGATCCGCTGGTACCGCTCGGATGCGGATGTGAAGACGAAACTGCCATTCTTAGCAGCCTATCTGGGCCACATCTCCATCTCTACGATGTATCACTATTTGCATTTCGTTGAGCCTCTCCGGGCTTTGGCCAGTCAGCGTTTCAATGCTTCTTATGGTGAACTGGTCATCCCGCTACCAGGGCGGGAGGCGGGGAGAGCGTGAAGGCTACAACCCTGAACCAACTCGCCTTTCGCCTGGGAGAGTATTTCACCGACCATTTGCCGCGAGTTCGCGGCGTGAGTGCTCACACCATTCATAGCTATCGTGATAGCTGGGTCCTCTTCCTTCGCTTTCTGGCATCGCAAAGAAACGGCCGGGTTCACGATCTGGATCTCGGCGACATCGAACCTGATCAGGTGATTGCTTTCCTGGCCCATTTGGAGGCGGTCCGCAAGAACGGTGTGACGACCCGCAATGTCCGTTTAGCTGCAATCCACGCTTTCTTTCGCTATGTGGGAGCCTATCATCCTGAACAACTCAACCGGGTGCATCGCATTCTGAGCATTCCCTTCAAACGTGCTCGCCAGCGCGTGATCGAATATCTCGAACGTGATGAAATCGAAGCTGTTCTCTCTGGAATCAACCGCGCCGGCGGCGATGGCCGCCGTGACTACGCGCTACTGGCAACCATGTTCAACACTGGAGCGCGGGTGCAGGAGATCGTGGACCTGCGAGCTCGCGATCTGCAATTGATTCGTCCCTTTCAAATCCGGCTCTTCGGCAAGGGCCGGAAAGAACGCTTTTGTCCCTTATGGTCACAAACAGCCCAAGTGCTTCGCGATCATTGTGAGGAATGCCATCTGGACCTCCGATCTGATGCGCGAGTGTTTCTCAACTATCGGGGGTATCCGCTTACTCGCTTTGGGGTGCGCTACATTCTAGCGAAACACCTCAACCATGCCCGCACCGATATGAAGACTCTCAAACGTAAGCGTCTTCACCCGCACAGCATGCGCCACAGTACCGCAGTTGCGCTTTTGACTTCGGGTGTTGATCTAACCACGATTAGTCAGTGGTTGGGACATTCCAGTCCCAATACCACCAACATCTACGCCACCATCGATCTGGCGATGAAGCGGCGTGCGATTACTCAGGTGAAGCCAGTGGCTCAACGTGCCGATTCGTCCTGGCGCAGAAATAAGTCTGTTTTGGAATGGCTGGAAAGCCTATAACCTGCTCAGTAATGTGAAGTCCGGTGCCCAAGAATCTATCTGCGCAGCTATGCAGAAAACGCGGACTCCACATTACTGAGTTCTCAACATAACAGAACTAATGTGGAGCTCCACATTAGTTCTGAAACTTCACAACGTAGTAATGGCCGTCAGAGGCGAGCATCAGGTGGGATTGCGCTCCTCCTCGCATTCTTCGAACGTGCTGCACAGCAGAGAGCGGTGAAGGCATGGTGATTCCTTTTCTGCAAAAATCGAGTTGGCGCGGCATTACGCCTCTTACGCAGCAAGACGCCCATCGGGGAAAAAGCAAGGGAGAATAGGCAGGAGCGAAGTGCTGCGTAAGAGAGGTAATGGCTCGGTGTGATGATGAGCAGTAGCGTTCATTGGCCGGGACGCGGCCCGCAACTAAAGTGTTCGTTGGGCCGCGACCGGACAATGGCTCTGGCGATTGTCCACGACCTCCTTTCCTCACCGAATTCGTAAATCAGATCGGCACCGATTTCGATGCCGACGATTCACGTTTCAAATAAGAAGGCGGTGGGTGGTCAGCGGCACGCGAGAGCAAGGACGCAATATCGTGCAGGCTATTTAGAAATGTCCGCGGGCGGCGCAGGCAGTTTTGCAATTGGCTTTAGATGTTCCCATCGTATCGAGAAGGCCTGAGGAGGCTGGCCGCCTTGATAGAGCTCGTAAATGAGTTCCCCGGAAATGTACCAGGCGTAGGGAAGAGAGATGACGTGGGGCGTGGCGCCGGAGGTGGCTGCTACAGAGTTTTGCGCTTCCATAGGCGTGCTTCCTTTCGCACTCTCATTCGGACAATTTGCGGCGCACGTCCAGTAAGCGGGCAAGCGTAGGTTCGAGCGCCTCGGAAAGGGTTGGATACAACTTCCTCCGTTCTTCGGGCGGAAGGTGGTGTTCGCCGATCTTGAGGAATTCCTGCGACAAGCCCATCGTCCGGAGCCACTCGACTTCAGATTCCTCAGTAACAAGGATCGTCATGGTTGAGTCGCCGTGATTCACCGCCTGGATTTGCGGCATGGAGGTTTGCTCGTGAGGCGCCTGCGGCGGGAGGCGTGAGCGCAAGAACGCCTCCAGGAATCCCTGCTGTTGCAGATTGGTGTTCCAGAGCTGCGCGAACTCTTCGTGTTCCTTCTGTAAGCGAGAATTGACGGAAATCCGGCCTTCTTCGGTACGGATCGAATACTGCTCAACGCCCGCAAAGTCGTTTCGGAAGTAGTAGGGCTTGAGAATGATCTTGTTGCCGAATTCTTCGGCTTCAAACAGCATTTCCGGATCGCGCATCGCGTCGCCATTTTGCTCGCTGTAGTGCGCGACCGATATGGTCGCGAAACCGTGTGGTCCGCGTTGGCATGTGTCCTCAATTACCAGATCCTGAAAGGGCGCGTTTTCGATCTTGATGTGAAAACCTGGCTTTAGAGGACTGGCGAGGCGCAGTAATCGTGCGATGACTTCCATAGAGGTTCCTCGTGGCAGAAAGAGAGAAAGACGGCTTACAGAGCGGGGACGCCTTTTGCTAACGTTGTAGTAACAGCAGCGTCGAACAGGAGCTTCAGGTCTTCCGTCCCTCGTTGCGGTTGGGCGGCCAGGGAGTTTTCAAATGTCTCCCACAGTTCCGCGACGAAGGCGGTTCGTTGAAATGCAGGCAAGTAGCCCTGCTCCTCAAGGCAGGCATTCCAGTGCCGGGCAAAGGCCATGTGCTCCTGCTGTAGGCGGAAGTTAACGGAGATAGGACCGTTATCTCTTGTAACCGAATACTGCTCGACCCCTGCAGGCTCATTACGCAAGCAAAACGGCGTGAGAATGAAAGTCTTTCTAGATCCTTCAACTTCGAAGAGCATTTCGGGCACGCGCAAGATTTTTCCGTCTCGCTCTGTGCTATGAGCAACAGATACTGTGACGAGGCCGTGCGGGCCTTTTTGGTGAGTATCGCGAATGACAAGATCGTGCCAGGGCGGGTTGCATACGACAATGGAAAAGCCCGGTGTGAGAGGCCTACACAATTGCAGCAGGCGAGCGACCACGCGCATTACATCACTCCTTTTGGTCGGGAACAGTAGCCACAGGTGTTGGTAAGGCCCACGGCGGAAATTGGCTGGAGTTAGCTAGGTTCGAGTGTCCTGGCGTGGTTCTCGAGGGCTAGAACCACCCGCTCTAAGTGAGCTAGATCGCTGACATCATCGATCGATCTGAGGTTAAACGAGCGCACGATCTCGGCGAAAGCCGGCGTCCCAATCCGCTCGATGGCCTGAGTACTACGCAATGTCAAGCCCGCCGCTACCTTCATCTCTGCCAGAATCCTGTCGGCTGTCGCAGGGTCGGGGATGTCCTTCGGAAAGAAGACTAGGTGCTGACGCAGGATTTTCCGATACACCAGGCCGCCAAGATCATTCTGCATCGCTTCGATTTCGCGGATCACGTTGGAACCTACGGCTCCCGGTACCGAGTCAGCACAAGGTTCAATTCGAGCGATATCCGGCCGAGCTCCTGCCAACCAGCCGGCCGGCGTCGCCCACTCTGGCAACGGTGGAGGGCTAGCGAGCTGTTTACTGCTGTTCAGCAAAACCCATTTGCCGCGGAAGAAAGAATACAGATAGAGGCCCAACCCAAAATTGGCCGATGCTCTCTTGAATGCCTGAGCTTCTGCGCTCGTGGCTGCATTTTGGTCTCCTGCCCATTCCTCGCCGGTGGACGAATGAGAGCCGATGCCGTAGATCGTAAGATGACAGCTTACGATGATTTTTGCTGCAGTTCTCTGGTCTCTGGTGCCTGGAGCAATGGTCGTTGGGTGAACAGCGACGTTCGCGGTCCAGCCGACAGAAGTGAACAGGTCGTTTAACCGGTGGACGTAGGCAAGTTTGTCGGCATACGGAATTACTCGCCCTTGCCACTTTCCCGCAAGCCTCTTGGACTCCACGATTTTCCACTGGATTACAGCTGGGTCAAAAGGAATGGCCAGTTGAGCCAACAGTTCCTTTACCCGTTTCTGAGAAAATCGTGCCCGTTTTGGTTTTTCTAGAACGGTTACCGGCGCGATTGCGATTTCGTGCCCGTTTGTTGAACCATTTGGACCGTGCATGATCATTCCTCACTTCTGCAATCTGAGCAAATCGGTAGCGGGCGGAAACTGCGAAGCACCGGCCCAAAAATATTTTTGGGCGCTTTGTCGAATTCAGGCCCAGGCCGTTCGACTATATAGTGAACGCAGGGAGAGCCAAAAAGAGGCTTGCATGGGCCACCCAACAAGAATTGAAAATAATTAAGGAGACACCATGCGAAAAATCAGGATCATCGAACATATCTCGCTGGACGGCGTGATCCAGGCGCCCGGCGGCCCAGAGGAAGATACAGGTAACGGCTTCAAATACGGTGGATGGTCGGCGCCGCATGACGACCCTGCTGAAGGAGAAGCTATTGCCGCGGCACAAGGCGACGCTTTCGATTTGCTGCTGGGTCGTCGAACCTACGATATCTTCAGCGGCTTTTGGCCGAAAGCCCCGAAGAGTCCGATGGCAGACAGTCTGAACGCAGCGACGAAATACGTCGCGACCCACCGGCCGAAGAGTCTTGAATGGGCGCCGGTCGAACATCTTGGAGCGGACATCCTCGACGGCGTTCGCCGCGTCAAGGCGAAGAAAGGGCCGCCCCTGATCGTCTGGGGCAGTTCGACGCTCACCTCGGTGCTGCTCGAACACGGGCTTGCGGATGAGGTCATGCTGCTCGTATTTCCGGTCCTGTTAGGCACCGGCAAACGTTTCTTTGCGGATGGAACCCCGCCACGCGAACTCGAGCTCGTCAGCACGAAGTCTGTGCCCTCGGGCGTCATCATCAGTACGTACAAGCCGAGCGGCCCTTTGCGCACCGGGACTTTCGGCAAGTCGGCGGAGTGAGCCGAGGTCTTTTTCACCTGCAAGACTCTGAGCAGCTTTCAGTCCGCTCAGAACGGTTTTACGCGGTTTTTGTCGCGTTCACAATAGCAAACTCTTGAACGCGCGCGAGTTGCGCGAATTTTGCCGGCCTCAGTGTTCAGATTGAGTTCGGGGGGAAGAAGAGTTAGGTGAAACTTCACCCTCAGGTGACACTACTGCCCTTTGAGATGAAAATGGCGGCGCGATTAACGCTAGAGAAGGCATCCAGGAGTAAATCCGTGCATATTAAGTGCAGGTGGAGGGAACGCCGCCGGAGATCCTGGGAGCAAGCTACATCAAGATTAGGCGGCTAGACTCATGGCTTTCAGAAGTCAGCTGCAGTTGATAACTCTGAATTACTTGCGCAGCAAACGACGGGCACGCTCGAGCCGGTCTCTGAGACTGTCCTGAAACGCCGGATCTTTCCTGCATTTGTCAATGTGCTCGCTTATTGCAGCTCGTATGATTTCCGAAACAGCCCTGTTCTCAACGGTCGCCACCGTCTCAAGCGCATCCGCCTGTTCGGCCGATAGCCGTATCGTCATCGCTTTAACTGGTTTCATACTCCTTAAATATGCATCAAGAAACCACGGTTGTCAAGTGTCATGATGTCGTGGTATCATGATACCATAACGTTTGCTGGAGGTTATGCATGAGCGACGAGCATAAGCAGGAAGAATTCGAGATCCAGATTGACCGGCAGCATTTTAAAGTTGCGCAACGCCAGATGACTGGTCAGCAACTTCGCAATCTGCCGACACCTCCGATCGGCCCAGACCGCGATCTTTTTGAAGTGGTGCCTGGTGGATCGGATCGCAAGATTGGCAGCAATGACGTTGTCGAGATCCGCAACGGACTACGATTTTTTACGGCGCCAGCGCAAATAAACCCGGGCGCGATAGCTTGGGGGGAACACTATGGGCTCGTTGCCGGCAAGTGACGCTCAGTACTTGGCTGAACGCGCGATCAACCATTCGATTACGCCTGAGTCGAACATGACTTGCATACTTTTGCCGAACTTCCCGTTACCCGCGGGTTTCGATCATGCACAGTCAGATCTCTTATTGCGTTTCAATGCCGGCTATCCAGACGTTCCGCCAGACATGTGGTGGTTTGACCCGCCCATCAGGCGAGTTGATGGGCAACCAATACCGGCTACGGAGGTGATTGAGACTTATTTAGGACGGCGGTGGCAGAGATGGTCTCGCCATTTCGCGGCTGGACAGTGGCGGTCGGGTATCGATGGGCTTCAAAGCTTCTTAGCTCTGATCCGAAGAGAGCTCGATCGATCTGCCCCGGGGCACGTGCAATGACTGTGTCACTTGTGGTCCCCCAGGCAATTTTCGAGGAACTGTCTTTGGTGGCAGCGTTGCCAGAGGAAACGGCTGGCGTAATGTTGGCCGGTGTTGCCGAGGCCCCGAATAGTGATGTGCGACTGCTGGTGCGCGGCATGCGGTGGGTAGGAGAATCGGCTTACAGCCGCAGGCAATGGAACGGACTAACGATTCGGCCAGAAGGATATGTACCCGCGTTGTCGGAGGCGGAAACGATTGGCGCGATGTGCATTTGGGTCCATACCCATCCTGGGATGGGCGCATCTCCTGAGGCAAGTGAGCATGATCGGATCGTTGATCAGGAGATAGCGGACCTGTTCCGTTTACGATCGGGAAATGCATACTATGGCGCCCTGATATTCTCGCCGCGCCCGTCACATCTTGCTTTCACTGGACATTTGCACCACGAGGATCGGCATCCACTCCTGATCGATAGGCTTTGGCAGGTGGGCGATCGGTGGCGCCTGACTCGAGGCTTCGATTCCGCACTTCCGGAGTTGACTCCAACTTTTGACAGGAACGTACGCGCCTTCGGAAGTAGTGTCCAGCAGACATTAGGGG
>Ga0070732_10002260_pt1 | contig 10458 bp, 14 predicted proteins | sample Coa_R1_5_FD_66449 | JGI IMG/M metagenome (GOLD analysis project Ga0070732, IMG submission 66449) | Surface soil microbial communities from Centralia Pennsylvania, which are recovering from an underground coalmine fire - Coalmine... | ecosystem: Environmental > Terrestrial > Soil > Unclassified ...
AGAAATTGACCAAGAATTTCGTGCTTGAAATCAATGGCTTGCAGACTTTTTTTGAGAACTAACGCACAGATTTAGTCTTCCGGCGTGAAATCGAAGAACAGGAAGTTCACCCACTTCGCCACAAGGTCGGCATCCGCCGGCTCCCAGTAGAATGCGTCGTTGATTTCGACCATATGCGCCCAATCACGCATCTGGCGTTCGCTAATTTCCCCTCGCTTCCGCTTGGCAAAGAGGATTTCAATGTGCTGCGGAGTGATTCGAACCGCTCGGTTGGGGCATATTTGATTTAAATTCAGAATCCTGTAGTGCGGATTGTGGATCATCCGTTTTCCAAGCGCAGCACGCACTCTCCGGTGCAGTTCCTCCAGCGAAAGTTCGCAACGGGCGTAGCTCTCAATCCATGCCAATGCGTGTTCGTTGTCTGGAATGTTGCCCATAGCGGGAGACATTTTACTCCCAACTCTCGGCGAAATATTTGTCTGAAATCGCAGTCAAGGCGTAGTTCGGTTTCTTGTGGTGCAGCCTATACATTGCGTCGATAACCAGAATGAAAATCGACGTGCTACTGTGTAGAAGCTCGTAAATAGACCCTTCATCGTATCCGACTATTGCTCGGTTGATTGCCATTGAACCACCGTGGGTGTAACTGTTCATTACCTTCCAAAATTTACTCTGAAGGTCAACAAACAATGTGTCCTGCACACCCGCTGTGGGTGGTGGAACGAAGATTGTGTCAAGCTTCGCTGCTCGTTGCCACATCTTCCCCGGCAGTTCCCCATCCTCGGTGTGAAGCAGTTCGTGGATCGTGTCATCGGAAGCAAATGCCTGTGCCCACAGACCATTGATGACATCTTCGTATAGCAGTCGAAATAATTTGAACGCAGGGCCGGCGTTTCCATTGCATGATTCTGAAATGATTCCACGAAAATCACTCTCCGCCATCTTGATGAACGCCGTGGAAACTAAAGAGCGGTCGCTGTTATCAGCGGTGCCATGCTTGCTGATTTCTTTAAGAACTTCGTCTCGGTAATAATCCGCTCGGTCAGTCCAATGCTTGATGTGATTCGGCATCCCTGCTCTTTTCTTCCTCCTTCGCCGATTGGCGAGGACGAGTGTTGAACCTATGGCGGCGACGAAAATACCTGCCAAAATGAGTCCATATTTGCGCATTGTTTACTTTAGGCCGTAATACTTCATCAACATCTCGGTTAACACCGCTTTGCCCACCTCTGCGCCCATCTTTATCCCGCCCGCCAATACCCTTGGCGCATTCGCTTTGATCCACCCCATGACCGCCCCATCCTCTTTCAGCTTGTGACTACCGTCAGATTTCACCGCCTCCGACAGTTCTTTCAGTTCTGTGCTGGCGATTCCCGCATCCTTCAGCACTCGCTCCAGATTTTCCCAGTCGCCAACAACTATGTTCTGTTGCTGCTGGACTGTGGTTGCGGCCATGGTTGAATGTCCAGTGGAAACGTAGACGTTCCCACCAAAAATGTTGTTGACGATTGTCTGATCCACTTTCTTCGATGCTTCGGGCGTGACATTCTTCAGGTCTTCATCCTTGTCTCCAATCTCTAACTGAATTTCCAGAGTCATATTGAGAACACGAGTGCGAACCGTGTCAACGATTCCAGCGATGGCGCTCTTGGGAATTACCTGTTGCGCAGAAAACAGTTGCCAGCCCCGCTGGAGTTTATTCTGATAGATAGCGACTAGGTTTGCATTCCACGGGAACGATATTGAAGAATCTGACCCCGAACGGAGTAGATGTTCCAAGGCTCCGATTGATTGCGCCACATACACACTTTCCGCAAACTTGCGGTCGTCGTTTTCCAGTGCGAACGATGGTATTCCCTGTTCAAAGCGTGCCCAGCCGGGGCCAACAAAGAGTCCTGTCGCCGGTGCCGGTAGAACCCGATAGTCTGGGAGGCTGTCGATGGAACCATAACCGTTCAATTCTTCGTTTGCCCATTTCCTCAGCCTCTCGTTTTTCAATTGATGGGCTAGAACGATGCACTTCCGCAGCAGCGTAGTGATCGGCTGCTTATTGTCTACGGCAAGACCGATGATTTCATCGAGCAGCATTAATCAATCACTTCCTGATGAACAGGTTCAGATTTCCACTCCCACCCCCGCCATCGTGGCGGTATCCCTGGTCGGCCCATTCAACCTGAACCACTGCAAACTTCTTCTCGATGTCGAGTTTGCTGCTGTACCACGAGTTGGTTTCCTTCTGATCCTCCATCGTTACCATGGTGTAGTTCGGGCTGCCATCGACGGAAGCGTAAACGTAAATGTGCCGCAGTTTCGGTGCGCCATCCTTCCGGTACTGAGCATTGAAGACGTTCGCCCCTCGTTGGATTCCTGCATGCGTGGGCTGGACGTGACGCTCGTCCCAACTTTTAGCTTCACCGTAGCTCGTCGGATTGCCGTACCGTTCAATGATGTTGACCTGCACGGCACATCCACCTACGGGGACTTCAACAATGTGAAGTTTGTCACAGCGCACAGCCTGACCCCAAGCCTGCGAGGATGAATATCCAGCAGGGGTGAATAGCGTGAGAATGTTGCTGTCGTTTACTTCGGCAATGATGGCCCCCATGGCACCCCAATTGTTCCCGCCCTCGCTGACGAGCGCTCGCTGCCCCAAGTACTTTTTCAGAATTCTGGCATTGTTCTCGGCCTCGGTGGGAACCCGCTGCGTGTTCGCAGCGATTCTGCTGAGGGCTTCGTTGCGTTCTGCTTGAAGTTTCACATTTTCTGCTTGTAGCTTGACGTTCTCCGCTTGTACTTCACCGATTTTCGCCAAGCTTCCTGCCTGCTCTGCACGGAGGCCGTTGGCTTCCTGATCCAGCGTATTAGCACGGATACGATGATTGTTCGCCTCAGTGCGCAGTTCGTTGGCTTCGTGGGAATGCCGAAGTTCGAACCAAGCAAGAATTGGCGCTGCAATGCCGGGTATGGCAACAAGGAAGCTGTGCCACCACGGGTGAGTCCAGAGAAAGTCTTTAATGTCGTTGAAAAACAGGAGGACAGCGATACAAAACTCAGCCATCACAGCAATCGCTATTACTCGTCTCATTGCAATTCTCTTCCTACCGAAACAACTGGTGCGCCTCGGTCACGATGATCTTGATGAGAACAAGAAGCAGAGACACAAATGCGGTGAATTCTATGAGGAAGGCTTTTAGCCTACTCAGACGATTTCGATTTGATGACATGCAACGTCCTTTCGTCTTGAGAAAGGAGGCCGCATGTGGGGCGCAAGAGTACTCGTCAGTCGCATCGAATACTTTGGGAGCCAGAGCATTCCTATGTTGGAATGCCAATTTGTGGGTTGGGAGTAACTACGTTGGTTCCTACCGGTGAATGCTGAGTTTGCGCTGGATATCGTCAACGTCCTGATAAAGCTCTGTGATTTCGTTGGCGAATCCCTCGCAAGCCTTGATGATGGCTTCGATTGCGTGTTGAACGTTGGGGTCGGCGATCCCGGCTGCGTAGGTTCTTGCAGCGTCGAGATTGGTTGGTTTCCGTGCCATTTTTGCTCCTCTATTTCAACTTCTCGCCATAGGTCAGTAACAGCGTTATCGCCAAGAAGGATATTCGGGACACTTCCGATGGCGGATATTTTACTGCTTGGGAACCACCTATGGCCTAAAGTCCTGGCTTCCGGCACAATCACGGTATGGCCGAAAAATCCGCTCCTGATCGCTACATCGAGTGGATAAATTCGCATTTGGGATTCAATCCCCGCTCTCAAGCTAATTCCAACGGACTGAGTGATTTCATTCTCGATGATCTGAGGAAATTGTGCCCCGGCATCGCCGCCCATTTGGAGTCAAAAGAACTAACACCAATCAAGAATGCTGATGTACATACCAGAGTTGCGGGACGCAACGTTGACTTTGTACTCCAAGACCCACCGAAGACCGTGAGGGCAGCCATCGAACACAAGACCATCATGACCGCCCATGGCAAAGCCCGGTGGAATCGCTATGGGGATGTCATCGCCTACTGCAACCACATGCATAACCATCGGAAGGATTGCGTTGCGGGTGCGACCGTCATCATCAATTGCTCTCCGGCTTACGAAAATCCCGATGCATTTGCCAAAGGCTTGGTCAGACCCAAGTTCAAGATGAACAAGGTCGTCGCCGACACAGCGAAGATTTTTGCTGGAATACCGCTTCGAACCGTTGCAGACGAGCCAAACGATCAGCCGGAGGCTCTAACTGTCATCATCGTGGACTACGACGGACAGAACCCAGCGAAGCTGGTGGCGAACGATCTGGCGCCTCCCGCCGATAGCCCAATTCACTACAACAACTTCATCGCCCGGATTTGCGACCTGTATCAGCAGAGGTTCGGTGGACGTTGATTTTTGCAGCTCCCCAGAGCTGGGTGGTCTCGGTGATTAGGCGCTTCTCCGCCATCTGCAAGTAGTGGGCGTCAACCTCGATACCTACGGAGTTTCGGCCGCATTTGGCGGATGCCAGACTCGTCGTGCCTGTGCCAAGGAACGGATCGAGCACCGTGTCTCCCACGAAGCTAAACATTCTGACCAAGCGGTCAGCGAGTTCAAGTGGGTAAGGGGCGGGATGGTCTTTTGTCGATGCACCTGTCACGTCTGACCAGATTTGCTGAAACCACTTCTGGTGATTTGCTGCACTGATTACGCTCAGCACACGAGCAGCCAGAGTTGGCTTCCGATACGCACCGGGCTTCCGCTGCATCAGAATGTACTCGACGTCGTTCTTGATGACACCGTTCGGCTCATACGGCTTGCCGAGAAACCGGGAGCCGTTCTCCACTTCGTAAGCGGCGTTTGAAATCTTGTACCAGAAGATCGGAGCGAGATTGTCGAAGCCCAGCTTGCGGCAGCTTTCCGTGATGCTGGCGTGCAGCGGCACAACGGTGTGGCGACCTTCATTTTGCCTGCGGCTGAGGCACACATCGCCGACGACAATGACGAGCCGACCACCGGGCGCAAGTGCCTTCCAACAGTGCTTCCACACCTTATCCAGTTCGTGGAGGAAGGCACTGTAGTCCTCTACAAACCCCAATTGGCCGTCAGAGTGCCTGTATTCCTTCAGAGTCCAATAGGGCGGCGACGTGAGCACCAAATGAACTGACTCTGGCTCAATTTCACCCACATGATGACGTGCATCTCCGTGATAGAGATTGTGGGACGTGGGGATGTTGGCAAGCACGGTTTCAATTTCTGCCGTCAGAGCCGGGTCACGGGCTATGCGGGGCAGGGCGGTCTGGTGGTCACCAAGGTTTCGAAGTGACTGGGGGATGAAGTCTTCAAGTGTTTGACCCAAGACGGGAGCCGTCGCCATGCCGCTATTGTAACGGCAGGTGTTGTGGAACCGTCAGAAAAGTAGCGACTACGTGGGAGCCGCCCACCTGAGCGTACAATTCGCACATGATTCGATGCGTGAATTGCGGTTCTTCTCGATTGGATAAGCAAGGGATGGGTTGCGCCCGGTGCGGTGGTGCCCCTGCTGTTGACTGGGAGCAGGTCTACGTCAATGATGAAACAAAAAAGAAACTCCGTGAGCACGCCGCAGAGTTGAAGACCCTTGGCATCACTGTCGTGGAATACCAGCCGTTACAGAAAGGCGCAGGCACCGTGATGACCGCTATTGGACTTGGTGTCACAGTTGTAGAAGCCATTCGTCCCGGCACGCTGCGACAGGCGATACTGTTTCTGCACCAAAAGCTTCGCATCCCTGAGCAAGAAATAATCCGCCTTCGCTTAGATGAACCTGAGAACATCGCCCAAACGCTGAAACCGAAGCGAATTGTAAAGAAAAAATCGGCAGCCAAGAAGAAGGGAGCAAAGGCAACGCCAAAAGGTAAATCCCCCGCTCAGAAAGCATCGAAGAAGCATTAGAAAGCTCGTCCGCCCCATGGGGCTTCAGTTTTCTCCCAAAACAATCCAGTCGAGGCTCTTGCCTGAATGCGCTCGTAAGCGCAAAAGAATATCTAGCGGTGGCTCGGCTTGCCCCTTTTCGTATTTGGAAAGCGTCGTTTGACCGATGCCGAGCACTTTGCCGAACTGCTGCTGCGTCAGGTCAAACCCACGAATCTCCCTGATACGGCGTCCGATTGCCTTCAGGTCGGCTCTTGCAGCTTTATGCCGTTTTATGGTAAAACACCCCCTATTGTCATATTATGGTCAAATATGTGGTCAAGAATTCGACAACGCCATAAGTTATGACACACAGGAAGACGCCGGGGAATTGGCTAGAAAGGTTCACGTGGTGAGATGAAATTTGCTGATACCAGTGTTCAAGTTTTGATTTGTCCCGATGGCACTTTTGTATTCGACGACCGAGCGATAGAGGCATTTCAGTTGCGGTCTGCGCATTCGGTTGCTGTGTGCTACTCATCCGCTGACGGGCGGTTCGCTTTACACCCGATCAGGACGAACGGCAGTGACGTAGGAGTGCTGCTGGAGAAGCGGGGAAGTCGGATGGTTGCGCACTCCGCCGCCGATTTTCTGCAAGGTGCCGGAGTGCTTCCCGCTAGACCGAAACGATATGGCGCAACGTACTATGCGTACCTCAACACCATCGTCGTCAGGGACATTGTGATTAGGAACAGGAGAAAAACGAGATGACTGATGATGCTATCGACGTAACATGCCCACGATGCAAATTCGAATTTCAATTGCCTATTGAACAGGCGATTACACCATTGATCGACGCAGAAATCGACCGTCAGGTTGATGCGCAGCGTCAGCAGATTATTGATGAGACTCGTGCGGCGACGGCAAAAGACTCTGATGACCGTAACAGGATCGCAATCAGCATGAGAGACAAAATGATTGCCGACATGAGAACAGAAATTGATGACCTCAGGAGACGGATTGATACAGGGTCTCAGCAAATGCAAGGCGAAGTGACGGAATTAAGGCTGGAAGCAATCCTCCGCAATACGTTCCCGAAAGATCGCATTCGCCCCATCCCCAAAGGACATACCGGTGGAGACGCATTACAGGAAGTGCTCGGAAAAAACGGTTCGCCAGTAGGGGTGATTCTCTGGGAATGCAAGCAGACCCGAAGTTGGGCCAGGCAGTGGTTGGACAAAGCGAGACTAGATATGCGGGCAGCGCAAGCAACACTGTGTGTTATTGCGACCGCCACAATGCCACCGGATGTCGAGATTATGGATTACCTTGATGGTGTGTACGTAGTTTCGTTCCGCCATTTCTTGCCTTTGGCGCAGATTCTTCGTCGAGTGCTGATCGAAATTGCAGCAGTCCGAGCCACTTCACAGCAAGGTGCTGCTGTTGCGGAAAAGCTTTTGGGGTACATCACTGGTCAAGAATTTCGACATCGTTTGATGTCGGTGATGGAAGCCTGTGTTGCGCTCCAGAACGATCTCAGTGCAGACAAGCGGGCTACTACACGACGCTGGGCACGCAATCAACAGCACATTGATGCGGTCATTCAGAGCACGGGAGGGATGTTCGGCGATCTCCAAGGCTTGCTTGGCGGCGACAGCTTGCCGGAACTGGCTGCGTTCGGAGTAGATACCGACTCTGAGAAAGGATTGCCAAGAATTCCATAGCAGCTGCGGTGGCTTGTCCGAAACTTGACCGAATCTTGACCGCTGCGTATTGCATCTTGACCAACCGGGCGATATCATGTTTCCCGAATGGTCGATGCGGCGGAGTACCGGAGGATGCAGGAAAAGGTTGAGCAGGACATCGCCCTCTTGGTACAGGAAAAGAAAGAAAATGAGAAGCGACAGAAAGAAATAGACCATGAGATCGCCGGTCTCGAAAAGCTCCGTAGCCATTTGGATACCTGCCTCGACCAACTCGTCAGCAGCGCATTTCCCGACCGGCGGGCACACATCACATCGGATATGGGAATTGTCAAAGCCGTCCGAAGTTTCGTCTACAGCCATCGAGGACAAATCGTGTTGCCCACGACGATACGGGACGGGATGGTTGAAGTGGGCTTCAAAAAAACGGTCAATCTGTTACCAGAAATTCATGCTGCCCTGCGCCGACTGAAGGAAAGAGGGGAAATCAAGGACGGCATGTTCGGTAAGAGGAAAGGCTACAGGTCACCGCCGGTGGCGGCAAGGAAACAGAAGAGGCACAAATGAAAGACCCGCTCTCCAGCGTGAACTGGAGAGCGGGGTAGAACGACAACCCTCGGCAAACCGAGAATCGCCGATCCGCAATGTTGATTATCGGGCTTGCCGGGAGAAGGACGCAAGCCAATGAATCACCGTTCAAACGGGAGCAGTGCTCCTGCTGCACGCCCTCGCCATCTGCCCCGTACTGTCCGCATTGATAGTGCCAAGCCTTCTTCCCACGAAAACCCCTCCACCGGCGCTTGGGAACCGCTGCTAACCAACGAAGAAGCTGGGGCACTGCTACGAGTTCACCCGAAGACGTTGGATCGTAATGCACGACTCTACCAACGCACCGGCGGGAAAAAGGGAATACCGGGCTATTTCTACCTTCATCGGTGGCATTACCGGCTGAGTGAACTGGACGGATGGCTCAGGACAGCGGTAAAGTCTGCGTAGCCAATCCGTCCGCATTGAACAGGAGGATGTATGAAGTTCAAGCGGACAAGTTATCAATTCGGTTGCTTGCAACTGGTAGAAAGGAAAAAGCCTCGACCGGCTGTGTGGGTTCTGCGCTATCGGAAACCGCAGCCGGACGGCAGCAAGAAACTGGCGAGCCAGATTGTTGGGACTATCCAACAATGTCGAACAAAGTCGGAGGCAAGAAAGGCAGCAGAGAAACTCCGGCTTTCCGCTAATCCGGACAATCCCGCTCAATATGGCGTGTCTTGGAGGGCAGTAATCGAACGCTACATCGAAAACGAAATGCCTCGACGAAAATCCACTCGACGGGGTTATCTCGCCATGCTCAAGAAGCGCATTCTGCCAAAATGGGGAGACTACTCCATTGGCGGTGTAACGTCATTCGCTGCTGGGGAATGGCTCACATCACTGGTGCGAGCGGATGGTTCCGGTCGTCCACTCGCACCGAAGACCAAAACGGAATACAAAAGCCTTATGCACACGGTCTATCTGTTTGCCTGCCGATGCGGCTTTGTGTCTGTGCAAGCCAATCCATTTGCGAAGGGACTGATTCGCATTCCAGACGCAAGCAAACAGGTGAAATCGACACGCATTTTGACTCTGGCGCAGTTCCGCCGTTTGCTGCGGCACCGACTGCTCAGAACAGAGCCGTTTCGAACAATGGTTCTCATGGCCATGTGCTTGGGATTACGTTGCAGCGAACTACTCGCCCTCAAGTGGTCAGACATTGACCTCCAGAGGCGCACCATCAACGTCGAGCGTGGAATCGTTTACAACCAAATAGACGATCCCAAATCAGCGGGATCGAAAGCTGCGGTTCCGCTCGCTCCCGAAGTCGCAAGAATGCTGCGCAACTGGAGAGCACGGTCTCGGTACAATGCACCCGACGACTTCATTTTCGCTAGCCCCCGGAGGCGGGGCAGGATGCCATATGCCACTCACAATCTGCAAGCAAATCGCATTCGGGTTGCGGGTCTGGAAATGGGTCTGGGTGACGGAATCGGTTGGCACACATTTCGGCACGCATACTGCACCATGCTTGATGATCTGGGTGCTCCCTTGAGGGTGCAACAAAGGCTAATGCGTCATGCACATCCCAAGACAACACTGAAGTATGGTGGTGCCTTGGACAAGTCCAATAGGAAGGCTAATCAGCAAGTGGTCAGTTTGGTATTGGGGTAAGTGTTCCCTTTTGTTCTCTTGCAGTTTGAGCGAAGCTGCGTCAATTCTGCATGAAATTGGTGGAGGCGGCGGGAGTCGAACCCGCGTCCGAAAATGTTACTGGTCAAGAGCCTACATGCTTAGTCCAGTTCCTGCCCTCGGCATTACCCGAGGACGTTCGCGGTCCGCGCTCAGAACGGACAAGAAACGCGTCCCGCTAGCCTGAGATCTTAGCCTCCCAGCCCAGACGTAGCCGGAAAGAGCAGCCCGCTGTGCGACGTCCTGACCGCAGCCCACGGGCAAAGCCGCGGAGGACGGCTACTTAACTAATTAAGCAGCGTATGCCATCTGTTGATTGGCAATTATCATTTTGCACGCGATTACGGGTGTGTGCACCCCGGCATGCCTCTTGGCCGCAAGCATCTCCGTCGAAGCCGTGACGCCCCCACAGGTGGGATGGCCATTCAAAGAGCCACTTCCAATCTAGGTTCAGAACGAGTGGAAGTCAAATCTACTAGTTAGATGCGGTAGTGTCTTAAGTGCTTAAGACACTACCGTTAGATGCGAGGCATTGCGCCAAGGAATCTGCCAGTCAGCACAACAACGCAGACTCCGGGCGGTTTTTGTTTTTGACGGGATGCTCGAGGGAGGGAATCACCGGCGAAGATGAGCTAATAGTCTCTCCTTTATCCCCGGCCACTCCGTATCGAGAAT
>Ga0070732_10002261_pt1 | contig 10454 bp, 11 predicted proteins | sample Coa_R1_5_FD_66449 | JGI IMG/M metagenome (GOLD analysis project Ga0070732, IMG submission 66449) | Surface soil microbial communities from Centralia Pennsylvania, which are recovering from an underground coalmine fire - Coalmine... | ecosystem: Environmental > Terrestrial > Soil > Unclassified ...
AAGTCCGTCCTACGCAAACCTGAGATTCATCACGGCCGCGAAGGCATGCTGGCCGTCGGCACGCATTCGAAAGCCGAAATTGTGGTGTCCGCGGCGGTTGGTGTTGTCGGCCTGGAAGCTACCTACGAAGCCGTAAAACTGGGTAAGACCGTTGCCCTTTCCAACAAAGAAGTTCTCGTTGCGGCGGGCGAACTTGTGATGGCCGCGGCAAAGAATGCCGGCCGTGAACTTCTTCCCGTGGACAGCGAACACAACGCGCTGCATCAATGTTTGCGCGGTGGAACACATGGCGAAGTGCGGCGACTGGTGCTGACCGCGTCCGGAGGGCCCTTTCGAAAGACGCCGCTAGCGCAGCTCGCAAACGTAACGCCTGAGCAGGCTCTGGCCCATCCCAACTGGCGCATGGGCAATCGCATCACCATCGACTCCGCAACCATGATGAACAAAGGGTTTGAGGTGATCGAAGCACACTGGCTGTTTGATATTCGCACGGAGCAGATCGACGTGGTCGTTCATCCTCAATCCACGATTCACTCCATGGTCGAATTCGTGGACGGTTCCGTTTTGGCGCAACTCGGCCCCACGGACATGCGCATGCCAATCCAATATGCGCTAACCTATCCAGATAGGCTCGCATCCAATAATGAGGTGTCGCTGGATTGGACCAGGCTAAAGCGGCTGGATTTTGAGAAGGCTTCGACGCGGCGGTTCCCGTGTCTGCGGCTGGCGCGGGAAGCAATGAAAAAGGGCGGGGCGTATCCATGCGCCCTGAATGCGGCGGATGAAGTTGCGGTTTCCGCGTTTCTGGAGCGCCGGCTTCCGTTTCTGGGGATTCCTGAAGTGATAGAGCGGGTGCTAGAGCGAACTCCGCGCGTGCGTTTGGAGAGAATGGAAAACGTGCTCACGGCGGATGCTGAAGCCCGTCGAATGGCCCAGGAAGAGGTTGCCAAGCTATCGGGCGGAGTGGCCGCGCAAGTTCACAATGCCTAGGCTTAATTCCAGCTTTAGGGTGAAAGAAGAGGTTTTGTTGAGAGCATGAATATTGCCAATATTGGCGTCGGGTTCGTACTCGTTCTTGGCGTGCTTATCCTGGTCCACGAATGGGGACATTTCATCGTGGCGCGCCTGTTTAAAGTGCGCGTGGATGTGTTTTCTATCGGCTTTGGGCCGCGGCTGTTTGGTTGGAAGCGCGGCGCCACCGACTACCGCGTCAGCGCGTTTCCTCTTGGCGGCTACGTGCGCATGGCGGGACAGGATCTCAGCGAGATTGACTCCGGGGATCAAAAGCCCACCGGCGCTCCCGACGAGCTGATGAGCAAGCCGCGCTGGCAGCGCGCGCTGATCTCCCTGGCCGGTCCCGTGGTCAATCTCATCATGCCGATTGTTCTGCTGGGCGGATTTTTCGCCATCAGGGGATTTCCATATCCGGCATATCTGGACAAGCCCATCGTGCTGTCGGATCTGCCAAAAGAGAGCCCTCTTGCCAAGGCGGGTGTCAGCGATGGCGACAAAATCATCTCGATTAATGACACTCCCACTCCAACGTGGTCCAAGGTAAGCACTCTCCTGCAGCAGACTCCGGTAACCGGCGCTCTCCGATTCCTCGTCGAACATCAGGGCACCAAGCAGACCGTTGAAATTAGCGCCTCGAATCTTCGCGCCGCGGAGCAGCCGCTTGGCTATCCTCCAGTACCGGCGATCCTCGGGCAGGTTTTGAGTGGAAAGCCTGGCAGCCGCGCTGGGCTGAAAACGGGAGACGTGATTCTTTCTATTAATGAAACGCCCGTAAGAAACTGGCCTCAGTGCGTTGATCTCATCCATCAGTCGAATGGCCAGGTTCTTAACATCGTGGTCCGCCGGGATGGAAAGGAGAGGACCTTCCAGGTTCGTCCGGGATATGAAAAGGACGAGCTGGGAGAGTTTGCCTGGCGCATTGGTGCTGGTCCCGGAGGCGAATGGTCATTTAGGTCCATGACGTTGACTGCTTCTGTTAAGGAAGCCAGCGTGGAAACGGTTGACGCAACGGGCAAGTTGCTGGGTGTCATCAGCAAATTATTCACGGGAAAGCTCTCGGTTCGGCAATTGCAGAGTTTCGTGGGAATCGCCGTGCAGGCTGGCCAGGCCGTGCAGGAGGGGCCCGTGGACACCATCAACTTGATGGCAATCCTCAGCCTGAACCTGGGTATTCTCAACCTGCTGCCGATTCCCATTCTTGATGGCGGGAACATCCTGCTGCTTTCCATGGAAGGCATCCGCCGCCGCGATTTCAGCCTGAGCTTCAAGGAACGCTTCGTGCAGGTGGGATTGGTCTTCCTCTTGGTGTTGTTCGCTTACGTTATGTACAACGACGTGATGCGGTTGCTTCCGATTCATTCCTGAGACCTGTAAACCAGTGGCGAGTGACGAGTGGCGAGCAAAGAAAAAGCAGATCCCTCACCGCCGCCGTTCGCGGCATGCAGCTCTTCTCGCTAACCGCGCCAACCTGTTAGACTGACGCTGTCGAGGTCTTCATGGCAGCTAGTCCATCCCACCGCGTTTCTACCGGTGAGCGCCTCAATACGGCAGAAACCACAGGAAAACTGCAACAGGCGGTGGCCTCGCGCAAGATCCGCATGACGCGCCAGCGCCGCGTCATCCTGCAGGTGATGGACAGCGCGGAACAGCACCTTGACGTGGACCAAATCCTCGAGAGGGCACAAAAGATTGACGCGGGCGTGCATCTCGTCACCGTTTACCGAACGATCGACCTGCTGAAGAAAATAGGGCTGATCGACGAGCTGGATTTGCTGCATCTGCGCGGTGACAGGCACTATTACGAAACGCACGGGCCGCGGGACCATATTCACGTTGCTTGTTTGCGGTGCGGCAAAGTCCGCGAATTTGAAAGCAATCTTTACGAACAACTGAAGGATCAAATCGCCCGCGACTTTAAGATGAAAGTCACCGTTTCGCGCACGGAAGTCGGGGGCTATTGCACCGAGTGCCTGCAAAAGATGGGCGAATAGTTCAGAACCCGGCTAATCCTTCTCGCTGCTGAGCTTCCGAATAATGGACTTTGCCAATCCTTCATGGATTTCATTGTGACGCGGCACTGGCTGGGACTTCTTGGTCGCGGGATTCGTGTACCAATCATGGTTCCCGCCGTGACGAACCAAGCTCCTCAAGCTTGCGGATGAGTTCGCGGCGCTTCATTTCGCTTCATTCTGTGACGACCAGGTCTTCCACCTTCCGGATGTACGGCACCTCGCCTGATTCGAGGTCGGCGAGCAAACTCTTGAGGTTGTTGACGAGGTCCTCCTTGGACAATCCCTGGGTTTGATAATCCGGATAATCGTTCAGAAAACCCAAGTAGAAATTGCCATCCTTCCAGTATGTAAACTTGAGTGTTTTCATGCTGCAGCCCTTTCAGATGCCGAAGCGCGTTCTGCCTTTCGCTTTGTGGAGTTTACAACGGATTCGGCGAACTTGGCACAGCCAGCGCTCCCCACTTCCTCCAGGTGTCAGCTTTGCTCCCCGGAAGCAATTGTATGATTCCCTTAGTCTTCCCAATCTCCCGCACGCGGTCTCCGCCTTGACACCTCTGGCGCTACAGGACTACGCTGCCGGCGATTTCCACGAAGGCCCGCAAACAATTTCAAGGAGGTAGGCTCGTATGCGTCGAATCCTTTTCGCCATCGCTCTAGCGTGCTTCGGTGCGGCCACAGCCGCAGCGCAAACCAAAGTCTCCGGAACTTTGCAGTGTGGCCAACCCGAACAAGAACACGAAATTCCCGTGGGCGATCTTCCCGACCACAGCCTGGCCCTCCAGCAACTCAAGTGCAGTTACACAAAGGCCATGGAAATCGCAGGCGCCAAATCCGTGTCAACCGTGGTTACGATAACGAATGAGGTCACCGGAGACACCATTCGAGCCCGCGGTTGTCAGGTAGTAACAATGGACAGCGGCGATAAGGTCTTTATCTCGCATGAAGGTACCGGAACGCCCGATGGCCAGGACGGCACCTGGAGCTTTACCGGCGGCACCGGCAAACTCAAAGGCATCAAGGGAAAAGGTACCTACAGCTGCTCCTCATCAGGCTGCGACATCGCCGGCGAATACCAACTCGCAAAATAGGGAAACTCAGAAACTCAGGAAACTCGGCTCCCCGCCTGCCGCAGGCATGGATCGCTCTTTCCTTGCTTTGCCCCTAGGTGTCATCTTTTCTTGCCACTCGTCATTCGCCGCTCGCCACTTCCTCCAGGTAAACCGCAGGAGAAAACGTCCCGTCTGTCCCCGAGTTTCCCGGCCCCTATCAGATGGGTGTGTGCTATACGAGACATACATCACCCAACTTTAGATGCACGATTATCGCTGCCGCGATTCCGAAAGCGGACATTCTGAATTTGGAGGACTACAACACATGCACGGCGCACATCGTTACATCTCTTCGCTATTCCTGACCGCAGCCCTTGCGGTTCCAATGTCCATTATGGCCGTCCCCGTACCCCAAGAGGCCCACGATCAGAAACAGGACCGCGATCAGAAGCGCGTCTACGATCGAGACCACAAGGATTATCACAACTGGGATGACAACGAAAATCGCGCCTGGGGGCAGTTCCTCTCGGAAAACCACAAGAAATCTCACGAATTCACAAGGGCGAACAAGAGGGAGCAGTCGAACTACTGGAATTGGCGCCACACTCATCCTGACAAAAACTAGATCCAGCCGAGATTACTTGCGCTGCGCGTGCGGGTTACTCTAAACCCGCACACGCAAAACCGGCGCATGCGGCGCCCAAAATCGTCTTACAATTATTGTCTGTGCCACCCGCCCACCCTCCGTGGTTAAGTTATGTGTGATCCATCCGCCCTTTTTTACTCAAAGAACCCTCTTCAGCTTTCGTAGGATCGCTGGAAAGTCGAACTCAAGAAACTTCAGCGTATACTTTTTCACAGAGACGATTCCCGTAATCAGCGGCTCGGAGGTAGATTCTTCGTGGGATTTTGGCCTCGCTACGTAGCCCCGTAAATCAATATTCCCCCTTAGGAATTCGATTTCAGCATCTTTTGCTCGGATGGTTGCGTCCTTCAGCTGCAGGACAGATTTCGCCAACACAATTTGAGACTGAAGATGCAGCACATTCGCCCGCAATTGCGCCACGGCGGGATCATTGAACTGACCAGCCGTTGCGGTGAACTCCGGCAAAAATGGCAGCCGAAGGTAGGTCTCCAGCGCATCTCTAATCTGGCCCAGCGCTTGCGTTGCGTCGATTGGCGTGACGCTAAATAGCACGCTGGCAGCTTTCTCGGCCAATTCAGTTTGTGTTTGGATGCCTAAATCACTGAGAAACTGACCGAAGTACAGAACGTACTGTTCACAAGCACTCTTAATGGGCGTCGGAAAATTGAATTGCACATAAACCGATCTGGGGGATGGGGGCTCCTGGCCCATTGATGCGTAAAACTCAAGTGCCTGCTTGTCATCCAGATGATCCTCAGCTAGCTTGCTTAGGTCCAGGAGGTCTTTTTCGAGAAGAAGCACATGTTCAATAGTGTCTTCGTACCGCGCAGAACCTTCCACGCCATCCCATCCGGTTGAGGCGGTGAAGTGTTTCAAAGGGAATTCCGGATGGTTAGCGAGCACCTCTTGAAGGGCTTGACCAAAATCCGCAATAGTGTACGCGTTCGACCAATGGTCAGGGTCGTAGTAAACCTCACATCTCAGCGGGATGTGACCCTGGTCGTCAACCCGATCTAGCCTGACGTTAATTTCGTCAAATTCCCATCCGTACCATCCGTAGAGACTCGCCACGGGATTTGGCAGTTCAAGAGTGATGTTGCTAAAGTGCTTTGAGAGCTCTTGGAGGGTCAATTTTGCAACCTTGCTCAGCGAAGTACCCCGTAACGACGCTGACGGTTTCTCGTCGTGTACTGACTTGAAGCCCTTTGAGTCTTCCCAAACTTCTCCATCCACGACCAATTTTCGCCCTTTCTCCAAGCGCCCCTCCCCTTTTGTCAGCCTGACGTTTTTCATTGACTCGAAACTTACGCCCCGGCCTCAGGCAGAGTCAAATGCAAAACTGGCGGATGGCAGGCCATCGGCCACATGGCCGAGCATCGACCTGCAAAGGGGAATTTTGGATGGTGCAGCAATTCGATACAAAAGCACCTGCCTGCGGCAGGCAGGGTGGCGAGGGCGAAGATCGTCGGAACGTCCCGGCGTAACGCACGGGATTCGAAAACAGAATTTGCACGTCTTAACGTTGGAACGTCGGGGCCACCGCCGACTCGGCCTTCTATTGCCGTTCAAACACGAGGATGTTCGGCTCGCTTCGGCCTGCGCTGTGGACGGTCATCGTCAAGGTTTTGCCATCGGAAGAAAGCTGGATCTCCCGTGTGCCCGTGACCTTGCCGTTGAACTTGTCGGTTATTTCCAGAGCGCGCCCGTTCGCCCGTCGTGCCGAGGACACAAAACCAGGGGGCACGTTCGGGCCCACATTTGGATAATCCTTGCCATCGAATTTCACTCATCTCCCTTATGTTATTGCAGGCTAAGCACTTACAAAAATCTTTGGCGTTACTAATTTTTTCCTTTACGAATAGCCGAGCCCCTCGTGTTTTTTCATCTCCCTTATCTCATTGCAGCCTAAGCACTTACAAAAATCTTTAAAAATAATGCAAATTTTCCTTGACAAAATTTTATTTTGTGATATATTAACTTTTATAGAAAAGTGCGCCCCGACTTCAGTCGGGGCGTTTTTGTTTTAGTAGCACAGACTTCAGTCTGTGCTCTTCTCCAGTGTTGCAGCGCCGGCTTGCCTTGAGTTGCGAAGGGCTTCCAGTTTACCCTGAGCCTCGAAGGGCCGGCGTTTTTCGCTTCTGCTGTCCTCGGTGCTCCGGCCTCTGTGTTCGGCGCCTGCCCCGACCCAGTCGGGGTGTCGTGTCTTTATCTTTCTTTTGCCTGTCAGCTGTCAGCTGTCGACTGTTGGCTTCTCTTGTCTATGTCCTCTGTATTCAGCGCTTCGATTCTCAAACTTCTCTCTTTAGGACCTCAACCAATGCCAAACAAAAAACTGAATGCCAAACTCCTCTGGATGCAGTTCGAAGATGTTCTCGCCCCGCGCCTCCGCCTGACCGTCTGGGACCGCGCCGTCTACTCCTATCTCCTGCGCCATTCTCTCGTCGTAGGCAAATTCCGCCTGCACTTTGCGGTGATGAACGTAGCCCGCGATCTGGGTCTGTCCAACGGACCGGTGCGCCAGGCGGTTCGCCGCCTCGATGAATTGGGAGCTCTACGCCTGCTCGAACGCACCAAAGCCGGCCACCTCGTCGAGATGTGCCTGCCCGAGCAAATCCGCGCTCTCCGCCCGGGCAAAAATGGCGCGTCCGGGGCAGCGGAGGAACCTCCCGCCTCTGCCCTCGAGGCCACCGATTTCCTGAAAACCTGGGCGCTTCGTAAAACCATTTTCGATCGCGAAGCCGGCGCCTGCTTTTACTGCCTTCGCCGCACTCCCGCTAACGTGCAGTGCCTCGACCACGTCGTGCCTCGCGCGCGCCTCGGAGGCAATTCCTACCGCAACCTCGTTTCCTGCTGTATGGAATGCAACTTCCACAAGGGCGACCATCCGGCCCCGGATTTTCTGCGCACCCTCTACCGCAAGGGCCGCCTCACGCCCACCGAACTCGACGGACGCCTTAGCGCCTTGAAAGACCTCGCCGCAGGCAAGCTCCGCCCCGTGTAGTGGCGGGTCTTTAGACCCGTGCTTTCCTCCTGACCGTTCTGCGCTTCTCGTACCGGTCTAAAGACCGGCCACTACAGGTTCGCGCCGAAAGCCAGCAGGCGGCCATCGCAATCCTTCACCACGAACCCCCGGGTGCGCCATGGCGTGTTGCCAAGTTCCCGGGCGAACTCCACGCCTTGGGCGGCGTACTCGGCATAAAGTGGCGGGTGGAGCACCCTCAATTTTTACTAGGGAGGGTGCCGCACCCTTTGCGGTTTTCAAAGGGTGCGGGTTTTGACTTTGCTTCCTCAAGTCCCGCCCCCGCCATTCCAAAGCATCCAAGCGGCCCAACCCCGACGACGGAAGGAGGCTACAGGTTCGCCCCGAAAGCCAGCAGACGGCCATCGCAATCCTTCACCACGAACTCCCGGCATCGCCACGGCATGTTGCCGAGTCCGCGAACGAATTCCACGCCTTGGGCGGCGTATTCGGCATAGAGTGCGTCGGCATCTTCAACGACGAGGTACGCGTCGAGCAATTCGTCCGCGTATTTGTCGGGATTGGCGGTGGGCGGCGCTGCGCAGCGGAAATGAATCACCTGCTTGTCGCGCGCCACGATGGCGTAGACCGGCGGATCCAGCCACGTCCCCAGGCATGCGAAACCAAGCTTGCCTGTGTAATAGGCAAGCGTAGCGGGAATGTCCATGGTGAAGAACACAGGGGCAATCTGACGGACCATCCGGGTTATCCGTCCATTCATGGAATTCCCGCTTCGTGGTATAGGCTTTCTGGCAGATTAACGCCGCGAGCTTTGGCGTCTTTCAATATTCCAACCTCTTCCTTCGCAATTCGATTTTCATCGTTTTTTACAGGCAGGATGTTGGCTTTATAAAAGCGTGTTTGCTCATCGGGAGTAGCAAGGGCCGCAAGCTGCTTGGCGTAATCAACTTCTTTCCGAAAGGCCCGAGCCGATTCCAAGCCTTTGCGCTCCATGTTTTGCACGACGGTGAACATCGGTATCATTTCGGCGTACCCCTTATCCGCCTTCAACTGCTGAAGTTCTTCCAAGGCTTGGCCCAACACGCGGTCCCCGTCCCGCAGGTTCGATTCGTAGTCGTTTAGTACTGCTTCCAAGTCATTGCACCGCTGGATGTATTCCGGCATTGTCGGCGTCGCTTGCCGCGCGATCTGGACAAACCGCTCCGTTGTCGGCGCAATCTTCTTGTCAAGAGCTTCTAGTTCCTTGGTCAGGGCCACGATTTTCCTCACATGGCGACCATGGGTTCCAACTCGGATCCCCTCTTCCGCAGCGAGTAGGAGAACGGCGCAAATAGCTATGCCCGCTTTCCAAGCAAACGAGCGGTGTTTCTGTCGAAACGTGGGTTTTGCCTCGATGCGAATGATTTCAGACCACGTGCGCTTTGCCCAATAACCTGCTCCCATCGCTGCCAGGAGTATGAATATAGCAACCTTCTTCAACCAGTCTGTGCCTAGCTGGGTGGCTGACGCGATAACCATAACTCCCCAAGCGACAGCAATGGTCATCAAAATCAGAGAGACTTTGAGCATGCCGTACGGGGCGGCCTTCGTGCTGTTCGGGATCGGCTGTGTTGGCAACCCCATGCAAGACTCTCCGGTTGCTCAGAAGCTTGCTTTGTGGCCAGGCGAGTCCGTTCTTCTGTTGGGCCTTTTGGTTGGTTAATCCTATCAGTGGCTTGACATTCCCACAATTGACCGCAGCTGGCTATCCTTTGCGGCCTTCAAAGAGTGCGGATTTTGACTTTTCTTCGCCACATCCGCGTCCAAGTGCGTGAACTCTTCTACCTTAGTGCCCCGTATCCGTTTTATCCCGAGCTTCGAGGGGGCGGTTCGTCTGCGGCACGCGTACGGGGATTCCTCCTCCTGCACCGATCTCCGATCTCTGATCTCAGTTCACATCCTTGCCGGAGATTTCTCGTCATCACTGTCAACTGTGAGCTGTCAGCTGTTAGCTGTTAGCTATTTCGATTGCGAGGCGTGGGAAATGGTGGAAATGACGAGGCGGTTGGCGCGGACGCGATAGAGGATGGAATAAGGAGTGCCGCCGAGGATGAGTTCTCGGATGCCGGGTTTAGGGCCGACGCGGCCGATATACGGATGAATTCGCAGAGCTTCAACGACAGAAACGATGCGCGTGGCCAGGCGTTCGGCGGCGTCCGGCTTGTCCAAGGCAACGAAGGCGCGAATTTCCTGGAGGCGGGCCAAAGCCAGGGGCGACCACACGATCTCTAGCGGGCCATGTTTTTTTGGCAAGTGCGGTCTCAGCCGCGCGAGCGTGGACGCGGCGGCTCGTCAGCGTGGACTTTGCCGCAGACGCATTTCGGCGGCGGCAACTCGCGATCCGTGCCCCAGGAAAGGAGCCAAGCCTTCATGTCTTCGTGCCGCACGTAGTGGCCGGACTTCACTTGGCGGTCGGCTTGGCGCATTTCCGCCAGCATCCGCTCCTGATCGGCGACGTAGGATTCGACGGCATCGGAAATCAGAAAATTGGAGCTGCGCCCCGAGGCTTCCGCCAGCCTTGCGAGACGGCGCTTGGTTTCGGACTTGAGCCGTATGCTGAGAGTGGCGCTGCGTGTGTTCGCCATGAACACAGGATAACACGCGACGTGCGCCGCGGAAAGTGGCGAGTGGCGAGAAGAGGGTTGGAAGGTTGAAGGTGGGGAGAATTCGAGGCGCGCATTCCCCGATTGGGTCGGCGCCCGCGGGGATTCTTT
>Ga0070732_10002262_pt1 | contig 10452 bp, 3 predicted proteins | sample Coa_R1_5_FD_66449 | JGI IMG/M metagenome (GOLD analysis project Ga0070732, IMG submission 66449) | Surface soil microbial communities from Centralia Pennsylvania, which are recovering from an underground coalmine fire - Coalmine... | ecosystem: Environmental > Terrestrial > Soil > Unclassified ...
GATGTACATAACGGCGCAGGGATTGACCGTTAATGTGACTTCCAGCTTTCAGGTGATTGGCCCCACGATCTCCACTGTGTCGCCTGTGAGTGGCCCAATCGGCACACAAGTCACAATTACAGGGTCCCTGTTTGGCGCCAGTCAGGATAGCGGTACGGTCGCTATTGGAACGATCAATACACTCATCGTGAGCTGGAGTGATACCAAAATTATAGCAGTTGTTGCGTCGGGATCGACAACAGGGAATGTCACTGTGCAGCAGGGCGGGACGCAAAGCAACGGAGTCAATTTCACCGTAAACAATGGCCCGCTGCTTCAGCTTTCGGTCTCTGATACTCCACTACAGGTGAATCTAACTTCGCCGCAGATTCTGGATTGGATTCACTGGGGACGAATCTCGCCAACCCAGCCCGACCGAAAGATCGGAACATCACTGATCAGCGACTACGCAGCCATTGGAGGCGGTTCAATTTTTCAGACGAATGGTTTAGTGAACTACTCGTGGACTGACGGTAGTCAGCAGACGGTAGTTTCCGGAACCAATGCCGGTCTGCAAGTCTTTGCCAGCGGAGGATTTCAGATTACCGTTCCGGCCGACACCACAGTCAAGACGCTCAATCTATACGCGTTGGTGCAGTCCGGTCAGGCGCAGCTGCAGGCTTCGCTTAGCGATGGCAGCGCAGCCACGATAACTGACCAGTCTGTCAGTGATCTCGATATCAGCAGCAAAATCTATTCCATCGATTTCCGCGCAGGATCTCCGGGTCAAAATCTCACAATTACCCTTTCAGCCATTGGTGGTTTTGTGGGATTGGAAGCAGCAACACTGACTTCGCATGCTCCCGTTGTCACTCTTACTTCGCCCACTGCTAATCAATCATTCGCAGCGCCTGCCACCATTCCACTCAACGCAATTGCTTACCAGTACGATAATTCCATCACCGACGTGAAGTTCACCGGCAGCAATGGAACTAACCTCGACGCTTCAACCCCTCCCTACACCGGCGCGCTGGGTCCTCTGAGTGGTGGCCATTACTCGGTAAACGCCAGAGCGACAGACAGCGCCGGACTTTCCGCTGCTTCCAGTTCAGCCGAGTTCGACGTGATGGGGACTGGAGGAGCGCTCTCTTTACAACTGACGCCACAGCCGGCAGCCGTGGATCTCACAGCTCAAGGCGCCACGGATTGGGTCCTCTGGGGATCGCAAAATCCAGCATCTGATCCGGCATCAACTATCTTTGACCGCAAAGCCGGTGTGACACCTCTCATTTCCAATTACACGCCCCTTGGCAATCACTTCGTTTATGACGCCAACGACGGGAATACGCCTCCGGCTTTCAGCTACAGTGATGGAACATCGGCGAGCTCCACATTCGCGCAGAGTATGCTCTACGTGTTTGGCCAAAATGATGGCTATCAAATTACAGTTCCGGCGGATACCAATCAACGGACTCTCCAGTTGTACACAGGTGTAGAATTCGGCCAAGCAAAGATTACAGCTTTCCTGAGCGACGGCAGCTCACCGGTTGTATCCGATGATTCCCTGAACTCTACCGTTCCCTTGACCCTTTCAAGCAACTTCAACAATGGCGTTTACAGCATCACCTATAGCGCCGCTTCCGCAGGTCAGAGTCTCACTGTTCATCTGACTCTGGAGCAGTCTTACAGCACTCCCGTCAACGGCTTACAACTTCCCTCCGGAGAGCTGTATCTCATGGCTGCGGCATTGAGTGGCCCCCCGCCCGTTCCTCTCGCGCCCGCCATTGCGTCAGTGCAACCGTCCACTGGTGCGGCGGGTACCAGCTTTACTATCACCGGTTCGGGATTTGGTTCCGTACAAAACGATGCAGCACTGACTTTGAATGGGGTGCCTGCGGTTATCACCAGTTGGAATGACGGTCAGATCCTTGCCAATGTGCCCTCGTTGCCTCCGGGCGCCTACCCAGTCATGCTTTATGGCGTCACTGGGCCGCTGTTCACGGTCGTACCTGCCATCACCAGCCTCGTTCCCAATAGCGGCCCAGTCGGTTCATCGGTGACTATTTTCGGCTCCGGCTTCGGCTCAAGTCAGGGTACTGGCACAGTCAACTTCAACGGCATCCAGGCTGCCGTAAACTCGTGGACGGATGGCTTCATTCTGGCCATCGTTCCATCAGGCGCAACTTCGGGCAATGTGGTCGTGACTACCGACCAGGCGGGTTTAACCAGCGGCGCGAGCTTTACCGTATTGCCCTCACCAGTTATCGCGACTGTTAGCCCCAACAGCGGCGCCCCGGGAACTCAGGTGAGCATTACGGGGTCTAATTTTGGAGCAAGCCAAGGGACCGGAAGTATTCAAATTGGGAGCCAACTTCTACCCGTTTTAAGTTGGAGCGATGGTGTGATCTCGGCGTTCATTGCGGCAGGAACCATCAGCGGCAATATCGTGGTCACGTCCGACAATGGGGGCCTCAGCGACCCTGTTCCCTTTGCCGTGAGCTACGGTGCCCCGCTGCTTCAAATCTCGGTCCGCGACACTCCCTTGCAGGTCAACCTGACCTCTCCTCAAACTCTCGATTGGGTTCACTGGGGTCGCATCTCAGCCACGCTGCCGGATCGCAAGGCTGGAACTACGCCACTGATCAGTGATTACGCACCGTTCAATGGACCGCCCTTGTCTCCCGCTTCAGGGTTTATCAACTTCTCCTGGTCAGACGGCCAGCAGGATGCTTCCCTGACAGACGTTACTTCGGATCTGGAGGGCTCCGGAAGCGGAACCGGCTTCCAGATGACTGTCCCCGCAGACACCAGCGTCAAGACGCTCAATCTCTACGTCGAAGTCTTCAATGGGCAGGGTTTGTTGCAGGCATCTCTGAGCGATGGCAGCGCAGCTTCGATTGCCGATCAATCGATTATTGACTCCGACACCGCAAGCAAGGTTTACTCGATCGACTTCCGTGCAGCTTCAGCGGGGCAGACTCTTACTATTAGTTTTTCAGCGCTCTCCGGTGCCGTGGGTCTGCAGGCGGCTACCCTTACCCAGCACCTGCCTTCTGTTTTGATCACTTCGCCAGCATCGGGGCAATCATTCCCGGCTCCAGCCACCGTTTCCGTCAACGCTAGCGCCACCCAATTTGACGACGCAATTACAGACCTCAAAGCAGTCGGAAGCGAAGGCACGGTGCTGGACGTAGCCGGCCCGGTGCTCAGCGCGCCCTGGGGTCCACTTAACAGCGGCCACTACTCGGTTACCGCCACCGCAACCGACGCCGCCGGCTTGTTCAACATATTTGCGCCTCTGGAGTTTGATGTAATCGGGCAGGGCGGTTCTCTCTCCATCAACGAAAATCCCATACCCCCATCTCCCATCAATCTCGATACCCAGGGCGCCGCTGATTGGGTACTCTGGGGACCGGTGAATAACGGTGATACCATCATCAATAATCCAAGTCTGATCCTGACTCGCAAGTCCGCGGTGGCTCCTTTGATTTCCGATTACAAAGAGATTGGGAACCATCCCATCAGCTCATCGGTCTTCGCTCACAATATCTGCTTCACCGGCGATCAGCAGAACTATTGCTCCGGTTCAGAGATTTCCGTCCACGGTCTGGAAAACGGCTTCGAGATCAAAGTCGCGGCAGACACCAATCCTCGCACCCTGCAACTCTATGTGGGAATAACTTCCGGGGATGGGCATGTCACCGCATTTCTCAGCGATGGCAGTGCGCCTGTTGCTTCCGAGGTCGGCGGCAGCGGTCCACCTCCACCTCCGCCCGCCAACACGACCTTATATACGATCAACTACAATGCAGCTTCGTCTGGTCAAACTCTTACTGTGCGCTTCACGCTGGATTCGGATCAGGGTGGCGGGCAGGTCACCCTCATCGGCGCCGCGCTCAGCGGTTCATCTACCGCGCCCGCCGTCCCGGCCCCGCAGCTTCTCTCAATCAATCCCAGTACAGCAGCAGTCAATACGCAGGTCATGCTGGCGGGCTCAAATTTCGGCTCAAGCCAGGGAAGTGGAACTGTTCTCTTCGGCCAGGCGATAGCCCCGGTTGTGAAGTGGACAGACACGAGCATCACAGCATCGGTTCCGGACCTTTCTGATGGCAGCAGCGTTCTTGTAGCAGTTTCTACGGATCACGGAATCAGCAACGCTGTTAGCTTCACCGTACCGACCTATAAAATCTTTCCCGCCAGCCTCAACCTGGTAATCGGCCAATCGGCGTCAGTTGTCGCCAAGGATTCCAGCGGCAACATAACCGGCCTCAGTTGGACGGCAGCCGATCCCACAATCGTAAAAGTTTCAACCGATGACCCGCCGATCATTACCGGATTGGCCCCCGGTTCAACCAAAGTCTATGCAGGTGATGTCCCGTTCCCAGTAACTGTCTATGCGGGTACATCGTTGCCACCCGGAACTCCGATCTGGAGCCTGCCGGTGGGGAGCGGTTCGGGTAACATCAGCCTAGCAGCGGCAGTCCCCAGCGACCGTGGCGCAGACGTCTTCGCCTTGGACGATTCCGGAACGCTTACGGCGGTATCGAGCGATGGAAATCCAGTGTGGACTATAACCGGTGTTCCCGGTGGCTCCGCCGCTAGCATTATTCCTGATTTTTCCGGGACCACACTCCTTAGTACGCCTTTGAGTTCCTTCGATGGACAGCACTTCCACAGCACCCATATCGTCAAGAAAGCCGACCCTAGTACTGGGCTTACCGATCTATACACCTTCTCGGAACAGCAGACCACCAGCGGTGACTTCTCTGACGCTTCCGCCACTCACGCTGTGATTCCGCATCCTAGTGGTCCGATCTTTATTCAGGACAATGACAATATCGCTATATTGGATCCTTCGACCGGGTTGCCGATTACCAATCTGACGCTGCAAAGCTCTAGCTTGACTATCCAAACGCCTGAAGGTACAACCAACTTTACTTCGCATCCGACGTTCGGCAGAATGATTGTGGCGGGTGATAGCAACGCGTATCTACCCTATGCGTACACAGTGGAAACCGATACCCAAAACGCCGACAACACAGGTACTTCCCAGATCGTCACCCATTCAATGGTGCTGCGCATTTCGCCCGATGGCAGCAATGCCAACACAGAACTGAAGAACTGGACCTTCACTTCCAACTGTGCGCCTTTCACAGACTCCAGTGGGGTCACCGGAACCGCATGCAACACCAGCGGGCCAACTCCCTCCGTGAGCTACCAATCGGTAATCACCAACGCAGATAATGGAGCAGCCGTATTCACGACCACGGCCCTCACACACTGCACCCAGGAGTTTTTCGGAGTAAACATGTCTGATACAGGGTGCCCGACCGATACTCAATCACATGTTGAGCTAACATATCTCGCGCAAGATGCGGTCGCCTCTCAGGTTGAGGATGCCGTTGTGCTTCCGAACGATAGCGGTAGGCTTGAGGCATTCGTGCCAGCCTTGCAGCGCGAAGATGGCAGCTACATCGGGACTGACACAACTTCGGAGGTCTTTGGTTACAGCAACCTCGTCGCGGTAGCCGCCAGCGGTGGAATCCTGTTCAAGCAACCTCTCAGTTCTAGTCCGATGTTCCTTACTCCCCTGTACGCGACTGCTGATGGTGGCATGATTGTTCAATCGAAACAGGTGCAGAACTGCCAGACGAATCCTGATAGATGCGATACGGCAGGCACGCCTTTGCTTTATACAGTCGATCAGAATGGGAATGTGACGGCGCAAGCCTCGGATGGAGGAATCAGATACTCGTGGAAGGGAGCATACCTGGCCGGGCCCGGTGTCATCAACTCCGTAGATGTTGATTACCCAGCCTTCGCATCGTCATTTGGGGGCATCTCACACGGAAACATCACGGGTAATGGAGCTAGCCTGGGCCACCAAAGCTTCGGACTCGCGTGGTGTGGCACCAATGTTCTTGGCGGGCTCTCAGGCTGCGGGCCAAGAGCCGACGATATGGTGTTCGTGTACCGCAACTACTGTCAGGCAACGGCTCCGGATCAGGACTTTTCCAAGGACCATCCGGAATGGATAACGCTAGTAGAAGATACGGCTTTGGCCACTTTTAAGCAGGCGTTCGCCAAGTATCCAATTTCCGTGGTCAACGCAAGTAAGGATCAAAAAACCACATGGGCACAGTGCCAAGGGGACCCGAATTGCGTGAACACAAACATTGCCGACCAAAACCACGTAGTTAGAGTTGCAGGCAACCTCGATCCAAGCTCAGTTGGCTATACATATTCCGCCTTTCTGACCCCGCCGCCCGGTGTCGATATCATCAAGAGCGACGTCTATTACCATCTCGTCATGCAATACGCCGAGACTGCGTGGTGGAATTTTAATTCGTCAAAGAAGGGCTGGTGCCCGAAATATCCGCCGACGACAAACGCCGACACCCAGAAATTCCTCATGATAATGAGGACGATAGGTATCGGGATTGGCAATGCCTCGGCCCATGAGATTGGCCATCAATTGCCGGGGTTTCCGTTCATGGACTGCGGCCCACCTGATACACCGGCGCAGCAAACTTGCCAGCCAAAGGACGGTAAAATCGATAACTTTGTTTACAACTTTTACTTGGGTAATTTCCAAATAAACGACCCTAACAACCCAAATAGTACGGCTAACGGTGGGAGATTCTTTTACGAACTTCCGGGCGATCCGCTAATCCATTGGGGCCAGAAGAACGATTGTTACCTGACTTACTGGTCCACGCACACCGGTTTTTTTCAAACGCTGTTCACTACGAACCCATGCACTCAATGATCAACTTCAGTGTACTAGTCGCTCGGTGTTACCCGTGCTGGCAGGGAGGAGCTTAGCGTGGAGCCCCTTGATGCCAACAGGCTGACCGGAGACAGTTGGAAACGGTTTTGCAAAGACATCCTAGTAGTATTTTGTCCCGTCGCGGTTGCGGAGTTTGTGCTTCTGCGAGCCGGCCTAACCCATAGCCCATTTGCCCCAATTCCGCATCTCTTCTATCGCGGCATGTTTAGAATCTACGATGTGGTACTCTTGCACTCCTCCTCCGGGGCAGCGAGTGTGCCATATCATCGCAATTCGGCGCCGCTTGGCCTCGCGGGTGGCATTGCCGCGCAGCTTACCTACGTGATTGCAAGTGCCTGTTTGTCCGTTCTGATCGTCTTAGTGATCAGGAATTTCACTAGAGGAAAGGTTGCTGGCCTTCTGACACATCCCTCGCTAACATTCGCAGCTGCTGCTGTCTGGTCCGTTTCTTGGTGGCTCTCAAACAACGCCAGCACATCCTTTCCCCAAGCGAACTCGCCTGTATGGCTGGGTTCATACAGCCCAGGGATTCTCTATTTCGGCCTATTGGTCGCAAGCGCAGCATATGTCATCGTCCAGGCCTTCCGCACGAGAGTAATAACATGGCTCGGTCTGGCAGCCTATTCTGTTTTTAGCGTTTTGCATTTTGGCTTCTGGTTCGTAACTTGGAGGGCCGGCGGCATAGTCTGGCTTTCCGCGTTTGCCCTTACTGTGTTCACGCTTTGTGCTGGGGCACTGTGGCTGCACCGGGCCCGCGGGGCTGGCGTCCGGCGGGCCTACCCGGGCAGCGCCTCGTGGCTGGGGGGCCTCCTTGCGATTGCGCCCCTGCTCTTCTTGTTTCTGCCGCCAAGAGCTCACACGATGGCTAGCCAACCCGATCTGAGTGCACTGAAAATCATGCTACAGCGGACAGGATGCTTTGGAAATTGTCCGGTTTACTCCATCACGATTACCGGGACCGGCAGGGTCACTTACGTTGGGGACCGAAACGTCGCAACGCGCGGTCCGGAACTTGCTGTGCTCTCCGATGACCAACTCGGCTCACTTCTCCGCGATCTTGACGGCATTAATTTTTTCGCCCTCGATGACCGCGTTTTCGAAAAATGTTTTGACACCCCAGGCGTAGCACTTTCGGCCTCCATTGGCCATATCGAGAAAACAGTCTTCACTGATATCGGCTGCGCGAAAGCCGCTACAGGACCGCAAGCAGAGCTGGTGCGGATTGCCGCAAAAATTGATCGGTTGGTTGACTCGAACCTCTGGACGAAATGCAATGGTTCATGCATGCAGTGATCCAAAAGGCGGTCCCTGACGACTCTTCCTCCTGCGTAGCGGCGCAGATGTCTTTGCATTGGACGACAGCGGAATACTGACAGCCATTTCCCTTGGCGGGAATCCTGTCTGGCTACATCAGTCGACGAGAGCACTCAACATGAAAGACTTTTAACCAATCTGCCGGGCCAGTACGCTCGTTCCCATCTTTCGTGACAGAAATCTCATGCCGAAGCGGGACAACCATACCTGGAAACCTGTACTGGCGGAGGGCCTGAGCAGTACTTCCGTCCTGCAAATCTGACTACATTCGTACCCGACGATACGCCCGGAAGTGGTTGAGTAACCATGAAGTTACGGAAGTACCGTTGTGTAACGTTAGAGAACCCTCAAAAATGGCACCTGTAAGTAATCTCCCCCCAAAGAACAAACAACCACGACTGAGACAGGGAGAGAAACAAAATGAAGAGAGCAGTAATAGTACTTATGGCGGTGGTCCTGGCGGCGACAGCAGCGTTCGCCGGCACACAGAACACCAACACCAACACGGTCTCACCGACACTGCAGGTTTCCATCAACATTCAGAAAGCGGTGCGGCTGACCTTGAGCACCGGCACAGCAGCGGTAACACACTGTCCGGTCGTCAACAACGGCGGCAACCCGGACTACACCATGAACTTCGGTACCGGTGATGCGCTGGGCATCAATGCCGGAAACTGCAACCTGTTCGGGCCGGCAAATCCGGGCACGGACAGCGCGATCTACTGGTCAGATTACAACCTGACTCCGGTGTTCACTAACCAGAGCACAACCAACAACACCATTACGGCGCAGGTGACGACTAACTTCACGGCCGCCAATGCTTCGATCGTGCGTGACAGCGCAAACTCCAGCACAGTTCCGGCCAACGCTGCCGCATTTACCGCAATGGGAGTGGCATCAGCGGATCCCATCGCCACCGATGCAGCGAACAATACGGCATTGACCCGGTTCATCGGTGTGGCGATTGCGCCGACGAACGGAGCGGGAACCCTGACGGGCGCCCAATCTGCGACAGTGACTTTTACCTTGACGGTGAACTGATCACGGCGCGGACCAGGAGCCTTGATAGAGAGGCAAGATGAAACGGCGTTTGACAACCATCATGACGGTGTTGATAGCGGCAACTGTGGCCCACGCGGGCACACAGAATACCAACACCAACACCGTCTCACCCACGTTGCAGGTTACCGCCAACGTGCAAAAAGCAGTCCAGTTGACCCTGAGCACGGGTACCGTGGCTGCGGCCCATTGCGCCGTAGCCGCCGGCAGCGGCACGGATTACAGCATGAATTTCGGCACCGTGGACGGGCTGGGCATTAACGCAGGAAACTGCAACAAGTTTTCGCCCACCACTCCAGGTGTGACCAATGCCGTCTACTGGTCGGATTACCAACTCACGCCGGTGTTCAGCAGCCAGAGCGTGAGCACCAACACCATTACCGCCCAGGTCACAGGTACTTTTGGCGGCGTGGCCAACGGCACCAGCAACCTGATCATTGTGCGCGATACCGCCAATTCCAGCACGCTTCCGGCCAGCGCGGCGTCGTTCAGCAATATGGGTTCAGCGTCTGCGGACACCATCGCCACGAACGCGGCCAACGGAACGGCGATCACCCGCTACATCGGTATTGCTGTGACACCAGCCAATGGCGCCTCGGTACTGACGGGCAACCAGTCGGCCACCGTCACCTTTACCCTGACGGTCCAGTAACGGAAGGTAGCACTTCTTTCTGCATCGTCTTTTACGAATTATGTTTGTGAACTGGAATGATGAGAGCGGGCATCAATGGAGACGCTAAAGTTTCGCTTCTCTGTGCCGATCAACGATACGGAGGAGTGTTTGGAACCGTGTCGTCCTTACTTAGAGCCGCTCTCGTCATTTTGGTTCTAGCCTTCATCGAAAATCCGACGACAGCAGCCGCGCAGGGGGCTACCATGCAATTGCTGCCTGCTGCCGGCGGCCTGACTGGTTCTCAGGTCGGGAACAATTACTTCGCGTCGTTTGGTACCATGAACGCGTTGGGCATTGGTACTCCAGCCGCCGGGCTCACGGTGGCGCCTCTCAGCAATGGCGCGCTGTATTTCAGCGAATACCAAATCCAAATTGCGGGATTGCCGGGAACCCACAAGGCCGGTGTTACCGCTTTTGTGAGCACGAATTTCGTGCATACCGCGGCCGAAATCCTGCAGAACTGCCCCAGCACCGCCACCTGTACCTCTTCCGGAAGTTACTCCGCCATGTCAACCAGTGCGCTCACGCCTACAAATGTGGTTGCTGCTCCCGGTGTTGGAAATACTACGGTGACGGTCGGAGTCGGCATCTTTCTTCCGGATAATGATGGCGCAAGTGCATATACCGGAAACGATAC
>Ga0070732_10002263_pt1 | contig 10444 bp, 13 predicted proteins | sample Coa_R1_5_FD_66449 | JGI IMG/M metagenome (GOLD analysis project Ga0070732, IMG submission 66449) | Surface soil microbial communities from Centralia Pennsylvania, which are recovering from an underground coalmine fire - Coalmine... | ecosystem: Environmental > Terrestrial > Soil > Unclassified ...
CGGTGGACTCGGTGGTGAAGCTGAAGGTGAGCACGATGGTCGACGGGTCGAGGTGCAGGCCCTGCACCGCGATCGCGAGGTGCGCGGCGGTCAGCCGGCAGATGCCGTTCAGGGTCGCGTCGCTGATGCTCGCGCAGTTGGGATCGGCGAGCGCCGCGGCGCGGATGCTGGCGTAGTCGGTATCCGGCTGCGCGACGTTGCCGCCGGCGTCCTTGATGCCGTTGGTGAGGACCACGAGGTAGCCGTTGCCGGTCGCGCAGTTGGGGCCGAGGAACTGGCCGTTGGCGATGCAGGTGCTCGGGGTGAGCGGATGGAGTGGGGTGATCTCGAGGATCGCCGGCCCGACACCCAGGTCCGTGGCCGGCGCGACCGTGTAGTCGACGCCCGGCGTCAGCGGCGGCCCGGCAACCCCGATGGTGGCCTTGGTGAGATTGTCGGTCACGACCGGCAGCACGATCACCGAGGCGGCGGTCAGCGTGGCGGGATTCAGAGCGGTGCTGAAGTTCTCGCGGATCACCGCGTTGGTCGAATAGCCGTCGAGCGCGTTGATGGCCGCCTGGTTGGGCATCAGCGCGTTCGCGGGCTGGATGTTGAGGGTACCGTCGGTCGAGCCGGCGAAGTACAGGTCGGTCGGGTAGGGCAGCTGGCCGGAGGCCGGATGAAACAGCGCCGTGGCGGGTGCCGGCTGCGCCGGCGGCGTCGAGCCGCCGGGGTTGCCGTTGAAGCCGGTGGTGTCGGCGCCGCCGACCGAGCCGAAGCCCCCGCCCGCGCAGGCACTGACGAGGACGGCGCTGCAGAGCGTTGCGGCGGTGATGAGTTTATTCATATCCCTCGAACTCCTAACCGTCTGGGCGCGCGCGCTGGAGTCTTCCGGAAAAGGCGCGGCTGCGGCCATGTTTTTTGATGTAACGCGCGCGCCACACCGTGGGCCACCGGCTATCAGGACCCCTCCCGCCGGTGTCGTTTCTGCGCTTCTGTACGAGGCAGGCTAGAGTACGCTTACGGCGAGAAAAGTGGCAAGGTGCGCCCACCCGAGAGGATGCGGAACGGTTGGTATCCGGTGGCAAGTCAGGCGCCCGCGCGGCGCCGTCGGTCAGGCGCGGCAGCCGGGCGCGCACGCTGCGCATCATTGGCGGCAGCTGGCGCGGGCGCAAGCTCAGGTTCCCGGCCTCGCCGGCGATCCGCCCCACGCCCGACCGCGTACGCGAGACGCTCTTCAACTGGCTCGGCGGCGCGGTGCACGGCGCGCGCTGCCTCGACCTGTTCGCCGGCAGCGGTGCGCTCGGGCTCGAAGCCCTGTCGCGCGGCGCCGCCCACGTGAGCTTCGTGGAGCAGGACGCCGCCGCCGCGCGCGAGCTGCAGGCCCGGCTCGAGGAATGGCACGCGCAGGGCGCGGCGGTGGCGCGCTGCGACGCCCTCGAGTACCTGGCCGGCGCGGCGACGCCGTTCGCGCTGGTGTTCCTGGACCCGCCTTTCGACTCCGATCTGCTGGGGCGGTGCGCACGGCTCCTGGAAGCGGGCGGCTGGCTCGCGCCCGGAGCGCTGATCTATGCCGAGTGCCCGGCGCGCGCCGGGCTGCCGGCACTGCCGCCCGCCTGGCGGGCGCTGAAGTCCAGGCAGGCGGGCGAGGTCGGTTATCATCTGCTGGCGCGCGAGCCGCCCGCACCACCGCAGCCCGCATGAAACGCAACGCCGTCTACCCGGGAACCTTCGATCCGATCACCAACGGCCACCAGGACCTGATCCGGCGCGCCGCCGGGATCTTCGATCACGTGATCGTGGCGATCGCCGCCAACCCCAACAAGACGCCGATGTTCCCGCTCGCCAAGCGCGTCGAGCTGGCGCGCGTGGTGCTCGCCGACCTCGGCAACGTCGAGGTGCAGGGCTACGCCGGGCTGACGGTGGACTTCGCGCGCCAGCACCACGGCACGGTGATCGTGCGCGGGCTGCGGGCGATCGCGGACTTCGAGTTCGAGTTCCAGCTCGCCAACATGTCGCGCCACCTCGACCGCGACTTCGAGACCGTGTTCCTCACCCCGCAGGAGCAGTTCACGTTCATCTCCTCGACGCTGGTGCGCGAGATCGCGGTGCTGGGGGGCGACGTCTCCAAGTTCGTGCACCCGATCGTGGAAGCGGAACTGAAGAAGCACCGGCGCGTCTAGGCGCGGCCGTGCTCAGCCGGCCCGGCGGGTGCGGCGTCGCGTGCCGGGGCGCTGCGTGCGTTTGGCCACAGTCGCTCGGCGCGCCGGGGCACGCCGCGGCTTGCGGCGCGGAACCTGCGCTTTCTTCTTGGCCGCCCTGCGGCGCAGCTTCTTGATGCGCGGCAGGCGGATGCGCTCGGCGGGCACGGGCAGGGTGCCCGCGCGCTTCAGCTCCAGCGCCCGCCACAGGTACCAGGCCGCGGTGCTGCGGTACGGCCGCCAGCGCTCGCCCCAGGCCGCGAGCGCCTTCGGCTTGGGCATCTCACGCAGGCCGTAGGCGGCGCGGAAGCCGGCCCGCACCCCGAAGTCGTCCACCGGCAGCACGTCCGGGCGCCCGAGCCTGAACATGAGCAGCATCTCCACCGTCCAGCGGCCGATGCCGCGGACCTGCGTGAGGCGCTCGATGATCGCATCGTCTGACAGCGCCTCGAGCGCGGCGTGGTGCGGGACCACCGCCTCGAGGGTCTTGGCGGCGAGATCCTTGAGCGCCGCCACCTTGGCGAAGGAGAAGCCGGCGGCGCGCAGGCTCGCGGTGGAGGCGTCGACGATCATCTGCGGCGTCGGGAAGCAGCCCCCGCCGCAGTTGTCGACCAGGCGCTTGAGGATGGTGGCCGCGGCGGTGCCGTTCAGCTGCTGGTGCGCGATCGCCTGCGCCAGGGCCTGGAACGGATGGCAGTCGTCGTCACTCGTGAGCGTGCACGGCCCCGCGGCGCGCATCAGCGCGCCGAGCACCGGATCGGCCTTCGACAGGTGGGCGTGGATGTCCTGGCTCATGGGCGCGGCGTCACTGCTGGCAGGACGGGCAATAGTACGTGGAGCGCTGCCCCTGGGAAATCGCCCTGATCGGCGTGCGGCAGCGGCGGCAGGGCCTGCCGGCGCGCTCGTATACGTACAGGCGCTGGCGGAAGTAGCCGGGCGAGCCGTCGGCGCCGAGGTAGTCGCGCAGCGTCGTGCCCCCGGCGCGGATCGCCTGGGCGAGCACCGCGCGCACGCTCTTCACCAGCCGCGCGGCCTCGGCGCGCGTCAGGCTGCGCGCCTGGCGCTGCGGGCGCAGCCGCGCCCGGAACAGCGCCTCGCTGGCGTAGATGTTGCCCACGCCGACGACCAGCTGGCTGTTCATGACGAGCTGCTTGAGCGCCACGCGCCGCCGGCGGCTGATGCGCCACAGGTAGTCGGCGTCGAAGGCGCGCGCGAACGGCTCGGGGGCGAGCCGGGCGAGCAGCGGATGGCGCGCCGGATCGCCGGCGGTGTAGATGAGGCTGCCGAAGCGGCGCGGATCGTTGAAGCGCAGCGCCAGTCCCGAGTCGAGCACCAGGTCGAAGTGGTCGTGGGTCAGGCGCGGGGTGTCGGCCGGCACGGCGCGCAGGTTGCCGGACATGCCGAGGTGCACCAGCAGCGTCCCCGACTCGAGCTCCAGCAGCAGGTACTTGGCGCGCCGCCCGACGCGCGTGATGCGCTGCCCGGCGACCCGGGCCGGCAGGGAACGCGGCACCGGCCAGCGCAGGCGCGGCTCGTAGACGGCGAGCGCGGCGATGCGGCGCTTGCGCGCGTAGGGCGTGAGCCCGCGCCGCGTGGTTTCGACCTCGGGAAGCTCGGGCAAGCGAGGACGCCGCCCGCGCGGCTACTTGATCTTCGACTCTTTGTAGGCGACGTGCTTGCGCGCCACCGGGTCGAACTTCTTCACTTCGAGCTTCTCGGCGTGCAGCTTCTTGTTCTTGGTGGTCACGTAGAAGTGGCCGGTTCCGGCCGAGGACAACAGCTTGATCTTCTCGCGCATGATGGCGGCTCCTTCGGCGCGGCCTTAGAGCTTGTGGCCCTTGGCGCGCAGCTCGGCGACGACCTTGTCGATGCCCTGCTTCTCCACGGTGCGCATGCCGCTGGTCGTCAGCCGCAGGCTGACCCAGCGCTTCTCGGTCTCGAGCCAGAAGCGCTGCGTGTGCAGGTTCGGCAGGAAGCGACGGCGCCTCTTGTTGTTGGCGTGGGAGACTCGGTTACCGACGGCGGGTCTCTTGCCGGTGACTTCGCAGACGCGGGACATACGAACAACCTTAGAGATTTCAGTGACTTGGCGCCGGGTGGCGGGACTTCCCAGACTACCCGGGCCGGGCTTTATACCAGCCCGGCGACGGGATCTCAAGGACGCGCGCCGCCGGCGTCGCCCCGGGAAAACCGCTTCCGCCGCCGATTATTGCCACGGGCCCGCTCGATAGAGAGTAGCGTACCCGCCCCTGCGTACCGGACGGACGCGCTCCGCCGGCTCGTCATACAACTCCAATAAATCCCAACCCTTCCCTCTTAAGGAGACTCCATGAGACCTATGGCTCGATACTGCGCCGCCGGCGCATTGCTGGCGCTCGCCTCGATGACGGGCATTGCCTACGCCGACGGCCGCGACTACACGGACGGTCCGGTCGTCAACTCCGCCTACATCCGCACCGTGGACGGGCACTTTGACGACTACATGCACTGGCTCGCGACCAGTTTCAAGAAGCAGCAGGAGGCCGCCAAGGCCGCAGGCCTGATCCTCAGCTACCGCGTGCTGGTGGTCGAAGCGCGCAATCCCCAGGATCCGGACGTCATCCTGGTGACCGAGTACAAGAACTGGGCCGCGCTCGATCACCTGGGCGGCAAGCTCGATGCGGTGAGCGCCAAGGTCGAGGGCTCGGTCGAGGCCGCCGACAAGGCCGAGGCCGACCGCGCCAAGATCCGCACGGTGCTCGGCTCGCGCACCATGCAGGAAGCGCTGCTGAAGTAGAAAGCGGACGTCGATGAGACGAAGGCCCCGGGGACCCTCTCCGGGGCCTTCTTCGTTTACAGCAGCCCGTGCTCGGAGAACGAGTAGCACTGCCCGTCGCCGATGATGAAGTGATCGAGCACGCGCACGTCCATGAGCGCGAGCGCCTCCTTCAGGCGCCGCGTGATGAGCTCGTCCGCCTGGCTCGGCTCGAGCACTCCGGACGGATGGTTGTGGGCGAAGATCACGGCGGCGGCGTTGTGCAGCAGCGTCTGGCGCAGCACTTCGCGCGGATGCACCCCGGCGCGGTCGATGGTGCCGCGGAACAGCTCCTCGAAGGCGATCAGCCGGTGGCGGTTATCGAGGTAGAGACAGCAGAACACCTCGTAAGGGCGATCGCGCAGCTGCGCCTGCAGGAAGGTGCGCGTCAGCTCGGGAGCGGCGAGGGCCGGACCCAGGCGCAGCGCCTCGCGGAAATGGCGCCGCGTCAGCTCGAGCGCCGCCTGCATGACGGCGTAGCGCGCCGGTCCCACGCCCGCGCGCGCCAGCGCCTGCGGGCCGTCCGCGGCGAGCAGGCTCCGCAGCGAGCCGAAGTCTGCGATCAGCGTGCGCGCCAGCTCCACCGCGCTGCGCCCCCGCGTGCCCGATCCCAGGAGCAGCGCCAGCAGTTCCGCGTCCGAGAGCGCGTGCGCGCCGCGCTCCAGCAGCTTCTCGCGCGGGCGTTCGGCGAGCGGCCAGTCTCGGATCGTCATTACCGGCAGTTCTAAGGACGGCGGCCCACGAGTCTAAGGACCCGCCGGGGCCCGCGGGCAGGGGGAGAAAGCGCTGCGATTGGCGCGATTTCCCACAATTGCCGCGCCGGTTTGCTTGCCCCCGGCGGCACGGTGCGATAATCAGCGGGAACGGAACGGCTGCGCATGCAAGGCAAACACATACTGCTCGGCGTCAGCGGAGGTATCGCGGCCTACAAGAGCCCCGACCTCGTGCGGCGCCTGCGCGAGCGTGGCGCGGAAGTGCAGGTGGTGATGACCAGCGCCGCGCGCGAGTTCGTCACTGCCACCACCTTCCAGGCAGTCTCCGGACGCACGGTGCGCTCGGATCTGTGGGACGCGGCTGCGGAAGCGGCCATGGGACACATCGAGCTGGCGCGCTGGGCCGATGCGGTACTCATCGCCCCGGCCAGCGCGGATTTCCTGGCGCGGCTCGCCACCGGCCAGGCTGACGACCTGCTCGCCACGCTGTGCCTGGCGACCGCCGCGCCCATCGCCCTCGCTCCAGCCATGAATCACCTCATGTGGGCCAACGCGGCGACGCGCGCCAATATGGCGACGCTCGCCGCACGCGGCGCACACGTCTTCGGCCCGGCTGCGGGCGACCAGGCCTGCGGCGAGGTCGGCCCGGGCCGCATGCTCGAGCCGACCGACCTCGCCGCCCGGATGGACACGCTGCTCGCGCCGGCCGGCGCAGCGCTCGCCGGCCGGCGCGTGCTGATCACCGCGGGTCCCACGCGCGAGCGCATCGATCCGGTGCGCTTCATCAGCAACCGCAGCTCCGGCAAGATGGGCTTCGCGGTCGCGCAGGCGGCACGCGAGGCGGGCGCGACCGTGGTGCTGGTGGCAGGCCCCGTGAGCCTCGCCACGCCCGCGGGCGTCACGCGCATCGACGTCGAGAGCGCCGCCGACATGCTGGCCGCGGTGCTGCGGGAGCTGCCGGGAACGGACCTGTTCATATCCACCGCCGCGGTCGCCGACTACCGTCCGGCGCGCGCCGCCGAGCACAAGATAAAGAAGACCTCTGACACGCTCGACATCGCGATGGAGCGCACCGATGACGTGCTCGCCACGGTGGCGGCGCGTCCCAAGCGGCCGTTCGTGGTGGGCTTTGCCGCCGAGACGCAGGCGGTCGAGCAGAACGCCCGCGCCAAGCTCATGAAGAAGAACCTCGACATGATCGCGGCCAACGAGGTCGGCCACGACAAGGCCTTCGACTGCGAGGACAACGAGCTCCTGGTCCTCGGCCGCAACGCGCGCCACGACCTGCCGCGGGCGAACAAGCTGACGCTGGCGCGGGGACTCGTGGCGCTGATCGCCGAGGAAATGTCCCAGCGCGGCAGCGGCCGCCAGCGCGATACGGCGCTCGCTTGAGCGAGCGGCGCACGCTCAAGGTGCGTGTGCTGGATGCGCGCATCGGCACCGAGTTTCCGCTGCCGGCCTACGCCACCGAGGGTTCCGCCGGGCTCGACCTGCGCGCCTGCCTGGCGAAGCCGCTCGAGCTCGCCCCCGGCCGCGCCGAGCTCATCCCGACGGGACTTGCGATCCACGTGGAGGATCCGGGACTGGCCGCGGTGATCCTGCCGCGCTCGGGCCTCGGGCATAAGCACGGCATCGTGCTCGGCAACCTCGTCGGGCTCATCGACTCGGACTACCAGGGGCAGCTCATGGTGTCGTGCTGGAACCGCGGCGCCGAGCCCTTCACGGTCAAGCCCGGCGAGCGCATCGCGCAGCTGGTCGTGGTGCCGGTGGTGCAGGTGGCGCTGCAGGTCGTCGGGGAGTTCGCGACCTCGGAGCGTGGCGCCGGCGGGTTCGGCCACTCCGGCCAGCATTAGGGTCGCGCACGTGCCGCGCGGGCGCGGCGGCTACTGCGAGTGAATCGTGTGCAGCTCGCGGTAGCGTTCGATGTCGGTCTGGAACTGCGCGCGCAGCTCCGACTCCTCGTGGTTCTTGACGGCGAGCTGGTTGCTCTGCGCGTGCATCTCATTCACCGTGCGCACCAGGTTCTCGGCCAGGTCATCCGGCATGCGGGGCGCGGCGGGCCGTGAGCTGTAGGGCGTGAACAGCTGCGCCCGGGTCTGCAGACCGGCGAGACGCGTGCGCAGCGTCTCCACGTACTGCTCGGCCGCGGTACGCTGGCCCTTGAGCTGCTCCAGGCGCGCATCGCGCAGCGCCTCGATGTCCTTGACCGAGGTGTAGGTCGTCACGAGGAAGGCGTCGTGCTGCTTCTGCTTCATGAACTCGGCGCGCGCGTGTGCGTCGGCGGCCTGCTGCTCGGGCGACTTCTGCGCGTCCAGGTGTCCCACCTCGACGCCCTGGGCGTTGAGGATGGCGCGGTCCTGGGTGGCGTACTGCGGCGGGATGTGGTCGCCGTAGTGCACGACGCCCTGCTCATCGACCCAGCGGTAGGCGATGCCCTTGTCGGACTTGGTATGCGTGCTCGGCGCGGCGAGCGCGACCGCTGCGCCCAGCGCGGCGCACGCCAGCAGCGGCACAATGTGGAGGCGCAGGACGGCACGCGGCATGCGCGTATATTCCGGCCGCGGGCGGGGCGCTGGCAAGCTCAGCGAGGCCCGTAACGCTGCCGATAGCCGCGCAACGCTGTGAGCTGTTCGGCAGAAATGCGCACGCGCCCGTCGGTGGGCTGCGACAGCGCCTCGATGAGGTCGGCGAGTGTGATGATGCTCACACACCGGATGCCGTGTTGGTTCTCGACCTCCTGGACCGCGGTGAGCTCGCCCTGGCCGCGCTCCTGACGGTCCAGCGCCAGTGCCACGCCCACCGGCTGCGCGCCGGCCGCGCGGATGAGGTCGAGCGACTCGCGCACCGCGGTGCCCGCGGTGATCACGTCATCGATGATCAGCACCCGGCCGCCGAGCGGTGCGCCGACGATGCGCCCGCCTTCGCCGTGATCCTTGGCCTCCTTGCGGTTGAAGGCGTAGGGCACGCTGCGGCCGTGCTCGCGTGCGAGCGCGACGACGGTGGCGGTGGCAAGCGGGATGCCCTTGTATGCGGGCCCGAACACCATGTCGAAGCCCAGGCCCGCCGTGGTGACGGCCGCCGCGTAGCAGCTGCCGAGCACCGCCGCCGACTCGCCGTCGCTGAAGCGGCCGGCGTTGAAGAAGTAGGGACTCTCGCGGCCGGACTTGAGCGTGAAGGTGCCGAAGCGCAGCGCCTCGCGCTGCAGCGCCAGTTCGATGAACGTGAGCTGGTACTGGTGCATGGCCTATCATTGCCTCATGCGCGTCGTCACCGTCAATGTCTGTGGCATACGCTCCGCGGCGCAGAAGGGGCTGTTCCGCTGGCTGGCGCGGCAGCGGGCGGACTTCATCTGCCTGCAGGAGACCAGGAGTCAGGAACACCAGCTCGCCGGGCACGACGTGGCGCTCAAGGGCTATCACAGCTTCTTCTGTGACGCCGAGCGCCCGGGCTACGCCGGGGTGGCGCTGTACAGTCGCCACCGGCCCGAACGGGTGGTGCGCGGCTTCGGGGTCGACGAGTTTGACCGCGAGGGCCGCTATCTCGAGGCGCAGGTGGGAGGGCTGTCGGTGGTGTCGCTGTACCTGCCGTCGGGGTCGGCGGGTCCGGAGCGCCAGGCCTCCAAGTTCCGCTTCCTGGAGGCGTTCGGCCCGCACCTCGAGCGGCTGCGCCGCCGCCGCCGGCACTACATCCTGTCCGGCGACTGGAACATCGCGCACCGTGAAATCGATCTCAGGAACTGGCGCGCCAATCGTAAAAACTCCGGTTTTCTGCCCGAGGAACGCGCCTGGATGGACAAGTTGTTCGGACCGGCCGGCTACGCGGACGCCTTCCGCGAGGTGCGCCCGGGGCCGGACCAGTACACGTGGTGGTCGAACCGCGGACGGGCGCGCGAAAACAACGTCGGCTGGCGCATCGACTACCAGGTGGTGAGCGGCAGTCTCACCGGCAGGGCACGTCGTGCCAGCATATACAAGGAGCGGCGCTTCTCGGACCACGCCCCGCTCATCATGGACTACGATCTTTGAGCACCACGGCCGCGCGCGCCCGGCGGCCGCTGTGGCGCGTGCTCGCCAGCCCCAAGATGCTGGCGATCCTGGCGCTGGGGGCGTCGTCGGGGTTTCCCAACCAGATCACCGAGAGTGCGCTGCAGGCGTGGCTGAAGGATGCCGGCGCGACCAACACTACCATCGGCATCATGTCGTACGTGGCGATCCCGTATCTGCTCAAGTTCCTGTGGGCGCCGCTCGTCGACCGCTACCCGCTGCCGCTGCTCGGACGGCGCCGCGGCTGGATCCTGGCGATGCAGCTCGCCATCGCCGCCGCCATCGGCATGTTCGCGCTGCAGGATCCGCAGCAGTCGCTGCTGCCCGTCACCGTGTGCGCGGCCGCCATCGTGTTCTTCTCGGCTACCCAGGACATCGCCATCGACGCCTGGCGCACGGATGTTTCCCTGCCCGAGGAGCGCGGGCCGGCCGCCGCGGCCAACAACCTCGGCTACCGCTTCGCCGCCTATGTGGCGCTCGCGGTGGCCCTGATCCTCGCCGACCACGTCGGGTGGCGGCCGGCCTTCCTGGTGCTGGCGGCAGCGATGCTGCTGTTCTGCGCGGGCACGCTGTTCGCGCCGGCCTCGCACAACAGCTACCGGCCGCGCTCGCTCGGCGAGTCGTTGCTCGAGCCGCTGCGGGAACTGCTCAGCACGCCGAACGCGCTGGCGCTGATTGCGGTGGTGCTGCTGTTCAAGATCGGCGATGCCTTCG